>Ga0207772_100112_pt1 | contig 89284 bp, 86 predicted proteins | sample A23M3SouthBayCA_2_FD_187750 | JGI IMG/M metagenome (GOLD analysis project Ga0207772, IMG submission 187750) | Aerobic enrichment media microbial communities from Eden Landing Ponds, California, USA - A23 M3 (2) (SPAdes) | ecosystem: Environmental > Aquatic > Marine > Unclassified | place...
GCCACGCGCCTCTATTGCGAGCGAGGAGCGCAGCGACTCGCGAGCGCGCCGAGGGCTTCCATCCCACGATCACGATCGCGGTTGCAGTGACTCTATCCATTCAAATTGGTAACTTCTCACCCTGAACGTAACGATCACAGACAGTCGAACGTGGATCTTCGAAGGGTCCTATGACACGCGAGGATCGGCCCCGTCAGGGCGTCAACCGACCGACGGAGACCCACTCGACGTCGCCGTCCGTTCCTCCTTCCACCAGCGCGAACGTCATCTCCTTGCGGACGCCGTGGGCGAGACGGACGTCCAGCGCCAGGTCACGGGGCGCGAAGGAGTGGTGGGCGTCGAGTACGCGCACGAGGAGCTCGGAGTGGCCCAGGTCCTCGACCGACTCGACGTGGGCGTAGGTTCGGAAGTCGGCGCCGAACTTGAAGCCGGTCTTGGGGACGATGCCCGACTCGCGCAGTACCGTGTACGCGCGGAGTCGGCGGTCGAAACGGTCCCCTTCCGCCGCCCGACCACGGTCGCGAACGGCCCCGGCACCGCCGGTGACGGCCAGCGCGTCCCGTTCGACGAGATAGGCCGCCTCGACGAGCGACAGTTGCAGGACGTCACCGGCCTGGTCGTCGAGTCGCTGGCCGTAAAACCCCGACTCGTAGAGGCGGGCCGGCGGGTCCCAGACGAAGACCCGCTCGTCGAGCAGTTCGGCGGGGGCGTTCTCGGGTAGTGTCACCTCGTTCGTCCCCTCGATCTCGGGTCGGCTGGTTTCGAGATACGTTATCTCGCTCTCCTCGTCGACGACGGCGAGGACCGCATCGCCGAGGTCGGCGGCGGCGACTGGTACTCGCTCGCCGACGACCGTCACGCGGTAGGCCACCTCGTCGTCCCACGGGCCGGAGCCACGCGGGTAGACGACGAAGTCGACCCCGGCGGCACGGTCGTCGGGTGGTCCGCCGGCGTCGGTATCGTCCGGTGGTTCGTCGGCACCGAGATCGATCCCGTCGGCGACCCAGGCGTCGCGGGCGGGCGAGAGGTAGAACCCCCGGTCGCGCAGGTCCTTGTAGACGAGAAACGCGGTTTCGGAGACGGCCGCCGACGTGAGAAACGTCCGGAACGGCTGGCCGTCGACGGCCGCCAGGTCGCCCCGGTAGAGGAGGTGGGCGGCCTCGACGGGCGCGAGTTCGAGCGCACCGCCGTCGACCGGGTGGCCGTACCCACGCGAGTCGTAGAAGCGCTCGCGGGCGCTCTCCCCCGCGCGAACGACTCCGTCCGCAAGCGTCGCGTCCATACCCGAGTTCCCCGCTCCCGGGGCAAAGCCCCTGCGGTCGGCGGTGGAACAGGCCGTTCCCACACCTGTCGTCCCGCCGCTACCCGAACTGTCGTCGGACACCGCGTTTCCTCCTCTCTGGACCCGCTGTAGCACCTCCCACCCACCCACCCACTTCGTGTAATTCGAAGATAATCTGGCGCACACGACCGACGTCCCGGGTGATGGACGCGGACCCGCTCGAATCCCTGGGTACGCGGTTCTACTACGCGTTCGCCACAGCCGTCCTCCTCGGGGTCCTCACGGTCGCCGGTCTCGCGGTACTCGCACCGGGTGAAGCCGCTTTCTACTCGCTGGTCGGCCCGCCGGTCGTCCTGTTTCTCGCCGCCTCGGCGGTCGCGGTGGCGACCGGTCAGCGGACCGGGGCCGTCGGCCACCTCGTCGCGACGGCGGGCTGGGTCGTCGTCCTCGCCACCGCGTCGACGGGCTGGGAGCCGCCCGTCCTGGCGGGTCTGGGCGTCGCGGACCCGGCGCTCCTGGTCGGACTCGGGCTGACGTTCCTCGGCGGCGTCGTGAGCCTCGCGGCCGAACACGGTGACCGGCTCCGCGCGAGAGTCACACGCCCGAGATCCGGTCGAAAAGCGTTTGAGTCACTCCGTCGAACCGCCACGCGATGGACGTGAAGGCGATCCAGGGCCTCGAACGGGGGTTCTGGTACCGACTGGGTGGCGGTCTCGCGGTCGGCGCCGCCGTCGCCGTGGTCGCCGCGTTGTTGCTCGCCCCGGGGGAACCCGTTCTTCCGGCGGTCATGGGCGTACTCGCCGTCGTCTTTCTGGGGTTCGCCGCGACCGCGCTGGCCGTCGACGACCGCGTCGAAGCAACTGGACAGGCCGTCGTCGCTCTCGGATGGGTCGTACTCGGCATGGGCGCCGCAATCGACTGGACGGCGTTCGGTCTCGCAGACGCGCTCGGCGTCGCGGACCCGATATTCTGGGGCGGCATGGGGCTCGTGGTCCTCGGCGGACTCGTCGGGATGTGGGCCGACCGTGCCACCGGCGCCGGCGGGACCGAACCGGGGTGAGTCGGCCGCCGTCGCCCTCGTGGCGGACCGGCGTTCAGAGCATCACGACGAGTGAGACGACCGGGACGACCACCGCGTAGACGAGTCCGAAGACGAACAGGCGGGTGGGGACGACCCCCTCGGCGGCAGGCTGGTCTAGCGTCGACGCCGAGAGCGCGTCGTGATACTGCTCGGGGAGGTCCTCGCGGACCGTGCGACGGGTACGGACGCGGTCGAGCGGGTCCTGGCCGGTACAGCCGTGTCGCCAGGCCAGGAGGACGAGTCCGGCCCCGAGCAGCGGCGGGCCGGCGACGAGCGAGACGAGAGCGCCGGACCGTGAGACGAGCCCACCGGCTATCGCGAGCGCGGCCAGCCGGATGGTGGCGGCCGGCGCGATCACGCCAGCCAGCGCCGCGTAGATGAACGTCCGGTCGGCGAACCTGCGTCTCACTACCGGAACCGAGGACAGCACGCACAAAACGGTTGTCGCTACAGCCACCCGAGCGCCACGGCGGTCGTGACGAGTGCAGCCAGCGTCGTCGCCGCGAACTTCACGAGTCGCATGAGTCGGGTGGCGCGCGTGACGGCGGGGCTCGGGGTCGTCGTCGAGGGCTGGGAGTCGGGGTCGGTCATGGGTGGCGGCGCCCGCCGGTGCTGCCGGACGGACGCCACCCGGACGGTGGACCGGGACGCCCGTAAACGCCAGCCAGCACCGCGGCAAAAGTGGAACGCGACGAAACCGGCGGGGAACGGCCGAAATCCGTCGTCGTGCGGGCTGGCTACCGCCCGAGTTCCTCGTGAGCGCTGGAGAGGTGACGCGAGGCGAGCGCCGAGAGCAGGGAGAGTTCCCCGGCGAGCGCGCCGGCGGCCACCACCTCGGCGAAGGCGTCGGCGTTCGACCCCGGCGGGTCGCCCCCGCCCGCGAAACCGACGAGTTCCAGCGCTTCGGACTGGGTGGCGAGATCCGTCCCGCCGCCGACGGTCCCGACCTGCAGGCTGGCGAGACTCACACTCGCGTAGAGGGAGTCCTCGCGTGCCTCGACCGTCGTGATGCAGTTCGACCCCTCGACGACGTGAGCCTCGTCCTGCCCCGTGGCGAGAAACACTCCGGCGACGACGTTGGCGGCCTGCGCGTTGAACCCCAGACTGCCGGCCTTCGCCGACCCGACGAGGTTCTTGCGGGTGTTGACCTCCGCGACCGCCTCCGGCGTCGTCCCGAGGCGCTCCTCGACGGTCTCCCGGGGGATGGTGACGTCGGCCGTGACGCTGTGACCGCGGCCCTCGACGGCGTTGATCGCGGCGGGTTTCTTGTCGACACAGAGGTTGCCCGAGAGCGCCACGAGCGAGGCGGGCGTCTCGTCTTCGACCACCTCCGCGGCGGCCCGCGTCGCGATGGTCGCCATGTTCATGCCGTTGGCGTCGCCCGTGTGGTAGGAGAACCGGAGGAAGACGCTGTCGCCGACGACGTAGGGCGTCACTTCCTGTAACTCGCCGAAACGGGTCGTCTCCTCGGCGGCCGCGGCGAGGCGGGCCTCGTTTTCCTGGACCCACTCGGCGACCTCGGCGCCCTCGGCGACGTCGGCGACGCTGAAGACCGGGGCGCGAGTCATCCCGCGTTTGGTGATCCTGACGGTGGCGCCGCCCGCAGCCGAGATGGCCGAACAGCCGCGGTTGACGCTGGCGACCAGCGCGCCCTCGGTGGTGGCGATGGGGAGGTAGAACTCGCCGTCGGCGGTGTCGCCGTGGACAGTGACCGGGCCGGCGACGCCCATCGGGATCTGGGCCGCACCGACGAGGTTCTCGACGTTCGAGTCGGCGCTCTCGGCGGGGAAGGTGTAGTCGCCGGTCGCCGAGAGACTCACACCGGAGTCGCGCTCGACGGCCAGCCGACGGGCCCGCGCGGCCGTCTCGGCGTCGGCGTGGTCTTCGAGTTCGTACAGTCGCAACTCGCCGTCGGCGACGCGGTCAGCCAGAGTCTCGGCGTCCACGCCGGAGCCGTCGGTCACCGGTTCGGCGTCGGGGTCGGCCGAACCGGTCCCGTCGTCAGTCGCGTTTTCCGCCGTCGAGTCGTCGGTCATGGCCGGAGCGTCGGGGTCGACGCCCCTAACAGTTGCTGTCCGGCGGGACGGGAGACCGAACGGACGGGTGTGGTCACCGGTCGGTGGAGTCGTCGCCGAACCGCTCCAGCACTCCGGCGAGGCGGTCGACGGACTGGCTGGTCACGAGCGAGAGGAACTGTTCGGCGCGGTCGTAGAGGTGCTGGAGTTTTCGCACCTTCTCGAGGTCACGCTGGGCGCGCTCGCCGTCGGCGGCTTCGAGTTGCTCGGCGGCGCTGTCGAGCGCGCGGGACATGATGCGGATCTCGCGGCTGACCTCGTTCTGGAAGAACTGCTGGAGGACGTACCAGAGGTCGGTCTCGGCTTCGAAGAAGGCCTTCTTGCCCTCGCCGGGCAGCGACCGCCGCCGGACGAGGTGGAAGCGTTCGAGCGTACTCATGGCCGTGCTCACGGTCGATTTCGCGTAGCCGCTCTCGTCGGAGAGGTCGTCCAGCGAGCGGGGTTCGTCAGCGAAGTAGAGCACGCCGAACAGCCGCCCGTAGCTCCGTTTCGCCCCCCACACCTCCGCCGTCCTGGCCATCGCCTCGATCACCTCCTCGCGTGCCGCTGTGACCTCGTCGTCCGCCTCCGCCGACTCCGTCGACGCCTCGCCGTTCGTCTCTCTGTCATTCATTGGCTGGTGGTCGACGTACGGAGTCGAAACGTATAAATCACACCGTACAGAATATTTTGTATATGCCGAATATTCCGAAATCGTGGCTCGGGACTACGGCCCACGCCGGTCACCGTCGTGACGCGCTGGCGGACGGCGGACAGCGTGGACAGTCCCGGACCGACAGCGAACGCGCGAGCGAGGCCGCGAGCGACGAAGCCGTCGAGGCAGCGGTCGAGGCCGTCATCGACGACGAACCGCTCGGCACCCTCGACCTGGAGAGCTCTGTGACCGACGATTCGGGGGATGGGACCGACGACGACGGAACGGACGCTACCGGCGACGGTAGCACGGACAGCGACCCCGGGGCGACCGTGACCACCGACAGTGACACGGACCACGATGGTGGCGCGACCGCTGTCACCGACGACGGGCCGACCGACGAGGTCGAGTCTGTGGACGGCAGGGACGGTGCAGTCGTCCTGCGGGCTGAAGGACTCGAGAAAACCTACGGCTCGTGGCTCCCGTTCGGTCGGACGGTCGAGGTGTTAGACGGCGCCGATATCGAGATCCGGGCGGGCGAGGTCGTCGGGATCGTCGGCGAGAACGGGTCGGGCAAGTCGACGCTACTGCAGGCACTCGTCGGCGCCCTCGAACCGGACGCCGGGACGGTCGAGACGAGCGGTCGCGTCGGCTGGTGTCCCCAGGAGGAACTGCTCTACGACCGCCTCACCGTCCGCGAGACGTTCCGGCTGTTCGGCGAAGGCTACGGGATGGCCCAGTCCGAAATCGAGCAGGCTCGTGACCGTCTGGCCGAGACGCTGGACTTCGAGGGGTTCCTCGACTACCGCGTCGACCAGCTCTCGGGTGGCAACAGACAGAAGGTCAACCTCTCCATCGCGCTGTTGCACGACCCCGACGTCCTCCTGCTCGACGAGCCCTACACCGGCTTCGACTGGGACACCTACCTCGCGTTCTGGGAGTTGACCGACGAACTCCGCGAGCGCGGGACGGCCGTGGCGATCATCTCGCATCTCATCAACGAGCAGGAACGGTTCGACCGGATCGTCGAACTCGCCGACGGCACGCTGACCGACGTCACCGACGAGGGGTCGAGCCAGGCCGCCGACGCGGGGGTGCGCTGATGGCCGTCGCGCGCCGCGCCCGCCGGCTGGAGGTCGGACTCTCCTCGGCGGTCCGGGAGTTCCTCCGCGAACCGGTCAACCTCGCGCTGCTCGTCGCGCTCCCGCCGCTGGTGATCGTCAGCTACGGGTCGATCATGTCGTCGTTCCCGGAACTGCCCGGGATGTCGAGTTCGCCCGAGACGCTGGGCGCGGTAGCGGGCACGCTGTTCGTCGCCGCCTTCCTGCCGGGCGTGATCGGCCTCTTCCAGGTCATCAGCGCGCGCCGGGCCGACGAACGCCTCTCGCTGGTCGGTTTCCCCCGCGGGACGCTGTTCGCCGCCCGCCTGCTGACCGTCGCCGCCGCGAGTCTGCTCACCGGAGCCATCGCGCTCGCTGTGTTGACCACGCGCACCGACGTGGCCTCGTTGCCCGCCGCGTTCGGGACCCTGGCGCTCGTGGGCGTCCTCTACGGACTCGTCGGGATGCTCATCGGCGCCGTCCTCCCGCGGGAACTGGAGGGGTCGCTCGTGCTGGTCTTCGTCGCGGACATCGACGAGGCGCTCGCGAGCGGGATCGTCGAGACCGACGCGGCGTTCGTGAAACTGCTCCCGCTGCACTACCCGCACGAACTCTTCGAGGCGGCCGTCGACGGGTCCGCGATGGCAACCGGTGACGTACTCGGGACCGGCGCGTACGTGGGCGTCCTCGCGCTCGTCACGCTCGGCGTCTACACGACGCTCACCGGCGAGGGGGGTCTCCAATGAGTTCCGCGCGCACCACCTTCGAGATGGGCCTGCGCGAGTACGTCCGGACGCCCGTCCTGCTGGCGCTGCTGGTCTTCCTGCCGGCCTACTTCGTCGCGGTGTTCGCCCGCGTCGTACCCGACGATACGGTGCCGGTCACGGTCGCGGGCGAGACCCTGCAGGTCGGCATGCAGGCCGTCGTCGCCGCGCTGATGGCACCGATGGCCACGGCTCTGGTCGGCGGGGTCGCCGGCCTCTTCCTGATGCGCTCGGCGAAGGCGGCCGACACCCGCCTGGCCATCGTCGGCACGAGCCTCCCGGAAATTCTGGCCGCCCGCGGCGGCGTTCTCGCAGTGGCGGCCGTGGCTGCGAGTCTCGTCTCGACGGCGGTCGTGGCGGTCACGCACGTCCCCGAACAGGTGGGATGGTTTCTCGCCGCGACGGCGCTCACCGGACTGGTCTACGGGACCGTCGGCGCACTGGCCGGTCTCGTGTTCAACCGACTCGCGGGCGTCTACGTCCTCATGTTCGGGCCGCTGCTCGATATCTTCCTCGCCCAGAGTCCGCTGTCGACGGAGACCCACGCGGTCGCGCCGTACCTGCCCGGCCACTACCCGCTGGAACTGGCCTTCGACGCTGCCTTCACCGTCGGCGTCGACCCTTCCCCGATATGGTGGGGACTCGGCTACCTCCTCGCGGTCGCGCTCGTCACCGCCCTCGCCTTCCGGCGGACGCTCCGCGTCGGGTGACGTGACGGTTCCTGGCGACGTGACGGTTCCGAGTGGCGACGCGTCGCCTACTCTTCGCGGTTACCGTCCGAGATGCGCCGGGAGAGCGCACCGATGCCCAGCGCGGCGACTGCCCCCAGGACGCCGAAACCCGGCCCGTTCTCCGAAGTGGTCGCCGTTCTATCCTCCTCCGAACCCGCCGGGGTCGCCGTCTCACCGTCTCCCTCTACCGGCGTCGCCGTCGGCGTGGGCGCCTCTGTCGGCGTCGGGGTCGGGTCCGGCGTCGGAGTCGGCGTGGGCGAGGGCGTCGGCGTGTCGGTCGGCGTCGCGGTGGGCGTGGCCTGTCCCTCGCCGCCGAGTTTCACGACGGCAGCGCTGTCGGTCGACTCGGTGCCCGATGTGCTGGTCGTCGTCCCGAGCGCGTACAGCCCGCCGTCGTCGGTCGGCGTGGCCGCGGTCGCCCGGGCGGAGTCGCCGACCGACTGGGTGGTGTGCCACGCCCGACTCGCCGCGGCGTCGAGTCCGAGGTACAGGAACTCGGCGGTTGCGCCGCTCGACAGCGCACTCCCGACCGCGACGTACTCGCCGCCGTGTTCGACGACGCGCTCGAGTCGACTGCCCTCGACTGATTCGCCGACGTCGCCCACCAGCTGGTCGGTGCGGGAGCCGGTCGCGTCGGTCGCTACCGCCCAGGCCACCAGCCCGCCGGCCTGTGGTGGTCTCGTCCGCCCGACGAGGAGATACCCGTCGCCAGTCGCGACGAGGTCGCGATAGAGCCCAAGCGAGGCGGGCTGGCCGCCGGACTCGACCCGGTGAGTCGCCGACCACTGCCTCGAACCCTCGCTGTCGAGGCCCGCGATCCACCCCTCCGGCGGGGCGGACTGGACGCCCGTCGCTTCGGGCTGGACGACGCCACACGCGACGTACGCCTCGTCTGCTGCCTCCTCACCCGCACTCTTCAGCGCGTACAGCAGCGAGAGCTGGCCGCCCGTGACCGCCCGTGACCACTGGACCGTCCCCTCGTCGTCGACGCGGGCGACCAGCGCTTCGGTTCGGGTTCGCTCGGTGTCGCGCGTCCCGCCGACCACGAGGTAGCCCGACTCCGCCCGCGTCACGCCAAAGGCCACGGCTTCCTCCATCGGCGGGTCGACCGTCGTCCGCCACTGGCGTTCGCCGGTCTCGTCGAGGCGGTCGAGAAACGCCTGGTTCGCGCTCCCGTCCGGGCGGAGTTCGCCACTGACGACGGCACCGCCGCCGTGACCGGGCGCGGCGTCCAGCGTTCGCGGGTTCTCGCCGCCCGGGAGGGGGTGTTGCCACTGGCCGCGACCCTGACTGTCGACTCCGAACACCCAGGGGACCGTCCCTTCGTCGCCGGCGGTCGTGCCCGTCCCGACGAGGAGGCCGTCGTCCGTCGTCGCGGCGGCGGTGACGCGGTCCTCGGCGGAGACGTCGAACACTTCCGTCCAGCGCAGTCGCGGCGGGTCCACAGCGGAGCGATTCCGGAGGGCGTCAGGGCGGTCGGCGCCGACCCTCGCGACCGTCGTCCCCGCAGCGAGCGCGAGACCGGTCGACGCGAGGACGCGACGCCGGGAGGGCTCTCGTTCCATCGGTCGGATCACTCCGTCTCGTCGTCGCCATCGTTGCCATCGGCGACCCGCCGGTAGAGCGCGCTGGAACCGAGCGCCGTCAGCGCGCCGAGAGCGCCGAACCCCGGACCGTTACCGGTCGTCGTACCGGTGTCGGTCGGCGTGCCGGTCGCCACGTCCGTCGGCGTCGCCGTGGGCGTCACGGTCGGCGTGGGCGAGGGCGTCGGCGTCGGTTCCGGTGTCGGCGTCGGTGTGGGCGAGGGTGTCGCCGTCGAACCGTTCCCGGACGTGGTCGTGGTCGTGACCGACGGCGCGGGCTCGCCGCCGAGTTTGACGAGCCAGCTCTGTGTCACGGGATTCGCGTCCTGTGAGGTTGCCTGGGCGATTCCGACGACAGCGACGCCATCGTCGCTCGTGGCGACGACGTCCCGCAGGTTGTTCGTTGCGGCCGGCCCGAGGATCTTGCTCCAGCGGTTCCCCCCGTCGGAGCCGAGTTCGGCGACCAGCCCCGAGGCGGACTGTGCGGTGAGCGACTCGGCGACCTGCCCGGTGACTGTGAGTCCGTCACTGGTCTCGACGACGTTCGTCAGCGACGTGACCGGCTGTGGCTCGACCAGCTGACTCGCACGCTCCGACCCGGACTCGTCGAGGCGGAGGACCCACCCGCTGACCGACGAGGCGTCCTGGGGAAGGGCGGCGCCGACGACCGCGTACCCGTCGGCCGTCCGGGTGACCGCGTTGAGCCGGTTCGTCTGGAACGGGTCGCCGTCGGTCGGTGCCGTGAACTCGCGGCGCCACTGGACCGACAGGTCGCCGTTCAGTCGGAAGACGACCCCGCGAGCGGTCGGCTGGTCGGCTGTGCTCGTGGTCCGTTCCTGGAGTTGCCCGACGCCGACGAGTCCCCCCTCGCCGTCCGGGATCGCGTCGAGCAGCGTCGACTGTTCGTCCTCGAAGAGGGCTGTCCGGGACCGCTCGCTGCCGTCAGGGGCGACCTCGACGACGACGGCGTCGATCGCCTGGTCGACGAGCCGGTTGGCGCCGACGAGGTATCCGTCCTCGACGACGGCGAGCGACGGGAGGAGCACCGACCCGCTTTCGGCCCCGGCGCCGAACGTCTCCCACCAGTCGACCTCACCTTTCGGACCGGCCCGGACCAGCGAGACGCTACCGCTGGACGACCGCGTGCCGGTGACGACGAGCCCGTCGCCGTCCGGCGTCTCGTCGAACTGCCGGAACGACGGTTGCCCGTCGAGGTCGGGGTTCTCGAGGGGCGTCTGCCACTGACCCTCGCCGGTCGTCGCGTCGACGCCGAACAGCCAGCCGCTGAGCTGGGTCGGCTGGCCGCCGGTCGCGCCGAGTACGACGTACTGGTCGTCGCGTTCGAGCAGCGAGACGGTCTGGTTGTACCTGTTCGGGGCGTACGTGCGGTTCCATCGGAGGGGGAGTTCGTCCGCAGTCGAGCGGTCTGCGAGACCGGGGGACGCTCCGGCTGTCCCGCCGAGCGCGAGCCCGGCGATCCCCCCGACCGAAGCGAGCAGGCGGCGTCGCGTGAGTTGCTTCGACATGCGGTCGGGACTTCGAACAGTCTCACTAAATGACCAGTGATCTCCGGCGGCTACTCCTCACCTCCCGACCGAACGCGCCGGAAGAGGGTCCCGCCGGTCAGTGCCGCGAGCGCGCCCACGGTTCCGACCGCGCCGAAACCGGGGCCGTCGCCCGACGTGGTGTCCGCGGGTGTCGACTCTTCGGCCGCCTCGTCGGTCGTCATCGGCTCCGGAGTCGGTGCGAGCGTCGCCGTCGGCGTGTCTGTCGGCGTCGGCTCGGGCGTCGGCGTGGCCGTGGGTGAGGGTGTCTCGGTCGGTGTCGCCGTCGGCGTTGGGGTGGGCGTCGAGACGGGGTCGCCGCCGTACTTGCGCGTGAAGGCGTTCGTGTTGTCCGAGCCCGTACTGCCCGTGTTCGCGACGACGAGAAAGCCGCCGTCACCCGTCGGAGCGGCGTCCGAGACGGCGTCGTCGTCACCGAAACGACGGGTGAACCGCCAGTTACGCGACAGCGACCCGTCGACGCCGATGCCCCAGATCCGTGGCCGGTTCGCCGCTCTCGGCTTCCCCGTCCCGACGAGGGCGTACCCGTTGGTCACCGGACAGACGCCGACGAGCTGTCCGGTGCCGCCGTCCCCGGGCTCGACGACGGTGCTGTAGTTCTCGTCGCCGGTCGCGGTGGTCGACATCGCCCACCCCCGGCCGGCCTCGCCGCTGAACGTCGGCGCGACGTACCCCGCCAGCACGTACCCGTCGTCGTCGTCGGCCGCGTCGTAGACGATGTGGACGGTGCCCGACCCCTCGGCCGTCTGCGTGGAGTAACGCTCGGCCCACTGGCGCTCGCCGTCGCTGCCGAGTTTCGCGAGCCAGCCGTCGTAGGGTGGGTTCGGATCCGACTCCGTCGGTAGCGGCCGGACCGATCCGGTGAGGAGCGACCCCCCGTCGACGCCCTCGCGGACGGAAAACGCGTAGTTGACCGGGTACTCCGAGAGGGGTGTCGACCACCGGCGTTCGCCCGCGTCGTCCACGCCGAGTGCCCACGCGATCTGCCGGTCCGAGTCGAGTGCCGTCCCGACGAGGACGTGGCCGTCGCCGGTCGACGCGACCCCGTTCGTCCGTGGCTCTTCCCCCGGCGTGTCGTAGGTCTTGTGCCACTGGCGGCCCCCCTCGCCGTCGACGCGAAACAGCGTGACTGTCGCCCCGTCCTGTCCTTCCGAACGGGTCCCCGCGAGGACGTAGCCGTCGCCGGCCGGCGCGACCCCCCGGATCGGGGTCGGCCTCTCGACGTCGAGGACGGTCCCCCAGCGTCGTTCCCCCTCCTCGCCGACGCCGAACACCCACGGCGCCACGTCGTCGCCGGTGAACCCCGCGACCGTGACGGTGCCGTCGTCGCTGGCGACGGTGTCCGTCGGGGCGTCGATCGGGCTCCGGTCGTACGTACTCGTCCAGCGGTGTGGCGGCGCGTCCGGTGTCGTCCCGCCGTCGTTCGCTCCAGTGGACCCCCGGACTGCGGGTGCCAGCGCGCCGGCCGCGAGCGACCCTGTCGACGCCAGGACCTGCCGTCTGGATGCGTGCTCGAACATGCACCGCGGGGTGGCCGGGCAATTGTATATAAACTCTCGGACCGGTTCCCGGCCGTGTGACGGTCGGAGCAGTTCCCGGTCGTGTGACGGTCGGACCGGATGGACGGGATTTACTGTCTCGCGGTCGAACCGGCGTGTATGAGCACGCCCACGAAGATCACGCTCGGAACGATCGGGACCGCCGCACTGCTGGCCGTCGTCACGCTGCTCGTCCTGCTGTCGTGACGTTCACCGACCGCGACCTCTCGCCGGCACTCGCGGCTGTCCGCGAGGCTCACGCGCCGGACGCGTTCGTCATCGACACTGACCGGGACTTCGAGACGCTACCGAGTGCCCGCGCCGAGGACCTCGGACTGCTCGTCGACTCGCTGGACCCGGTCTCCTACCCAGAGTCGTGGCTCCCGCCCGACGCCCCCGAGGTGCTCGTCCGCTACGCGAGCGGCGACTTTACGGTCGGCGCGCCCGGCGACGGCGGCGTCGCCTGGACCCGACAGACGTCTCCCCCCGTGGTCCTCGTCAAACCACGCCTGGAGGGGTCCCCCGACGCGTTCGTCGACTTCCTCGTCGCCGAGGCGCTCGTCCAGGTCGGTCTCGGTCATCCGGAACAGTTCCTCGGCTTCTTCGAGGACCGCTACCCGGATCTCGCCGACGCCGCCCGCGAGCGCCTCGACCCCGTCGAGACCTACCAGCTCGCCGCGGCTCTCTACGAGGCGTATCTCGGCGTCCACACCCGCGACGTCTTCGCCGACTGGGAAGCCGACCACCCCGACCTCTTCGACGCGTGGGTCGACGCCGGCGAGCGACTCGAACCCCGTCTGGCCGACATCCCCGGCGACCTGGCCACCGGCGATACGGCGTTCGGTGACGCCGCCGAACTGGCCTGTGCGGCCGTCAAACACGGGACGGAACCGCCGGCGCCGTTCGGCGCGCTCGACTCCGCTGCCTACCGCGAGTACGGGGCCGACTTCGCCGTCCAGTGGGCCGAGACGACCTTCGAGAAACTGGACTGATCGCCCGGTCACACTCCCGACGGTCGAATCGGACTCGCCGCCGACTCGATCCCTCTGTTTCGACTGGAACCCGGGCCGGCCCGCCGACTCGCGCACGATCGCAAGACTGCGGTCGTATGACGAGCGTCTGACGGGGTGGGGTGAAAGTGAAATAGAGAGATAAAACCGCAAGACCGTGGCCTATTTCGAGATGAAATGGAGGGGTCAGAAGCATAATCGCCGGAGAGAGCGGGTTTGACACGAAACGAAGGGGTTCGTGATCTGGTGTCGAAACGTGGGTTCGGGTACCGGCAACTCGACAGTCGCGTCCACGGACAGGTATCGTTTTCCCGGCCCCGTCCGACGGGGTACACATGGCGAAACAACCCCACCTGCTCGTCGAGGAGGGCGACGTTCACGATATCGCACTGGTCCCGGGCGACCCGGGACGGGTCGAGCGCATCGCGAAACAGTGCGAGGACGTCCAGCACGTCGCCCAGAACCGCGAGTACGAACTCGTCAACGCCAGCTACGAGGGGCGCGAGTTGACGATCTGTTCGACGGGTATCGGCTGTCCGTCGGCGACCATCGCGGCGGAGGAACTGGCCGCCGTGGGCGTCGAGACGTTCGTCCGCGTGGGAACCATCGGCGCGCTCCAGTCGGACATCGAGATCGGCGACATGGTCGTCGCGACGGCCGCGGCGAAAAACGAAGGGACGACGAAACGCTACGAGGCCGTCGAGTACCCCGCCGTGGCCGATTACGAGACGCTCTCGGCGCTAGTCGACGGTGCCGAAGCGAACGACGAAGACGTCCACGTCGGTCCGATCGCCTCGGACGACGCCTTCTACGCCGAGACCGACGAGTACGTCGAGGACTGGGAGGCCGCGAACATCCTCGCCGTCGAGATGGAGGCCGCCGCGCTCTTCACGCTCGCACGCCGGAAGGGCCTGCGGGCGGGTGCCATCTGTACAGTCGACGGCAACCTCGTCGAGGGGACCCAGAAAGGCGAGACCGACGACGAGGAACTCCCGGAGAAGGCCCGAAACAACGTCGAGCGGGCGATCGGGATCGCGCTGGACGCCGCGACCCGACTCTGAGACCGGACGTCCGTCGACGCGTGGCTCTCGGCCTGTCCGTCGACCCCGTCACCGGAGTTCGATGGCGTGGACGAACGGCATGTCGCGGATCTCGTTGATGAGGTCGCCCGGGAGGGGTTCGTCGGTGACGACGTAGAGTTGTGCCTCGTCGGTGAACTCGGGGTCCTCGGTGATGGTCTGGCGGATGGAGATGCCGTGGTCGGCGATGGCACCGGTGACGGCGGCGACGATGCCGGGCTGGTCGGCGTCCCGTACCGTGACCGTGAGCGCCGTCAGGTCGAGCACCGGCGCCAGGTCCAGCAGGCTCGGGATCGCCGAGATGTTCTGGAAGATAGGGCGCAACTGGTCGTCGGCGAGGATGGCGTCGGTGGTGGCGTCGACGACGCGCCGGTCGACGTCCACCTCGCGGGCGATACCGGTGTTGGCGATCTCGATGCCGCCCGAGACGACCCGCCCCTCGTCGTTGACCGAGAACCCCCGTTCGAGGAGCAGACGTATCACGGCCTGCTGGCTGGGCGAGTCGGCGAACTTCTCCATGATCGCGTCGAACGTGGCTCCGCGCTCTTCCGTGGCTCCGCCCTCTTCCCCACCGTCGGTCGCCCGGGCCGGGGTCGCCGATGCCCCGGTGTCTTTCCCCGTCATCGTCAGAGTTCGCCCTTCGTCGAGGGGGTGTCGCTCCGGCGGTCGTCGACCCGTGTCGCGTCGTCGAGGGCGCGCGCCAGGCACTTGAACAGCGCCTCGACCTCGTGGTGGGCGTTCTCGCCTTCGACGCCCGCGTGGAGCGTGAGGCCGGCGTTCGTCGCCAGCGAGCGACAGAAGTGGCCGGCCATGTGGCTGGTCATCCCGCCCACCGACGCCTGTGAGAACTCGCCGTCGAACTCGAAGTAGGGACGACCGCTGATATCGAGGACGACGCAGGCGACCGCCTCGTCGAGGGGGACCCGCCGGTCGGCGAAGCGTCGAATGCCACGTTTGTCGCCCAGCGCCTCGTCGAAGGCCTCGCCGAGCGTGATGGCGACGTCCTCGACGGTGTGGTGGTCGTCGACGTCGAGGTCGCCGTCACAGCGCACGGTGAGGTCGAACAGGCCGTGGGTGGCGAACGCCGTCAGCATGTGGTCGAAAAAGCCGATCCCCGTCTCGACCGTGGCGTCGCCGTCGCCGTCGACGTCGAGGGTCACCTCGATCTCGGTCTCGGCGGTCTCGCGTGTCACGGCCGCCGTCCGCTCGGTCATACCCCGACCAAGCGCACCCGCCTATTTGGTGGTTTCGTCGGGACACGAGTGACAGGCTCGGCCGGAACACGGCCTCGGGCTGTCGCTCTTCGGGCTCTGCCACCGCCGGGACACCTGCCAGCGCCGGCGAGAGAGTTGTTATCGCCGAAACAGTTATACTCGCGTCGGCTGTGGGTGTGGAGGATGGTACTCGATTTCGTGAAGAACCTCCTGTTCGAGGTCGGCGAGGAGTCCGCCGAAGAGGTCGTCGAGGGCGGGAACGTCAGCGACGGCGTGGTCGACGGCGTGACCGACGCTATCGAAGAGGAACGCTGAGCACGGAACGCTCGCTGGCCCCGTCACTGCGTTCCGCAGAGAGTTGTGACGCTACGGCCGGCGACGCCACGACCGCCGTCAGACGGCCGTCTGCCGGGTGTTTTTGCGTCGGCGTGTGTGACTGGTGTGCATGGATCGCCACTGGACGCTGACGCTCGTGGCGCTGGCGGGCATCGCTGCCGGGTTCGCGCTGTTCGCAGTGGAGGCCGCGACGCTCGCGGGTGTGGTGACGGCAGCCGGCGCCTACGCGCTCGTCTTCCCGGAGTTCGCCGACTCGTCCCGCCCCGCTGCCGACGTGAACTGACCTGGACGGACGGGCGTCCGTCGCCGCAGTCGACCGCCAGCAGTCGTCGTTCGGCACCGAGTCGCCGGTCAGTCGTCGTTCGGCACCGAGTCGCCGGTCAGTCGTCGTTCGGCACCGAGTCGCCGGTCAGTCGTCGTTCGGCACCGAGTCGCCGGTCGGGTGCCGGTCGCGCCGGTACTCGGCGATTCTGGCGAGGACGACCACACCGAACGCGACGGCGAGTGGCACGACCAGGAGGGGCATCGCCGACCGTGCGTTCGACCCGCCGATGACCACCCCCAGAATAGCGGGGACCGTCGCGAACGCGGCCGACCCGGTGGCCGAGGCGACGGCGTTGACCGGGCCGCTGTACTCGGGGGCCGCGTCGGTCCCGTAGGCCACCGCCGTCGGGAACACGCCCGAGATGAGCACGCCGATAGCGACGACGCCCGCCAGCACCCACAGTCCGTCGGCGACGAGGAACGTGAACGCGAAGGTTGGCACGAGCAGTCCGAGAACGACCGTCAGGAGCGTCAGATAGCCCACGCGTTCGGCGAGTGCGCCACAGGCGAACCGCCCCGGGACGTAGGCAGCGAGCATGAGCGTCAGCGTCAACTCGGCCCAGCGGTCGGGGAGTTCGGCCCCCGCGTAGTAGGGCAACCAGGTGAAGAGGCTCCCCTCGACGCCGATGACGAAAAACAGCGCGGCGAGCATCCCCACGATCTCCGGCCGGCGGAGCAGCGCGACGAGACGGTCGCGGGTCAGGGGCTCCTCGTTCCCGCCGACGTCCGGGGGGTCGAGCCGCCAGAAGAGGACCGCGAGCACCAGCACCGTACCGGCGAGTCCGAGGTAGACGAGCCGCCACGACCCCAGCGCGAGTGCGAGGACGACCGCCAGCGGTCCCAGCGCCGCACCGGCGGCCCATATCCCGTCGTAGAGGTTGTAGACGCGGCCGCGGTCGTCGGGATAGAAGTGACTGAGCAGTGGACGGTCGAGCGCGCGCACCAGTCCCATCGCCGCGCCCCGGGCGAGCATCGCGCCCAGAAATACGAGAAACGTCGGTGCCAGCCCCATCGCCAGCAGCGCAGCCGCCGTCCCGAACGCGCCGAGGGTGATGACCGTCCGGGTGTCGACCCGGCCCGCGCTGGACCCGACGAAGAGCATGACGAGCAGGTAGCCGACCGTCCCCGCGGGTGCGACGAGGCCGAGTTGCCACTCGGGGACGCCGTAGAACCCTTCCAGGGTGGGGAGGACCGCACCGCGAACCTGTATCGCCGCTCCCGCGACCGCCACCGTCAGGAAGATCGTCGCCGTCCAGAGTCGCCGATTCCGGATCCCGTTCCCATTCCGGTTCCGATTCTCGTTCCCGTTCCCGTTCCTGTCCCGGCTCACGTCGCTGCTCGCCCTCCGGAGGTCTGTGGTTTCCCTGCAAGCCTCGCGTCGTCGGTCATAGCCGTCGCTTCGCCACGATTCCGGAAAAGGTTTGTGTAGATAGTACAAGAAATACATCGATGAGTGAGACGCGGATCGCCGAGCACCTGACGGCTTTTGGCTTTTCCCGCAAGGAGATCGACACGTACCTCGCGGTGTTACGGCGGGGACAGGCGACGACGGGGGAGGTCGCGGCCGCGGCGGACGTCTCGCAGGGGTACGTCTACGAGGTGGCCGAGACGCTGGTCGACCGCGGGCTCCTGACCGTCGACGAGGGGTCGAGTCCGACGGTGTTGCGGGCGCGGCCGGCGGCGGAGGCGGTCGCGGAGCTGTCGCGGCGGCTGTCGGACCTGCAGTCCGCCGTCGAGGACGTCTACAGCGAGCCCGCCGCGGTCGACGTCGGTTTCGAGGTCGTCCGCTCGCGCCAGACCGTCGAGCGCCGCGCCGAGCGCTTTCTCGCCGACGCCACTCGGGAAGTGTTCCTCGTCGTGCCCGCGACGGCGTTCGAGCGACTCCGTGAAGCGGTCGCCGACGCCAGCGAGCGCGGCGTGACGGTGTATCTCTGTCTTGTCGCGCCCGACGTGGAGATCGTCGCCGACGCCGTCGCGGATTTCGGCCGGTACGCGTCGGTCGTCCGGACGTGGGACGCCCGGCCGCAGGTGTTCGTCCTCCGGGACAACCGCGCGGGACTCGTCGGGAGTCACGGCGTGTTGACCGGTCGCCACGGCGACGAGTACGCGGTCACGTTCGGCCAACCGGAGGTCGCCAACGGCTTCTACGGTAACATGGTGAGCAACGTCTGGTCGATGGCCGACTCGCGTTTCGTCGCCGACCCGCCCGAACTCCCGGCGACGTTCGAGTACTTCCGCAACGGCGTGACCGCCGCCGCCCGCCACGTGGACGCCGGCCGTGAACTGCTCGCCGACGTCGAGGTCGTCGATACGAACACCGACGGCGAGCGGACGCTGGAGGGCGTGCCGGTCCGCGAGGTCCGCCAGAGTCTCGTCGCGCCCGCGAACGCTTCCTTCCCCGTCGAGAACGCCCTCGTCGTCGAGACCGACCAGGGCCCCGTCAGCATCGGTGGGGACTCGGCCGGGTTCGACCCCTATTACGAGGACTTCGCCGCACGCGGACTGACGCTCCGTGACGCTTGACGTCCTCTGACGCGTCCCCTGCCCCGCGTCGAACGCGGGGGCGACACCCGTCCGAGTCCTTTCGCACGACTTTTGACGCTCGACCGGGTAGACGGAACCGATGATATCCGAGGGCTGTGAGCAGTGCGCCGAGGGCGGCAAGCTCGTCCTGTTCGTCTACGGGTACTGCGACCAGCGCGACTGCTTCTACTGTCCTCTCGGCGAGAACCGCAAGAACGTCGACCAGGTCTACGCCAACGAGCGCCCCGTCGAATCCGACGAGGACGTCCTCGAAGAGGCCCACCGCATGGACGCGCTGGGGGCGTCCGTGACGGGCGGCGAACCCCAGGAGGCGATGGGTCGCACCACGCGCTATCTCTCCCTGCTGAAAGACGAGTTCGGCGAGGAGTTCCACACGCACCTCTACACCGGTATCACCGGCGGCCGCGAGAACATGCGCCGGCTCTCGGAAGCGGGCCTCGACGAGATCCGCTTTCACCCGCCCTACGAACAGTGGGGCGACCTGCACGGCACCGAGTGGGAGGACATCCTCTACGTCGCTCGCGAGGAGGGTCTGACGCCCGCCTTCGAGATCCCGGGTATCCGTCCGGAGACAGAGTTCCTCGACTTCCTCGACGAGGGCGCCGCCGACTTCTGTAACGTCAACGAGTTCGAGATGAGCCAGGGCAACTACCGACGGATGCAGGAGCAGGGTTTCGAGTTGCGTGACGACCACATGAGTGCCGTCGAGAGCGTCGAAGACGACCGCAGTTCGCGCGAGGCTATCCTGGACGTGATGGGCGGCCACGAGAAGGTGTACTTCTGTACGAGCGTCTTCAAGGACGCCGCCCAGCACCGTCGCCGTCTCAAGCGGATGGCCCGGTCGATCCGGCGCTCGTTCGACGAGGTCACCGACGACGGCACGCTCGTCTACGGCAAGACCCGAACACCCCCCGAACGCTTCGAGGTGCTCGGCGTCCCCGAGGAGTACTACACCGTCAAATCCGACCACGTCGAGGTGGCGTGGTGGCTCCTCGAAGAGATGGTCGAAGACGGCGACCTCGACCGGGGCGAAATCGTCGAACAGTACCCGACGTACAACGGAACGGTGGTCGAGCGGACGCCGGTGGCCTGACTGATTCTGTCTCTCGCGAGCGGAGCGAGCGCTTTTTGGTCCAGCTTTTTGCGCGAGCGGTACCCGCAGCGCGAACGGAAGTGAGCGCGAGGACACCCGAGCGGAAAAAGGTGGTCGCAACAGTACCCGACGTACAACGGAACGGTGGTCGAGCGGACGCCGGTGGCCTGACTGATTCTGTCTCTCGCGAGCGGAGCGAGCGCTTTTTGGTCCAGTTTTTGCGCGAGGGGTAGCCGCAGCGCGAACGAAATCCGGACCTATCGATCGTCGCCGTCCGGGTCGTCGCCACCTCGAAGTCGGGACCAGACACCCAGTCCGAGGCCCGCGAGGCCGGCCATCGGGCCGAACCCGGGACCGTTCCCGGTCGTCGTCGGCGTCTCGGTGGGTGTCGGAGTCGGCGTCGTGCTGGGCGCTTCGCCGTCTTCGGTGATGGCGTAGACCAGGCTGTCGTTGCTCCCGACGAACACCGCGCCGTCGGTGACGGCCGGCGAGGAGAACACCTGCTGGCTGGTCTCGACGGTAAAGAGCGCTTCCTGGGCTTCGATGTCGACGGCGTGGAGTCGGTGGTCGCTGCTTCCGACGTAGAGGACGCCGTCCGCGACCGCCGGCGAGGAGAGTACGCTCGCGCCGACGTCGTAGGACCACTCGGTGCTGCCGGCGTCGGGGCCCCGGCCCGCCGTGAACGCCCAGACGGTCTCGTCGTAGCCGGCGACGTAGACGGTGCCGTCGACGACGACCGGCGAGGAGAGGACCCAGTCCGAGAGCGTGAGCGCCCAGATACCGTCGCCGCTGGCGGTGTCGAGTGCGTAGACGGCCCCGCCGTAGTCACCGACGTAGAGGACGCCGTCGGCCACCGTCGGCGAACAGGGCACCGCGCCGTTGGTCTCCAGCGTCCAGACCTCGCTCCCGTTGTCGGCGTCGAGCGCGCGTATCCCGCCCTGGTTGTCCGGCCGGTAGTAGCCGACGTAGACCTGCCCGTCGACGACTGCGGGCGTCGCGTCGACCCGCTGACCGGTCGAACTCGCCCACAGTTCGTCGCCGCTGGCCGCGTCGACTGCGTAGGTCGTCCCCGCCTGACTCCCGACGTAGACGGCCCCGTCGTGGTACGTCGGCGAGGAGAACACGTTCCCGTCGGCGTCGAACGTCCACTCCTCGTCCCCGCTCGCGGCGTCGAGGGCGTACAGCGTCTGGTCGTGACTCCCGACGTAGACGACCCCGTCGACGACCGCCGGCGAGGAGAGCACGCCGTCGCCGGTCGCGACAGACCACCGTTCCTCGCCGCTGGCGGCGTCGAGGGCGTAGACGCTCCCGTCCGTACTCCCGACGTAGACGACCCCGTCGACGACCGCCGGCGAGGAGAGCACGCCCGCGTAGTCGTCCGACGAACGGGTCGCCGTCGCGGTCGGCGTCGGGAGCGACTCGTTGGGCTCGCCGGTGTCGTAGGTCCAGGCGACCGTGCCAGAGCGGGGGCCCGTCGCGGCGCTGTGGCCGCTGTTGGTGGCGTCAGCCTGGAACTGCCGCCAGGTGTTGCCGTCCGCGACGGGTTCGTCCCCGCCGTCACCGTCGCTCCCGTCGCCTGCTGTCGTCGTCACCTGTGCCCGGCGGTCGACACCGGCCTCGCTGACGTCCGACTCGGCGTCACGGGCTGGTGCACCTGCGGCGACGCCGGACCCGGCCGCGACGCCAGCGAGGCCGGTGCCGACCGCCCGCAACACGGTTCGTCGGCGCAACGACTCGCTGTCTGTCATTGCCCGAAACCGCCCCGCCGGGGGAGTAAGTCTTCTGTTGTCAGTCCAGCAGCGTCGTGACGGGGCCGTCGAAGTTGAGGATGACCGCCTGCGCGCGGTCGCCGAAGACGGCCTTGCCGGTCGGCGAGCGCTGTTTGCCCGTCAGGAAGACGTGGTCGGCGCCGACTTCCTCGGCGGTCTCGAGGATGCCGTCGGCCGCCGCTCCCTGGTCGTCGATGACGTTCCCGGTCACGTCCCACTCGAGGTCGAGGTCGCCGTAGTGCTCGCGGACCGCCTCGCGGGCCTCCTGTTTGGCCGCGTCGAGGACGACGCCGCTCCCGTAACCGGTGTGTTCCTCCTGAGCGACCGCGTCCAGCGTCTCTGCCACCTGGTCGAACTCGTCTTCGGTCATCAGCGCCAGCACCGTCAGGTGCGCGCCGACGCCGGCCGCGAGTTCCCCCGCCTCTTCGAGCAGTTCGATACCGTCCTCGTCGTACACCGCGAGCGCTTCGTCCATACCCGAGAGCATCACCGATAGACACTTAATACTGGGTTATTTCCCGGTCCGCGCCGTGGGCGTCGTCCGAAGCGGCCGCAGTCTGGCGGTTATCGCCGCAGTCCGGCGGTCAGTGCGACCGGATCCGACCGTCGTCACTGGTACCGCCCGCGCCCTTCGACCGACCGCAGGCGGCCAAGCACCGCGTCGGGGCGCTCGCTCGTCTCCCGGTAAGCCGTCTCGGCGGCCGCCCGTAGCCCGTCGGCGTCGTCGGCGGTCCCCGCCAGACTCCGCCCGAAGACGTGCAGGTCGACCGCGTGGTCCTCCTCGTCGCGGCTCGCGTAGCCCAGTCCGAAGTCGATCAGGTAGGTGCGGGCAGTGTCTTCGTCCGTGTCAGCAGCCGTCACCCGCACGTTCCGGGTCGTCGGGTCGCCGTGGACGATGCCCGCGTCGTGGAGCGTCGCGAGGTGTCGACCCACTGCCCGGGCGTGTTCGGCGTCGAGGGCCTCGCGGAGGTCGCAGTCCCCGACGAACTCGAAGGTGATCGTCGCCTCGGTCGTGTCGACGTCCCTGACCACCGGCGTCGGCACGCCGTTGCGGCGTGCTTCGCTGGTGAGCCGTGCCTCCTGGCGGGTCCGCTCGCGGCGCAACCGCTCGTCGAGTGCCGGGTGGCGGTACGTGCGCGGGAGGCGCCGCTTGACGACGCGGCCGTCGACGAACTCCACCGTGGCCTCGGCCCCCTGCTGGGTGGTCGATTCGCGGCGGTCGGTCCGGGTTTTCCCGACACTATTCTCCGTCTCGCCCTCCGCCTCGCGCCAGGTGACGGGCACCTCGTCCGGGCGGAAGTCGGAGTCGATCTGTGACTCCTCGACCGCCAGCGTGTCGCCCGCCGCGGCCATCTTCGCGCCGAGCACGGCGATCATTCCGGCGTTGTCCCGGAGAAATCGGTCCTCGGGGACGAACAGCTCCGCCCCCCGCTGGTCGCACATCTCTCCGAGCATCCGCTGGAGGCGGTCGTTCTGCCCGACGCCGCCGCCGAGGACGAGCTCCGTTCGACCGGTGAGCGAGAGCGCCCGCTCGCTCACCTCTGTCAGCATCGCGAACACCGTCTCCTCCAGGCCGCGACAGACGTCCTCGACGGGTTCACCGTCGTCGACGGCCGCCTTGGCGGCGGAGGTGATCCCCGAAAAGGAGAAGTCCATCCCCTTGACGACGTAGGGTAGACCGAGGTACTCGCCGTCGCGAGCGTGGCTCTCGACTTTCGGGCCGCCGGGGTGAGACCAGCCCAGATGGCGCGTGAACTTGTCGATAGCGTTGCCGACGCCGGTGTCCATCGTCTCGCCGACTATTCTGTACTTCCCGTTGCGATACGCGAGGACGTGCGCGTTCGCGCCGCTGGCGTTCAGACAGACCGGGTTCTCGAATCCCGAGCGGTGGCGGCCGATCTCCAGGTGTGCGACCATGTGGTTGACACCGACGAGCGGGACGTCCAGGCGCTGTGAGACGGCACGTGCCGCGGTGCCGGCGATCCGCAGACACGGACCGAGCCCGGGCCCGCGCGAGAAGGCCACAGCATCGACGTCGTAGTCACAGCCCTCCAGCGCGCGCTCTACCACTGTGGGGACGGCGTCGCTCATGTGCTCGGCAGCCTCCCGGGGATGGATCCCGCCGCTGTCGGGTTCGTAGGCGTCGGTCTCGATGGTCACCTCGTCGCGCTCGACGTCGTAGACGGCGGCACTGGCCGCCCACGCGGTCCCCTCGATACCCAGTACTCGCCCCAGCCCCGACTCCGCGAGTTGCCCGGTCGACGCCATCGGTTGGACGGTGTCGTCACCCCGCGGAAAAGACGGCTTCGGTCCGTCGCCGGTCACAGGAGTCCTTCCTCTTTCGCGAGGAGGACGCCCTCGATGGTGGCGTCGTTTCTGGGTTCCCGGCGTGCGACGGCGAGCGCGTCCTCGACGGGGACCGTGCGCACGGAGAGGAACTCGTTGGAGTCGAGTTCGCGCTCGACCGGTTCGAGTCCCTCGGCGAAGACGATGCCCCGGCGGTGTCGGAGGACGCCGGTCGAACACCAGAACTCCTCCAGGAGCGAGAGGCCGGCGGCGTCGAAGCCCGTCTCCTCGCGCAGCTCGCGGGCGCCGGCCGTCGTGAACGACTCGCCGTCCTCGACGATGCCCGCGGGGAGTTCGAGACACTGCTCGCGGATCGTCGGTCGGTACTGGTCGACGAGGACGAGACTGTCGTCGGTCCGGGCGACCACGACGACGGCGTCGGGCAGTTCCGCCCAGTAGTAGTTCTTCTCGCTGCCGTCGGGCTGGACGACGCGGTCGTAGCCGCCGGTGTACCAGCCGGTCTCGTACTCGGCGGCGCGCTCGCTGACGGGCCACTCGTGAGCGGGTTCCCGGGGGTCGGTCAGCGGGTCGAACTCGGAGTCGTCGGTCATACGCGCTGTCGGATCGCCACCCGGTAAAGGGTGCCGTTGTCCCGCACGAGCACGCCGTCGTCGGTGACCGCCGTCGCGTTGCGCCCCGACAGCGCGCTCACCTCGTCGAACGGCGAGTGCGTGAACGTCTCCTTCAGTCCCCACGGGCCTTTCCAGTAGGGCTCGGCAGTGCCGTTCCGGAGGGCTTCGGTCGTGTAGGGAAAGCGCCGCTCGGAGAGGGCCGTCCCGTTGACCGCCGCGGCCGACGCCGCCGAGGCGTTCGCGTCGCTCGCGTTCACCGGTTCGGCGGTCAGGTAATAGGGGTCGCCGCTCTTGAGCAGTCCCGGGAGCGCACCGAGCGCGAGGAGGGCGACGACCACGACCAGCATCAGGACGACGGCGTTGCGCGTGACCCGGCGCATACCCGACCTACGGCTGTCCCGGTGAAAACGACACGGATACGAGAGCGGGGTCGCTGGCCGACACCCCTCTTACTCGTCGGTCGACGACGTTCGTCTCACTCCTCGGTCGACGACGTTCGTCTCACTCCTCGGTCGACGACGTTCGTCTCACTCCTCGGTCGACGGGGACTCGGCCACGAGATCACGATACACGCGGCCGAACGCCTGCCGGCGGAGCGTCCCGACGGCGGCGCGGCGCTCGTCCTGGAAGCTGGCGGCGACGACGGTGTCGGCGGCGGGCGCGGCGTGCCAGACGACGTTGTCGACGTGTTCGCTCCCGACTTCCCGGACGTCCTCGTCGTCGAACTCGCTCTCGGCGAACCAGTCCTTGTAGGCGTCGCGACTCCCGACGTGGACTTCGAGGAGTGACGCGAACAGCACGTCGCGAGCGGTCTCGACGACGTCGCTCGTGACCCGCCGGTCGTACTCCGCGGCGTCCATCTCCATCGACTTCGCGACCTCCTTGACGACGACCTGTGCGGTCGGTCCGAGCGCCGCGTAGCGCTCGCGGGCCGCCTCCGGAGTCGTCGGTGCGAATTCGCCTTCGGTGTCCATGTCCGTCCCGTCGCACTCGACCGACTAGGAACCCCCGGTTTCGAGTGCACAGCGTGTTGCAGGGACGGTCGGGATCGCAGTTCGGTCGTCCGCGATCGGTAACGAAAGGCGACGAACTTCGACCGGGGCGACTCGTCAGGTCGTCGTCGCGACGTGCAGTCGCTCGGGTCCGGGCTCGCCGTCGTGGGTGGGGACCACGAGCCCGTTCTCGACGACGACCGGGGTGCCGACGGAGCGGTCGAACCCCCGGGTCCAGCGGCCGTCGCCGCCGTCGAGGGAGAGTGCGCGGACCCCACCACCGTCCCGGGTCTCGATGGCGACGTAGACGGCGTCCCGGCCGGCGACGGGGCCGGCGACGACGTCCGCACCGATGGCGGTCGACCAGTCGGCGCTCCCGTCGGTTCGCGAGCGAGCGTAGACGCGTTCCCGGTCCGCGACGACGACGCGGTCGGCCGTGACCGCCGTGCCGTAGTCGAGCCGGATATCGGCCGTCCACAGTTCGCTCCCGTCGTCGGCATCGAGGGCGGTCACGCCGCCCTGTCGTCGGTCGCTGGTGACGTAGACGGTGTCGCCGGCCCGCACCGGGGGGAACCCGGCCTCGGTCGCGACGCTCGCCCGCCAGGCGGTTCCCCCGTCGTCGGCGTCCAGAGCGAGGACGTCCGTCGTCATCTGGTCGCGCGGGAGGACGAGGTAGACTGTCGACTCGTCGGCGGCGGCCGCCGCGAGCGGGCGTGTGGTCAGCGGGACTTGCCAGGCCTGTGCTCCGGCGGCGTCGTAGGCGGCCAGGCCGCTCTCGCCGACCGCGTAGACCCGGTCACCGACCGCGGTGGGGGCGAAGCCGGCGCCCGTGACCGTCCGGGACGACCACTCGACGGTCCCGTCGGTCGCGAGACCGTAGATTCCACCGGCAGTCTGGACGAACACGCGGTCACCGGTGACAGTCGGCGCGGCGCTGGCCCGACTCCCGAGGTCGACGCCCCACTCGCGGGTGCCCCGCCGGAGGTCGAACGCCTCGACTGTCGCTTTGCTCGACCGTCGCCGCCGGGGCGCGAGATACAGGCGCTGTCCGTCGACGACTGGCTGGTAGACGCCCCCCGGCAGGTCGAGCGCGTATCCGGCCGGTGGTGACTCGGTCGGTCCGGTCACACCGGGTGCGAAGGCCCGCCGGCCGGCGTCGTAGCGAACGGACGGGTACGTCCCCGAGACGTCCGCCAGGACCTCCGGCGTCGGCGACGGCGTGGGTGACGGCGACGACGTGTCGGTAGCGGTCGGCGTCGTAGTCGGCGTGTCCGTCGGTTCGTCGGTCGGCGTCGGCGTGGGTCGGTCGGTCGGCGTCCCACCCCCGAGCGAGGCACAACCCGCGAGCCCGGCGGTGACAGCGAGCGCCACCCGCCGGAGACAGGTCCGTCGCCCCGTCGAGACCCCCTCCTCTGTCATAGACGGAGTCGAACGGAGCCGTACGCAAAGGAGTTGCGGTCGGAACAGTCGGGACCGGACCGACCCTACCCGCGGGGACTCAACCCGCCCGAGCGCCCGCCACCGACAGCGTTTCGGGCGAGCGGGGCCGACGGTCGCCCATGTACGTCTCTCCGGGGGTTCGGTCGGTCCGCGAGAACCCCGTCGCGGGCGAGTCGGTGACGCTGCTCGTCGAGGCGGCCGAGGACGCGGACGCGGATGCAGGTGCAGATACAGACGTAGACGCACTCGCCAGCGCCGTCGCGGACCTGGGAACCGTCGAGGCGACACTCGAGTTCGAGACGCTCCGGGTGCGGGTACCCCACGAACGAGTGGGCGAGGTGTGCGAACTGGACGGGGTCGCGACGGTGCAGACGGACGACGCGCTGGTGATGGGCGCCGACGGGGCCGGCGAGGACGTCCGGTTCGACGAGGAGTGAGTGGTCGGCCGACGAGTCCCGACCGTCGAGTCCCGCCTGGTCGCCGAATCGCGCCCGTCCCGCCACGAGGCGTGTTCGCGTGCAAGCGGGCGGTTCAGTCGCGGAGCGGGGCAGAGCGCAAGCGTTTACTGCGCGCCAGCAGTATCGGGTGGCATGCCCGACTGTCCACTCGCGGACGAGTGCCCCAGTTTTACAGAGCGCATCGAGGGGATGGGCTGTACCCACTACGGTGACCGCGGCGGTGCCGAGTGGTGTAACCACTACAATCAGCCGATATCGGACCTGAAGAGCCAGCCGGTGAAGGCGGGCGAGGAGATCGTCGTCGACGTCGAGGACATCCACGAGAGCGGCGCCGGCGTCGGCCGCACCGAGGACGGCTTCATCGTCATGGTCGACGGCCTCCTCCCGCCGGTCCGTGCGCGGGTGAAGGTCACGAAGGTCCACTCCAACCACGCCCGTGCCGAGGAGATCGAACGCCTCCCCGATGACCCGGACGAGGAGGCCGCGGACACCGGGGACGAGGGTGAACACGAAGACGCCACCGAGGCAGGGGACGAAGACGCGAGCGACGACGAAAAAGAAGAAGAAGACGACGACCGGCCCCGACTCGGCAGCCGGGACAACTTCTGGGGCGGCTAGAGCCCGGACGTACCCGGCCTACCCCGTGGACAGTCACGACGCTTTTTCGGTTTCTCCGTTTCCTCGACCGCCAGCGCGTTCTTCGACCGCCAGCGCGTTCTTCGGCCGTGAGCCGTCACCGAGACGAGGTGACCGGCGACGTCCCGAGGGGGTTCCGGCGGTCTCGACCGGAGTCGCGAAGCATTTTACCGGACCGTCCGACCACCCACGCATGGACCTGCAACTCGACGGCAACGCCGCACTGACGACGGCCAGCTCCGGCGGTCTCGGCCTCGCGAGCGCCGAGTCGCTGGCCCGCGAGGGCGCACACGTCGCAGTCTGTGGCCGCAGCGAAGGCCCGCTCGAAGACGCCCGCGAACACCTCGAATCGCTCGGCGACGGCGAGGTGATCGCGATGTCGGTCGACCTGACCGAGCGGGCAGAGGTCGAAGCCTACGTCGAGACGGTCGCCGACGAGTTCGGCGGCATCGACCACGTCGTGACGAGCGCCGGCGGCCCGCCCAGCGGCGCCTTCCTCGACATGGACGACGAGGACTGGTACGGCGCCTACGACACGCTCGTCATGTCGGCGGTGTGGACGACGCGGCTCGCGTACCCGTACCTGCGTGACTCCGAGGCCGGGTCGATCACCGCGATCACCTCGCGGTCGGTCCGGGAGGTCATCGACGACCTCGTGCTCTCGAACGCCGTCCGTCGCGCCGTCATCGGGATGATCAAGACCCAGGCCCGCGAGTTCGCGCCGGACGTGCGCGCCAACGCCGTCCTGCCGGGCGCTCACGAGACGGCCCGCATCGAGGACCTCGTCGAACAGGCGGTCGAGCGCGGCGACTACGACACCTACGAGGAGGGCATCGAGGACAAGGGCGCCGACATCCCGATGGGTCGCGTGGGGAATCCACAGGAACTGGGGGACGTCGTCGCCTTCCTCGCCAGCGAGCGAGCGAGTTACGTCACCGGGACGGCGCTGCCCATCGACGGCGGCTCGACCCGGAGCTGAGTCGTCGCTCCCCCGTTCTCACAGCGTCAGCCGACGGACGATGGATCAGGCACCCCGCCGGCCGGGTGCCTCCGACTCGGTGTCGCTGTCGGCAGTCAGCGACCAGACGAGCAGGCCGAGCGAGCCCAGCGCGACGAAGACGCTCACGACGTACCCGGCGGTGTCGGCCTCCCCGAGGACAGCCCCCGGCAGGAACGCGGAGACGATCAACAGGACGGCCGCCGAGATCGCGCCGGCGAACGCGAGTATCAACAGCCAGTAGCGCACCGCGGGGTCCATTGTCGTCCGCGACTTGGCGAGCACCCGGTATGAGGGTTCCGACCGTTTATCGGAAACGAAAATTGATACTGACTGTCTCAGTGACGATATTCGGGCCGGTGACCCGCTCACGTTCCGTGCTTCGGGGGTTGTGGGGGAACGGCTCTGGGAACAAATTGCACGACGCGCCGATCAGAACCCGGAGACCACGAACAGTTCCTCAGCGAACGGACGAACTCGACGCGCGGTTGAGCAGGTAGACCATCACGCCGCCGAGGACGATATCGAGCGCGAGGAGGACGGCGACGGCCGGGACCAGGGTGTTCCAGATCCCGCCGAACTGCGTGACTTCGACGACGGTCATCACGTCCTGGTCGAGCATGAGCGCGCGGGCGCCGTCGACGCCGTAGGTGACGGGGTTGAACGTCGCGATCGTCTGGATCCAGCCGGGGAGAAACTCCAGGGGGAGGAAGGCGGTCGAGACAAAGAGGAGGGGAAACTGCAGGAGGTTCGCGCCGATGATCGTCGACTCCTGGTCGCGGGTGACGACGGCGGCGATGTTCGAGAGGGCGACGAACCACAGCGAGAAGAGGATACCCATGACGACGATGCCGATGGCGCCGGGGATGCCGGTCGCGATGTTCGCCCCGAGGAGTGTGCCCATCCCGAGGATGATGACGATCTGGACGACGATCCGCAGGAGTTCGGCGGCAGTCTTGCCGAGGAAGACCGCGGTGCGACTCATCGGCGTCACGAGCACCTTCTCGAACATCCCCTCTTCCATGTCGTTGACCAGCCCGATCCCGGATCCGGCGCCGGCGGCCAGCGACACCTGCATCGCGATGGCCGGCAGGAGAAACGTCTCGTAGCTGATGCCGGCACCGCCGCCGCGGCTGATGGCACCGGTCGCGATCTGGCCGAACACCTGCGTGAAGAGCACGAGGAAGATGACCGGCTGGAGCAACGACCCCACGACGACGAAGGGGTTCCGGACGGCCTTGATGTTCCAGCGGACGAAGTTCACCCAGAAGTCGCCGACGAAGCCGTTGCTCGACCGGCGCGCTCCCTCGCTCCCGGCGCGCTCCGTGGACCCGGCAGTCCCACCGCCGTCCGTACGAGTTTCAGCCCCGTCACGCACGTCGTCGCCGTCACGCTCGTTGTCGCTCATTCGGCACGCACCTCCGTGGTGGTCTCGGTCACGTCGTCGCCGTCGTCGCCGTCGAGGTCGGGTTTCTCGCCGGTGATCGAGAGGAAGACGTCGTCGAGCGTCGGCGCGCGGATGTTGAAGCCCGTCACCGTGACGTCGGCGTCCCGGAGCGCGACGAGCAGGTCGGTCCCGTGTTCGCGCGCTCGCTCCGCGGTGACGCTGATACCGTCGTCCGACACTGTGACGTCGGCGTCGGAGTCGAAAACGCCGGCCTCGCGTGCGATCTCGGCGGCGCGCTCGCGCTCGTCGGGGTCGTCGAGGTCGACGTCGAGGATCTCGCCGCCCACCCGCCGTTTGAGTTCCATCGGCGACCCTTCGGCGACGATCTCGCCGTCGAGGATGACCGCGAGGCGGTCACAGAGCGCGTCGGCCTCTTCGAGGTACTGGGTCGTGAGAAAGAGCGTCGTCCCCTGCTCGTTGATGCGCTCGAAGTAGTCCCACAGCCTGTTGCGCGCCTTGGGGTCCAGCCCCGTCGTGGGTTCGTCGAGGAAGACGAGCGGCGGGTCGTGGACGAGCGCAGTCGCCACGTCGAGTCGCTTTTTCATCCCGCCGGAGAACTCGTCGGCTCGCTTGTCGGCGACGTCGGCCAGGTCGACGAGATCCAGCAGTTCGTCGATGCGGTCGGCGCGGTGCTCGCGGGGGACGCCGTAGGCCTGGGCGGCGAAGCGGACGTTCTCCCGCGCCGTGAGTTCGAGGTCGACGCTCGTCTCCTGGGCCATGTAGCCGATGGACTCGCGGACCTGCTGGGCCTCGCTCACGACGTCGTAGCCGTTGACGCTGATGGTGCCGCCAGTCGGCGAGAGCAGCGTCGTGAACGTCTTGATCGTCGTCGTCTTGCCGGCACCGTTCGGGCCGAGAAAGCCGAAGAACTCGCCTTCGGGTACTTCGAGGTCGATCCCCCTGACCGCCTCCGTTCCGTCGGAGTACGTCAACTCCACGCCGTCGGCGTCGATCGCGGCGCCGCGACTCTCCGTGTCTCCCATCGTGTGTCCCTCTCTATGGACACTCCCTTCGTAGCGCCCACCCTAATCGATTCGGGGTTTTATATCCCCTTCCGCCGCACGGAGTCGCCCCACGAGGTGGGACTGTGCCCGGCGCAACCGCTCGGACAGCGACGGCGGCGCGACGCCGAGTTCGTCGGCCACGTCGCCGAGCGTGGCGTTTCGGGGGACGTCGAAGTAGCCCATCTCGTGGGCGGTGACGAGCGCCTCGCGCTGGGCGTCGGTCATGGCGCTGTGAGCGGGTGCGCTCGTCCCCTCGTCCGGGTCGGTCGTGCCGGTCGCGCGGTCGACGTCGAGGAGGCGGTCGAGTCTGAAATCGAGGTCGTTCTCGCGGCAGAAGGAGCGGTAGGCGTCGAAGGCCGCGCGGTCGGCGAACCAGCGTCGCTCGGCCCACCCCTCGGCCGTGACGCGGACCCGGTCGGAGACGGACTCGTTGTCGGCGAGTGTCTCGAGGTCGTCGGGCGGCCCGCCCGTGGGGTGACAGCGGTAGCGGCGGGTCGCCCCGTCGTCGACGACGAGCGAGTGGTCCGTCACGGAGGTCGCACTGGCGAACGCGGCGTCGACGCCGTCGAGGTCCTCGCCGGTCACGGAGACGACGAACGCCGGCGCTCCCGAGGGGTTGCCCTGCATCGACTCGACTCGCAGGGTCACCCCGGTGACGGCCGCCGCGACGTCGACCAGCGGGAGGTCCCCGGAGACGACCCGGAAATCCGCGATCAGTCCCATACCTCTCCGAGGGAGACTGGACAGTTAATCGCTCCGGGCGTCGACCCGTTCGAGGAACTCCGCTGGCGGGAGTATCGGTATCCCGTCGTGGGATCCGAGGCCCAGCAGATGTGTGTCGCCGGTGGAGAACTGGTCGGCTATCCGCGTGCCCATTCTATCGCGTCCTCGACCTCGTCTTCGCTCACGTCCTCCGCTTCGAACCGTTCCTGGACTCGCTCGCTCAGTTTCTCGTACTCCTCGCGCACGTCGAAGTCGACCCTCTCGAACAACCCGCCGTCGTCGTCCATACTGTGTAATATTCAGACATTTCGATGCGGTAAACGGTTGTGCCAGCCCCCGCCGGATTCGACGACCGACTGTAGCCGAAGACGAAGCCGCTTTCCGCGTCCCGCCGCCCCGGAAACCATGGACGACGCGATATGGACGGCGCTCGCGGCCGCCGCTCCCGACCGGGAGGTCGCCACCGTCGAGGAGCCCGGGGGGTCGGCCAACCCCGGCAACCGGACGGTTCGCGTCCGTTTCGTCGATGGCGAGACGGCCTATCTGAAGGTCGCAGTCGACGGGAACCGAACCCGCCTGGCGGGGGCGGCCGCCACAATTCGCTACGCCGACGACCGGAACGGTGACGGCCGGAACGCCGACGAGCGGACAGGGGTGCGCGTCCCGCGGGTGCTGGCGGCCGATGCCGACGCCGACCCGCCGTATCTGCTGACCGCACCGCTGTCGGGGTCGCCAGTCGACCGCGAGTGGGCGGCGGGGTCGGTCGACGAGCGTACGGACCTGATCGAGGCTGTCGGGGGAGCGCTCGCCGGTGTTCACGCGACTCGATTCGACGAGGTCGGCCGGATCGTCGGTGGAGACGGCGAAGACCTCACAGTCGAGACGGCGGCGTGGCCGGACGTCGTCGCCGGGATGATAGACGAGGACGGCGAAACTGACGGCGGGCGCTTCGACGGCTTTCCCGGACGGGCCGCCGATGCAGTCGAGGCCCATCGCGCGGCGCTGGGTCTCGATGTGTCCGGCGGCGACGTCCCCGCGCCTGCTCTCCTGCACAACGACCCGCGCCCGGAGAACTCCTTCGCGGGGTCGGACGACGTGGGATTCATCGACTGGGAACAGGCCATGGTCGGCGACCCAGTGCTCGACATCGTGAAGACGGAAGGACGGTTCCTCGGTCGGCCCGACATCGAGGGACGCGAGCGATTGCGCGGGGGGCTGTGGGATAGCTATCGGAGCGTCGGTGGCGGGCTTCCGGCCGGGTTCGACCTTCGGCGGCGGGTGTATCGTGTGGTTACCTTCCTGGGTGTGGCCAGCGGGTTCGACGAGTGGGCACCCGGCGTCGACGAACCGACCGAGGAACTCGCCGGATGGGTTCGCTCGGAGTTCGACGAGCGACTGGACCGACTGGCGGAGTGCTGACCGCGTGAGGACCCCCTGTTCGCTCGCTCGGTATGAATGGAGACGTGATTGCACCCGCACTCGTCGGTGTGCGTTGAAAGCCCTCGGCCCGCTCGCGGTCGCTCAGCGACATATCCGCGCTCGGACAGCCGCACCGCTCCGCACTCGCGCGGATAGGGGTCGCTGAGGCGACTCCGTTCGCTTCGCTCACCGCGACCGGCCCTCGCCCTTTCAGTCCGCCAGGACAAATTTGGTTGCACAGGCTGTCTCGGCGTGGACTGTTCAGTAGCCGGTGCCACAGACTGATCCCTGGCGGACTGGAAGGGCGAGACGGGCTCGCGGGCCGAAGGCCCGTGGTCGCCTGCGCGGGCCCTATTCTCGCGAGTGTTGTGCGGTGCGGTTGACCGAGCGAGAATATCCCGCTCAGCGACCGCGAGCGCGTCGAGGGCTTCCATCGTACGATCGTGAGTGCGGTCACGTAGACACCAGGCGAGTCGATCGCTTCTGTGTTCCTCATACCTCCCCCACCTCTTGCGCTTCTCGGGCCTGGGGCCCTGCGATGCTCGTCCCTCGCGCGGCTTCGTCTCGCGGCCCTCGCAATGCTCACGGCTTCGCCGTTCGCTTCGAGGCGCGTGGCGCCTCGCTCTGCTCGGGCACGCTCGACGGCGCGCGCCACGGTGGCTGTTCGATCGGCACACGCCACGGTGGCTGTTCGGTCGGGACTCGCCGTGCAGAAGTCGAGTGGACGGGAAACGGAGGTGTCGTCAGTTCGTACCGCTAGACCAGTTCGTCGACGTCGACGCCCCAGCGTTTGTCGTCGTACTCGCGGTGGCGTTCGGAGTCGAGTTCCTGCTCGATGCGGCCCCGGAGTTGCTCGTTGGCGCCGGCGTCGATGCGGGCGAGTTCGTCTGCTTTCGCGACGGCGAGGGGTGGGCCACTCTCGGCGGCCACCTCGTGGAGCACCTGCATCCGCAGTCGGTCTCGCAGGTCCTCGTCGCGGGTGAACGCGTAGGGTGCCTCGACGCGGTAGCAGAGGTCGTCGCGCGGGTCGTAGACGACGAAGAAGGTGACCTCGTAACACTCCGGGTCGAGGACGCGTTCGATGCCCAGCGCGTCGCTGTCGGCGGCGACGATCTGGTCGGTGCCCACCCGCGAGCGAAACCAGTTCGTGAACGTGAGCACGTCGGTCAGAGGCTCGCCCTCGTCGTCGCGGCGGGCGAGGATCCGGTTGAAGAAGGCGTTGTCGTTGGCCCAGGGAGCGTTCGTCTTCTCCCGGACGGTCTGGGTGATGGCGGACGAACTGCTGTTTTTGATGAACCCGACGAGCGGGACGTCGCGGTCGACGAATCTCTCGACGAGTTCGAGGTAGTTGGCGACGATGTCCCGGGGCTGTTCGTCCTCTTCGAGCAGGTCGGCCAGCGAGGTGTCCCGGACCGTCCACTTGAGCAGGCCAGTGGGGTAGAGCGGCCCGTCGAGCACGAGGAGGTCGTCGACGATGTCGGTCTGTTCGAGCGCGTGTTCGCTCTCGGCAAGATAGAGCGCCAGCGCGTGGACGACGCTCTCCTCGTAGCGGTCGACACGGGGGGCGTGGAGGGCGCGCTCGCGGACGTAGCCGCCGTCGCCCATCGTCCAGTCGTCCTCGCCGAGCAGGTAGGTGTCGTCGTTGGAGTGGACCGTCATCACGATGGTCCGCCCGCGGTGGAGTTCGAGATCCGAGGGGACGGCGGCCATCGCGGCCTGGGAGACGTCGAGCACGAGGCCGTTCTTGAACGTCGTGGGGTTGATCGTCCCCGAGTCGAGGCCGTGCTGGGTGGGGAAGGGCGGGTCCCGGAGCGCGAGGCCGTCGACGGTGGCCTGGTAGCGGGCCCGCTCGTCCAGCGGTTCGAGGACGGCGTCGCCGCCGTCGTAGAGCGGGTCGAGGAACTCCGCCCACACCGTCTCGGCGAGGTCCTGGTGGTCGTCCTCGTCGACGCCGCGGCTCACGCGGCCGGCGAGGCGAGCGATGCCGTCGACGTGGACGGGGTCGAGCGTCACGGGAGTAGAGTAGGGGGCACCAGCGTGTGGCAGTCGTCAGTTGTGCGTGGGGTCCTCGGCGAGCATCTTCTCGATGGCGTCGGCGATGTCCTCGTAGGACTGGATGTAGAGGCCGTCGGTCGTGATGAGCACGCCGGCGCGTTCGCCGGTCACGCGGAGGAGATAGCCGTTCTCGAAGGCCCGAACCGTGTAGCGATACTCGCCGAGTTCGGAGGTCTGGTAGGCGTTGCGGGTGTCACGGAACCCCCGCCACTCGTGGCCGACGAAGGTGTCCAGGTCGGCGTCGCGCTCCAGGTCCTCGCGGAGGTAGAGCTGTTCGAAGTCCGAGCGCGTGAAGTAGGTCACCGACCGCAGGCTGTCGCCGGTCGCTGTCCGCGCTGTCGTCACGATCTGCTCGGCGAGGTCGTCTGCCAGCAGTTGGGCGTCCATGCCCGTGGAGTGACCGGCCAGTCACATAACTTCGTGGTTCGTGCGGCGAAGACGACGCGGCGTGCAACACGCTGGTCGGGACCGGCCAGGGGGTCCGTCGCGCGGACCGACACCGACTTGGCCCGGCCGGACGGACTCCGGGACGTGAAAGCAGCACTCGTGATCCTCGACGGCTGGGCGCTCAACCCCGACCCCGAGGCCCGGGACGCGGTGGCGGCCGCCGACACGCCGACGTTCGACCGCCTCCGGGAGGCGGGGGCGTTCGGGACGCTCGTCACGTCCGGCCGGCGCGTGGGGCTCCCGGAGGGACAGATGGGTAACTCCGAGGTCGGTCACCTCAACGTCGGCGCCGGCCGCGTCGTCACCCAGGAGTCGGCCCGCGTCACCGACGCCATCGCCCGCTGGCGCGCGAGCGAGACCGGTGACGACGCGGACCTCCCCGAGGACGTCGCCGGCGACGGCTCTATCGACGAGAACGAGGCCATCCAGTCGGCCTTCGACTACGCGGACTCCCACGACGGGCGCGTCCACTTCATGGGGCTCGTCTCCGACGGCGGCGTCCACTCCTACCAGTCTCACCTCCACGCGCTGATCGAGTTAGCGGCCGACAACGACGTCGAGGCGGTCACCCACGCGTTCACCGACGGCCGGGACACCTCTCCCACGGGCGGTGAGGGCTATCTCGCCGACCTCGGGGCCCACGCCGACGAGCAGGGCACCGGCCACGTCGCCACCGTCTCGGGGCGGTACTACGCGATGGACCGCGACCACAACTGGGACCGGACCCGTCGAGCCTACGACGCCATCGTGAACCGCGAGGCCGAGTACACCGCCGAGTCGGCCGTCGACGCCGTCACGGAATCCTACGACCGCGGCGACACCGACGAGTTCGTCGAACCCACCCTGGTTGCGGAAGGACCAGCGCTCGCCGACGGGGACGCGGTCGTCTTCTTCAACTTCCGGTCGGACCGCGCCCGACAGCTCACCCGATTGCTCGCAGACATCCGACCGGAGGACTGGGGCGCCGACACCTCGCCGCCGGACTGTCGCGTCGTGACGATGACGGAGTACGACGAGACGTTCGACCTGCCCGTCGCCTTCCCGCCGATCCTGCCCGAGGATACCCTGGGAGAAGTGCTCGCAGAGACCGGACACACACAGTTACGGATCGCCGAGACCGAGAAGTACGCCCACGTCACCTACTTCCTCAACGGCGGCCGAGAGGTCGAGTTCGACGGCGAGACCCGCGAGATCGTCGAGAGTCCGGACGTCCCGACCTACGACCTGCAACCGGAGATGAGCGCGGCCGGGGTGACCGACGCCGCCATCGACGTCATCGAGGCCGAGGACCCGGACGTGCTTGTGCTCAACTACGCCAACCCGGACATGGTGGGCCACACCGGCGACTTCGACGCCGCCGTCGCAGCAGTCGAGGCCGTCGACGAGCAACTGGGTCGACTGGCCGCCGCCGTGTTACAGGCCTGCGGACACCTCCTCGTCACCGCCGACCACGGCAACGCCGACGACATGGGCACGCCCGAAAACCCACACACCGCCCACACCACCAATCCCGTGCCGCTTGTCTACGTCGCTCCCGACGGCGGGGACGGCGGCCACACGATCCGGGAGGGCGGCGCGCTGGAAGACCTGGCGCCGACGCTGCTCGAACTCGTCGGCGTTCCGAGACCCGCGGCGATGACCGGCGAGAACCTGTTACGTTAGTCGCCCGCTGTATCCGTCCGTTCGACCGCGTCCACGACGCCGAGGTCAGCGTCGACGGTCAGTGCGAGTTCGTCGCCGTCGACGGTGACGGTGAACCGGACCCGGAGCGGGTCCGTCGAGAGAACTGTCTCCTCGTAGTCGTTGAGTGCGCGACTGACCGCCGCGTGGGTCCCCGGGTCGGGCGCGATGGGGTCGTAGCCCCGCGCAGTCAGAAACGCGAGTAGCGGCGTCACCCCGGTGAGACCGATGATGGCGGACCCGCTCTCGTCGTAGATACAGTTCGTACACGTCAGGTCGACCACGACGGCGTGGCGGTTGCCACAGGTCGGACAGAGGCCGTCGCTCGCGTCGTGGTCGTCGCAGGCGCGCAACTCGCGGTCGAGGGGTGCCGAACAGCGGGGACAGACGCCGCCAGCCGCCGCCATGAGTTCGAGGTGGCCCCAGGTCATCGCCGCACTCAGTACCGCCCCGGCGTCCCGACCCTGGACGCCCGCGGGCGGGAGCGGGTGGTAACCGAGGTAGCCGTCCCCGCTGTCGGCGGGAGCAGTGGCGTCCCTCGTGCCGTCGGCGTCGGGGATGTCGCCAGACTCCGCGGACTCCCCGGTCTCGCCAGACTCCGCGGACTCCCCGGTCTCGCCAGACTCCGCGGACTCCCCGGTCTCGGGTGTGTCGTCACCGGGGATAGCGGTCGCACCGTCCCCGTAGTTGCCCGCACACTCCGTGCAGTAGAGTTCGACCCGTTCGTCGCGGAAGGTCACCTCGACCGGCGCACCGCAGAACGGACAGGGGTGGTCGACCTCGGTGGGTTCGAGCACAGGGGTGTCGGTCATCGCGCCCGAGAGGACCGCCTCGACGACGCGGCTCCCCGGGCGGGCGAGTTCGTAGCCCGTCTCGGACTGGCGGACGAAGTGCCCCGCCAGTTTGTCGAGGTGGTAGTTGAACTGCCCGCTGTCGCTCACGTCGACCCGGTCGTAGAGGGCCGAGAAGGGGAGCGGTTCGTCGGCGTCGCCGAGCGCTCGCAGGATAGCCAGTCGCGTCTCGTTGCCCAGCGCCGAGAACGCGTCGTCCGGCGACGGCGTCGCTGGCGCGTCGTCAGCCATACACCCCTTTCGCGAGTCGGCCTGAAAAAACGCGTCGCCGTCCCGTTCGCTCGCGACGCCGAGGGCGTCAGCAGTCCTCGATGAACTCGCGGGCGTAGGGGTGTTCGGGCCAGATGTCGAGGACAGCCTCCATGTGGTTCGTGACGTCCTCGCAATCGTCGCGCCAGTAGGCGTTCAGCCCCTCGCGGAAGGTTTCGGTGAGTTCGCCGGGCGTGTTCTCGACGCCGAGTTCGCCCAGGAATCCGGTCGCGGTCTCGATCGGCAGGCCGAAGGCGACTTCTTCGAGGTCCAGGTCGGCGGGTTTGAACGTGGCGATGCCCACGACTTCGCCGCTGGCGTCGTAGATGGGACCGCCGCTGTTGCCGCCGTTGATGCCGGCGTCGGTCTGGATCGTCTCGATGCCGGAGTTGAGCGTCCGCCGTGCGCTGACGACGCCCGAGGTCAGCGTCGGTTCGAGCACAGTGTTGCGGTCCTCGAAGAGGTTCTGGACGCCGATGTCCGGATAGCCGACGACGAAGAGGTCCTGGCCGGTCCCGAGGTCGGTCGAGTCGCCCAGCGGGACGGTCTGGAGGGGCGAACCGGCGTCGACCTTCAGGACCGCGACGTCCCGGCCCCAGGTCGGTTCGCCCTGGACGGTCTCGCGGACGGTCCCGGCCGTCTCGACGGTGGCCGACCAGCTGTGGACTTCGAGGTCCTCGTCGGGTGGCGTCCGGCCGTGCAGGACGGAGACGCTCGTCTCGACGCCCCCGACCGTCGAGTGGTCGGCGTAGTAGGCGAACAGTTTGTCGAAGAACACCTCCTCTACGTCCGCCTGCTCGGCGTCGGTCAGGTCGTAGTCCTCTTCGAGCGTGCTCCGGATAGCCTCGCGCGTCCTGCTCGCGAGCCGGTAGTACAGCGTGTACTCGGGGTCCTCGTCCGCGCCGACGACGTGGGCGTTGGTGACGACGTGTCCCTCGGGGGTGACGACGAACCCCGACCCCGTGTTGCCGGCCTGCAGCTCCTGGCGCTGGGTCTCGGGGTTCTGAGCCTCGACGAGTATCAGGTCCTCGAACTGCTCGAGAACCGTCCGTTCGTCGCTACCCGCTCGCGTTCGGGCGAAGGTGACGGTCTGGCCCGACTGGTTTTCTAACTCGAGGGCGACGTCGCCGCCGTCGTCTCTGATCTCGTATCCGAAGGTGAACTCTTCCCCGGTGCTGTAGGTGAGATAGAGCGCCCCGTCGTAGGCGGCGTACGTGCCTCCGTTGTCGTAGTCGGGACCCGATTCGTTGAACTCGGCGCTGTCGGTGAACTCGATCTGGTCGTCGCCGGTCTCCCAGACGCCCAGCAACGCCGGGTCGACCCGATTGTACGACTCCAGGGAGGGCCAGGTGATCTCCCCGGTGACGCTCCGGTAGATGTGCGCGATCGCCGCCCTGTCGCGCTGGATGACCTGCCGCGCGATACTCGGCCGGTCGGGGGTCGGCGTGGCCGTCGCGGTGGGAGTCGCCGTCGGTGTCGCAGTGGGTGTCGGCGTCGGTGTCTCGGTCGACGTCGGGACCGGCGTGTCGGTGCCGCTGTCGCCGACGAGACTGCTACAGCCCGCCAGCCCACCGACCGCGAGGGCCGGCCCAACCCGTAACAGGTCTCGCCGGGAAACTGTCGCGTCTGGATCGCCCATGATCCGGGTACTTCTGGTTACGTCCCATAAAGTGTTAGGGTAGTAACCACTCGCGAAAATGCGAGGGCAAAAGCTAAGAGGGCCGATAGAATAACTCTCCGGCTGGAGTTCGTCCGCCTCGCGTTCGTCCACGCCGGACCCCCTGCGGGCGTCGGACGACCCAGCAACGTTTACGACGGTGGGGGACGGCCCACCGGCATGGACTACGAGACGCCCCAGTTCTTCCGGGTCATGCAGTACGCCGCCGGGGCCGACAGGGACGTCGTCGACATGGTGAGCGGCAGTCCCGACTGGGGGCCGCCCGAGGCGCTCCGGGACGGGTTGCACGAGTTCGCCGACCGCGACCCCGACGCCTTCGCGTACCCGCCCAGCGTCGGTATCACGCCGCTGCGCGAGGAGATCGCCGAACGCCGCGGCGTCGACCTCTCGCGCGTGCTCGTCACGAACGGCGCCGGTGAGGCCAATCACCTCGCGATGACCGAGGCTATCCGGCGCGGGAGCGGCCGCGAGATCCTGCTGACCGACCCCGTCTACCCCTACTACGCCGGCCGCGCGAACCTGCTCGACGCCCCCACGCGGTACCTCCCGGTCGACGACGACGGCCAGTTAGACCCTACCCTCGTCCGCGAGGCCGCCAGCGAGGAGACCGCAGTGGTCGTCGTCAACTCCCCCAACAATCCCACGGGGGCCGTCTATCCCGAAGACACGGTCGCCGAACTCGTCGACATCGCGGAGGCCAACGACGCCGTCCTCCTCAGCGACGAGGTGTACGACCACTTCGATTACACGGGTGGGTTCGAGAGCGCACTCGTCCACGACTCGGACCACGTCGTCGTCACCAACGCGTTCTCGAAGTCGATGGCCGTCACGGGGCTTCGTGTCGGCTACGCGATCTACCCACCCGAGGACGGCCCGCTCGGTGACCTGCTGGACGCTGCTCGCACCCGCCACATGCTCTCGGTCGTCACCGGGAGTCGCCCCGCCCAGTTCGCCGTGTTGCGGGCGCTCCGGGAGACCCCACCGGAGTACTACGAGGACAACCGCGCGCTGTTGCGCGAACGGGTCGCCACGTTCACCGACGCGCTCGACGCCGCGGGGGCGGAATACACGACGCCCCAGGGGTCGTTCTACGTCATGGCCCGCTTCGAGGGGTTCCCCGGGACCATGGACAACGTCGAGCGCCTCGTCGACGAGGCCGGCGTCGCGGGCATGCCGGGCGCGGCCTTCGGCGAGTCCCGGACCGACTGGCTCCGGTTCGCCATGGTGACCCCCCGCGTGGAGACCGCGGCCGACAGGCTGGCGGACTTTTTCGCCTGAGTACGGGGAATCTCTCCACTTCCGGTAGCGGACGCCGGGCGTGTCGTCGTCTCCTGTGAGAGAGAACAGGTCTCCGACGGACTCCTACTGTGACTGGAGACGCGAGCGGAGGGGGCAACTGGTCATCCGCCACCGGTCACTCGCAACCGCTGTCCGTGGAGGACGAGCCACGCCCCTCCGATCCCTGCCATCCACTGCAGGAAGACCACGATATCGCGGCGTTCGCCGGCTGTCGTCCGGTAGCTGGTGGCGCTGACGACGTAGTACGACCCGTCGTGGGTCACGAGTTCGCCGGCACCCGCCAGCGGGTCGCTCGTTCGATACTCACCCGTCTCGACCGCGATGCGGACGCCCCGCGACACTTCGCTACTCGGGTCGGCGACGGTGTCGAGCGCACGAGCCCGCGGGACTGGTTCGAGGCCGTACTCGACGGTGTCGTTCGCCAGCTCCTCGGCGACCGGTTCGAAGAACCCGGATTCCCAGACGTGGACGTACTGGTAGTCGTGACGGAGGAAGTTCGGGGGCGGTCCGTCGTAGACGAACCCACCGTTCGCGTGGACTGCCCGTTCGAGCACGCACGGCCGGCGCGGTGGGACGTCGAAACAGGCGACCTCCGGGTCGATATCGCCGGTCCCGGCCGGTACGTCGTAGGTGCCGTTCCCGTGGAAGGTGACCTCTATCGGTTCGTACGTGTAGCTGTCCGGGTCGCCGATATCGAGCGCGCCGACGACCGGCGGGTTGAGCACCAGCGCGAACCCGACGACCACGAAGACTACGCCGCGCCGGGTATCCGGGAGGGACTCGAACACGCCGGGTCGTATCGTCACAGCGTCATGACTCTGGCGGATCCCGAGCAGGCCCGTCCCGTTCCGTTCCGCTTCGAACCACACTCGGCGTGACCAGCGGTCCCAGCCATCGGCGCCAGGATGTGGTGGTTCGTCACACGGTACCCACGCCAGCAAAGCCTTAAAACGACGGAGTCACGTACGGACGAGCATGCAACACGTGAAGATTCCGCAGGACCGGATCGGCGCACTCATCGGCGAGGGGGGTGAGACGCTACGGGCCATCGAGGACCGCGCGGAGGTCCGGCTGGACGTCGACAGCGAGACCGGCCAGGTATCCGTCGAGACCACCGGCGACCCCGTCACGGCGCTCAAGGCCCCGGATATCGTCAAGGCCATCGGCCGCGGGTTCGCCCCCGAGGAGGCCATGCGCCTGCTCGACGACGAGCTGATGCTGTTCGAGATCATCGACATCGACGCCGCCTCCCGCAACAAGAACGACCTCACGCGCCACAAAGGTCGACTCATCGGCGAAGACGGCCGCACGCGCGAGCTCATGGAGGAACTCTCCGGCGCCTCCGTCGTCATCTACGGCTCGACGCTGGGGATCATCGGCGACCCCGAACAGGTCGAAGCCGTCCGCGAGGCCGCCCAGATGATCCTGGACGGTGCCCCCCACGGCGCTGTCTACTCGTTCCTCGAAGAACGCCACAACGAGATGAAACACAAGGGTATGGAGTACCACCGCTATACCGGCTGATCGCGCTCGAAGCTGTCGTTCGTCCGAAAAGCTAACACAGTGGCCGAGCAACGGGGGACAGACCGATGGCGAACGACGGGGCCGGGGATCGCGAGGCTGGGGGCAGGGACAGGGACAGAGACCCGAAGACGTCGACCGATCCCGGGAGGCCGAAAGCCGACGGCACCGACGCGGCGATCCGCGATATCGCCGAGCGCAGCGGGGGAACGTCCGGGACGTACGCATCGAGTGTCGCGAACTGTTCACGCGCGCGGCGTTCGTGTGGTACCGCACGGGCCAGGGGATCGACTGCATCCGGATCACGCCCGATATGCGACATCGGCGGTTCGGGATGGGACAGTGAGCGTCGGTGAACTCACGCCTAGCGAACAGATTCCGGCACGATCGGGACGGCTACCCGAACGATCCGACCGCCGCCAGGAACCCGTGGAGTTCCTCGGCCAGCAGAACGGCGACGACGACAGCGAAGACGGTCGCGACGCCGACAGCGGCGAAGACGGCCATCGGGCGCTCGTGGACCCACGGGCGGTCGCTCAACTCCCGGGCGACGAAGACGACGTAGTCGGTGACCGCGACCGCCGCGGCGACGCCCGAGAGCCACAGCAACGCCTCGGTCGCGAGGACGGCGGGCACGAGCATCGCCACGATGGCCAGGAACTGGACGTTCGTGACGACCTTGCCGGGGATACGCGCCCGGACCTTGCTGGTGTCGAACCCGTAGAGGGGTACCAGCGGCACCAGCGAGACGACGAACGCGTCGCGGGCGAAAAAGAGTACGAGGTACTCGACGGGCAGGCCGGTCTCCGGAAAGAGAGCGACGACGAGCGCGAGCGCGGTGAGTTTGTCGAGTGCGGGGTCGAGCAGGGCGCCGAGTTGGGTCTCCTGGTCGAGGCGGCGCGCGAGCCAGCCGTCGATCCCGTCCGAGAGGACGACCAGCGCGAACAGGACGTAGCGCAGCGGCGAGTCGACGAGGACGACGATCCCGGCGACCAGCGGCAACCGCGACAGCGACACCAGGTTCGGGACGGTCCACACCTCGTCGAGTCGGTCCCGGAGGTCACTGGTGTCCCGACTGTCGCTCATATCCCACCGGCCGCCCCGCCGGGCCATGTATCCTCCGTTTCGGGTCGAACGGGCCGGCGGGTGAGCAGTGACAGTATTCGCTCTCGTAAGACTGCCCAGACGGTGTTCGATTCAGAGTGTGCGTGTAACGATGATTTATAGGGCGGATGCCAGTGAAGAAACGTCATCTGGAGACCGCACCGCACTTGTCGGTGAGAGTTGAAAGCCCTCGGGCCGCTCGCGGTCGCCTCAGCGACATATCCCCGCTCGGGCAACCGCACCGCGCCGCACTCGCGCGGATAGGGGTCGCTGAGGCGACTACATGAACGCGAGCGGCTCTCGACCTTTCAGTCCGCCAGGGATAAAGTAGGTCGCACAGGCTGTCTCGACGGTGAACGTTCGATATCTGACTTGACAGAAATCATCCTGGCGGACTGGAAGGGCGAGGCGTGCGTGGCGCGACGCGCCACTGGCCGAACGGGGAGGAACGACCCGTGAGGCGGGCTCGCGGCGAGCGTAGCGAGCCCAGTCGCCTGAGCGGGCAACTATCCGCGCGGGCGGTGCGGAGAGCGCGGATATCTCGCTCAGCGACCGCGAGCGCGCCGAGGGCTTCCATCTCACGAGCACGAGAGCGGTCACGACAAGCATGACTGCAGTCATGACGATTTGAAAAGAGCCGATTGTTACTTCTACACCCTGTACGTTACACTCGGCACGTAGACGTCCCAGGGACTCGCTTCGTGGCACGGGTCACCCAGTCAGTACGCAGACTCTCCAGCCGATTCGGCCCGCCCGACGGACAGATCAGTCTCTGAACTCCAGTACGACGGGGCGGTGGTCCGACACCTGGACGGGGATGACGGTACACCGCGTGACAGCGATCTCGGGGGAGGTGAGAAACAGGTCGAGCGTCCGTGTCTCGGTGACGATCCGGTCGAGGGGTCGTTTGGGCACCGTCTCGCCGGGGTTGTGGAGGACGAGTCCCGCGGCGCCGAGGGTGTCTTCGATCTCGTCCAGGCCGTCGTAGGCGTTGAAGTCGCCACAGACGACGACCCGCTCGCGGTCGGCGACGAGGTCGGCGAGTTCGGCCAGCTGGTTGCGCCGGCCGCGGCCGCTCATCGCGAGGTGGACGCCGAACACCGAGAGGTCGCCGACCCGTACCTCGGTGACGAGGCGCTTGGGCCCCGTGTCGAGGAGGTGGGCGTCGATGGTGGCGTCGAGGCCCTCGCGGACGAGCACGCCGTTCGAGAGGTACTCGAGGACCGGCAGGTCGGCGACGAGGCCCTCGCCGTACTTCGTGTCGGCCCGCGACCGGTAGGCGAGTCCGCGCTCGGCCAGGAGATCGGCGATCTCGGCGACCTGGCCGTCGGTCGAGGTACGGACCGATCCCTGGTCGACCTCCAGCAGGGTGACGATGTCGGGCTGTTCGTCCACGATCACGTCGACGAGGCGCTCGGTCGCGCGGCGCTCGGCGTCCTCGCTGCCGACCATCGCCCGGTGGGGTCTCAGCGCGTACTGACTGAGCGACCCGTCGTAATCGAGGAGATAGCCCGCGTTGACCGAGAGTACCTTCACGAGTCTCACTGCCGGCGTGAACCGACCGTCTTGCCCGCACAGAACCCGTACGGCCGTATAAAGGCGACGGTGCTTCCCGGGCGACGACGGTGTTCCCCCCGGGCGCCAACAGCGCCGGATCGCGACCGGTCCCGGTTCCCGAGAGTGACGGACCGCGTCCGGTCCCGGGCGGACGACGCGCGGTGTCGAAAGCTTGAAACCGGTCGGTCCGTTCGGACAGGCCAGCGATGGAGATCGAGGTCGTCTGGGGGACCGCCGAGGGCCAGTCGAGTCTCGGCGCGTTCGACCGCGCGCTGAGCGACGCGAACGTCCACAACTACAACCTCGTGACGCTCTCGTCGGTGGTCCCGGCCGGCGGGACCGTCGTCGAACGGGACGCACTCGACGCCGGGCGGTGGGACGTCGGCGACCCGCTGGCGGTCGTGCTGGCGGACAACACCGGCACCGAACCCGGCGAGACGGTCTCGGCGGGGCTGGGCTGGCTGACCGCCGAAGAGGGAGGCGTCTTCATGGAACACGCCGCCGGGACGGCAGAGGAGTGTCGACGCGAACTCGAACGGAACCTCGCCGATGCCCGTGAGACCCGTGACTGGGCCTGGACCGGCGACCCCCGGACTCGCGTCGTCGAGACGACCGTCGACACAGTCGCGTCGGTGGTCGTCTGTGCCGTCTATCGACCGCTGGCTTTCGAATAGCGGTCACTCGCGTCGCAGTCACCGAGTACCAGTCACTCTCTTTCGAACAGTACCGGCGCTCTTTGCAGCGAACGCGAACGAAACGCCCCGGAAGCGGAGAGAGTCGGGCCGGAAACGGAAAGAGTCAGGCCAGAAACGGAAAGAGTCAGGTAGCGACCGCGAGGCCGACCAGAACACGCCGACGGCAGTACCGTCAGAGGCGTTCTGAACTCGGGGGGTCGCGCTCAGAACGTCTCGAGGTACTGGTCGAGTTCCCACTGGGAGACGTCGACGCGGTACTCGTCGTACTCCTGGGTCTTGGCCTCGATGAAGTTCTCGTAGACGTGCTCGCCAAGAGCGTCCTCGACGACTTCGTCGTTTTCGAGCGCGTCGATGGCCTCACCGAGGTTGCTCGGGAGCGTCGTGATGCCGTAGTCCTCGCGCATTTCCTCGTCGAACTCGTAGATGTTCTCGCGGATCGGGTCGGGGCAGTCGAGGTCGTTCTCGATGCCGTCGAGCCCGGCGTGGATGAGCGCGGCGAAGGCGAGGTAGGGGTTACACGACGGGTCCGGGAAGCGCGCCTCGATGCGGGAGGCGGCCGGGACGCGCGCGGCGGGCTTGCGGATGAGCGCCGAGCGGTTCCGGTCGGACCAGGCGACGTAGACCGGCGCCTCGTAGCCCGGCACGAGTCGCTTGTACGAGTTGACCGTCGGGTTGGAGACCGCGGCGATGGCCGGCGCGTGTTCGAGGATGCCGGCGGTGAACTGCTTTGCGGTGTCGCTCAGGTTGAACTCGTCGTCGTCGTCGTGGAACGCGTTCTCGCCGGCCTCGGTGAACAGCGAGAGGTGCGTGTGCATGCCCGACCCGTTGATGCGGGGGATCGGCTTGGGCATGAACGTCGCGTGCAGGTCGTGCTCGGCCGCGATGGCCCGGACGACGGCGCGGAACGTCGCGACGTTGTCGGCCGTCGACAGCGCGTCGTCGTAGGTGAAGTTGATCTCGTGTTGGCCCTGGGCGACCTCGTGGTGGGAGGCTTCGATGTCGAAGCCCATCGCCTCGAGGCCGTAGATGATGTCCCGGCGCACGTCCTGTGCGAGGTCCTTGGGCGCGAGGTCGAAGTAGCCGCCAGCGTCGTTCGTCTTCGTCGTCGCGCGACCCTCCTCGTCCTCTTCGAAGAGGAAGAACTCGGGTTCGGGCGCCGCGTTGACGGTGTAGCCCATGTCCTCGGCGCGCTCGATGGCACGCTTGAGGACGCCACGCGGGTCGCCCGAGAACGGCTGACCGCTCGACGTGTCGATCACGTCACAGATGAGTCGGCCGGCCGCGCTCTCTTCGGTGTTGCGCCACGGCAGGACGGCGAACGTCGAGGGGTCGGGGTCGAGACGCATGTCCGACTCCTGGATACGAACGAAGCCGTTGATAGAGGAGCCGTCGAAGTAGATACCCTCGGTGAACGCCTTCTCGGCTTGGTCGGCCGGCACCGAGACGTTCTTCACGGTACCGAGAATGTCCGTAAACTGCAGGCGCAGGAAGTCCACGTTCTTCTCCTCGATCTCGTCGAGGACGCTCTGTGCCTCTGCCGAAAGGCCACCGTCCGCCTTCGCGTTTTCGCTTGTCATGTTTGTCGACGTGCTTTCGGTGGCGCCCAGTTATTAAAACCCTGCCCATTTACGCAATTCTCACGTGGTGCTCTCGCGAATTGGATATTCGTAAAATTCTAATGGGTGGGTGTCGTTTCGGGACGTAATGACGTACGAAAATCTCGACCGCAAGTTGGTAAACGCGCTTCTGGACGACGGACGAGCGAGTCTGCGCAGCCTCGGCGAGGACCTCGACGTCTCGGTGACGACCGTTTCGAACCACCTCTCGGACCTCGAAGAGGAGGGGATCATCCAGGGCTACACCCCGAAGGTGGACTACGACAAACTGGGCTACGACGTGACTGCCATCCTCCAGCTCAAAGTCGAGGGGAGCGCCCTGCCGGAGGTCACGGAGACGCTGCGCGACCACGAACAGATGGTCTCGGTCTACGAGGTGACCGGCGACTACGACATCATCGCCATCGGCAAGTTCACCGACACCGACGGGATGAACCGCCACATCAAGGAACTGCTCGTCGACCCCGAGATCAAGGAGTCGAACACCAGCGTCGTCCTCAACGCCGCCTCCGAACACGAACAGTTCGAACTCGAAGTCGAGGACTGACCGCGCCTGCACGCAGTCGCTTGTTGGCCAGTACGTCTCTCCCGGGTGGGGACGTCTCGCGTCGCGTCGTCGTCGTTCCGGGGAGTTCCGACCGGGCAGTGGCGACGGTAGTTCAGGCTACATATTTTTGGGCCTTCAGGACAGATCGAAGACACTCAGATGGACCCGACCGGTGGTACGGTTCGCGTGCTCCTCGTCGACGACGACGAAGACGTCGCGGCGACGGCGGCGTCGTTTCTCGAACAGGAGCGCGCGCACTTCGAGGTGGTGACCGCTCCGGACGCGACGGCGGGTCTCGACGTGCTCGCCGACCAGTCCGTCGACTGCGTCGTCAGCGACTACAACATGCCCGGAACGAACGGGCTGGCGTTTCTCGACCGCGTTCGAGCGGACCACGGTGACCTCCCGTTCGTCCTCTTTACCGGGGAGGGCTCCGAGGCACTCGCCAGCGAGGCCATCTCGGCGGGCGTCACCGACTACGTCCGGAAAGCGGTCGGAACCGAACAGTACGCGCTCCTGGCCAACCGCATCGACCGCGCCGTCGAGGCCCACCGGTCACAGGCGGCGCTGGCCGAACGCACCCAGCGCCTCGAGACGCTTATCAGCAACCTCCCGGGGATCGTCTACCGCTGTGCGAACGACCCCACCTGGCCGATGGAGTTCGTCGCCGGCGAGTGCGAACAGCTCACCGGCTACCCCGCCTCGGCGCTCGAAGACGGGGACGTCCTCTGGGGCGAAGACGTCGTCCACCCGGACGACCGCGGGGAGATATGGGAGGCGGTCCAGAACGCGCTCGACGCTGGGGGCCCCTTCGAGGTCACCTACCGGATACGCACCCGCCGCGGTGAGACACGGTGGGTGTGGGAGCGCGGGCGCGGACTCTCCTCGGACGGGGAACTCGATGCGATGGAGGGGTTCATCACCGACGTCACTGCCAGCCGGAAACGCGAGCGCCGGATCGAACGGCTCCAGCGACGGACGCGACGGCTGATCGATACCACGAACAGAGCCGAGACCGCACAGGTCGCCGTCGACACCGCCCACGAGGTACTCGACGCGGAACTGTGTGGCTTTCACCTGCTGACCGAGGATGGACTCGCCCTCGACCCGGTGGCGTGGGCCGATACGGTCTGCGAGGAATTCGGTGAACCACCGGTCTACGACCGGGAGACCGACGACCCTGCCGCCGAACTCGTCTGGGATGCTTTCGACCGCGGCGAACCGGTCGTCGTCGACGACGCACGCGAGTACGGCCGACTGGCCGAGATGACACCGACGCGGAGCGGCGTCGTCCATCCGCTGGCCGACCACGGCGTGTTCATCGTCTCAGCGACCGAGCCCGGAGCGTTCGACGACACCGACCTCGCGCTGGTGGAGATCCTCGTGGCGTCGCTCCGGGCCGCGCTCGACCGCGTAGAGCGGGAGATCCGCCTCCGCGAGCGTGAAGCGGAACTCGAAACCGAGCGCGACCGGTTGCGCGCGCTGTTCGAGATGGTCCCGGACCCGATCGCGCACGTCCGCTTCGAGGACGGGAACCCCGTCTTGCTCGACGTCAACCCGGCCTTCGAGGAGACCTTCGGGTACGATTCCGAGGCTGTCGTCGGGAAGTCGAACAACGACCTGGTCGTCCCGCCCGAACGGCGCGAGGAGGCCGAGCGGATCGACCGGGAGGCTCTCACCAGGGGCGCGGTCACCCGGGAGGTGCGCCGCCGGACCGCCGATGGAACCGGCGACTTCCTCTTCCGGTCGGTCCCCGTCGGCGACCCCGAGAGCACCGACGAGTACTTCGGTATCTACGTCGACATCAGCGAGCAGAAGGCCGCCGAACGGCGACTGGAACGCCAGAACGAGCGCCTGGACGAGTTCGCGGAGGTGGTCAGTCACGACCTGCGCAACCCGCTGAACGTCGCCCAGGGGCGGGTCGAACTCCTCCAGGACCGCTACGACGACGAGCATCTCGACGCGACGATGCGGGCACACGAGCGGATGGCGGCGCTGATCGAGGACATACTCTACCTCGCGCGCGAGGGCGGGACCGTCGGTGACGTGGAACCGATCGCCCTCGCCGAGACCGCAGCGGGCTGCTGGCAGAACGTCGAGACGGCCGACGCGGACCTGATCGTCGACACCGACTGCAGCGTGCTGGCCGACCGCGGACAGTTCCAGCGGTTGCTGGAGAACCTCCTCGGAAATGCAGTCGAGCACGGTGGGCCGGACGTGACCGTCACGGTCGGCGACGTCGCGGACGGCTTTTTCGTCGCGGACGACGGTCCCGGCATCGACGAGGAGACTCGCGAGCGACTGTTCGACGCCGGCTACTCGACCTCCCCGGAGGGGACGGGGTTCGGCCTGGCGATCGTCCAGCGGGTCGCCGAGGGCCACGGCTGGGACGTGACTGTCACCGACAGCGACGACGGCGCTGTCTCGGACGAGGACGACGAGTCCGGGGCTCGGGAGACCGCGTCTCCCGGCGCGCGCTTCGAGGTCACCGGCGTCGAAACGGTTTCGAACCTCGACAGCGCGTAACGTCGCCCGGCCCCCGAGAGCAGTCACACCGCTCCCGGACGTCGCCTCACAGAAAAACGGGACAGCGTCGCATTCGAGACGTGGTGGCTTGGTTCGGGAACGATGCGGTGGTGTCGCAGCGTGGTGAGTCCGCAGTGCGGTGGTGGGGTAGCCCGCAGTGCGGTGGTGGAGCGGTGAGAGTGGTTCCGGCCGGGCTTACATCGCGCCGCCCATACCGCCCATGCCACCCATGCCGCCCATGCCGCCGCCCATTCCGCCGGGGCCGCCGGGGCCGCCAGCGCCTTCGTCGTCGTCGTCGGTGCCGCCGCCCTTGAGATCGCCAGCGGCGATGACGTCGTCGATCCGGAGGATCATGACGGCCGCTTCGGTGGCGCTCTCGACGGCCTGGGTCTTCACGCGCAGGGGCTCGACGACGCCCTGGTCGACCATGTTCGAGACGTCGCCGGTGTAGGCGTCGAGGCCGGTCTGGTGGTTGCCGCTGTCGTGACTGGAGCGCAGGTCGACGAGCGAGTCGATCGGGTCGAGACCGGCGTTCTCGGCGAGCGTGCGCGGGACGACGTCGATGGCGTCGGCGAAGGCCTCGACGGCGAGCTGTTCGCGACCACCGACGGAGTCGGCGAAGTCACGGAGTTCGAGCGCGAGGTGGGCCTCGGGCGCGCCGCCGCCGGGGAGGACTTCGCCGTCCTCCAGGGTGACGGAGACGACGCCGAGCGAGTCCTCGATGGCGCGCTCGACTTCGTCGACGACGTGCTCGGTGCCGCCCTTGAGGACCATCGTGACGGCCTTGGCGTCCTCGACGTCCTCGACGACGATGCGCTGGTCGCCGCCGATGTCCTTCTGGGCGACCGAGCCGGCGAAACCGAGGTCGTCGGCCTCGATGTCGTTGATGTTGGAGACGATCCGCGCGCCGGTCGAGCGCGACAGGGCCTGCATGTCGGACTTCTTCGCGCGGCGTACGGCGAGGATGCCCTCCTGGGCGAGGTAGTGCTGGGCCATGTCGTCGATGCCCTTCTGACAGAAGACGACGTCGGCACCGGCGTCGGCCAGCGCGTCGACGTACTCGCGCAGCTGGGCCTCCTCCTGGTCGAGGAACTCCTGGAGCTGGTCGGGGTCGGTGACGTTGACCTCGGTGTCGAGTTCCGTCTCGGGCACCTCGATCGCGGTGTCGAGCAGCGCGACGTCGGCGTCCTCGACCGCGTAGGGCATGTTCTCGTGGACGCGCTCCTTGTCGATGATGACGCCCTCGACGAGTTCGGATTCGTCGATGGTGCCGCCGACCACCGTTTCCAGCGAGACGTTGTCGGTGTCGATACCCTCCTCGTCGGCGACGGCCTGGACCGCGCGGACGACGAGCGAGGAGAGCGTGTCCTTGGCGTTCTCGGCGCCCTTCCCCGTCATCGCGGTCGCGGCGATCGATTCGAGGATCTCGGTGTCCTCGGCGTCGACCTCGATGGCGATGTCCTCGAGGGCTTCCTTGGCCTTCTCGGCGGCCTGGCGGTAACCCTGTGCGAGGATGGTCGCGTGGATGTCCTGGTCGAGCAGGTCCTCGGCCTTCCCGAGGAGTTCACCGGAGATGACGACCGCGGTGGTCGTCCCGTCGCCCACCTCGTCCTCCTGGGTCTGGGCGACTTCGACGATCATGTTGGCCGCGGGGTGCTCGATGTCCATCTCCTCGAGGATGGTCACGCCGTCGTTCGTGACGACGACGCCGCCCGCGTCGTCCACGAGCATCTTGTCCATCCCTTTCGGGCCGAGTGTGGTCCGGACGGCCTCCGCCACGGCCTTGCCCGCCGTGATGTTCATCGACTGTGCGTCCTTGCCCGAGGTGCGCTGAGAGTCCTCGGACATGATGATGAGGGGCTGGTCGCCCATCTGCTGAGCCATAGTCACCCGAAGGATTGATTGTGATTCTATATAAATGTAACGGACGGTGTCTGTGACCGGGGTCAGCGGGCGCGTACAGCGGTATGACACACCGTACCAAGAGTGGGTTTAAATACGAATTCGAAGACGGAAATTCGTTCGGGCTGGAGGCGTTCGCGGACGACAGTGCGCTCGAGTAGTCTGCGGAACGGTCGGGTGTGCCGTACCGATGAACGGGCCCTGAAGCGATCACGGGCCGACTGTGATGTACAGGGTGTAGAGGTAGCGATTGGTGACTGCTGAACTCACTCGACCGCACTCGACGTGAGATGGAAGACCTCGGCGGGTTCGCGGTCGCTGTCTCCGAAAATCGAAGATTTTCGGGATGACGAGAGAGCCAGCGACCCGAGGGCTTTCATCGCACCACGTCGAGTGCGGTGCTGTCGTCGAGACGACTTTCTTCAGCTGTGGGTCGGCCTGTAACCACTGTTCAGTACACATCCACAGTGACGTTTCCATGCCACGCTCGGTGAAGGGCGAAACGACTTTCGACCGGCGATCCCTACATCGACTGTGTCACCGGTGACGGTCCCCTCCCTGTCCGCGGTCGCGGCCATCTTCGATCCCGAGCGCCTCGCTCAGGCTACGGACCCGGCCGCACCGACAGCGAACCTGGCGGGCTTTCTCGGTTTCACGGCCCTCGTCCTGACGGGGTTTCTCGTCCTCGCGCGTCTCTCACAGGGCGTCGTCGACGACGGCGAAGAGACAGGGACAGGGAGCGACGGTCTCCGCGTCTCCGCCGGACCGGCGCCGGCCGAAACGGAGCCACACCCCGACGAGACTGCATCGGAAACCGGGCGCGAACCGGCCACTCCGGGACGGTCCGGACCTGCGGGGGCGAGCGACGCCGAGTCAGCGGCCCCGGACGACGAGCCGGCGAGTCCGAACGACGGCGAACCGACAACCTCGGAGTACACCGCACCACCCGGACTGCACCGGGTCGACTCCGGGGAGAGTGCGACGTCCGGGACGGTCGCGAACGACTCACCCGAGGCTGGGACAGGGACAGGAGCGCCGTCCCGAAACAGTCACAGAGAAGCCACAGCGCAGGGCACAGAGCGGGCCGAACCGGCGTCTATCCCGCCGGCGGCGCTTCTGGCGAACGTGGCGCTCACCCAGGGACTGTTCGGGGGGATCCTCGCGGCCGCAGCGTGGTTCTTCCAGGTCCCCGGGACGGCGCTGGGACTCACCGGCGGACGGGTCACGGGGCTCGCGGCCGTCGGCGTCGGGATCGCGTTCGGCGTCACACTGTGGGTCGGTAACGAAGCCGCGAGCGCGCTCGCTGACGCGGCGGGTGCCGGCTACGACGAGGGACTCCGCCGGATGCTCGCGCCGTCGGGCGCCCGCGGCTGGGTGATCTTGCTCGGTGGCGTCCTCCCGGTCATCGCGCTCGTCGAGGAGTTCCTCTTTCGCGCAGCGGCGGTCGGTGCGGCGGGCGCTGCCATCGGTGCCACGGGGCCGACCGCCGCCGGCGCGTGGGCACTGGCTGCCGTCTCCTCGCTGGCGTTCGCGCTCGGGCACGGTGCTCAGGGACGGGTCGGCGTCGTCGTCACCGGTATGCTCGGGTTCGTCCTGGCGGCCGGGTTCGTCCTCAGCGGGAGTTTCCTGGTCGTGGTCGTCGCTCACTACGTCGTCAACGCGCTGGAGTTCCTCGTCCACGAGTGGGTCGGTCTCCCCGACCCGGTCTGGTCCTGACGACCTGACCACTATCGTTTAGTGTCGACGGTGCCGAACGACGGACATGAGCGACGACGCAACCGGCGGTGACGCGCCCGCTGACGGAGTCACTACCGACGACGTCTCCGCCAACGGGGCTTCCGCTGACGGGGTCTCCACCGACGGGGCCTCCGCCGACGAAGCGTCGGAAAACGAAGGGGCTGAAGTGGCCGGGACTGCCGAAACGACCGATCCGTTCGGTGAGGCAGTCCCCGCGAGCGCACCGGCCGAAGCCCGGTCGTCCGGCCGCACCCACCTGCTGAGCCTGGCACCCTGGGCACTCCTGTCGGTCGGCTGGGGCCTCCTCACGGCGTACAAACTCACCAATCTGGTGACGCCGGGCGCGCTCGCTGGCCTCCTCACCTCCCTCGGACTCGTCGTCGGGGGCGTGGTGGCCGTGGTCAGGTACGGGGACGAGAGCGCCGGGAAGTTCCTCGCGGGCTGTCTGTTCCTGATCGGTGGTGTCTCGACGGTCCTGTCCGCGAGCGCCGGCAGCGCCGTCTGGTTCCCCAACGACCTCGTCACGACCATCGCCGACGTGACGATTTTGGGGGCACTCGTGCTGGTGCTCTCGCTGAAGACCGAGCGAGGCCGGGACGCGGTCGCCTGACGACCGGAGCGAGACGACCGGCTACAGTTTCGATCCCCGGGAAAGGTCGGACGTTCCGGCGTCAGTCGCTCTCGCCGGCTTCGGCCTCTTCGGGATAGACGTCGTCGAACTCCGATTCGATCCTGTCGAGTTCGTCGCTCTCCCGGTCAGCCACGTCCTCTTCGTCCACCTGATCGGCCGGCCCCTCCTCGTCGCTCTCGTCCGTCACCCCGGCGGTCTCGCCGTCGGCGTCGGGGAGCTGTTCCTGCCAGTCGCGGACCTGCGAGGCGCTGACACCCTGGACCTCGGCGGCGATGCGGTCGGTGTCCGCACCGCGCAGGTCCTCGGGCGAGTCGATGCCGACGGCTTCGAGTTTCTCGGCGGTCGCCGACCCGACGCCGTTCAGGTCTTCGAGGTCCTGGACTGCCTGGCGGGCCTGGTACTCCCTGTAGTTGCAGATCGGACAGCCCAGTTCCCAGGGGTCGTCACCGCTGTGGACGACCAGTTCGGGGAGGTCGTGCTCGTCGCAGTACTCGTCGGTGACCTCGATGTCGCCACGGCGGGGCAACGGTAGCGAGTAGTCACAGTCGGGATAGCGCGTACACCCCACGAGTCGCGAGCCCGAGCGGAGGTGTTTGATCGCCAGTTCGCCCCCCTCTTCCTCGCCACACTCCGGACAGACGCCGATGACCTCGTCCTCGCTCTCGTCGGCCTCGTCGACCTTGCACTGGGGACAGCCGTGGACGAACGTGTCCCGTCCGGCGAGCATCTTCACGTGGTTCAGGCCGTGCTCCTCGCAGGTCTCGTCGAGGACGAGCGGTTCGCCCGTGCTCGGGAGCGGGAGGGTGTACCGACACTCGGGGAACCCTTCACAGCCGACGAAGTACGAGCCCTGGCGGCTGCGGCGGACGATGAGTTCGTGGTCGCTCTGCGGGCAGGGCCCGAGTCGGCGGTCCGCCTTCAGCGACTCCTGGAGGTGGTCGCCGATAGCCTCGCGTGACTCGCGCAGTTCCTCGAAGACCCGTTCGAGCATCTCGCGGGACTCGTTGGTGACGTCGTCGAGCGTGGCTTCACCCTCGGCGATGGCGGTCATATCGGCTTCGAGCTGGGCGGTCATCTCGTCGCTGACGACGTGCTCGGCGAACTGCTCCGCGGCCTCGACCACTGCCTCGGCCAGCGCCGTGGGTCGGGGTGGGTCCTCCTCGATGTAGCCACGGTCGTACAACTTTTCAATAGAGTTATGTCTCGTGGATTTCGTTCCCAGCCCGAGCTCTTCCATTTTTCTGATGAGTCTGGACTGCCCGTATCGCCGGGGCGGCTGGGTCTGTTTCGCGTCGAGGCGGACGTCGGTCACGTCCAGTCGGTCGCCCTCGGCGAGTTCCGGCAGGAACGACTCGCTGGCCGAGGAGTACGGGTAGACGTCGTGGTACCCCGCCTCCAGGAGACGCTTGCCGTTGGCTTTGAGCTGGCAGCCGCTGGCATCGGCGACGACGCGCAGGTGTTCCCACGTCGCGGACTCGGCGACGGTCGCGAAGAAACGCCGGACGACGAGTTCGTACACCTCCCACTCGTCCTCGTCGAGGTCGGCCCGGGTGGGGACCTCGCCGGTCGGGTGGATCGGCGGGTGGTCGGTCGTCTCGTCGTCGCCCTCAGTGGGTTCGATCTCGTCCAGGTCGAGCAGCGACTCGGCGTCCTCGCCGAACGTGCGAGTGGCGACGAACTCGTCCAGCAGGTCCGCAGGTTCCAGGTCCTCGGGGTAGACCGTGTTGTCCGTCCGGGGATAGGTGATGTAGCCCGTCGTGTAGAGTTCCTCGGCGATGGACATGGCGCGCTGTGCGGAGTAGCCCAGCGACCCCGCGGCCGAGATGAACGCGGTCGTGTTGAACGGCGCCGGCGGGTTGTCGGTACGGGTGCGCCGGCGGACGGTCGTGACTTCCGCGTTCCGGGCCTCGCGCAACCGTTCGTGGGCCTCGTCGGCGGCGTCCTCGTCCCAGATGCGCTCGGCCTCGCTGCCGTCGTCGTCGTAGAAGTACTGGGCCTCGAAACTGTCGCCGTTCTTGGCGAGGTCGGCGAACAGTTCCCAGTAGTCCTCGGGGTCGAACTCGCGGATCTCGCGCTCCCGGTCGACGATGAGTTTGAGCGTCGGCGACTGCACTCGTCCGACGGAGATGAAGTCGTCGCCCAGCTGGCGCGCAGAGAGGGAGAGAAAACGAGTGAGTGCGGCGCCCCAGACGAGGTCGATGGTCTGGCGGGCCTCGCCCGCGGCGGCCAGGTCGAAGTCCAGTTCGTCGGGCTCGGCGAAGGCCTCGCGCACCTCGCGGTCGGTGATCGAGGAGAACCTGACGCGACTGATCGGGACGTCCGTCTGCTCGCGGACGAGTTCGTAGGCCTCCTTGCCGATGAGTTCGCCCTCGCGGTCGTAGTCCGTGGCGATGATGGCCTCGTCGGCTTTCAGTGCGAGTTCTCCGAGCGTGCGGACGATGTTCTCCTGGGTGGGCGACTTGACGATGTCGGCGTCGATCAACTCGACGGGCTCGACGTCGCGCCAGTCGCTGTACTCGTCGGGGAAGTCGACGCCGACGACGTGCCCCGAGAGGCCGATACACCGCGTCGCGCCCCACTCGTAGACGTTGACGCCGTTGCGCCGGTCGACGCTCGCGCTCCCCTCGCTGAGGATCTCCGCGATGCGCCGGGCGGCGTTTTCCTTCTCGGTGATTATCAGTTTCACCCGGGGCCACCTCCGGGCTCGGTCGGGTCGGTCATCGGGCCCCCCTAGGCGAGTACTCGCCCTAAAGGTTTCGGGAAACCGACAGACAGCGCGGGTGTGCGCCCGCTTGCGCGCTGCGAGTGCGTAACGCTCACGTCGCGCGTGGACGCGCGTAACGACTAATCGAGTGAGTCCTATTATCGAGTGAGTCCTATCGAGAGGGCGACTGTCGAGCACGATCGAGACACCGACCAGCCACACGAGGCGGGTCGATCCGGCCGTTCGAAACGTTGAAACGGACTCCGACTAACAGACGAGTCAGTGTCGGGAGAGAGTCGCGTCGACATGACGACGGGGGCGGTGACGCCAAAACTCTACAGGCTCGCGTGGCCGCTGGTCGCGGGCAACCTCCTCCAGACGGTGTACAACCTCGCGGATATGTTCTGGGTCGGCCGGGTCGACGCCGAGGCGGTCGCCGCCGTCTCGCTGATGTTCCCGACGACCTATCTCTTCGTCTCGGTCGCGATGGGCCTCACCGCAGGGGCGAACGCCGTCATCTCACAGCACATCGGCGCCGGCAACGAGCGCGAGGCCCAGAACGCCGTCGCCCAGTCGGTCATCCTCGCGCTGGCCGTCGCCGGGTCGCTCGCCGCGTTCGGACTCACCGTCCGGAAGCCGCTCGTCGCGCTCATCGGTGCCGAGGGTGCGGTGTTCGACGCCGCCCTCTCATACATCGAGGTGATCTTCCTCGCGATCCCGTTCACGTTCCTCTTTTTCGTCTTCCGGGCGTCGCTGCGGGCGGCGGGCGACACGCGGACGGCGATGTGGCTGGTCGCCATCAGCGCCGGTCTCAACATCGTCATCGACCCCGTGTTCATCCTGGACTGGGGACCGTTCCTCGGACTCGGCGCCCAGGGTGCGGCCATCGCGACGTTCATCGCGCGCGGGTTCGCGGCCGCCGCCGGGCTCTACATCCTCGTCGACGGCGGGTGGGGCATCCGTCTCCGAACCGCCGACCTCGGACCCGACTGGCCGGTGCTCCGGCGACTCGTCAACGTCGGCTACCCCGCGACGTTCGACGGACTGGCGCGCTCGCTCGCGGCGGTCACCTTCGCCGCTCTCGTCGCCCGCTTCGGTGCGGTGGCGACTGCCGCCTACGGCATCGGCATCCGGCTGATGTCCGTCTCCTGGACTGTTTCGGGGGCCGTCGGCCAGGCCGCGGCGACGGGCGTCGGACAGAACCTCGGTGCGAACGAACCCGACCGCGCGGCCGAAGTGACCTGGAAGGGGACCGGCGGTGCGATGGCGGTGCTGTTCGCCGCGGGCGGCGTCGCGTACTTCTTCCCGACGACGCTGATGCGCGTGTTCATCGCCGACCCCGAAGTGATAGACGCCGGCGTCGTCTTCCTCCGGGTGATCGCGCCGTTCTGGGCGTTCATGGGCGGGCTGATGGTCGTCCAGGGCGGGTTCAGGGGTGCCGGCCAGACCAGCGTGGCCTTCCTCCTCTCGTTGCTCTCGCGGTGGGTCTTTCGTGTCCCGGCCGCCGTCTTGCTCGCCTACGATCTCGCGCTGAACCCGGTCGACGTCACCGGCCTCTGGTGGTCGTTGCCCATCTCCAGCGTCCTCGCGTTCGTCGTCGGCGTCGCCTGGTTCTACCGGGGCGGCTGGCAGGAGTCGATCGTCGAGAGCGAGCGTCGGGACGGGCCGCCGACAGACGACGAGCCCGGGGACGAGTCGGGCGAACCCGCCGACAGGTCCGAGGAGTCCGGCGACCCGGTCGAAGACCCGGCGACCGACTGACCAGTATCGTCCACGCCGACCTATCGTCTCAGGTATAGAAAATCCGTTCGCCGAATCTTTACTACCGCGACGGGACACCGACCGATCGATGCGTCGACGAACGACACGTCGCGGGTTTCTCGCGGGGGTCGGAGCGGTCTGTGCCGGGTCCGTCTCCGCAGGCACAGTCGCGGGGAGTGAGGGTCCCACTTCGGCCGCCCCGGCGCCCGGTTCCACGTCGGCAGCGGCCGTCACCCAGGACGCCGACGACGTCGCGGATACGGTCAGGGATCTGGTGGAGACGAGTCTCGAAGAGCACGACGTGCCGGGAGCGACAGTGGCTGTGGTCGCCGACGGCTCGGTCACACTGGCCGAGGGCTTCGGCGTCGCCGACCGCGAGACCGAGACGGCGGTCGAGGCCGGGACGCCGTTCCGGGTCGGGTCGGTCTCCAAGGCAGTCACGTGGACGGCACTGATGCGCCGGATCCAGCGCGGCGACCTCGAACCAGGCACCGACGTGGCCGGACTCCTCGACGTGCCGGTGCCCGACTCGAAGGGGACGGTGACGCCGGCGAACCTCGCCACCCACCGCGCCGGGCTCGAGAACGGCAACAGTCAGCTCTGGGTACAGAACGCCGGTGACCTGGAGTCGCTCCCCTCGCACCTCCGCCGGGCGACGATCTCACAGGTCCGACCGCCCGGCGAGGTCGGGTCGTACTCGAACTACGGCGCGGCGCTCGGTGGCCAGGTCCTCGCCGCCGCCCGCGAGGAGTCGTTCGATACGGCGATCGAGAACGAACTGCTGGGGCCGCTCGGGATGGAATCGAGCAGTTTCAGTCAACCACTCCCCGAGTCACTCGCGGACGCACACGCCGCTGGCCACGCGACCGGGACGACCTACCGGAACGGGAACTTCCCGTACATGGGCCTCCGACCGGCCGGAGCGATGTCGACGACTGCGCCCGACATGGCGCGCTTTCTCCAGGCCACCCTCAACGACGGGGTGGTCGACGGTGAACGCGTCCTCGCTTCGGAGACCGTCGACGCGCTCCACCGGCAGTGGGCCACTCACCACGAGGCGCTGGCCGGGATGGCCTTTGGCCTCGTCGAGAACTACCACGGCGAGACGAGAGTGCTCCGGCACAACGGCGCGACGCCCTCGTTCGTCAGCGACGTGGTACTCGTCCCCGAGGCGGGACTCGGACTGTTCGTCGCGTACAACGCCAGCGACGCCGCCAGCGCGATGAACGACGTCGTCAGCGGCTTCCTCGACGAATATGTCGGGACCGGTTCCGGATCCGCATCCGCGTCGGACTCCGGAACTGGCTCCGCGTCCGGGACTGACTCCGATTCGAACAGTACGACGGCACCCCTGACCCCGGACGGCCAGCCCAGTCGGACCGACGCGCTCGAAGGGACCTACCGGTCGGTGCGGCTCTCGAAGACGGGCCACGACCGCATCACGACGACGCTCCAGGCTCCGACGATACGTGTCAGCGTCGGCGACGACGGCGTGCTTCGCACCACCCGCGGCAGCACCACCCAGCGCTGGGTCGAGGTCGAACCGCTCGTCTTCGAGCACGTCACGGAGAACCGCCGGCTCGCCTTCCAGACTGCAGGGGAGGGCACCGACGGGAACGTCGAGTACCTCTTCCTTGGCGGTTCGGTCTCGGCGTACGCGCCCGTCGGGGCAGTCGACAATCTGTCGCTACACGCCATGCTGGCCGGGATCACGATCCTCGGGATGCTTTCGATGGTGCTCGGCTCGCCGGCGGCGGGATTCGTCCGCTGGTATCGCGGCGGCGACGACGCGACGTTCCTCCCGGAGCGGTCGCGTCTCCGCACCGAGCCAGCCGCCCAGGCCAGGTGGGTCGCCGGCGGTGCCATCCTCGCGTTCGCCGCGTTCGTGGTCCTGGTGCTCGTCCACCTCGCGGTCGCGCCGCTCGCGGTCCTCTCGACGCCCCCGCTGACGTTCAGGGCGCTGTTCGCGCTCCCGATACTGGGTGTACTCGGCACGCTGGCCGCGGTCGCGTACGCCGGCCACGCGCTCTACGCGGGCTCGTGGTCCCGCCCCGGCCGAGTCCACTACGCAGTCGTCACGGCGTCGCTGGTCGGGTTCGCGTGGCTCCTGTGGTACTGGAACCTCGTCCTCCCACCGTGATCAGGACGATCGACTGGCAGGCGGAGAATAGCGTTTCCAACTGGTTCTGTTCACGCTCCCGTAACCGCAGTCATCGTCGTGCGATGGAAATCGAACACTGTCTGAACAGCCGCTGTCATCCAATAGTTCCGCTGCTCACCCCGGGCATGGCCGACAGATATATCTCGACCGTCGCTGTAGTGTCGACACACTGTGAGGATAGACACCAGGGAGGTCTACGCCGTCGGCTGTGTCCTGGGGCTGGTCGGGAGCCTCGTGCTCGTCGCCGGTATGGTACTCGCCGGGTCGGTAGCCACCGGCGTCATCGCGCTGGGGTCGACGGCCACCTTCACGATCGTCCTCGGCAACGTCTTCAGGCGGGAAGATTTCGACCGGGACCACTCGCTGACCTACCGCCTCCTCAACCTGGGCGGCGCGCTCGTCGTGGCCGCGCTCGGTCTCCTCCTGCTCGCGGTCGGTATCGCGTTTTTCGGCGCGTTCGCGTGAGGAGCTCGCGTTTCTCCGCGCGTGAAGGCTGGCCGGTTCTACAGCACGGTCCTCGCCGCCTCAGTACCCGGTGGCGAGGTAAGTGTGGACGCCCTGCGGGTCTTCGATTTCGTCCGCGAGTGCGACGGCGAAATCCTCCATCGAGATGTAGCTGTCGCCGTCCTCGTCGGCCACGAGTTCGCCCTCGGCAGTCCGGTACTCGCCGGTCCGCTCGCCGGGTTCGATGAGCGCCGCGGGCGCGAGGTACGTCCACTCTAGGTCGTCGGCCTCGCGCAACACCTCGTAGGCGGCGATGGCCGCGAGCGCGACCCCCTCCCACTCGTCGGGGAACTCCTCGGTCTCGACGAGTCGTGTGTCCGGCCCGACGTAGAGCCCACCGGCACCGCCCGTCCAGACGAGACGGCCGACTGAACTCCGGCGCATCCCCTCGATGACTGCGTCCATCAGCTCCGGGAGCACCTCGGGCGACTCGTCCTCGCCGGGGCCGAGCGTCGACGCGACGGCGTCGTGGCCCGCCGCGAGTCGCGCGACCTGGTCCGGGTCGGTCGCGTCACCGGGGACGGCGACGAAGTCCTCGTCGTCGATCCCGTCGACCGCTCCGCTTCGGGAGACGCCCGTGACCGCGTGGCCCCGATCGAGCAGTTCCGTCGCGACTCGCCGTCCGATCCGTCCGCTCGCGCCGAGTAATAGTACGCTCACGGCCTCGCTTCGACCGTGACCGGCAAATAGATCGGCGAACCGGAACGTGACCGGGTGACGTCGATGTCACCGGGCCCTCGACTCGTGTGTGGGACACCCTTAGGGTCGTCGCGCCCCTCCGGACGGTATGGGAGAGTCAGCGAACACTGGCGAGAACCGGAGCGACAACGGGGCTCGAACCGGCGGGCCGAGCGAGGCGAGCGACGGACTCGACCGCCGGCGCCTCCTGACGCTCTTCGCGGGCGTCGTCCTCGTCAACGTCGTGGGCGCGACGCCGGCGATACTGGCCGGCCCGGACTCGGCGTGGTTCCAGTCGCTCGCCAAGCCCGGGATCTACCCGCCGCCGTGGGTCTTCGGCGTCGTCTGGACGCTCCTCTTTACGCTGATGGGCATCGCTCTCGCGCTCGTCTGGCTCGACGCCCGCGGGACTCGCGTCGGCCGGGTCGCGCTGGGCCTGTTCGTCGGACAGATGGTCCTCAACGTGGCGTGGACGCCCGCCTTCTTCACAGCGGAGAACCTGCTCGCCGGACTGGTCGTCATCGTCGCGCTCTGGCCGGCGGTGCTCGCGACGATCGTCGCGTTCGACCGTGTCGACCGCCGCGCCGCGGCCCTGCTCGTGCCCTATCTCGCCTGGGTGACGTTCGCCGCCGTCCTCAACTACCGGTTCTGGGCGCTCAACTAGACCTCGCTCTCGTCTCCGTTCTCGTCTCTGCCTCCATCCTCGTCTCTGCCCCCGTCCTCGTCCCCGGCTTCGAGGTGGGCCAGCAGTACCTCGTTGACCCGTTCGGGCTCCTCGCGGTGAACCCAGTGCGAGGCGTGGGGGAACCGTTCGAGTCGGCCGTCGGCACAGTAGTCGAGGCTGCGGTCGGCCATCTCGGGGAGGAGCGCGTCGTCCCGGTCGCCCCAGACGACCAGCGTCGGGGCCTCGACGCGCTCGCGTGGTGGGTCGTCACGCCGGCGAAAGAGCGCGCGATACCAGTTGACCGGGCCGCGGCCCGCGCCCGGCCGTCGATACGCCCGGCGATAGTTCCGCAGGTCCGTATCCGTGAACGCGCCGGGGCTGGAACTGCTCTCGAGGACACTGGCGACCCCCGCCGCGTCGTCCCGGGAGAGGAACCACTCGGGGAGGCCCGGTAGCTGGAAGTAGAACATGTACCAGCTCCGGAGCAGTTGCCGGGGGTCGGTCTTCAGCGTCCGCTCCATCACGGTCGGGTGCGGGACGTTCACGATTCCGAGTCGATCGACGACGTCGGGGTACCGCAGCGAGAGGTCCCACGCCACCCCTGCCCCCCAGTCGTGGCCGACCACGTGAGCGCTCTCCCGGTTCTCGCCTTCGGACGCGACCAGCGCGGCGACGTCACCCGAGAGTCGCCCCATCCGGTAGGCCGAGAGGTCCCGGGGGCTGTCGCTCAGGTTGTAGCCGCGCTGGTCGGGCACGAGCACCCGGAAGCCCGCCTCGACCAGCGCCGGTATCTGGTGGCGCCAGCCGTACCAGAAGTCCGGAAAGCCGTGGAGCAGGACGACCAGCGGGTCCCCGGGGTCGCCCGCCGTCACGACGTGCAGGTCGACACCGTCCACCGTTCGGTAGGTGGACTCAGCCGACGGTACGTCGATCAGTCCGGCGTCGGTCGTCGACATACCGGTAGTCGGGCGTCGCTGCTCCTGTAGCCTTCGGGTCGTCTGCGCGGCTGTCGGTGTGGGACGGGGACTCGAAATCCGTCCGTCGTGGCGTGGTCCGCGACACGCTCGTCGGCTCGACCGCGCCACAGTTCGGACGGCGGTGTCGCCGGAACCGGACCTGCACGGTCTAGGCCAGGTCGCCCCCGGCGTTGGGCCGTCGCCGTCACCGACGCGGGCAGCGCCTGCCCGGAGCGGGGCGCTTTTGTCCGGGGCTGCCGGAGGGCGGGTATGCAACTGTTCGCGGTCGAGGGTCTCCCCGAGATCGAACCCGACGACGACCTCGGGGCCATGATCGCCGAACGGGCCGACCTGGGGGACGGCGACGTGGTCTGTGTCTCACACACCGTCGTCTCGAAGGCCGAGGGCCGGACGGCCGACCTCGCCGACTTCGAGGCGGGCCCACAGGCCAGAGACATCGCCGCACGGATCGGCGACCTGGCTGGCGAGGAGAAAGACCCCAGATTCGCCCAGGCGGTCCTCGAAGAGAGCGAGCGCCTGCTCACCGACGAACCGCTCATGCTCGCGGTGACGCGATTCGGCCACATCGCCGTCAACGCGGGTATCGACCGCTCGAACGTCCCCGGTGCCGACCTGCTCTTGCTCCCCGAAGATCCGACAGCGAGCGCCGAACGCCTGCACGAGACACTCGGGGTGCCAGTCGTCGTGACCGACACCTCGGGACGGCCCTTCCGACACGGCCAGCGCGGCGTGGCCGTCGGCTGGGCGGGACTGCCCGCCGCGCGGGACTGGCGCGGGGAGCACGACCGCGACGGCCGGGAACTCGGCGTCACCGTCGAGGCCGTCGTCGACGAACTCGCGGCCGCCGCGAACCTGCTGACCGGCGAGGGCGACGACGGCCTCCCCGTGGTCGTGGTGCGGGGCTTCGACTTCGGCGACCACGACGGCAGCGACGCCCTCTTCCGGGAGCCGTCGGGCGACTACGTTCAGGACGCCCTCCAGCAGTGGGAGTTCGACCCCGGGCGACTCGCGGAGAAGGGCGACGGCGACGCAGACGACGAGGGCGCCGACGGTGACGATACCGCAGACGGGGGAGACGAGGGCGGTGACGAGCCGTGATCGGACTCGAACTCGCGCCCGAGCACCCGGTCGCGGAGACGGTCGACTACGGCGTGGCGGCCGAGCGGGCGGGCTTCGACACCGTCTTTCTGAGTCACCACTACAACAACCGCGACCAGTTCGCGGGGCTGACGGCACTCGCCGCCGCGACGGACGAGGTCGAGCTGGGGCCGGGCGTCGCCAACCCCTACGAGACCCACCCGGTGACGCTCGCCTCGCGGATGGCAACTCTCGACGAGTACGCCGACGGACGCGGTATCTTCGGGATCGGGCCCGGCGACGCCGCGACGCTGTCGAACCTGGGTTTCGAGCGCGAGCGGCCGCTCCTGCGCGTCCTCGAATCGTTCCGCGTCGCCCGCCGGCTCTGGGACGGCGAGCGCGTCGAGCACGACGGCACCTTCCGGGCCGAGGGAGCGGCGCTCAACTACGCTCCCGGCCCCATCCCGGTCTACGTCGGCGCACAGGGCCCGCACATGACGCGCATGGCGGCGAAACACGCCGACGGCGTCCTCTTCAACGGGGCCCATCCCCGCGATTACGAGTGGGCGAGCGAGCGCGTGGCGGAGGGACTGGCCGACCGACCCGACGAGTACGGCGAGTTCGACTTCGCGGCGTACGCGCCGGTCAGCGTCGCATCGGAGGCCGAAGCCGCCCGCGCCGAGGCGCGCTATCCGGTGGCGTTCGTCGTCGGGAGCGCCGCGGAACCGCTGCTCGACCGCCACGGGATCGACCGCGAGGCGGCGAAGGCGGTCGGCGAGGCGGTCGCGGCAGGGGAATTCTCGGACGCGGCCGAGCGCGTCACGGACAGGATGCTGGCGTCGTTCGCGATCGCCGGGACGCCCGAGGACGTGGAGAAACAGGTCGACGCGGTACTCGACTACGCGGACAGTTTCGTCGCGGCGTCACCGCTGGGCCCCGACCTCTCGGAAGCGATCCCGCTGGCCGGCGCGGTACTTACGCGTTCTCGACGCTGAGGAACTCGACGAGCGCGCCCAGTGAGAGATAGCCGAAGGCGCCGACCGACAGCCCGACGAAGAGCGCGCCGAACGCCATCAACACGGCGCTCAGCGGGTCGTGCATCGCCACGTCGGCGAACTGGCCGGGCATCTCGATGATGCTGTCGAGGAGTTCGTTCGCCGCCTCTGTGAGACTCATGACCGAGGGTTAGACACCACCCCACTTCGACGTTTCGCCCTGCGTGTGTCGCCACGCGGCGGACTGGCGCCGTCGAATCGACGCGGCACCTGCACCGACGCCCCGTCAGCGATAAGGGGCGGCGACGACGATGCCGGTGTATGGGAAACCGGTCGCTCGACGACTTCCTCGCCTCCGACGACGGAACCCCGGACGACGAAGCGGGCGACGAGGAGTCAGCCGACGAGGTGGCGGCTGGTGAGACAGCCGACGAGGTGGCGGCTGGTGAGACAGCCGACGAGGTGGCGGCTGGTGAGACAGCCGGCGACGAAGTCGAGACAGCGACGACGGCGGTCGAACCGGCGGCCTCGACGTACGTCGGACGGCCGGGCGAGTGTGCGACCTGCGGGGAGACCACGGAGCGACGGTGGCACAGCGACGACGGGCTGGTCTGTCCCGACTGCAAGGAGTGGTAGCCGGGACGACGGTGCGGGCGGGATGGCGGGACAGACAGCCGACTCCACTGGTGCCCTCGTTGACAGTCGCGTCAGCCGAGACCGTGCATATGGTACGCACACCCAGCAAAGTTACCTGTCTCCGGTCGTAAGGGGCGTGTAGCGACACTGTGGGTGTCCGCGGAACCCCGTCCCCCGGCGGTCGCCATCGGACAGGCGGCGAGCGTCGGCGGTCCCAGTTAGCCATGACAGATTCAGACACGGACACACGACTATCCGGTCGCCAGGAGAGCACCGCCGAAGACGTCGACGCCGCCCGGGAGACCGTCACCCAGGTGGTCGAGAACGTCGAGCAGATCATCGTCGGCCACCACGCCGAGATCGAGCACATCCTCACCGCCTTGCTCGGTCGCGGCCACATCCTGCTGGAAGACGTCCCGGGGGTCGGGAAGACCATGCTCGCGCGCGCCGTCGCCCAGTCGTTCGACGGCACGTTCAAGCGCGTCCAGTTCACCCCCGACCTCCTCCCGACCGACGTCACCGGCGTCAACGTCTACAACCAACAGACCGAGACCTTCGAGTTCCGTCCCGGCCCCGTCTTCGCCAACGTCGTCCTCGGCGACGAGATAAACCGCGCGCCGCCCAAGACCCAGTCGTCACTGCTCGAAGCGATGGAAGAGCAACAGGTCAGCGTCGACGGCGAGACCCACGAACTCCCGTCGCCGTTTACCGTCATCGCGACACAGAACACGGTCGAGCGCGACCGGACTTACCAGCTCCCGATGGCCGAACTCGACCGGTTCATGAAGAAACTCGTCCTGGGGTACCCGCAACTCAGCGAGGAAAACGAGATGCTCGACCGCGTCGTCGGCCACCACCCCATCGAGGACCTCACGCCGGTGGTCTCCCTCGACGACCTCCGGTCGGCCCGCGAGACGGCGGCCGGCGTCACCGTCGAGGCACCGGTCCGGGACTACGTGACCCGGCTCGCCCAGTACACCCGCCGTCACGCTGAACTCGGCGCGAGTCCACGGGCCGGGATAGCCGTCTTGCGCGCCGCACAGGGGCGAGCAGTTCTGGACGGTCGCGCGTACGTCATCCCGGACGACGTCCAGGCCGAGATCCCCGTCGTCTTCCCCCACCGGATCCGGACAGAATCGGCAGAAGCGACCCCCCAGCAGGTCGTCGAGAACGCACTCGAGAACGTCCCCGTCGAGTAATGCAACTCACCAGACGCGGCTACGCACTGGTCGCGGTCGTCGTCGTCGCCGAGATCCTCGCCATCGTGCACGGAGCCCGCGCGCTCAACGCCGTCGCTGCCCCGGCGGTCATCGCCCTGGTCGCCGCCGCGATACAGGTCACACGCGCCGAGTCGCCGACCGTCGACCGTAACGCCGTCTCACCCGGGTTCCCCGGCGACGTCCGTGAGGTCGACCTCTCGGTCGACGGCGAGGGGATCGCGACGGTCGTCGACCGCCCCTCGGAGGGCGTCACGGTCGACCCGAACATCGCGGACGCGGACGGCGCTGCCGGCGTCGAGGCGGCGCTCCCGACGACGCTCTCCTACGAGGTCGAACTCGCCCGGCGGGGGCGCCACACCGTCGGTCCGGTCGACGTCCGGGTCAGCGACGTGCTCGGCCTCGTCGCGACCGAGTTCGAGGTGCCCGAGACCACGACGATACTGGCGTACCCACCGGTCTACCAGGTGGCCGGCCGCGAGACGCTCCTCCGGGAGATCCTCGACCGCGACGCCGTCGAGCGCCACGAGTTCGACGCGATCCGCGAGTACGTCCCCGGCGACCCGCTGCGGGACGTCCACTGGAAGTCCACCGCCAAAGACCCCGAGGAGATATACGTCACCGAGTTCGTCGACCGCCGCATCGAGGACACGGTCGTCCTCGCGGCCAGTAGCGAGGCGGGCGCCGCCGACGCGATGGCCGCGGCCGCCGCCAGTGTCGCCGTCATGACCGTCGACGCCGGCGTCAGCGTCGAACTCCGGACACCCTCCGTGTCGGTCCCCACCGGGAGCGGCGTCGACCACCGCGACCGACTGCTCCGGGCGCTCGCGCTCACCGAGGGCGGTCGACCCGACGACGCCGAACTCGAAGACGCCGACGTCCACGTCCACGCCGACGCCGACGGCGTCTCGATCACCCTCGGGGCGCGCACCCACGACTTCGACGAGATGACCGTCAGTCGCGAGAACCCGCTCGCCGGACGGGGGGTGTCGGCGTGAGCACCCAGACCCCCTCGCGGACCGATTCTCGGACGCTCCCGTCCTTTGGCCTGGGCGCCGAACGGGCCACCCGGGCCATCGCGCTCGGCGGCGTCGCCATGTTGATGGCGTCGTACTTCTCTGTCCTCTATCACTTCATCGACGTGAGTCCCAGCAGCCCGTTCCTGTTGCTGATCGAGGCGGCGGCGACGCTCGGGCTCGCGACGTACCTCTCGAAGTCGCTGCGTGCGCGGGTCGCCGCGGCGGTGGCGGTCGGACTGCTCGCGGTCGGGCTGACGCTGTACGTCTCGAGCCTGCCGCGCTGGCCGCCGCTGGTTCCGCTGGTTTCGGACGCCGTCGCGCTGGCGACCGGCCGCTCGCTGCTCCAGCTCATCAACATCGACCTGTGGGTGCTGGGCGTCGCGCCCGCGCCGCTCTTTCTGACGTGGTACCTGGGGTTGCGCCGGCGGTACGTCTCGGCGACGCTCGTCGGCGGCGCGACGCTGGGATATCTGATCCTCACGACGAACGCCGGCGACGTCATCACGCTGCTGGGCGTCGTCGGCGGTGCGGTCGCCGTCGGCGTCGGTGACATCGACCGCCGCGGTGACACGCTGACGGCCGCCGAACCGCTCGCCGTCCTGCTGGCGCTGATGATCGTCCTCTCGGGGTTCGCCTCGGTCGTCCCCGGCGGGACGGGCGCTGCGAGCGGTCTGACCGGGTTCCAGAAGGGCGGGACCGGCGCCGGTACAGTCGAGGCGAGTCTCGTCGACGCCGGTTCGCAGATCAACGTGCAGGGTAACATCTCGCTGTCGCCCGAGGTCCGTTTCCGGGTCGAGAGCGACCGGCCCCAGTACTGGCGGGTCGACGCCTACAACCGCTACACCGGGGACGGCTGGATCCGGACCGGGAGCGGGGGCGGCTACGGCGGGCGGGACCTCGCCAGTCCCCCCGGCGAGACGCGCACGCTCACCCAGCGCTACACCCTCGTCGACGAACTCGGCGTCGCGCCGGCGGCCTGGAAGGCGCAGTCGATGAGCGGCGGCGCGGTGTCGGCCGCCGGCGTCTCGGACGAGGACGGGTTCACCGTCGACGGGTCGCTCCCGCCGTCGACCAACTACACTGTCGAGAGCCAGGTGCCGCTGGCCAACCCGTCGGCGCTCCGCTCGGCCGGCACCGACTACCCCGACCGGATCACGACGCGCTACACGAACGTCCCGTCGAGTACGCCCGACCGCCTGTCCGAACGGACCGAGCGGATCACTGCCAACGCCGAGACCCCCTACGACACCGCCCGCGTCGTCGAGCAGTGGCTGGAGAACAACCGCGAGTACTCGCTGGAGGTCGAACGCCCGGAGGGGAACATCGCCGACGCGTTCCTCTTCGAGATGGACGCCGGTTACTGTACGTACTACGCGACGACGATGGTCACCATGTTGCGCTCCCAGGACATCCCCGCGCGGTTCGTCGTCGGCTACACGCCGGGCCAGCGCGTCGACCGCGACGAGTGGGTCGTCCGGGGGTACAACGCCCACGCCTGGGTCGAGGTGTACTTCCCCGAGGTCGGCTGGGTGCGTTTCGACCCGACGCCGGCCGGCCCGCGCGAGGCGGTCGAGGGTGAGTCCCTCGCCGAGGCGCGCGAGGCAAACCGCACCGACGTCGACACCAACGACAGTTCCAGCGGGGAGTGGACGCCGACGGCCACGGCGACGCCCGCGCCGCTGACTCCCCCACAGGAACAGGCAAGCGGCGACCCCCAGTCGACGTTCACGCGCCCCGAGAACCTCGTCCCGGAGGGACTCACCGCGTCACAGGGCAACATCTCCGGCGGCAACGTCACGACGGCCGGTAACACCTCGGCACCCGGCGGACCGGACGGTGCGAGCGGTGGTGGCGGCATCGACTGGCCCACGCGCGAGGAGGCGACGCTGGTCGGCATCGCACTCTTCGGGCTCGTCGTCGGTATCCGCCGGCTCGGGCTCGCGAGACGCACCTACCGGGCGGTCTGGCTGCGGTATCAGCCGCGGGCGGATCCCTCGACCGACGCCGAGCGGGCCTTCGAACGCCTCGAGTACCTGCTCGAACGCCGCTATCGGGACCGGAAACCCGGCGAGACTCCGCGCCAGTATCTCGCCGACATCGGCGCCGACGAGCGCGCCCGGACGATCGCCGCCATCCACGAGCGCGCCCGGTACGCCGGGTCGGTCACGCGCGAGGACGCCGACGAGGCGATGTCCCTGGTCGACGACCTCGTCGCGAACTGACGCTGGCAGGCAGTATCGCCCGTCGATCCCCGAAGACCGGCGGGGGCCGAAGCCACCGGGACCGCCGTTTCGGGCCGCGAAGGCGCCTCGTATACCGGTTCCCGACGGTTTTTAATACGGCCAATTCGTAGGGCGATGCGTAATGTCGGAAGTCTGCTCGTCATTCGAACGAGCAAGCCCGGAAGACAGACGCATCAACCAGAAATCAGCACACGACCGCTTCCGGGTGGATCATGAGTGAGGTCTGCTCGACGTGTGGATTGCCCGAGGAACTCTGCGTCTGCGAGGACGTCGCCAAGGAGTCCCAGGAGATCACGATCCGCATCGACGAGCGCCGATACGGCAAAGAGGTAACGATAATCGAGGGATTCGACCCGAAGGACGTCGACATGGACAGCCTGTCGTCGGACCTGAAATCGAAGTTCGCGTGCGGCGGGACCGTGGAGGACGGCCAGATCGAACTCCAGGGCAACCACACCGGCCGCGTCGAGGACTTCCTCCGGGACAAGGGCTTCAACGTCGCCTGAATCGTCGCCGCGAAGAGGTGTCGACTACACTTCCAGCGACTGCTCTATAGCCGGACCGGGCCGCGTCCCTCGGGGCCGAGTGACCCACGAAACTATCGGAGGTCGTCCATACGGAACCGTCCGCCGAGACCGCCGAAAGCGTTGCTAAGAGCCGTATAGACGGACGAAGCCGACCCGAGTCTCGGTAGTCGGTACGGACTCTAGAGGGTCGGAAAACCGTCGGCCACCGGAGACGGACTCGGCACTCAGTCGTCGTCGGTGGCGGGTTCCTCGACGGGGTCGAGGCCGGTCGACATCAGTCGGCGGACGATGGCCACGAAGCCGTTGTCGAAGCCGCGACCGAACACCGCGTGCTCTTGCTTCCGGCCGCCGCCGTTCCCCTGGACGAAGGAGCTGACGAGGATCGTGGACCGGTCGACCAGCAGCAACCGGCTGATCTCCGTGTCGTCGCCGTCACCGGCGGTGTTCGCCAGCCAGTCCAGTCCGGAGACGAACACCTCGATCTCCGGGACCGCCGTCTCGACGCGCTCGCGCAGGGACTCGTCGAGGGTCCCGACGATGACGGAGACACCACGTGCCCGGGCCGTCTCCAGCGCGTCGGCGAGGTCATCGGTGAAGACCCCCTCGTGGCCGATCACGAGGACGAGTTCACTGTCGGTTTCCTCCGCCAGTCGCCGCGTTCGTTCGGAGATCGTCGCGTCGCCGGCCAGCGCCCAGACCTCGTGGGTGGCCTCGGGGTCCTCGTCGAACTGGGCGGGTTCGAGCCCCTGCAGCGTCTCCCGGAGCGTGTCCGTCCGCGAGTCGTACTCGCGCCTGAGCGTCTCCACGGCCTCGTCGACCGGGACGGCGCGGAACTGCTGGGGGCTGGAGTGCTGGGTCTCGATGAGTCCCTTGGTCTCCAGCACCCGCGTCGCGTCGTACACCCGGGTGCGCGGAACCTCCGAGATCGAACTGATCTCCTTGGCCGTCGCCCGCGGCACCCGCGAGAGCGCCACGAACGTCTTCGCCTCGTACTCCTTGAGACCGAGCTGCTGGAGCAACTCGATCGCTTCGTCGTGATTCGAGAGTTCATCCATGGGTCCCAACCATTTCTACCGGCGAATCGGTAGCTAGCTCTCTGTTGCGCGTTCTCCCGGAAAGTCGTTTCCCCGGGGGCGCGAGACGGCCACAGCGCCGTGCGTGAGGCCGGGTGACGCCGCTCTCGCCCGCGATAGGGCGTCGTTCCACCCGTCGAGGGCCGTCACTCGTTCGGTTACAACAAAGTGGTGTCTGTGCCCGTCTGTAGTTCAGTACTCTCCACGCCCGAAAAGAGATTCACCCACTTCCTCACAATAGAGCTTTACGGGAAGCGCTCTCATCGTAGAAATGGCACACGGCAACAGGACGGGTCCCAACCTCTCTGTCACCGTGTGCAGGGACTGCCCTCCGTGGCAGTTTCCGACGGACCAGTTTGCATACACATGTCGTCCGATACGCCCGACCGGCCCGCGGCGACGGCAGTCGCGCAACTCACACCCCGGACTGAGCGAGTACGCCGCCCGGACCTACGTCGCCCTGGTCGACTTCGGGGACGCGACGGCCCGGGAGGTCAGCGACGCAGCCGACGTCCCGCGGACGCGGTCTACGACGCGGTCGAGGAACTCCGGGAGTGGGGGCTGGTCGGACGACCCGCCGGGCGACTCCTGCTCGTCGACCGCGGACAGACGCTCGCGAGCGTCCTCGTTCCGGGTGACGGCGACCACGGCTGATCCGTCCGTCATCACCCGATCTCTCGGCTGTCACTCGATTTCTCACGACATATTTTAGTACCTCCCTGCCGTGTGCGGGCCTATGGTGCGAAAGCACCCAACGCGAGTCAGGGGGAGATCCGACTTCGCAATACCGAGTGCGCCGACGGAGGAGCGACGTCGTGGCTGACGAGATCAGGTCGGGGTCGGGACCGAACTGGACACCCGGCGAGGGGCCGGACCACTTCGACTACCGGGACGCGGAGTCACCGAGCACGGCAGTCGTCGATGCGGTCGCGCTGGCGACTGGTCGCGACCCGCTCGACCTTCCCATCCTCGAAGACGTGCTCGACACCGACGCGCTGGACGTGCTCGTCACTCACTCGGCCGCCGCGACGACCCGTGTCTCTTTCACCTACGGCGGCGTCGACGTCGTCGTCGACAGCGCCGGCGGGATCGTCGTCTGGCCGGACGAAGACCGGTAGACGCGGACGGGTCGACAGGTCGCTATCCTGTCACCCAGATCCTGACAGCGTCGAACTGTCGTGAAATTCTCGATAATTCATCCGTCCCCCCCTACGAGATGTATGACGAGCAACGTAACGCAGCACCGATCGCTCGACGACGCGCTCGACGCGCTCGCTGATCGGTGGCGTCGCGCGCTGTTGCTCGCACTGCTGGAGAGCAACCCTCAGTCCACCGACCCGCCGGCGTGGAAAATCGACGGCGGGGACGACGAAGACGAACTCGACCCGCTCGTCAAGTTGCGCCACGTTCACCTGCCGAAACTGGAGGACTACGGGTTCGTCGAGTGGGACCGCGAGGCCGACGAAATCCGCAAGGGCCCCCGGTTCGCGGAGATCCGGCCGCTGCTCGAACTGCTGGACGACCACCGCGAGGAACTCCCCTCGGACTGGCTCTGACGGCGGCGGACGGAGTGATCGGCGACACTGTTGACTGTTGAGGGACTCTCGGACAGTGTTCGATTCAGCGTGTGAGTTGAGCGGTTGTTTCAGTGGGGGGCGCCGTGAGAGAAAGTGTTTCCGCGGACGGTACCGCACTCGACATCGTACGTTGAAAGCCCTCGGGCCGCTGGCGGTCGCTGAGCGGGATATTCTCGCTCGGACAGCCGCACCGCCCCGCACTCGCTCGAATAGGGCCCGCTCAGGCGACGCTTCTCGCTTCGCTCAGCGCCAGCGGCCCTCGCCCTTTCAGTCCGCCAGGAAAATTCTGGTTCCACAGGCCGTCTCGGCAGTGGACGTTCGGTAGCCGGCGCCGCAGACTATGTCCCCTGGCGGACTGGAAGGGCGAGGCGGGCTCGCGGGCCGAAGGCCGTAGTCGCCTGAGCGGGCCACTATCCGAGTGAGCGAAGCGAACGAGGATATCCCGCTCAGCGACCGCGAGCGCGCCGAGGGCTTCCATCTCTCGATCACGAATGCGGTCGCGAGGGCTGTTCTCTCTCCAATTGTTCACTCTCTCACCTCTACTGAACAGTCGGCACGTCCTCGCTCCAGCGATCCGGTCACCGGCGGGAACACCCGACCTGTGCAAACCACTCCACTCCGATCGGCCAGTGGCTTCGGAATCCCCGCCCAGTATCCTCAGAACCCGTCACCACGTTCGCGCGTGTCGATGGTTTCGGGCGCGTCGCGGTACTCGGCTTCGTGGCGGAGACAGCGGCTCTGCCAGCCCTCCCCGCGCTGGTAGGCCTCGGGGTGTTCCTCGTCACAGCGCGAGCCGAACGCGTCGCGGAGCAACGCGGCGGCCTCGTCGTCGTTCCCGTGGACGGCCAGATCGACGGCCTCGTCGACGGTCTCCCGCGCGTCGGACGGGAGGTTCCGGTCGCCGAGCAGGTCGTCGACGGCCTCCTCGACGGACTCGGGGTCGACTTCGGCGCCCACGAGCCCCTTGATGGTCTCCAGCGTCGAGAACTCCGCCCGCGAGCGGGTCCGGAAGACGACCCGGAGTTCGTCGAGCGCGCGCCAGGTCTCCTCGTCCAGGTCGGGGTCGTCGGGCCGTATCTTCGCCGGACACCGCGTGGCGAACGGACAGCCCTCGGGCGGGTCGCGCGGACTCGGCGGCGTCCCGCGGAGCTGGACACGCTCGCCCGACCACGGCGACCCGCTCCCCGGGATGGCCGACAGGAGCGAGAGCGTGTAGGGGTGTGACGGGTCCGTATAGACCGATTCGGCCGGGCCGAGTTCGGCGATGCTACCCAGGTACATGACCGCGACGCGGTCGGCGATGTGCCGGACTACCGCCAGGTCGTGGGCGATGAACAGGTAGGTGAGCCCGAGTTCGTCCTGGATCTCTTCGAGGAGGTTGATGATGCGGGCCTGGACCGAGACGTCGAGCGCCGAGACGGGCTCGTCCAGCACGAGAAACTCCGGTTCGAGGGCGAGCGCACGGGCGATCCCGACCCGCTGGCGCTGGCCGCCCGAGAACTGGTGGGGGTAGCGGTAGTAGTGTTCCTCGTTGAGTCCGACGCGGTCCAGCAGGTCGAACACCCGGTCGCGGCGGATCTCGCGTTTGGACTTCTCGACAGTGACCGACACGGTCGCGCTGTCACGGTCGACGCTGACCTCGACGTCGTCCCTGGAGAGCGGGAGTTTCTCGCGGACCGACACCTCGTGGTCGGCGGGGTCGACGCGGACGGTGATGTCCGTCCGACCGTCTGTCTCGCCGTTCGTGGCGCTGTCCCCGTTGCCCACGCTATCGGCCGCAGTGACGGCCTTCCCGCTGACGGTCGCGTCGGGCAGTCCCTCGACGGCGACGGGGAGGAACGGCCAGTCGTGGGCGTCGAGCGGTTCGCGGATGCTCTCGCCGACGGTCTGGCGGTCGTTCAGACTCTCCTCGGGGTCCTGGAACACCATCCCGACGCGGCGCTGCCACTCGCGCTGTTCGTTCCCGCTCAGGTTGGTCACGTCTGTCCCCTCGGCCTCGACGGTGCCGCCGGTCGCGGACTCGAGCCCGACGAGCGTCCGGCCGAGCGTGGTCTTGCCACAGCCCGATTCGCCGACCAGTCCGAGCGTCTCGCCGTCGTAGACGTCGAAGGAGACGCCGTCGACGGCCTTGACCGGCGGGTCCCGCGACAGCACCGTCCGCTCGTCGTAGTACGTCCGGAGATTCCGCACCGACATGAACGGGTCCGTGTCGTCGGTCGTCCCGGAGGTGTTCCGTGAGCCGACACTCCCGGTCGGGTCCCCCTCCGCGTCCGTCGCGCTGGCGCGGTCGCTCACGAGCGCTCACCTCCGTCGGTCTGGGATTCGTGGCTCCCCGGTGTCTCGCCGGCCGCCTCGTCGCGGTCGTCCGTTCCGTCGCGGCCGGCCGACCTGTTCGGGCCACCCAGGCCGCCCGACACCGCGAACCCGTCCGTCCCGTCGTAGACGTCCGCCGGCGTCCGGTCGTGGGTGTCGTCGTGGAGCAGGCAGGCGGCCGTCCGGTCGCTCCCCTCGGCGCCGATAGGCTGGTGCCGGGGGTGGAACGTCGTGCAGGCGTCGAAGGCGGCGGGACACCGCGGTGCGAACCGGCAGTCGGTCGCCGGCCCGGTCGGCGTCGGCACCTCACCCTCGATGGTCGGCAACTGCTCGTCGGGGGGCGTCCGCCCGGGGATGCTCTGGAGGAGCGCCCGCGTGTAGGGGTGGGCGGGGTCCTCGAACAGGTCCTCCGTGGGCCCGCGCTCGACGACCTCACCGGCGTAGATGACGTTCACGCGGTCGGTGGCGTCCTCGATGACGCCCATGTCGTGGGTGATGAAGAGGATGGCGAGGTTCTCCTCGCGCTGTAACTCGCCGAGCAAATCGAGGATCTGGGCCTGGATGGTGACGTCGAGCGCCGTCGTCGGTTCGTCACAGACCAGCAGATCGGGGTCACACGCCAGCGCCATGGCGATGACGGCGCGCTGTTGCATCCCGCCCGAGAGCTGGTGGGGGTACTCGTCGACACGGCGGCGCGCGTCGGGGATGCCGACGTCCTCCAGCAGGTCGACGGCCCGTTCGCGGGCCTCGCTACCGCGCAGTCCCTGGTGGATGCGTAGCGCCTCGCGGATCTGGTTGCCCACCGTGTAGACGGGGTTGAGCGAGCCCCCCGGATCCTGAAAGACGATGGCGATGTCGCCCCGATGGGCGTCCCAGTTGTCGTCGGTGAGGTCCTCGCCGCGGTAGTAGATGGCGCCCTCCTCGATGGCGCCCGGGGAGTCGACCAGCCCGAGGATCGACCGGGCGGTGACGGATTTTCCCGAGCCCGACTCGCCGACCAGTCCCACCGTCTCGCCCTCGTGGACGTCGAAGGAGACGCCGTCGACGGCGTGGATCTCCTCGCGTTCCGTGTAGAAGACGGTCCGGAGGTCCTCGACGCGCAGGAGGGCGTCCGGGTCGACGTCGATGGTGTCGTCGCCCGTCGCGGTGTCGGCAGTGCCGGCGTCGCCGTCGGTCACGGTGTCGTCGGTACCGGCGTCGGTCGCACGGTCGCTCACGCGCCACCACCCCGGCCGGCGGCCGCGCTCTCGGTGTCGGACTTGGGGTCGATGGCGTCGCGGATGCCGTCGCCCAGCGCGTTGAACCCGGTGACGACCAGCGTGATCAGGATGCCCGGGATGAGCGAGATGTGCCAGGACCCGGTCGTGACGTAGTCTTGCCCGAGGTTGATCGCGCGGCCCCACTCGGGCGTGGGCGGAGCGACGCCCAGTCCCAGGAAGGAGAGGCCGGCGATGGCGATGATGGCCCCGCCCAGGCGCATCGACCCGTAGATGAGCAGGTAGCCCGTGACGTAGGGGAGCATGTGCTTGCGCATCACGGTGCGGGGCTTCTGGCCGAACGAGCGGGCGGCGTCGACCCACTGGCGCTCGGAGACCTGCAGGGCGGGGCCGCGCAGCGCCCGCCACATGTACGTCCAGCCCGTGCCGGCGAAGATGAGCGCGAGGATGAACGCGCCGCTGTAGATGCCGCCGATCCACGTGTCAGCGAGCACCGTCGAGAGCATGATGAGCAAGAGGAGTTGGGGCATCGCCATGATCGCGTCCGACAGCAACACCGAACCGAGGTCGACTTTGCCCTTGTAGTAGGCGGCAGTCAGCGCGAGCGTGGCGGCCACGAAGGCACTCAGGCCCACCGAGAGGACGCCGATGATGAGCGAGATGCGCGACCCGGCGGCGATGAACGTGAACAGGTCCCGCCCGTTGGGGAGCGTCCCGAACGGGTGGTATCGTCCGTAGTTATCGTAGGTAAAGGGCATGACGCGCGAATTGGAGCCGATCGACTGCGAGTCGAGGTTGGCCTCGCCGATCAGCGTGGTCCGGACCTCGTCGGTCTGGGTGTCGTAGTACTGCATCTCGTAGGAGTAGGAGTTGCGCATGTTCTGCTCGACGGTCGTCGGCCCGAGCGCGGGCGCGAACACGGCCATGACGACGAACATGAACACGACGAGGAGGCCGAACTTGCCCCACGAGTGAGTCCGGAAGCGGTCGATCATGTCGTCGCGGGGCGACCAGGCCACGGTCCGGATCTCGCGGCGGTACAGCCGGTAGCCCAGAACCGCCCAGCCGGCCCAGGCGAAGGCGTAAGCGTAGACCAACGCGACGCGGATCCCCCAGGACAGATGGGGACTCAGCCCGAGGAACGTCTTCTCCCAGCCCTGGCCGGTCCAGTAGCCACCGTTCGGGATGGTCTCCCGGGAGAGCAGCGTCGGGACCGATTCGGCGGCCCCCTCGATGCTTTCGAGCGCGTCGGTCACGGCGGATTTGACGGTCGCGACCACCGCCGGTCCCGGCGCGGGCGCGGCGATGGCGGCGTCGGCGAGGAGCCCGACGACGAAATCGAAGAAGGCGCCGGCTTCCAGGAGAAACAGCGTGACGCCGATGCCGATCCAGACGAGCAGCGGCGAACTCGTCGGCAACACCGTCGAGCGCCGGGCGTCGGCCGCCGACCCCGCCGAACCACTCCTGGGGTCGGCCGGGCCGGACGTTTCGACTGCGGTCTCGCCCGCAGTGTCGCCCGCCGTCCCGTCTTCGGCCGTGCCGGCCATGTCAGTTCCCCTCCAGTCCGACGCGCGGGTCGATAACCGTGTACAGCAGGTCCTGTACGAGGTTGACTCCGACGATCATGAGTATGAAGATGTACATCAGTGTGCCGACCAGCGGCAGGTCGCCCTGGATAGCCGCCTGGTAGAACAGGTAGCCGATGCCGTTGATACCGAAGACCGTCTCGACGAGGACCGAGCCCCCGATGAGGAGGAACGCCTCGCTCGTGATGATCGGAACCAGCGGCACGAGGGCGTTGCGCAGGATGTGTTTCCAGACGAGGGCGCGGTCGGAGACGCCCTTCGCTTTCGCCATGTCGATGTAGTCCTCGTTTCGCACCTCCAGCACCGCCGTGCGACCGATACGCATCTCGTTGCCCATCGACGCCGACCCCAGGACCAGGGCCGCCGGCAACACCTTCTTCGTCGCCGCCAGGAAGCCGTCGACGGTCCCGATCCGGGACATATCGGGGCTCCCGGTCAGCGCGTCGATGGGGACGAGGAATTCCTGCCAGTTGATCCCGAAGATGGCCTGGGAGTTGCCCAGCACCGCCAGCAGCATGATGGCGAGCCAGAAGTTCGGCATCGCCCGCCAGACGATCCCGCCGAAGGAGGCGACGTAATCGGAGAACGTGTTCGAGCGCATCCCCGCGTAGAAGCCCAGCGGGACGCCGATACAGACGGCGACGAGTACCGACCAGAACCCGAGCCACAGCGTCCGGGGGAGGAAATCGAGGATGAGCGCGTTCACGCTCGACCCCTGGTAGAGCAGAAACGTCGGGCCCAGATCGAACGTGTAGAGGTTGATCAGATAGTCGACGTAGTGTTCCAGCGGCGGTTCGTTGAGCCCCAGTCGCTCCTGGGCGGCCGTGTAGGCATCGGGGTTGCGGACCTGTCCCTGACTGAGCAGTCGTGTCGCCGGGTCGATCGGCCCCATGAAGATGATGAACCACGTCATCGAGGTGCCCAGCCAGACGACCGGGACCATCAACAGGACCCGCTTGGCGAGATACTTGAGTCTGCTCACCGCCCATACCTCCCGCTGGCGGCCGGTGCGTGTCCGCCTCGACGACCGGTCGGTGCGCCACCGACGCGAGGATCGGTCGGTGCGTGGCGTGCTCGACGACTGACCGGAGCCGCCGGCCGCTGTTCGTCGTCCGGACGGCCTGACGCGCCGGGTGGGCCCCGCGTGTGGTGTCGCGAATACATGATATATCGAACCCGTCCGGCGGCCGCCCGGCGCCCGTACCGGGCGATCGGTCCCGCCGGCAGTCTACAGTTATCCGTCCAGCGTGACCTGATTAAAGGTCTGGTTTTCCATCACGCCGTACATCTCGACGTTGACGTCCTGGTGCCAGAAGCGCTGGCCGGCCGGGTGGAGGAAGGGGAGTTCCTGCACGGAGGCCCAGTTCATCTCCTCGATGGTCTGGAACGCCTCGTTGCGGTCGGCCTGGGTCGCCCCCTCGGCCGCGTAGTTCTCCTCCCACGCCTGGAGGGTCGTCTGGCGGTACTCCTCGGTGAAGTGGCTCCCCTCGGCGCCCCAGCGGGTGAACTGCCCGGAGGGGTCCTCACCGTAGAGGAATCGCAGGAAGTTCTGCGGACCGGGGTACTCCATCCCGTCGCCGAGACCGAACACTTCCATGTCGCCGCTGATGGCCTGGCTGATGATCGTCCCGAACTCGGCTTCGGTGATCTCCATGTCGATGTACGCCGACCGGAGCTTGGACTGGAGGCGGGTGAACACCTGCCGGTAGCCGCTCCTGCCGGAGATGGTGGTCGCCGTGAGGGAGTAGCGGTTGTCCTCGCCGTAGCCCGCTTCCTCCATGACGCGCTTGGCGTCGTCGAGACGCTTCTCGCCGTATCCATACGGATAGCCGTCCGCACCGAACTCCGTGTTGGACTCGTAGCCGTTCTCCGCGTGGCGGTCGTAGGCTTCCTCGCCGGACTGGCCGTCCTCGAACGTCGGATACGGGGCTGGCGGCGTGATGTGGTAGGCCGGTTTCCCCTGGCCCTTGTAGACGTTCTCGGCGATCGCGTGCTGGTCCATCGCGTAGGCGAACGCGCGTCGCACCGGAAGGGGCACCTCCAGTGTGTTGAAAACGATGTACTCGGTGGTGAGCGAGGGGATCTCGCCGTAGTTGACTTCGGTCCCGCCGCTGAGGGTGTACGTGCCCACCGAGCGGTTGCCCATCTCCTCCTCGATAGAGACGTTGTCGGGATTGAACGACGCCGTCGGCATCCCTTCGAGGATGTCGGCGTTCCCGTTCGCGAAGCGGCTGAGCCGCGTGTTCCCGTCCGAGACCACGGTGTAGGTGATCCCGTCTAGTTCGGGACCTTCCCCGTAGTAGTCGTCGAACGCGGTGAGCTGGATCTGACTGCCCTTCGTCCAGGAGTCGATCTGGAAGGGGCCGAGCCCGGAGTAGGTGGGCCCGCCGTTGGCAGTCGAGAAGAACTCGTTGTACTCGTACTCGCCGTCGTACCCCTCGATGTCGCCGACTGCGTTCGCCGGGAGGACCGCGAACGCGCCGCCGGCGATCTGATAGAGGGTGTACTGGAACGGCGAGGCGAGCGTGAACTCGACGGTGTAGTCACCGGTCGCCTCGATCGCCAGCGACTGGGGGACGACGTCGCTGAGCGTCTCCTCGTCGGGGGGGTCAGTCAGCGAGGCGTCTTTCTCGTGGTCGATCGTCATCGTCTCGCCGATGATGTCGTCCCGGTTCTGCGAGTTGGCCGACTCGGCCAGTCGCCGGTAGGAGTAGACGACGTCTTCGGCGGTCAGTTCCGACCCGTCGTGGAAGGTGACGCCTTCTTTGAGTGTGAACGTGTACGTGAGCCCGTCCTCGGACATCTCGTAACTCTCCGCCAGCGCCGGTTCGGGCGGGTAGAGTCCGTTGTTGAACTCCATGACCGACCGGCCGTACTGGTCGTAGCCGGCGCCCGACCCCTTCGCGTTGATCGGGTCCAGCGTCTGGATCGACCCGGTCGCCAGCATCTGGAGCGTCCCGCCACTCATCGGCGTCCCGGTGTCCTCGGGCGTCGACTCGCCGTCCCCGGACGTGCCGTCACCCGACGACCCGTCTCCTTCCGTCGACGTATCCTCGCTCGCCGGACTACCGGAACAGCCCGCCAGCACAGTCGCCACACCGGCCCCTGCCGCGGTCAAGAACCCTCGACGGGTACGTTCGTCTGACATCGACGGATGGTCTGGTGCGACCGGCAAATAGGTTTTGAATTGCTCTATAATCGACCTTAGAGACTACATACTGGTACATAGTTGGATATATCTCTATCGTTGATGTTCGGAACTGTTCGACGTGGGACTCCGGAACTGTCATGCCCCGGGAGGCCCGACGGTCCTGCTATGTCCGAGGACGGCGACGCCGCTGGCGAGACCTCCGCGTGGGGGAACACGATCGCGGAAGCCAACGAGATGGCCGACAGTCTCCGCGCGGACGACTGGGACGTCGTCACCGTCCGCGCGGCCCACACCGCACCCCTCGCCCCCGACGAGGGTGACACCGACCGGTTCGGCCTCGTCTACGTCGCACCCGACGGCGTCGCCGACTCCCTGCCCGCGGCCGTCGAGAGGACCGACCTCGACAACTACGAGGTCTTCCGTCGACGGGTCGGCTCCGACCTCTTCCTGGTGACGCGCCTCACCGACACCGACGAGCGCGTGGCGGTCCTGCTCGTCGGCGCGGTCGACCTCTCGATGGCCGACGACCTCGTCACGGCCGCCCGCGAACACGGCGCGCTCCACTCCCACGTCGAACTGCTCGACGGGACGCACCTCCTCTCGGTCCGCCACGACGACCCGTCGGCGTTTTTCGGCTGAGCGGAGCCCGGGGCGACTTTCTCTTCCTGTGTCGAGAGCTTTTTGCCCGGACAGCACCGGAAGAGAGACGTGTCCGACCACGACCTCGAAGACGAGTTCTCCCCCGGCGCACATCCCGGGTCGGTGCTGGCACGACTCGCCGAGCCGACCGCCGACACGGAGGCGACGCTGGCTGTCGTCGCCGACCCCCACGTCTCGACCCGCGAGGACGGAACCTCGAAGCTCTTCGAGCGCACCGAGCGCCACTTCAGAAACGCTGTCGCCGACATCCGGGCACGCGACGTCGACGCCGCGCTCTCGGTCGGGGACCTGACCAAGGACGGCGAGCCCTGGAACTACGACGCCGTCGCCGAGATCCTCGACTCGCTCGACGTCCCGTTCTACGCGGTCCCGGGCAACCACGACGTCCCCAAGGAGCGCGACGAGCACGAGACGCCCCCCGTCTCGGAGTTCGCCGCCGAGTACGCCCCCGGCGGGAGCTACCCGTTCGCGACGACGGTCGGCGGCGTCGACCTGGTGGGGCTGAACACGTCCGGCACCGCCGACTTCCTCTTCGACTCTCACGACGGCGCGATCGACCCCGAGCGCCTGGAGTCCGTCCGCGAGACGCTCGCCGCCGCCGACGACCCGATCGTCCTCTCGCATTTCAATCTCCCCGCGATGGCCGAGCAGTTACGCGCCCACCGCGACGCGGTCGAACCCGAGATGGCCATCCCGCCCGTGACCCGGGACGGCGAGCGCTTCGTCGAGACGCTGGCCGAGGGTGGGGTGAGTCTGCTTCTGACCGGGCACCTCCACCTGCCCGCGACGGCCGTCGAGGGCGGCGTTCGCGAGGTGATGGTCCCGACGACCTGCTCGTTCCCGCAGGCCTACGTGACCGTCACGGTGGGTCCCGAGGGGACGACTGTCCGTTTTCACCCCGTCGCCGACCAGGTCGGACTCCGGTACGCTTTCGCCGAGCGGGCGGGTGACTCCGTGACTGCGCGTGGGCTGACCGCTATCGCTTCGGACCGCCTCGCGCAGTTCCCGCTCGTCGACGAGTAGAGACGTCGAACGAGCGAGTGTAACGCTGGTTCGTCCGGTGAACTTCTGGCAGAAACCCGTCCCGCTCAGCGACCGCGGGCGGAACGAATCGTCACCGCTACACCCTGTACCGAGCGGCTGTTTCATAGTGATTATTGTAGCGATTTACCGGTACGCGCCGTCCCCGGTGTCGGTGCGATCCGGAAATAATCTACAATAATCACTATCAGTGCTGGGAGTGGCGAAACCGGACCGCAGTGAACCGTTCCACGGCACGCCCCAATCCGAGAGACGGTGGTTTAGTAACTCTTCGCGAAGTAGGCCGTCTCTTCGGCGTCCTCGCCACAGATGGCACAGTCGTCGTGGACCGGTTCCTCGTCCCGGTCGAGTGGCACCATCACGATGTCGGCGGCGATTGCCTCCTTGATCGGTTCCTCGCAGGCCTCGTCGCCACACCAGCCGGCCTTGACGTACCCGCCGTGCTGGCCGATCGTCCCCAGGATCTCCTCGCGGGACTCTGCCTCCCGAATCTCGCCCTCCAGGTTCTCCTCGGCGCGCGCGTAGAGTTTCGCGTAGACGGTGTCGAGGTGCTCTTCGACCGTCTCGACGGCACCCTCGCGGTCTTCGACGGCGTTCTCACCGTCGGGGCGGTGGACGAGCGTGAGTTCCTCGTCTTCGACTTCGTTGGGGCCGACCTCGATACGGAGCGGTACCCCCTTGAGCTCCCACTCGTTGTACTTGAAGCCGGGATTGCGGTTCTCCCGGTCGTCGAGGTGGACGCGGACGTCGTGTTCGTCGAGTTCGGCGGCGACGTCGGCGGCGTACTCGACGACTTCCTCCTTGTTGTCCTCCTGCCAGATGGGGACGATGGCGACCTGCTTTGGGGCGAGTGCCGGCGGGAGGACGAGCCCCTGGTCGTCGGAGTGGGTCATGATGAGCGCGCCCATCGCCCGCCAGGAGATGCCCCAGGAGGTGGTGTGAGCCATCCGTTCGACTTCGTCCTCGTCGGCGTAGGTGATGTCGAACGCCTCCGCGAAGGAGGTCCCCAGGTAGTGGGAGGTAGCGGCCTGGACGGATTTCCCGTCTGGCATCAGCGTCTCGATAGACGTCGTCGTGTGGGCGCCGGGGAACTTGTCGTGGGGCGGTTTGCGACCCTTGAGGGCGGGCAGCGCCATCACCTCCTCGTAGAGGCGCTCGTACTGGTCCAGCCGGGTCATCGTCTCGTCCCAGGCGCTCTCCTCGGTGGCGTGGGCGGTGTGACCCTCCTGCCAGAGGAACTCCTTCGTGCGGAAGAACGGCTTCGTCTCGGTGGCCTCCCAGCGCACCACGGAACACCACTGGTTCAGTCGCATCGGCAGGTCGCGGTGTGAGCGGACCCACTCGGCGATGAAGGGGGTGATGATGGACTCGCTGGTGGGTCGGACGGCGAGGCGCTCCTCGAGTTCCTCGTAGCCGCCGTGGGTGACCCACGCGACCTCGGGGTCGAACCCCTCGACGACGTCGGCCTCCCGTTCCAGGTAGGACTCGGGGATAAAGAGCGGGAAGTAGGCGTTCTGGACGCCGGTGTCCTTGAACCAGCCGTCGAGGTGGTCCTGCAGGCGCTCCCAGATGGCGTAGCCGCGCGGTCGGGTGACGATGAACCCGCCCATCGGCGCGTAGTCCGCGAGTTCGGCCTTCTGGACGACTTCGGCGTACCACTCGCCGGTCGAATGCTCCTTGCTCTCGGTGATCCCGAGAGTCTGGTCGTCGTCGGTCATTGTCTGGGAGTCGCCGAGCGCGTTCTTGAACCTGACGAACCTGTCGGTCTGTGGTCCCCTGGCTGTCCTCCCTAGATCTTGGGTCTCCGGGAAACCGGGTCGAAGACGGCCCTAATCGGGACAAGGTACTTGTCGGCACGCCGTCATCCGGGGGCATGGACAGGCGTCGGGTGGTCGCTGCACTGGTCGTCGTCGGGGTGCTCGCGCTGGCGGGGTGCAGCGGCCCGGTCACGAAGACCGAGGTCGTCTGTGACGGCTGCGTGGGTGCGGTCACGGAGACGGCGAGCGAGACCAACCGCTCGATCACCGTCGAGGAGAGCGTCACCCACGTCTACCTGCGAAAATCCGGCGACGCACGCGTCGAAGCCCGCGTGAGCCTCTCGGGGGCCGACGCCGACGACCTCCGGGTCAACGAGTCGCTGCTGGCGACGGTCCGCGAGCGAGTCGAGTCCGGTGGTGCCGACGAGGACCGCTACGGGTACGGCTACGACGACTACGGGTACGGCCCGACGCGACCGGCCTTCCAGCGCGAGGACCTCGCCGTGGCCATGGAAGGACGAGAACTGGTCGTCACGTTCCGGGCGGCGAACGTCACCCAGCGCCGGCTGGGCGCGACGCTCTCGAACTACTTCTACCGGGCCGACGGTGCGGAGGCGCGACCCGACGAGGTCGCCCCCGAGGAACCCTGGGAGATCGGGACCGACCGCCTCCTCGTCCACCCGCCCGAGGGGACCGAGCCGCTGGTCCGTCCCCCGGCGGCCACCGTCGAAGGTGACACGCTCGTCTGGGGCGGCGGGGAGACGATCGATACACGGACCTACCTCGTGTTCGGGAGCGGCGTCGCCGGCGGGTTACACGCCCGGATCGTCGTCGCGACGGAAGTCTTCATGTGGGCGACCCCGGTGGCCGTCTTCGGCGCCGTCGTTCCGACGGTGCTCCTGTTCTGTCTGACGGGGATATTCGCGCTCCGCTATCCCGGCTACGTCACCGACGGCTGGGACGTCCGTCGTGACCTCCTGTTCTGGGTCCTCGTCGGCGGCAGCTCGACGATCCTGACCACCGTCGTCGGGTTCTTCCTCCACAGCCTCGTCGCGCTGGCCTTCCTCGTCGCCACACCCGTGGTCGTCGCCGGGGTCTGGCTACTGGTTCGCCCCGACGACGCCAGTATCCTGGGGAGCAGCGAGGCGGCCGACGAGCCAGAGGCAACCGCGCCAGCGGAGGAAGGCCCCGCAGGAACCGAGACGGTCGGGGATGCTCCGGCCGGTGGGGACCCGGCCACCGCGGGCGACGCGACCGAGTCGGAGCCCGTCGTGGCCGGACTCGGTCCCGGGCAGCGGACGCTCGTCGCGACCGCGGGATCGGTGGCGGCGGTGCTGGTCGTCACTGCGGTGGTCGCCGCCGACTACCGGGCGACGGTCACCGGGTCGGTCGCAATCGCCGCCGGGGTCGTCCCGTTCGTCGCGTTCCCGACCCTGGGATACGCCGTGACGCTCCCCGACCGGGCGGACCTCCGGTCGGCTCTGGTGGTCGCGACCGCTGCGGCGCCCTGGCTGGCCGCGTTCCCGCTGTCCGTCCAGGGCGGGACCGAGACCCTCGGACCCCTCGTCGTCACGTTCCTCTGGGGACTCGGTGCGGTCCTGGTCGGCCTCGTCCTGTTCTACTGCGTGCTGTGGGTCGCGACGCGGTGACGAACGGCGGCGTGTCGGACGACTGCTCCCGTGTCGGCCCGGTGCTCACTGTCGAACGATACGTGCAGGGTGTGAGTGTAACGCTGTTTTCGTGTCGTTGATACCTGGAAGAAAGCCGTCTCTTCGACAGCACCGCACTCGTCAGTGAGCGTTGAAAGCCCTCGGGCCGCTGGCGGTCGCTGAGCGGGATATCCGCGCTCTCAGCACCGCCCGCGCGGATAGAGCCCGCTCAGGCGACTCCGCTCC
>Ga0207772_100113_pt1 | contig 87439 bp, 83 predicted proteins | sample A23M3SouthBayCA_2_FD_187750 | JGI IMG/M metagenome (GOLD analysis project Ga0207772, IMG submission 187750) | Aerobic enrichment media microbial communities from Eden Landing Ponds, California, USA - A23 M3 (2) (SPAdes) | ecosystem: Environmental > Aquatic > Marine > Unclassified | place...
CTTTTTGAGCAAGCGACACAACCCGATCAGTGAAGCGGCTGAGTTTGCTGGACACAAACTCCTCTTCCCGCTTCACTCCCTAGTAAGTTAGACATTTAGCCGCTCTTACTAGCGTCTAAACACGGCCTCTTAATGTCCTCTCGACAGATGCTTTTCACCATCCCCTCCAACGTCGGGAAACCCATGTATCGAGCCATGATGGGTGCATTACTGATGATATGCTGTTTGTTTGTTTCTGAACGCCAGTTGTCTGAGGGTCTGCTCAAGCTAATCCAAGACGTCGATAGAGTCGCTCTTACCATCGTCTCGTAATTAGAGACGATTTCATCGTGAAGTGGCTCGTTGTCCGAATTGATCTTGAGCAAGTATCGAGCTGTTTCTCTCCAGAACTGGTCGTGGTCCGGAGTGACCTGAACTTTCAGTATGTTCGTCAATCCAATCGGAAGCATGGCCAAATCATCGACAGGAAGGTCAGAGATGGAGGGAATGTCGTCTCGGCACACAATCAGTTTCTCCCTTTCCAGCATTCCCTCATTGTAACCTACGAACCCACCATTTGCCATCACACTAGATTGGAGAGGAAGTTCTGACTCCTCACCCGTACCAATCATTCCATTCTCGGGATATTCATTTACGTACTCCCCGTAACTGGATTCGATAGTGTCCCAGTGCCTCTCCATGATAGTTCGGTAATGTGGCCACTTGATTAGAAGATGACGCTCATCCAGAATACAACAGCGATACTGAAAACACAATTCGGGTCTGTTCCACCTTCGGAGAATTCTTTTGTCAACGCACTCTGAAAACGGCAAGCGTCGGACGAGAAATCGCAGGACGCAAATACTGGGGCAAACAACCGATGGCCATGTGCGAGGGTAGCCAAGCCTGGAAACGGCGGCGGACTCAAGATCCGCTCCCGTAGGGGTCCAAGGGTTCAAATCCCTTCCCTCGCACTGTGGGCCCACGCGGTCCCTCGCAAACAGTGCGGAAGATCGGAGCGATCTTCCCTCGCAAATTCTCGTCGAGACTGTTCACCGGTAGCCAGGCCTGGAAACGGCGACGGACTCAAGATCCGCTCCCGTAGGGTCCTCGTAAGCGAAGCGAACGAGGGCCGGGAAGTCGCAGCCCGCGCAACGAAGTGAGCAGGACCGTCTTCCCGTGGTCCAAGGGTTCAAATCCCTTCCCTCGCATCGCATCGTGCTGTCCGAACGCGGCGCGAAAGATGCACTCGCACTGTGTGGCCCACGCGGCCCCTCGCAAACAGTGCGGAAGTCCGCACGGAGCGGTCTTCCCTCGCAAATTCTGTGACGACGTCACTCGGTTTCGAGCAGCGGGTCCTCTGTCCCGCTCTCGGGGCGACTCTCCACCTCGTCTAGCTCCACGAGCCGGTCCACCCGGCGTTCGAACTCCTCGTCGGTCAACTCCCCGTCGGCGTACCGGCGCTTCAGCGTCGTCAGCGGGTCGTCAGCGCCGTCGACCGCTCGCTCGTCGACTATCGATCCGTCCCCGTCGGTCGTCTCGGCGGCTTCGACCGTTCGACTCACGTCCTTGACGAGGGAGTGGGCGGTCGCCAGCGCGAACAGACCGAACAGGAGCGCGGCGATAGAGCCGGCCTGGCCGACGTAGAGCCACCGCTGGACCGGCCAGGTGAGCGCGAACGCGCCGTAGATAGCCGCCGGCAGCCCGACCGTCGCCGCCACCATCGCGGTGGCGAGGCGCCCGAACGGCTCGGCCGGGACGACCCTGTCGACGATATCCAGCATGACACGATATTCGCGCAGGGTGTCAATTAGCCTTGTCGGTGGTCACACTGAATTACTCGGTGAGTCGGTCGGCCGCGCTCCCGTCCGCGCTACGGGCCGCTCGACTGGCTGTGAGCGTCTCCACCCGGCGTTCGAACTCCTCGTCGGTCAGTTCTCCGGCGACGTATCGCTGTTCGAGCGTGGTCCGAGGGTCGGGATCAGGACCCTGACCCCCCCGTTCAGTCACTCTGTGGTCGTCCGTGGTTCGCATCGCACCACGATCGCTGGATTCCGTGGCGTGGTCACCTGTCTCGGCCGCGTCCTCCTGTCTTGTACGGGCGCGGTCAGCGACGTCGCTAACGAGCACGTGTGCGACGTGACTCGACAGGAGCACGAGCACGAACAGCGCCGCCAGCGTGAGACCGGGAACGCCCTGGAGCGCTTCCGCCGTCTCCCACATGTTGATCACGACGACGGTGCCGAACAGGAACAGCGTCACCGGCACGCAACTCGCGAGGAGGGCGAGCAGGAGCCGCGGATAGGGGTCCGAGGGCGTGTACCGGTCGACGATACCGGACATACCGGGACGTCCACGCGTTGTCACGAAAGTGTTGTGGCGGGCTTCGTCACGGCTTTGACACCGGCGTCGCTATCGCGGGTATGGTGACTGCACTCGGGGACGGCATCTGGTGACTCGATCTCGGCGGCGTCAACGCGTATCTCGTCGACGACGGGGACGAGGTGACGCTGGTCGATGCGGGGCCGCCCTGGCGAGCCGGCGCGATCCTCGACGGCCTCGTCGACGCCGGGTTCGCGCTGACCGACCTGGACCGCGTGCTCGTCACGCACTACGACGCCGACCACGTCGCCGGCCTCTCCCGACTCGGCGGGCTGGACGTCACCGTCTGCGCCGGTCGCGCCGACGCCGGACTCGTGGCGGGCAGGGACTCCCCCGACGTCGGCACCTGGAAGGGGTTCACGCAGGCGGTCGTGGCGCCACTCGTCCGGGACTCGTCCGTCGAGGTCCAGCCGCTCGACGACGGCGACACCGTCGGGAGTTTCACCGTCTACGAGACGCCCGGTCACACGCCCGGTCACGTCGCTTACGTCAGCGAGGCCCTCGACGCGGCGTTCGTCGGCGACCTCGTCAGGGAGTCCGACGGTCGACTGGCCCCATCGCCGTGGTTCATCAGCGACGACACGGACCGGGTCCGGGAGAGTATCCGTTCGCTGTCGGCTCGTACCCCCGAGTTCTCGGTGCTCGGGATGGGCCACGGCGTTCCCTTCGAGCGCGGGGGCAAGGAGCGACTCGATGCACTGGCCGCCCGACTGTAACCGCCGGACTGCGAGCGGTTTGCACGCCGAAACCCCGTCTGACCAGTGTCGGGGGCCGCCAAACAGTTATTTCAAATATAATTTTCTCGCCGATAGTTATTTGATGCAGGGATGTGGCATGTGAAACCATGCTGGAGACGATAGACAGGTACGCACCGGGGGACCCGACGCAGCGACTGGCGACAGCAGTCGTCGCGGCAGTCACCGGCATACTCGCAGTGGGGGACGCACTGAACGTTATCTACTTCCCGATGTTCCAGCTCGGGTTGCCGGACTCGGCGCTGGCGAATCTGCTGGTGTTCGCGCTCGGCGTGGCCTTGCTGGTCGTCACGTACAGGCTGGTCGAGTTGAGCGTCGGGGAGGGCGACCCGCTGGTGACAAAGCCCAGGGCCGCCGACGGGGGGTACGACGACCGTGACCCCGAACAGATCCTCGAAGCGCGCTACGCCAGGGGCGAACTCGACGAGGAGGAACTCGAGCGGATGCGGATCCGGCTCTCGGACTTCGAGGAGTCGGGCGGCGCGACGAGCGAGGACTACGACGACGCGCGCGACTTCGCCGAGAACCACGAACTCCACGACCGCGAGACGGTCATCGACTGACGCGGTTAGTTCCGCGAACGGGCAGTTCGTTTCGTTTCGATCCCGAGGGCGAGAGGTGACCGTCAGCCGTGGCCTCGTCCGATCTACCCTGGTCCAGTCAGGTCAAGCCAGGTCAGGTCCAGTCAGTAGTCGTGCTCGCCGTCCTCTATCCGGCTTTTCTCCTTTTCGAACCATGCCCCACCGCTTCCGGACAGCTTTCCCCACCCGTGGTCCGACTGCTGGCCCCGGGCGAGTTCCTCGACGTCTGCCCCGGGGTCGACGGGGGCCGTGTTCCCGTCCCACTCGGGAGTATCCGACGCCGCCAGGGTCGTGCCGTCGAGCACGCGACGGTAGGCCGCCTCGCCGAGGATCGGTGAGTCCGGGAGCGGTTGCTCACCGGGCCACTGCCGCCAGAACGCGCGCTCGTGACCGACCGACCGGTCGCCGTTGCCCTCCTCTTCGACACGGTCGCCCAGTTGTGTCATCGGCACTCTGTCGGAGAGGCGTTCCGCCATCGACCGGTCGGTCGCCTCGCGGGCCGCCTCGTTGCGCTCCTGGGGCGATGGAACCTGCTGGAAGAGGGCCCGTTCGACCGTTCGCGAGTCGGTCACGTTCCGGAGGACGACCGACGGTTTCCCCGAGCGGAGCAGTTCGTACGTCGCCACGTTGCCACCCGAGCGGCGCACGACCAGGTCGACGTCGTCGTACCTGACTGTGACCGTGTCGTCACCGAGGACTGACCGACCCTCCACTGCCAGTTCGTCACGGTAGAAGCGGACTTCCGCCGTGTCGCGATACGCGCTGGCGACGGCTGCCACACAGAACGCGGCGAGGCCGGTAGCGAGCCCGACGGCGACTGCGCCCGACCCCGTGTTCACGGCCGGGAGAGCATCCCCCACGTCGGCGAGCGCCGCGAGAACGCCGGCTGCCGCCCCCGCGCCGATCCCGGTCGCGTACGGTTTCGGCACCGCGAGAATCTCCCCCCCAGGCCGCCCGCTGACACGCACTGCGGGGTCGGGGTCGCCCATACGAGTCATCTACGGAACACGTCGACATAACGATTCGGGCGGGGTTCTGGTCCGGGGCCAGATTCGCGGCACGGTCCGGGGCCAGGTTCGCGGCACGGTCTGGGGCCAGTTCCGAGGGCAGGTTCCGGTTCACATCCCGCCGCCGTCGCCGCCACCGCCCGCACCCATGCCACCGCTCGAAGACGTCCCTGGTGTCCCCGGATCGGTGATATTCCCGTCACTCAGCGGCTCGCCAGTATTTCCGCCATCCCTGTGCTGGCCTCTCGCGAGTTCCTCGACGGTGGCGTCACTGACCGTATCACCGCCACTCCCCGTGCTCTGGGACCGGACGTCGACGCGACCGTCGAGTGCCGCGGCCGGGCCGGCCGCCGCGACGACTGCCGAGTCCGGGAGCGGCCGGTCGCTGGGCCACCGGCGCCAGAGGACGCGTTCGTGTTCGATCGCGCGGTCGAACCCGTCGTTCTCCTCGCTCGCCCGTGCCTCGCGCTCGCGGGGGGACGGCACTCGTTCGGCGAGGACCCGCTCGACGGTCGCCGGTTCGCTGACGTTCCGCAACACGACCGGGTCTACCCCCGACCGGAGCAGTTCGAACGTCCCGGTCCCGTCACCATCGTCCTCCCTGACGACGAGATCGACGTCCTCGTACGGAACGCTCGCCGTCTCACCGAGTGGGCCCGCCCGTGCCTCGGTGACCACCCGGTCACGATAGAACCGGACGGTCGCAGTGTCTCTGAGCGCGCTGGCGCCGACCAGGCCACAGAGTATCGCGAGACCGACACCGATACCGACCGCGAGCGGCCCGCCGACGAGTGACGGTGGTACGCCCGTGACGGTCGCCCCAGCACCGACGACGACCGCTACAGCGATGCTCGCCGCCCACGCGGTCCGGTCGCCGACTGCCGCGGACGCCTGCCGGCCCTCGACAGTCGCTATCGGTTCGGTGTCTGTCATACTGTGTGGGTGACCGACACGAACACGTAAGTCTTCTGTCGACTCGGGGTCGGCTTTCGACTCACGAACCACTCGCAAGCGAGCATCCCGATCGTGGCCGGCGAAACACCCTCTCGCGAGTGGAGCGGTCGTTAGCCGAACAGTCGCTCGCGTAGCGACCGGTCCTGACGTTTCTGTGCGAGTATTACCGAGGATTCGACGTCCTCGACGACGTCGGATCCGTACGCGACGTGCGTGTCGGCGTCGGGAAACCGCTCGCGGAACGCCGCGAAGGCCGCCTCGGCCTCGCTCTCGCTCTGTTCGACCGGCGTCTTGTCCGGCACGCCGCCGCCCTTCTCGACGACGTGAACGACCGTCGTCCGCCCGGGCCCGTACGCCGCGAGCGCCGCCGCCGTCGCCCGCGCGTCGTCGACGTTCGCCACCGGAACGAGGGCGTGTCCCATGACCGGTCGGCCGTCGATCCCGTCTCGCATCCCCTCACGTATTACTGAGAAATTAAAAAATCCCGATCAATTTTCTTTAAAGGGTAATTGATGGCAATTAATCTTCTAAACGTTTGGAAGGGTAGTGTACCGTCCGCCGAGCAGGGCCGGGAGTCGTCGGGAAGAGATACGAATCGTCGGGACGGGCAGGAGTCACCGGGAGGCGACGGGGGCAGCCGCCGCAAACGAACGCGAACGAACTGCCGGGTTTATTTTCGGATCGTTCGTACGGGGTGTATGGAGTTCGACGACGTGGACCGGCAGATCGTCTACGAGCTCGTTCGCGAGGCGCGACACACGTCGGCGCCGGACATCGCCGAGCAGGTCGGCGTCTCGGCGCCGACAGTCAGGAACCGTATCAGGCGCCTCGAATCCGAGGGGGTGATACGGGGCTACCACGCCCACGTCGACTACGAGCGGCTGGGCGGGCGGTTGACGAACCTGTTCCTGTGTACGGCGTCGGCGACCGACCGCAAGCGCTTCGCCGAGCGGGTACTGGAGGTCCCGGGCGTCGTGAACGTCCGCGAGGTGATGACCGGCGACGAGGACCTCCACGTGGTCGTGGTCGGCTCCGACATGGCGGACATCAGGCGGATCGCCCGCGAGATAGCGGCCCTGGGCGTCCACATCGACGACGAGGACCTCCTCTATCGCGAACACTTCCGGCCGTACGCGCCCTTCGCCGCGGACGAGACCGAACCGGACCCGCCCGTGACGGGGATCGCCGACATCAGCGACGACGCCGACGTGGTCGAGGTGACCGTCGGGGAGGAGGCTCCGATAGTCGGGAAGTCACTGGAGTCGGCGGCCGAAGAGGGCCTGCTCGACGAAGGCGTCCTCGTCGTCTCCGTCGAGACCGAAGACCGCGACGGCGTCACCCCCGACGGGACGACCGTCGTCTCGGGCGGCGAGCGAGTGACGCTGTTCTCCCGGACCGGCCTCGCCGAGGAGACGCTCCGCGTGTTCACCGGACAGTAGGGGCGCGAGTGTCCAGCGGGACTGTCGAATGTCGGGAGACTGCCGGACAGCGGCGGTCTCAACGTCGCACTCACCTAGAGCGCGTCGCGAACTAGTCCACGCGCTAGCGCACCGAGCGGGCCGGCCACCAGAGGGATAGCGACGCCGACGCCGACGAGCGGCCACGTCGCCAGCACTGCACCGAGCGTCCCGGCGAGCGCGAACCTGGCGGCTGTGACCAGGAGTACGAGCACGCCGAAGCCGAACCCGGCCACGAGCGCGCGACGAAGCGTCGGTCTCGAGAACCCGACGAGGGCACCGCCGACCAGCAGCCCGGCCCAGTGAAACGTCGCCAGCACTGTGCCGAGAACGAGCGCCCCGGCGGTCGCCATCCGTCGTCGACGCGCATCTCGCTGGAGTGCGAAGAGCCGGGGGAGGGGGCCGTCGCCGGGTCCCCCGGCCGGTCGCTCCGGTTCGGTCACGGTCTCGGCCGCGGTTCCGTCCCCCTCAGCCATCGTCCTCACCCCGGAACCGGACCGCGACCTCACCTTCGGTGGTCGGCACCAGCGGGCGGTACTCCCCGTCGGCCCACTCGTCTAACTGGTCGTGGTAGTGGTCCGAGAAGTAGTTGCCGTCGTTGCCGCCGGGGACGATCCCCAGGGAGGAGTCGCCGTCGAAGCGTGCGAGCAGGCGGAAACTCGTTCCAGCACCGGATTCCTTGCGGAAGTTCCGCACCGTGCCGGGCGAGCCGTCGGTGGGCAGGCGCGGGTAGTTCAGAAAGCCCAGGCCGAAGGGGTGGTCGATGGCCGTCCGGTTGTAGTCGCCGTAGGTCTCGTAGCCCGCCTCGTCGATCTCGGCGGCCGTCTCGTCCATCGCCTCCGCCACGACGGCCGCTCGCTCGCGAGTTTCGCCCGCTGGCGGGTCCCGGAACCAGAAGGAGTCGGGGTCGAGCGTCAACAGCACCCAGTCGTTCGGGTAGTAGGCGTCGTCGAGCCCCGCGGAATCGAGTGTCTCCTCGAAGACCGCCCGCCGGTAGTGGTCGACGAACAGCTGGAAGACGAGCGCGGCCCGCGAGTCCCTGTCCATCCGGTAGTCCCACCCCGCCAGCCGGTCGGCCGCGTCGCGCGCCCGGTCGGACATCGCGTCGCGCGAAGCGAGGACCACCTCCGTGAACACCGCCGCTCGTTCGTCCCTCGTATCGAGTTGCACCCGCTGCAGGTACTCGAAATCGAACGGCTCGTCGCTCCTCGCCCGCTCGTCGAGCATGTCGTAGATCCGCTGGGCACGGAACGGCGCGGCGTAGGACTCCGCGATGTAGTGCTCGGGGTCGTCGACGAGACGCTGGTTCGCGGTCGCCAGATAGTCCGGCTCCCGGGTCTGGGGTTTCTCCTCGAAGGGGATCCACCCCGACTCGAAGTCGGGGACGCCGTAGGGGGCGTAGCCGGGCCACTCCCCCTCGCGGGCGGAGCCGTCGAAGACCCTGTCGCCGCGGACCACTTCGCCGTCGGTCCGGCGGACCGGTATCAGCCCGGTGACGCCGAAGAAGGCGTCGCCCTCGCGGTCGGCGTAGACGACGTTCTGTGTCGGACTGTCGAACTTTCGCAGTGCGGCGACGGCCTCCTCGCGGTTCCCGCTCCGGTCGAGTTCGTGGACGGCGATGGCCGTGCGAGAGCCCTGGAGACCGGTCCAGGCGACGCCGACGGTCGCGTTCTCCCGCTGGATGACCGGGCCGTGGACCGACTTCTTGACTGTCACCGTGCGGTCCGCACCACCCGAGACCTCGACCGTCCGCTCCGTGGTGTCGAACTCGCGCCACTCCTCGCCGTAGCGGTACTGGTCACCGTCGATCTCGTAGGTGTAGACGTCCAGGACGTCCCCGTTCGTGTTGGTGAACCCCCACGCGCCCGCACGGTTCTGCCCGATGACGACGAACGGGACGCCGGGGAACGTGACGCCGTCGACGGACACGCCCGGCCCGCGCTGGTACATCTGGTGCCAGACCGGCGGCGCGACGAGCGTCAGGTGGGGGTCGTTGGCGACGAGTGGCCGACCGCTTTCGGTCCGTTCCCCGGAGACGAGCCAGCTGTTCGAACCCGTTCCCCGCGGGGATTCGAACGTCGACAGCCAGCTCGAAAGCGACGACGCCGACCCGTCGAAGTTGGCCGAGCTGTCACCAGCGGAGCCCTCCCCGTCACCGCCGCCGTTCCCGCCGCCACCGTTCTCGCCGTTCCCGCCACCGGGAATCTGGCTCTCTCCCCGGAGTATCGGCACGTCGTGGTCGAGTCGCGAGGGGAACAGCGACTGTGCGACCTCCTCGCCGAGGCCGTCGGCGACCGTCGCCCGCCGGAGCGACCGGAAACTCCCGGTGAGTCCCCAGGCGAGTTGCTTCTCGATGAGCATCGACGCGACGGGGGTCCACGGCTCGGGTTCGTAGCCCAGGAGGCCGAACTCCATGGGCAACCCCTCCCTGGCCCGATAGGCCTCGACGCCGGCGGTGTAGGCCTCCAGCGCGTCGCCGGTGGGGGTATCGCGGACGACCTCCCAGTTGGCCTCGGCAGCGCCCTGGAAGTCCATCGAGGTGTAGAACAGATCCGTCTCGACGCCCTGTTCGCCGACGGCGGCGGCGAGGGTCCCGGCCATCCGGCGGCGAAAGAGGTCCATCTGGAAGAGTCGGTCGGCGGCGTGGACGTACCCGACCGCGAAGTACAGCCCCTGTTCGGTGTCGGCCTGGATGGTCGGCACGCCGACGTCGTCGTAGCGCACCGTCCCCTCTCCGTAGGGCGTCGCGACGCGTTCGTTCGTGTTTCTGGTCGCCGCGCCCCAGACCTCGCCCGAGAGCGGCGCGAACCCGTCGAGGTATCTCCGGGCTTCGGTGAGCGACGCGGCACCGACGCTCCCGGCGAGCAGTGCGGCGACGACCGATCGTCTGGACGGCACGACCCCCAGAACGGACGGGAGACGTATTAATCTGATCCGCAGCCCGATGAGTGACCGTCGAAACGACCGAACGTCGGGGGGCTGCTCGAACGGTGTTCGATTCAGGGTGTGAGTGTAATGTTGGTTTCGTGTCGTTGATATCTGGAAGAAAGTCGTCTCTTCGACAGCACCGCACTCGTTCGTGGGCGTTGAAAGCCCTCGGGCCGCTGGCGGTCGCTGAGCGGGATATTCTCGCTTGAACACCCGCACCGCTCCGCACTCGCTCGAATAGGACCCGCTCAGGCGACTAAACTGGACGCCAGCGGCCCTCGCCCTTTCAGTCCGCCAGGGACGATATGTGTCGCACAGGCCGTCTCGACGTGGAATGTTCGGTAGCCGACCCCACAAAATGTCTCCCTGGCGGATTGGAAGGGCGAGGCGGGCTCGCGGTGAGCGGAGCGAACGCAGTCGCCTGCGCGGGCCCTATCCGCGCGGGCTGTGCCGAGAGCGCGGATATCCCGCGCAGCGACCGCGAGCCCGCCGAGGGCTTCCATCACACGACGTCGAGAGCGGTTGCGGAGATCGTGCCCACTCCAAATGTTACACTCACACTTCCTCTGTAACATCCAGACCTGCTGCAGTCCACTCAACCGACCGTGTTCGCGATTCGAGGCGTCGTGAATCAGTCGAACGACGGCATGACCTCTTCCTGGACGACGTCGGCGAACCGCTGCTGGTCGGGGCTGTGACTTTGGTAGACGATGTGGTCGAAGCCGGCCTCGACGTACGTCTCGGTCACGTCGAGGACGTCCTGGGGGTCGGTCGTGACGACGTAGGTCTCCTTGAGCTGTTCCTCGCCGACGCGGTCGCCGTGTTCCTGGATGAATCGTGGGTCGGCGATGTCCTCCTGGAAGAAGACGGGCAGGAGCGTCCCGCGCCAGGGCAGGCAGGGTTCCAGCGCGGCTTCCTCGGTTTCGGCCAGCGAGACGTGGACGTGGACCGATTTCTCGACGTCGTCCATCGTCTCGTTGCGGGCCGATTTCTTGACGCCCTTCCTGACGGAGGGGAAGAGGGTGTCCTGGACGTACTCGGGCGGCTGGAACACCGTCACGAAGCCGTCGCCGAGGTCGCCGGCCATCCGCGAGGCACCGGGGTTGTTGCTCGCGATGTGGATCGGCGGCGACTCGTCGGGCCCGGTGTAGAGGTTGGCGTCCTCGACGTCCCAGAAGTTGCCCTCGTAGGTGACAAAGTCCTCCTGGAACAGTTTCCGGATGATACGGACCGCCTCGGCCGTGCGTTTCATGCGCTCGCCGGGCTCGGGGAGGGGGTTGCCCATCGGCGACTCGTTGAGCGCCTCGCCGAGACCGAGGCCGAGGAAGACGCGGTCGGGGTAGAGCTCTTCGAGCGTGGCGAGCTGGTGGGCGACGTTGGCGGGGTGATACCGGCGGATGATGGCCGAGACGCCGGTGCCGATCTCGACGTTCTCGGTCCGTTCGAGCGCGGCGGGCATCCACGACCAGCAGTTGCCGCCGTTGGCCGATGAGCCGTCGGGCATGTGGTCGAACCAGGGGTGGAAGTGGTCGTTCACCCAGACGCTGTCGAAGCCGGCGTCGTCTGCGATGTCGACCTGGTCGAGACACTCCTGTGGAGAGAACTCCTCCAGCGACGCGAACCAGCCGAATTTCGTCATACCCGGGGTTAGGTTGGTCCCCTCTTAAGGTCGGTTATCCCCGCGTCCGTTGCCGCTGTCCGTGACGGGTCCCTGGGTCGTCGGGTCCCCGACACGACCGACGACGATCCGGGCCGTCAGACCTCGACACGACCGACGACGATCCGGGCCGTCAGACCTCGACACGACCGACGACGATCCGGGCCGTCAGATGTCCTCCCAGTCCGTGATCCCGACGACTGTCTCGTTCACCACGTCGACGTGTACCGAGTATCGAAGTTCGTCGTCGCCGGTCCTGACCTCGACTGTCGCCTCGTCGTCGGCGTAGTCCGGGTCGCGTTCGACGACGACCGTCCCCGACTCGTTCCCGACGGTTTCGTTCCGCATCCGGTATACCTGCGTCTCGGCGTCGGCGGACGTGACATTCAACCCGTCAACGGGTTCCGCGGTGAACTGGACGCTCTCCTCGACGGTGAGTTTCCGTATCGGTTCGACGGTCAGTGCGGGGTTCTCCATCCGCGACAGCGCCCGCACGACGGTTTCGTTGGACCGTGCTATCCGCGTTGCCAGTCGCCGGTCGGCTTCGCTCAGTGGGGTCGCCTGCTCGGTCCGGACCGCGAAGCGACTGGAACCGACCCGGCTGACTTCGACGGTCTCCACCCCAGTCAGGTCCGTCACCACCGTCCGGTCGCTATCCGAACTGACGGTGAGGTTCTCCCCGGAGACGACGAACGTGCCCGCGCGCTCGCTGTCGGTGATCGGGTCGGCCACCCCTAGAGCCGTTCCGGCGCTCGCGAGGGCGAGCCCGACCACGGCGAGCCCGACCAGCAACCCCACCCGACTGTGAGCGAGTTCGGTCATGGCGTACTCTTGTGTGAAAGACCACATCAGCCCTGCGTGAAACGCGTTGGAAACACGATGGAAACGCGTTTCACGGCTGTTTCCACCGCTCTCGCGGGAAGAAAAGCGACAACCGTTTCAGGAAGCCAGTGGATAGCACCGAGCATGCAGTCGCCCTCCCTCCCCGGTAGACGCCTCTTCGCGGCGGCGCTTTTCGTCGCGGCCATCCTCGTGCTCGCCCTGCAGTTCGTCAGCCCCTCCCGGGTCGTCGTCTCCGTCGGCGAAAACGGGGCCACGACGACGTCGCTCGGGAACTTCTTCACGTACCGTGACGCCGCGGTCGTCGCCGTCGCGGGATGCGTGCTCGGAACGAGCGGGACGTACCTGCTGACCGGGAGTGACGTCCGGACCGGGTCGACAGACGGCTCCGCGGACGCGGGGTCCCAGCCGACCGAGACGCCGGCAGCCCCTGCCCCGAGCCCCCGGGAACCGAGCGAGGACCTGCTGGAACGACGCCGCGAGGAGTGGGAAGACAACGCCGAGCGGCTCGCGAACAACGAGCGACGGATCTACGAGACCGTCCTGGAGGCCGACGGCGTCCTCGGACAGAGTGAGATCGTCGAGCAGACGGACCTCTCGAAGGCGACCGTCAGCCGCGGGCTGGACAGTCTGGAGACGAAGAACCTCGTCGAACGCAAGCGTCGCGGGATGGGTAACGTCGTGTTGCTGCTGTGAGTCGTCGCGCGTCGTAACGAACTGGAACGCCACAGAAACGCCTTCGAAACGCTCTCGACCCGGATTTTCGGCCCTTTCCAACGGGTCTCTTTGTGGGTTTTCACTCACGGTTCGAACGCGTGGTCCGGGCAACTGCCCCGGCGCTGTCCCACGGCGTCCCACCGGCACGACCCCGGATCACCGACCGACAATGACGTCGAAACTACCCGCGCTCGCGGTTGCGACGGTCGCGATACTCGCCACGTTCGCCGGCGGTATCGCGCTCGCCGACAACCCGGGCTCCGCGCTCGACGCACAGCCAGCAGACCGAACAGACCCCCAGCCCCGGTCCGACGATGGGAGTGAGACGAACGACGGAGCGACGACCGGGACGGAGACGCCCGGCAACGAGTCGTTCCCGCAGTCGCTGAAGACGATCGTCTACGAGGGAGACAACGACACGCACGAGGTCACGTTCGTCACGGACGGCGAGCGGTTCTCGGTCGAGCCGACCGTCGTCGGTTCGACGGGACCGGACGCCGCCGTTCCCACGACGTTCGACTTCACGCCGATGCTCGAACTCTCGCTCGACGAGACCGACGTCGCCGACGGGAACGACAGCGACGGCACCGAAACGTTCGAGTTGCCCGAGAACGCGACCGGCGAACCCACCGAGGAGTTCGACCCTGACGTACCGGTCCCGGAGCCACCCCGGAAAGTCCACTTCGACGCCGAGAACGGCACGGTCACAGTCGTGACAGCGGAGGGCACGTACGTCCTCCACCCGACGACGGTCACCTGGTCCGACGACGGCACCGTCCGATACTACTTCGACGAGGTGGCGACCGTGGAACTGGTCGACGCGAACACAACGAACACCGGGGGCGGCCAGGACGCCACCACGACCCCGACCGGTTGACACCGCTGTCCCGGTAATCCGGTCCTCCCCCGTCCCGGGCTGTATCGGTCCTCCAGTCACACGTTCCCGGTTCCCATTTTTCGCGCTCCCGTCGGGGCGGTTCGCTATCCCGACGGCTCGAGCGGGCTCGAACGGCGACGTTACACCTCGTCGAACAGCGTCTCGCCGCTGACCATGTGCTCCTCGACGGTGTCCAGATCCAGGGTCAGCCCCAGGCCGGGCCGTTCGGGAATCTCGATCGACCCTGCTTCGATGACGTCCTCCTCGACCAGATCCGACCACCAGTCGAGTTCGTAGGAGTGGTACTCCACGGCGAGGGAGTTGGGCACCGCCGCGCCGACGTGGGCGCTCGCGACCGTCCCGACCGGCGAGGAGACGTTGTGCATCGCTACCGGCACGTAGTACTGGTTGGCGACGTCGGCGATCTTCCGCGTCTCGCGCATCCCGCCCACTTTGGGCATGTCCGGTGCGATGATGTCGACGGCCTGGTCCTCGATGAGGCGGCGTTCCTCGGTGACGCGATAGCGGTTCTCGCCGACCGCGATGGGCGTCCGCGTCGAGTCGGTGACCTCCTTCTGGACTTCGAGGTTCTCCGGCGGGACCGGGTCCTCGAGCCACCAGACGTCGTACTCCTCGACCTCGGCGGCCAGTCGCTTGGCCGACCCGCCCGAGAACGTCCAGTGACAGTCGAAGGCGGCGTCGGCGCGGTCTTTCACGCGCTCGGTGACTCGCTCGACGATCTCGGCCTTGTGGCGGATCTCGCCCGGGCGGAGGTGGCGGTTGGCGCGGTCTTTCTCGTGACCGGAGGGCACGTCGAGGTCGAATTTGAGGGCGTCGTAGCCCAGTTCCTCGACGACGCGTTCTGCCTCGTCGGCACACGCCTCGGGGTCGGCTTCCTCTTCCGTGTGACAGTCACAGTAGACGCGCATCTCGTCGCGGTACTTCCCGCCCAGCAGCTGGTAGGCCGGTGCTTCGAGGATCTTGCCCGCGAGGTCGTGCAGTGCGACCTCGACCCCCGAGATGGCCGAGATCGTGACGCCCTCGATCGAGCCCTCGCCGGACATCTTCTGGACGAGGTGTTCGTAGAGCCGGTCGATGTCGAGGGGGTTCTCGCCGACGACGAAGGGCGTCATCCGCTCGATCAGTTCGGGGACGCCGGCACCCCAGTAGGCCTCGCCAGTGCCGACGATGCCGGCGTCGGTGTAGATTCGCACGAGCGTCCACGGGAAGTTCCCGTCGACCATCGTACACTGGACGTCGGTGATCTCGACGTCGCGTCCCCCGCCGCGTTTCGCCCGCACGCCCATCGTCTCCGCCGAGAGCTCCCGCATCGTGTACTCGGCGTTCGGGTCGTGCAGGTCCTCGTAGTTACGTCCCATACAGGCGGCTATCCGTGGGCCTCACTAAAGTGTAGAGGAATCGACGCGCGCCAACGACGCGGGAGACTTCGACGCACGCCCCGGCGACGCGGTGGGTTTCGACGTCCGTTTCGGCCACGCGTTCAGACTTCGACGCGCGTCTCGACCTCGTCACCCACGTCGGATTCGAGTTCGCGCAACCGTTCGAGGAGCCGTTCGTACTCCTCGTTGCCCTGGAGCTGGGCCGGGTTCTTCTCGACGCGGAGGGCCGCGACTTTCGAGGCGAGCGAGAGGTACTCCCGGACGGCCGTCCGCCTGCCGAGGCGTTCCAGCGTCTCCGAGACGGCCCGTTCGAGTTCCGCTCGCTTGACCGGTTTGAGCAGGTAGTCGTCGAAGCCCATGTCCACGATGTCGAACTCCGGGTCGACTGCCGTCACCATCACCACGCCACAGGACAGGTCTCGCTCCCGGATCGCCTCCAGGACTTCCCGGCCCGAGAGCCCGTGCATCCGCCGGTCGAGCAACACGACGTCGATCTCGGGCGTGACTTTCTCCAGTGCCGTCTGGCCGTCGTACGCTTTCAACACCTCGTAGGCCCCCGACAACTGACTCGCGTACACGTCGGCGACTGCCTCGTCGTCGTCCACGACCAGCACCGTCGCCGTCTCCCCCGATACCATACTACTGGTTGCGTGATAGGCACCTTATGACTTTATGATTACATTTGACACGAATTCGCCGACGGTGGTCCCGTCTCCGGGCGGGACTGCGGGGGAGCGATGGGGCGCGGAACCAGAGCGTGTCGGAGAGGCTGCCCTGGCGCGCTGCGTTCGATGACAAACAGTTTAGGCCGGTCGGACGAACTTCGGGTATGAACGTCCGAAGCGTCGAGTCGCTGACGCCCGAGGAACGCGGGGCGCTGTTCGACCGCGATGCGGGGGTCGACGCCGTCCGCGACGACGCTCGCGAGATCCTCGACCGCGTCCGCACGGAGGGTGACGTCGCTCTCCGGTCGTTCGCCGAGGAGTTCGACGGCGTCAGCGTCGGCAACATCGACGTCACCGACGAGGCCGAGCGGGCCTACGACGCCATCGACGCCGACGTCAGAACGGCGATCGAGGACGCCGCGGCGAACATCCGGGCCTTCCACGAACGCCAGCTCCCCGAGGACTGGCTGGCCGAGGTGGAAGACGGTCGCGAACTGGGCCGGCGATTCTCCCCCGTCGAGAGTGCCGGCGTCTACGCGCCCGGTGGTACCGCCGCCTACCCGTCGAGTGTCCTCATGGGCGTCCTCCCGGCGAAGGTCGCGGGGGTCGAACACGTCGCCGTCGCGACGCCACCCGCTACCGACATCCCGGAGGCGACGCTCGCGGCTGCCCACGTCGCCGGCGCGGACGCTATCTACCAGATCGGGGGTGCACAGGCCATCGGCGCGCTCGCGTTCGGCACCGAGACGGTGAACCCGGTCGACAAGGTGGTCGGGCCGGGCAACAAGTACGTCACCGCCGCGAAGGCCGAGGTCCGTGACGACGTCGCCATCGACTTCCTCGCGGGGCCGAGCGAGGTGCTGGTCGTCGCCGACGCGACCGCGGACCCCGACGCCGTCGCCGCCGACCTGGTCGCACAGGCCGAACACGACCCCGCCGCGTCGGTCGTCTGCGTCACCGACGACGGGGAAACCGCCGAAGCAGTCGCGGCTGCCGTCGAGGCCCACGCCGAGGGTCGCGAACGCGAGGAGACGATCCGCGCGGCGCTCGACAGCGACGCCAGTGGCGTCTTCCAGGCACGCTCGCTCAGTGAGGCGGTCCTCTTTGCGGAGTCCTACGCCCCCGAACACCTCTCGGTCCAGGCAGAAGACGCCGAGGACCTGCTCGACCGGGTGCCCAGCGCCGGGAGCGCCTTTCTCGGCCGGTACAGCCCCGTCGCCGCGGGCGACTACGCGACCGGGACGAACCACGTCCTCCCGACCGGCGGCGGCGCGCGTGTCTTCGGCGGCCTCTCGGTCGACACGTTCCTCCGTTCGACGACCGTCCAGCGTCTCTCGGCGGACGCCCTCGGCGATCTCCGTGAGACAGTGACGACGCTGGCCGACGTCGAGGGGCTGGAGGCCCACGCCCACAGCGTCGACGTCCGCTTCGACGAGGAGTAGCTACTGAGGATCCCACTCCACTTTTGAGAGGTCTCGCCAGCGTATCACAGAAACGTTCACACGGAGGCGTGAATGTAACGCTGTTTTCGTTCCATTGACGCCTGGAAGAAAGTCGTCTCTTCGACAGCACCGCACTTGACGCTGAGAGTTGAAAGCCCTCGGGCCGCTGGCGGTCGCTGAGCGGGATATTCTCGCTCGGACAACAGCACCGCGCCGCGCTCGCTCGAATAGGGCCCGCTCAGGCGACTGGGCTCACTGCGTTCGCCGCCAGCGGCCCTCGCCCTTTCAGTCCGCCAGGAAAAATCACGTCGCATAGGCTGTCTCGACGTGAAATGCTCGGTGGCTGACCCCACAGATCGCTTCCTGGCGGACTGGAAGGGCGAGGCGTGCGTGGCGCCACGCGCCACTTGCCGAACGGGGAGGGACGACCCGTGAGGCGGGCTCGCGTCGAGCGAAGCGAGTAGCGTCGCCTGCGCGACCGCGAGCACGCCGAGGGCTTCCATCTCACGATCACGAGGAGGGTCAGGATAACGCGAGCATCACAGAATGTTACATCTATTCCCTGTACATCCCGTCCACTGACGAGCCGAGAGGGTTTGCGAAGAGTGCGATGACACGTACACGCACCAACCCATCCACCTCGCTCCATCCCGTCACGCCTTTGCCCGTCGGTCGCTTCGGTCCGGGACATGGCAAGTGACGTTACGGTACGTGTCTCCCACCCCGGTGACGTCGAGGCGGTCCAGAACGTCGCGAACGCGTCCTGGCACGCGGCCTACGACGACGTGCTCGGTCCCGACGTCGTCGACAGCGTCCTCGACGAGTGGTATACGGACGACGCCATCGAGTCCGGGATCAAACACGACGCACAGGACTTCTTCGTTGCCGTGGACGACGACGAAGTGATAGGATACGCCCACGTCGGCCCGCACCCGCCGCGGCGAGTCCACCAGATCTATCGGCTGTACGTCCACCCCGACCGCTGGCGGGAGGGCATCGGCCGACAGCTCCTGGCGGAGGTCGAACAGGCGCTCTACGACCGTGACGTCACCCGGTACGAGGCCCAGGTGCTGGCCGACAACGTCGTCGGCGTCGCCTTCTACGAGTCGACCGGTTTCGAGCGCGTCGACGACGCCCAGCGCGAGATGGCCGGGGAGACCGTCCAGGAGTACGTCTTCGCGAAACAGCTCTGAGTGGAGTGCGGTGACGGTGCCGGTTCCGGTGGCGGTGGTGTCTCCGCGGGCAACAGGGTTAACAGGGTCCGGACGGTACTGAGAGATATGAGTTCCACGCCGGAGGGCGAGTCGAGCGGCGAGCCCGAACCCGGGGGCGAAGAGATCGAGGTGACGGAGCCGGCGGCCGACGAGGCACTCTCGCTGTTGCGCGGCGAGGACATGGACACCGACGTCGCGGGACTGCGACTGTTCGTTCAGCAGGGCGGCTGTGCGGGGCTGTCCTACGGGATGCGCTTCGAGCACGAACCCGACGAGGACGACACCGTCTACGAGCGCAACGACCTGCGCGTGTTCGTCGACCCCGCGAGCATGGACTACGTCGGGGGGTCGGTACTGGACTACGAAGGCGGCCTCCAGGGCGCGGGCTTCCACGTCGAGAACCCCAACGTCGTCAGCGAGTGCGGCTGTGGCGAGAGCTTCCGGACCTGACGCCGGATCCGACCCCTCTCCGTCTATCCTACTCTTCGAGTTCGAACGCCACAGTCACTTCTGCCTGGTACTCGCGGCCCTCGACGCTCGCAACCTCGACACCCAGTTCGTCGACTTCGACCCAGTGGACGTTTTCGAGTGTCGCCTCGGCGCGGTCGATCGCGTCGTCCGCGGCGTCGTCGAAACTCTCGGTACTCCGGCCGATCAACGTGATCTTCTTGAAAACCATTTATTATTACACCGTATTCTTAGTTGGTGCATGGTCCTACTTAAAGGAACCATGCCCAACTAGCCCCTTCTCTCGGAATCCTGATATAGGTTTGGTGGGGTACTTAAAGGGGGTTCGGGGGTGCCTCTGACACCAGACGTAATCGCTGCTGGAAACCTTAGAAAGCTTTCTGAATTTACCACTGGCACCGAGAAGAGAGTCGCGGTTACTGCCCGTCCCCACAAAACACAAAATCAGAAAATCTCATCGACGCCGATGAACCGATGCTCGTAGCCGCGATCGCTGAACCAGTTGCCGCCACCCAGCATACTGTCGACTGTATTAGCTTCGACTTGTCGGGGCGGCTGGTTGTCGTTCACATCGTCGAAAATATACGACCCACCGTTTGCCATGAGTTCCTGGTGAGTGTCGCGATTGAGGCGAAAGCGGTCTTCAGTCTTTGCCAGGCGCACCTCGACCGGATCGCCGCCGATCGTGCCGTCCGGCCCAAACGATTCGGTGGGGGTGCCACCAAATACGCTAATGAGTTCCTTCTCCATCTCGGTGTGCCAATCTGCCATACTGTCATAGTACAGTCGTTGGGATAAATACGGAGTTGGCCAGGGCGGACTACGTTGACACCAGCCGCCAGATCGTCACAGAACAGCCTCGGTGAAAGTATAATTCGCCACTCTTCGCCCGCGAGAGCCACACTGCCGGGCTTGTAAGTTCGCCAACTACACAATGGGTGCCGAATCTTTGGGCGAGCGGGGCCGCACACACGCACGCCTGCACTCGCGCAAAGATTCGCGGGGGGTCGTGTAGTTAGCGAGGTGATATGTGAATTTATCGGCCGCTGAAACTCTGACAGTTGCATCTTTACTTTCACCGAGGTTAGTTTACAGCATATCTGTTGGTGTAAATAACGGTATCTGACGGTTCAAGAGCAACAGAACAGTGGTGAACTCGCGAAGCTTCGCCAATTTACCACCGACGAGAAACGCGACGGGTTAGTTAGGAGTAGTCGTCTATACCCGATCCGTTGGGATCGTCGTCGCCGCCCTGGTACTGTTCGGCGCGGGACGTATACTCGACGTTGAGGAAACACCGCTGCTGGCGACCGTCGACAGTCGCGTGGCCGTCCTCAACACCGTGTTCGGTTTTCAGCCGCCGAGTGAGCTGGCGCTGTGTCTCTGCCGGGAAATTCTCGTCGTCGCAGAATCGTTGATAGATTTGGTATACCTCGCTCTTCGGCTTTGGTTTGCCGTCAACCGATGTTTCCAGGCACACCTTTGCGAACCTGTCGACGGTCGATCCCCACTTGTCCCACGTCTCGGCCGTTTCATGCACGGACATATCGCCCGTGAATCCGTCCTGGGCCAGCAGTCGCGAGAGTCCGTCTAGCGCCCAGTTGAGAATCCCCGGCAGTTCGGACTGTAGTTTGTCGTCGAGGGACTTGTCCCGTTGCTCTCTCGGGATCGTCGTGGGGAAGGGCACCAACAGCACCCGGCGGTAAAACGCTCCATCGTCCTCTTCGGCGTCCGGGAGCTGGTTGGCCGAAAAGATGTGTTTCGCGGTCGGTCGGAAGTGGAACAGTGGCTTCCCCTTCCGTTCGGCTTTGATCGGGTCGCCCGCTGTAATCTCCTTGAATGTGCCCGTCTCTTGGATCGTGTCCGGCGGAATGTCATTGCGGATGTTCGCCCACGCACCGAACAGCTCGGCCGTCCCGAAGCGGTCGGTCATCTGTTGTGGGGACATACTGGCGACATTCTCGGCACCGCCGAGTAGCGCCCGGATCGTATCTGCGAACGTCGACTTACCGGACGCCTGTGGCCCTACCAGGAATAGCGCCTTGTGTTCCGGCAGTCCCCAGTGCATGAGACAGTATCCGGCGTATTCCTGTAGTTTCAGTCTGTGCGTCTCGGATTTCACGGTTTCCTGTAGGTACTGCCGCCAACGCGGGCAGTCAGCCTCGGGGTCGTACTCTGCCCCAGCCTGATTGATGAATCGGAACTCGGGGCTGTGGTCAAGTAGTTCCGCGCTGCCGTCGCGGTCGATCTTGAGTACGCCGTTCTCGACAGCAATGTGCCAGTCGTCACCACCGAACTCTTCCGTAGCATAGGTTTGGGCCGCTCGGATGTGTTCGGCCAGTTCGCCCACTTCTTGCCGTGCAAACGCACCTTCCAAGCCTTTGCGGGCACGCTGGCGAATCACGCTTTCGCCGTTCTCCTCGTAAACACCTGTCTCGTCGCTATAGACAAACAGCACATCGTCGTCTTCGCGATTGGCGAAGTAGTATTCCTCTAGCAACTGTTCGGCGGCAGTGTATCGAGCGTCGTTCTTGGTCGTGGGACTCTCTTTGTCTGACGCTGCCCGATACTTGCTTCGGACGTTTACCCACCCATCACCGTCGTCGTCATTCTCCTCACTACCGGCGTCGGTACTGCCCCCGCCTGTCGCGGTCGTTGCACCGCCGTCTGTAGCCTTTTCTGGGCTGTAGAACTCGGTGCGACCGTCGAGAGCGGTGGGTATCTCGTAGTTCTTGAACGTGCGTTCGTCGTCGTCGCCACGATAGAGGTCCGACCTTTTGAACAGGCGTAGCATCTGTGTCTTGTCGCCACCTGTCCAAAACGCCACCAGATTAGCAAGCGCCTGTCTCGCCTCACTATGGCTCTCATATCCGGATGTATCGCCGTTCCAGAGTCGCTGGAACTTGTCGCCGTTCTCGGCGTTCTTGGCCTTCTCGACCAGCTCGCTCTCGTCTATGTCGTTCGGTTCGGGCGTCGTCTCTATGTCGGACTGACTGCTATCGTCGTCCACATACTCGCTGTGGATAGCAGAGAGAGCGTCATTCCGTTGCTCAACCGTGGCCGGCGTCACATCCAGGTGCTCGCCCGTCACGGTGAAAAAGCGGCCGTCGTCGTACATTTCAATCTCACCGTCGCCAACGTCCGAACGGTTCCCGCCGTCCGGCAAGAACCCGAGCACATAGACATGAAGGCCAGTCCCGGACGGCGAAACCTCTGTGAACGATTCCAGCCGGCTCACAACCTTCCGCGCCCACTCGTCAATCTCACCAGTATCCGGGTTACGGCAGTCGTCGAGATCGACGCCAGCCACCAGACCCTTCGGGGAGAACACGAATCCCACACCGTCAGTCTGTTGGCTGTCGCTATGGTGCGCCTGTGCCTCTTCCAGCGTTCCCCACGTATCCGCGTCGGTGCTACTGGCGAACTCTCCCGTATGTGGGTCAACCGGGATTTTCGTTGGTTTCCCGTCTCGCGTTTCTGTGGTCCAGCACACCCATTGGTCCCGGGCAACCAGCGTATCCGGGATCATGGCTCACTGCCTCCGCACTCAATGTGATAGAATCCACTCGGGACCTTGCACGTCGCACCACAGTTGTCGCACCGATAGCGTGCCTGTAGTGTCGGGTCGCCTGGATTCTCGCGGCGAATGACGTGCTGGTTAACCGAAAGAGGATCGCCGGGGGCGGGGGTCATGCCGGACCACCCACTTTCCACACTTCCTCAATCTCGGTCGCACATCCCCGACAGTAGAAGAGCGTTTCATTGGGGGATAGTAGCTGATAGACCTTGAGAGAGCCACAGCGCGGACATTTGTAGTTAGCCGAAATGTCCAACGTCATGCGCTCTCGCCCTCCAACAGCAGTTGGGCTAGCGCACCAAGTACCCCGTCGTCGTCGGCCAGCTCTTCGACACCAGCCTGATTGAGCGTCTCGGAGCATTCAGAACACTGATAGAGCGCCGCACAGCCGTCGTCGCCTAGATACTCAAACTCACCGTGGCAGTTGACGCGCGGGCACATCAGGTCCTGCCCGCTCATCGATCGAACCTCCCGAGATCGGCCTGTTCGCTGTCGTCGCGCCAGCGGCGATACAGCCGGCCTAGCTCGTCGACTGGCGTTCGAGGATCACACTCCCACAAGAACCGGCCGGGACCGTGCGTGGGGAGTCCGTGATTCGGCGGTCTATTTGGGGTCGCGGTTCCACTGTCGTCGTGGGCGGTCTTGCGACCGTCCCGAACACGGCTCGACGGTGAGTCTTTGGAAGGGGTCGCCGTCGAGTCGTGCGATTCGTTTTTTGCGGCCATTGTCGTTCTCCGTGGTGAACGCCCTGGCCGGGGGGATTGAAGACCACAGAAGACCACAGTCGGAATGCAAGAGTGGTTCTGTGGCCGGTCTCCACCCGGCCCCGCTTCTAAACCCGAATAGCTACGGGTTCGTGCATGGCGTGCTTTGCGCGTTCATTGCATGTTTGATTACCCCAAGCCAATAAACCCCCATTTGCCCAAGCCAAATTATTGTAGGTAATACTTACTTCGGCACAGCAATTAAGTGGCTTGGGCCAAATTACTACGTATGGGCCGTAATCCGACCGTTACGCCAAAAAAATTAGAACGGGTGTTCACAGAGAGGGGCGGGGAGAACCCCTTTCTCACGACAGGAGACGTTGGGGACGAACTTGGCGTTTCCACGGAGACAGCTCGAAAGCATTTGAACAACAGTGACGAATATGTGAGCTATGACGCGGGCCGGGGGCAGATATGGCTACGCGACTCAGACTGTGTGCTTACCAGAACGGGCGATCCGTTGATCGGTAAAATCCCCGATGCTGTGACTGAAGATACTGGTTCGGTTGCGACTGGCCCGGCCGGTGGTGCCGAATCAAGCGCCAATATCATGGGGGTTTTCACTACACTCGCTTGGGGGCTCACTTGGCTGGTGATTGTCTCTGTGATCATGTTGGCAGTTATGAATGCTAACCTCGCACAGTTAGCTATCGGTGGCCTGTCGGTGGTGGTCGGTGTTGGGCTTAGCTTCCTCTACCAACGACAGTGGCGGCCCTCTATTGGTTCTGCGTAACCCCCTGGCCCTGTTTTTTGAAGGTATAACCGTCCCTACGCGCTTCTATGGGACAGCCGAAGACCCAGAGTAACCGCACGCTGTCAATCAGCGTGTGCAAAGACCAGCAGATCGACCGCTTCCACCGAATCAAGCGACAGGTCGCGGACGATCGTGGTGTCTCTCCGGACGATCTGACCCATACAGACATTCTCGACGAACTTATTGAAAAGTACGGTTTTCGGCGTTTAGAAGAGGATCAGCGGATCCGAGAGGCGCGGCACGCCGTCGCTGACGATCACAATATGTCCGCTGACGATGTGAGCCTTCGGTCGCTGCTGAAAGTCACCAGTGGGGCGTATCTCGGCTATCAGCAAACCTCGGATTGGGAGCAAACCGACGATGATTGAGCGACTCAGCACCTACTGGCCGTTCCTAATGCTCGCCGCTATCCTGATGCTGGTACTCGGGATGGTGTTATCGTCGACAGTCACGCTCACACATCCCGCATTCGGCCAGCCAAGCAACGGACCGAATCTCATCGGAGGCCTTGTAGTACTCGGGATGTGTGGCTCGCTGGCGTATGGTGGCTGGCGCTTCTATCGCTATGTCGAGAAACCACGGACTAACCGCTGACTGTCGCAATGGTACCGTGGCACCAGTGGTTATCTCGATGAGTTGCTAGCGGTAGATATTCACTCTGTTCTAATCGCACTACGTAGCGGCCATGAACGACTATCAATCAACCAGCCCTGCTATAGTATTCATTAGCACTACGCGCATAGAGAAATCAGCCCCTCTCGTTGATACTCAGCGCCACCCGCTGTTGCCGCTTCTCCGTCGAGTCACCTCCGACCGACCGCCGAACGGATCGGACTGCTGTTGCTGGTTGCGTTCTTCCAGCAACTCTTTCATCGTCTCAACGTCCGGCCGACTGTCGTCGTCACTGTCGGACTCGACGTGATCTAAGACGGCTGTAAGAGCCTCTTGCACAGACACGTCACGGTCGTCAGGCACATCATCGGACACATCACGCGCTACCTCAATCAGCCTGTTCTTGCTCTCATATCGGATACGTGGCCGCATACCCACAGCTACGGAGAGATTGCACGTTAAACAGGCTGGCCAGGGCGTTGGTACACAGGCACCAAGCCACTGGGATAACGACTTTTCGCGTAGTACCGATACCACGATAATCGCATGAGGAGACCGACATGGATACTATCAATCAACCACCGAAGCCTGAACTATACATACGCATTATCGCGCCCAAAGAGATTCTGACCCTCACCGTTGGTACTCCGCAGGTCAGCAGAGAACACGATCTTGTCCGTTCTCCTCGTGGAATGTACCACGACAGACAGCAGAGAAGGACTGTGTTGCCATGACTTTTGGAAACCGCTGTATGACAGTGCAACGTCTATGGCAACAACAACGGTAGACAGGGCGTGTACTGTACGTTATTGGGCCAGTGGGGTAGAATTGCTGACCGACCGACTAACCACAAACCAACGCCTTGGATACGCATGATCGTAAATGCGCATAGACAGAATCTCCCCGCGATTTTTAGCGAAGCGGGGGCACCGGCATGGTCGAGTGGCTGGCGTCGTCGCAGCGCGCCACGTCGATCGTGACACCCCTCCCCCCACCCGACCCTCTCCTATACAGAGCGGTCAACGCGGACGTGGGGTGGCTCAGATCGTCGCTCTCTGTTCGCCCTGGCCGCCCTCGCTTTTGTGTCTCTCTGGCGTAGATAGCGTATGGTCAGAGCAATCCCGACGATCTACGGTGTACTGTTTGCCGGGGTCGCAGTCCCGGTTTTCGGGGCCGTGCTGTTGGTGATCCTCGCAGTCGTACCGCCGATCATAGACGCCGTGGCTGTGTCCGGTCCTGGTGGTGTCGGTAAGTCGAGTATCGCGTTCGGCGAGTCGTGGCTGTTGTTCGTGAGCATTGGCCTGTTGAGCATCGTAGGGAGTATCGCACTGGCGTTGCTCATCACCGGAGATACCAACGAACCGCCGCGCAGGAGGCCGTAAGCATGGCTGGCACCGGGACGATCCTCCGGATTGCCGGAGGGACGATCATGCTGGCGGTGATCGGGATCGTCACTGGCGTCACGGTCCAGGTCCTCGAACCTATGCACGCCAACTTGGATTTCTCGGCAGCGAACGCTCTCGGTTATCCTGACGCAACGCTGGTGCTACAGTTCGTGGGACTCACGCTCATCGGCCTGAGCATCGTTACAGTCATCTGGATGATCGTCGCCCCGATACAAGAGGACGTGCGCCAGGAACAGAGTGGGCCGTTCTGACAGCTCGTACTACCGTCGCCCCATCCAGTCCTCTCTGCGTCCGTATCCGCCGCGCGTCGTCTCACCGGACACCCATTCGATACACAGCTTGACTAAGCCGCTCTCCGTATCGTGAGCGTAGAACGCGCCTTCTCTGCCGTCCGCGTTGGGGACAGTCCGCGTCACCTCGTATGCCTGTCCACACACGGGACAGTCGCCAGCCTCTCGATTACAGTCCGTATTCTTTTCATCCGTCCAACCGAGTTGGTCTATCGCGGTCATGCTTAACCCATGTCCGCACGACAAGTCGGGTGGTTCCAGCACCCGGCGTTTGTCCGCCCTTGCCGTCCGGATACTTGCGGGGTAATCAGCCACCCACTTTAAATTTCCCTTGCACAGCCGTGCTATGCACCGATATGGCGCATATCGTGCCATACATCAATTTGCACTCACATACCGACAGTCCAAAATATGCTGGCCTGTCTCAACGGCCGGTGAGCTTCGAGGGAGGGACTGTGACAGGGTGAGTCCACAACCCGTATTCGCCGTTCGCGGCATTTTCGACTAGTCTAGAGTGGCAATCTCCCCGGTCTAACCCTGGGGGTTGGCGTCCGATGATCGGCCTTCAATTTCACGAGTCACTGCTATCATTCACGTTGGCTCTGATTTCCTCTTTGAGGTATGGATCTTTTTCGCGAGTCAGGTCTTCAGAATCTTGCGTGTCTTCCTCGGAATTGACCTCGGGCAGTTTTGTATTTCCATAGTATCCGACCCGCCGTTTGGTATACACGATGGAGAGGAGCAATCCGAGAGGGCCGGTCGGGAAGATCATGAAATAGTACCATCTTGAAGGAACCCACGGAGCGGATTCGGGCATTCGCCGTCTCTCTGTGAAGACAGCCACGGGAGCGAGGAATGATACGATCCAAAAAGCGAGACTGGCGATAGCGATAGCTGCACCCAACCAAGAAATGCCCGTCTGGATGACCCCAGGAAAAAACCCTCCCACCACACCAATCGCGAGTCCCAAAAGGAACAAAGGAATGCCGATGAACCGCATCGGGATGAGCCACCATAACCGAACGGAGTCTGCGAATCGCCGCCCCTTACTTCTAATTTTTGATGTTGTAGCTTGGCTGAATATCACCATAGTTCCTGCTAATGTCGTTATGTATCCTCTTTTAATTTGGGGATGATTATTCCAATAATTGTCCCATGTGTCCGGCGGACTTGGGTAGGTCGACCGTCTCGGCGTCACGACTGTGCAACCGTTTCAAATATGCCCCAAGGATCTGCGCACTCCCGAACGTGCCCGGTTGGAGTGTGTCGACGTAGATTAACATCTCGTCCCTGCCGGTTTGCTCTTGGTAATACACGTCCCACGTCTCACCCTCTTCGGTGAGATACAGGTTGCCGGTCCACGTTTCGCCGCCGTCGATCTCGTCGCGGATCAACGCTATCGCGGTCAGCATACATTCGTTGGCTAACTCTTGTTCGTCCATCGTTACTGTTTGTTCCTGGTGCCAACCTGTATCTCAACCAGTAACACCAGTAAGATCGCAACGGGGACGAACAACCACATCGCCTTTTGCCACGCTAGCGCGTTCTGCCCGTCCGTCGTCGACGAACTCCAAAGCGCAGAACCAAAGACAGTCTGCATGACCGGATCGGTCGCAGTGTACACGATCGCCCCAGTGACGAATCCGAGAATGCACACAATCGCCACGATCCACGCGGTTGACCCTCGCGACACCATTAGAACCACCCCCCGTAAAACGATCCGGAGAACAGTCCTCCGGCACCGTCGAGTGGTTCACTGTTGTTCTGCTGTCGGGACTGACCGCCACCGAAGCCGCCGCCAAATCCGACAAAAGACTCACCACTCACAAGCGGGTTCGCGAACTCCGTACCGGCAGGCAACCTCTCGCCGAATATCGGGTCATCCTCGTCACTGTCGTCGTCGCGTTCGTTCTGTGGCAACGTGGGTGGGCCGGGTTCGCCACCTGGCGGAATGCCGGGAATGATCGACCGCCCGGGCGTGGGACCTGGGTTCGGAGAGGGTGACGGATCCGGACTTGGCCCGGGGCTTGGCACCAGCGATGGGAACGGACTGGGTGAGGGTTGTGGGCTAGGATCGGGGCTTGGTTGTGGTGACGGCTCTGGCGACGGTTCGGGCGAGGGACTAGGCGCCGTCGACGGGAACGGAGACGGTGACGGACTCGGCTCTGGTGACTCACTCGGTGTGGGGCTTGGTGAGTCGAGTCCGGGAATGGGACTCACACTTGGCGCGTCACTCGGTGCTTGGCTTGGTGAGGGTTCAGATTCCGGCTGTGGACTCGCACCAGCCGAGACGCCACCGAAGAAACTCCCGAAGGGGCTGGCACTACCAAGCGCACTCGGTGACTGTGACGGTGACACAGACGGGCTACTGTCGCCCTCTGTGCGTCCCACACGCGGACTGGTATCCTTCCCGTCTCTTACCACTGCCTCAGTCTCGTCGGCTGTGCGGCCGCCTGTGGCGTCTCTGTCGCGCCCCACAGTCCGACCCGCACCGAACATGCCCCTGTCGTCGCCACCAAAGCCGAACTGTCGACGAGACACCTCTGTGTCAACGTCGCCGGCAAGCGCACCGCCAAAGACACCAGTCCCCGGCAGAGTCAGCTCCCCGAAGCTTGTAACACTCGTATCGGCGTCACCTTCGGCGAGTCCAAACGCACGCTCGAACTCACGCACTTCGCTCACGTCCCCGAGTAATGCACGGCCGATCTCTGCCGTGTCTTCAACGTCTTTGAAGCGGGGATCGCCACCCGGATTTGGACGGGGACCAACGTCAACCTCTTCCGTAAACTGGCCTGGTGCCCGGAAGAACCCACTTGCGCCGGCTTTTCGCTGCAATTCCTCGCCGGCCGGATTCACCCTCACGCCCTCCTCTGTGGTCAGCGGGCGTTGCGACCGCCGGCCAAAGCCGAAGATTTCACCCTGCCCAAGTCCGGCGAAGTCCTCTGCCTCTTTCACGTCGAACGGGCTTTCTCGGACGTTCTGTTTGATCTGCTGTGCCGTCAGGTCAACACCACGAACGTCGGCCAACTGTTCGGCCGCCTCGCCCTTTTCGGGCACCACAATGTCAATGTCGCCAGGGTCCCGGAACTCCGACAACTGCGCCCGCACGGCCCCGCTCCCGAAGATCGTGGCGTCAATGTCTGCTAGCGTTCCTGCCAGTTCTTCGGCGTCCACATCGTCGCTAATGTCTTCCGTCACACGGATCACACTCTCCGCACTTTCGGGGCTTCGCGTTGCCGCCCGGCCACCGATAGACTCGGCACGGTCCAACACGCCTTGGATAGCACCGATCCGTGTTTCAATGTCGCCGCCAGCCGCCCGTGCTGACGTAGTGAACACGTCCGTCTCGAAGGGCGTCAGCGGCTCGAACACAGGGCCTTGTTGACTCTTCCCTTCACCCATCCGCTCAAAGTCCACGCGCTCAACATCCACCTCTGGCGTCCCGAGTGTCGGTCGCAAGCCGCGTGCCCCAACGAGCGTTCGGCCCTGGATATTTCGACTGCCGACGATCTGACGACCACCAACCTCCACGCCCTCCGTGAAAGGCCGTACAATCGGCGGGGCTTCCAGACGCAGGCCGCGCACCGAGAGCGTATCGGGACGCTCTAACCCCGGCCCTTCCACGTCGAGACTGGCCCGCGACAGGTCAACACTCGGCCGGCCGAACTCTAAGTTTCGCTGCCCGGGGACTTCAACATCCACAGTAGGCGTTTCCGGCGCCACGCCAGTGATCGCACGCTGGTCAGAGACGTCCACTTCCACGGTTTCCGGTTCTGCTCGGATGCCCGTACGTACACCGGGCAAGTCAACGTCGACACTTGGCCGCGTCGGTCGTGGCAGTCTTGTTGCAGCGCCTTCGGTCGGCACGTCGAGTCGCGTCACCCGAAACGGACTGACGGCAGTCCCGGCGACACTAGAGCCGACAAGCATCCCGCCAGTCTCGGCCGGGTTCTCAATCGCCGTTTCAGTCAGGTCAGCCCCCATGACCGCACCAGTCGCACCGAGTGCGCCGAAGACTTGTCCACCTTCACCAGCCGCGATCCGTTGCGCACTCGTGACGCCAACGTCACCGGCTTCAATTGCGGTCGCTGCAATCTGCGGATCGAATAGACTGAGGCCGCCTTCTGCGAGTGCGGTGGTGTATCGGCCAGTGATCGGCGTATCGGTTTGTGTCCCTGTGGCCGCTCGGATGCCTTTCTCGGCGGCTGTGATCGGCAGTCCAATTGGGTTGCCATACCTGAGCCACCACGACCCGATTTCGCCACCGGGTTCGACGACCGTTTCTTGATAGCCCTCACTCCACCCGCGAAGCGTTTCTTGCGCATCTTCGCCGATGCCTTGGCTAATCTGATTCTGGCCCGCGAACTCTTCAACCGCACGGACGTTGATGGCACTGCCCGTGTCTTCGATGTTCGCCGGCGTGTACCGTTCAAGCAGGTATTCACTCGCGCCAACGACCGGCGAGAAAATATCCGTCTGTCCACGCCCGGCCGCTTTCGCTTCAGCAGTATCCAACTCCGGCACGAAGACCGTTTGTCCGTCGCGCTGTTGTTCTGTGACATCAACAGCCGTCGTCGGGACATCGAAATTCAACCGTTCCGAATACACATCTGCCGCCTGCTCTCGAAGGTCTTGCTTCGCGGACACCACACTCTCAATCTGCTGGAACTCTCGGCGTCGGTCAGCTAGCGTGACTGGTTCTGGTGCAAGGACACGCTCGCGTGGCCCCTGGCCCGGTGCTTCTGTCTCTGTGAGTCGATCCCTGATTGCTGGGGCGAGTTGTGCCTGGCCGTCACTCAACGTCACCATATCTGCCGTCACGTCAAACGGCGTCTGGTCGTCGATCGCGCCCGCCGCTAACTCTCGCCGTGTGCCTGCAGTCAGACCAAACCCATTGTCCGTGCGGGTCACATCACTTTCAGTAATTTCCGTCTCCGGCGTTCGTGCATCAAGGATGTCCGTCACACGGCCAAGTTGTGCCTGCTCAAGCGCCTGCTGGCCGCTCTCGGTAAGCGTTTGCACCCGGCGCGTATCAATCGGCAAGCCAGCACTCAACGGCGTGAGCGTGCCTTGTGCGCCCGCTGCACCGGCCGTCCCCGGTCCGGTTGAAACTTGCGTCTCTGTCGTGACTGCGCCCGGCCCAAGCTCGACACCAAGCCCGCCGATCTCGTCGGTCGCTGCCGCGCCAAGCGGCTCTCGACTCGGCCCTGGTGCCGGTGCTGGCCGGCCCCCGGCAAACGGATCGTTGGCCCGTCGTTCAAGCCCTTCAGCGAATTGCTCTTCGCGAGCGGCTTCTGTGAGCGTGACACGGCCGTCTTGAACCTGCAAGTCCGAGCGTTCGATGTCGTCGCGCCGGTTGGCCACACGGGCGACAGCATCAAACTCCCGGCTGGTCATCCCGAGCGGTTCCGTGTTCGGACTGGCGAGATTCTCCCCGGTGCGAAAGTCAGGCTGTTGCTGTTGGGTCTGACCAATCTGTTGCGTGGGGCGTGTCTCTGCGGCACCCTGTTGGGCACCACTCAGGAGATTCCCACCAGTCTGTGTCTGTCCCCCGCCACCGCTGTCTTGCGTGGGATCGACCGTCGCACCTTGCCCTGTGACTGATAGGGATTGCTGACCGTCCTGTTGCGTGCCGGTCGTCTGGCCAGTATCTCGGGAGTCACCAACCGTGAATAGATCCTGGCCACCACCACCACCGCCACCGAGACCGCCGCCTGACTCTGCCGCGCCAGCCTGCGCACCACCAAGCAACCCCTGCTGTGGTTGGCTACCGCCACCCGTTCCGCCGTTTGTTTCGTCCGTCTCGTATCGATCCGGTACTCTGTCGACTTGGTTGCCTAAGACGTTCGTCGCTGTCCCGCTGTCCTCTTGCCTTCGTTGCGAGTCGCTGGAACCGCCACCTCCGGCCGTACTTTCGAAGCCGATAGACCTGCGATTGCCTGACATACGGCAATCTTCGATACGAACTAGGTTATAAACGGAGGGCCAGGGCGTCTCTCGGCGTTACAGGTCTTCGAGAGCTTCGTATAGTTCGGGGTTCTCGTCGGCCAGTTTCTCCAGTTTATCCACCAACTTGTAGGCTTCCAGCGTCTCGGCGCTCTCTTTTTTCTCGTCGGTGGCTTCCTCTAGTTTGTCCTTCGCACTCTTGGCGTCGGGTGTATAGACTTCCCCACAGTTCGCACAGGCTTTCGCGTTCGGCGGGAGAGGCTCACGGCATACGTCACAGTGATCGGGCGTCATCGGTGATTCGTCCTTTTCTTCGCGAATCCCGAACGCCTCTTCCGCTGCCTGAATATAGTCCTCATCAGACAGGTGGGCATACGTCGTGTTCATCACATCCGACTCCGGCTTGTGGCGAATGAGTCGCTTGATTACATCGTCGTCCATGTCGTAATCCCGCTTGCACATCGTGACAAAATTGTGCCGGAGAGCGTGGGCGTGCGTCGGTTTATTTTCAAGTCCGGGTTCTTCTTTGGCCGCTTTTGCTGCTGCCTCCCGGAGAACGCGGTTCACAGTATCGTCGCTAATCGTCGTCGTTGCGTCTCGTGTAATGTTGTCTCGTCGTTCACACAGAACGTAGGCATCAGGGTTGTCAGCGTCGGGGTGGTGTCCTAACCAGTCTCTCACCGTGCCCTGTGCCCCGAGCAGTGGGTTCCACGTTCCAATCAAGTCAGCGCCTTTCAACCCGTCCGCTTCCGTATTCAGGCGGTATTTCTTGTCGTCTAAATCTATGTCCTTGATACGGAGTGTTCGAATCGCCGTGTTCCGCTGGCCTGTGTAGAGAAAGAGATCCACGATCACCTGATCGCGGGGATGCTCGGGTGCGTTGCGAAGCGCGTGGAACTCTTCCCGCGTTAGCATATCTTCCGGATCGACTACGGTACTCTTCTGTTCAAAGACCGCAATGTCGTCCGGGTCAACCCCGTTATCTAAATGGCGGAGAAAACGTTTCAGACAGTTCTGCCGCGACCGAACGGTGTTCTTGCTCAGTGGTTTGGTCACGCCAGCAGCTCGCCCCTCGTACATCCGCTGTGCGACTTCATTCAGATCGTCGGCGTCGGCATCAAGCACCGAACCGTCTAGATCGCGGGAAAATCCCGAGATGGATCGAATCCACTGCCGAAGTGTCGCAGGTGCCCGCGTCTCTCCCCACCGATTCGCGTCGTCGTCAGCATTCTCCGGTGTGTGCGTGGCTTTTTCGGGATCGTATCCATCTGCCCACGATAGAATTTCGTCGGCGTCCCGTTCTTCTATCTCACCGCTTTCCACCAACCTCCGCACCGTTCTACGCTCACTTTCGTAGTGCTCGCGCTTCGACTGCGCCATGGCTCATGTTTCACGATGCACCAACTAGAATACTCCGCATAGTTTCATGGCCTACTTCTTGAAGACCATGCTGGTTGTACACGTGCCACGCACTAAAGATTCGGTGACGACCGCTATTCGATGTCGAGTGGACCGATGGGTCACTACGCTCTCACGGCGTTCGCTGGTCCAGCCGTTCTCGGATGTAGCCCGAGACGTCGTTGAGGTGGGCCGTGCCCCACAGCGTGACGACGACGGCGCCGATAGTGTTGAACACGAGGTCTTTCATCGAATCTTCGAGGCCGTACTGCGTGAGGACACTGCCGACGCCGAAGACGCCCGCGACCTGTCCGATCGTGAACTCCAGGATCTCCCAGAAGACGCCGTAGGCGAGCACGAACAGGAGAATGAACACGAACACGAACCGTGGCGGGAGCTGGATATCCGCGGAGTGTTCGTCGAGCGCGCGGACCGTCGCGTAGCCGACGCCGGCGACGACCGACGAGGAGAGCGCGTGGGTCATGTGGTCCCACCACCAGACGCTCTGGTAGAGGCTCGTCGTCCCGGGTGGGAAGCCGATGGTACCGAACGCGTGCAGGAAGACCGCCGCCGTGATCCACAGCGTGATACCGGCGTCGAGCGGGATGCCGTAGTCGCGTTCGAGGAGCGGCACCAGAAACGAGATGCCCAGTGCGACCGCGGCGTTGATGATGACTTTCGGTTCGCCGTCCCAGACGCCGACGCCGACGACGAAGAGCATGACAGCCTGCATCACGCGGACTGCCTGCCGCTGACGGCGCGCGCTGATGCCGAGCCGGTCGCGCAGCCTCACGCCGACCCCTCCTCGCCGATGCGGGCGTCGCTGGTCGCCCGGCGACGGATGTACCCCTCGAAGAAGAGGCCGGCGACGAGTCCGGCGACGCCCGAGGCGACGAACTCCCACATGAGCGCTTCCTCGATCGCTTCCTTGTCCGCGTCGGTGAGGACCCCGTCCGAGCCGGGCACGAGCAGGAGCTCCGTGCCGAGATAGATGTCCGAGCCCCAGCGGACGAGCGCCCAGAGGCCGGCGGCCGCCAGCGTCGTCACGACGACGAACAGGACGGCGAAGCCGACGCTCATCCGGACGGTCGTGAACATGTGGATGTCGACGGCTATCAGGAGCGCGAGCGCCGCGATCGAGAGGTACGTCCCGACGGTGCTGGTCACCTGCAGCGTCGCGACGGCGCGCCCGACGACGGGCAACCCGGCCAGCAAGACGACCTCCCAGGGTGGCATTCGCCGGAGCTGTCGAGCCGCGAGCGGCGGGAGGACGACGACCAATCCGACCACTATCGCGAAGGCCGCCCAGAGGTAGTCGGTCGTCAGGACACTCTCGACGGCGACGAGGGCGAACACGCCGACCAGAACCCAGGCGAGGGTCACGTTCGTCCGGGCGTCCGTGAGGAGGTCGGCGAGGTCCTGGTCGGCGAGGTTCCCGTCGGTGGGGTCCCTGTCAGCGTCAGCCATTACTACACACCGTACGGTCCCTGGGATGAAACACTAACGGCCGTCGGCGCATTAACGGCCGTCACCGCACTAACGGCCGTCACCGCACTAACGGCCGTCGTCACCGCACTAACGGCCATCGTCGCCCCGGAACACCGACCGACCAGTCCCGACCAGGCCTGCAGCCGGAGCTCTCGGGCTGGGGCGGGGAGAAGCCGGGAAACCGGAACCGCTTAGGCTGCGGTCGGTCGGGCTGTCACTTCGTAGTCGCCGTCCTCGTCGACGCCGATGACCGCCCACTCGTAGTCGGGGTCCTCGCGTTCGAGTCGGCGTTCGACCTCGTCGACGTCGTCGCTCCAGGCGACGAAACAGCGATAGTCGCCCGATTCGGGCGGACGCGACTCCGCCTCGACTGTGGTTACGCGCACCACGCGCCACTTGCGCTCTGCCAGAATTTCGGCACCGCGGCTGGACACCGTGTATCCGAGGTCAGCGAAGATCGACCGGGCCTGCTCGTCGAGTGGCTTGGTAACAGCCCTCATTCGTTCGGGGATACCACTTCCCGCACAATAAGTCTTCCTACGCCACAGTTACCTGATACGAACGGCCTCAGCCGGGGGTCCCGAAAGACGGTTCCGGCCGGTCCCGGACGGTCACTCGTGGGCGGCGTCCCACTCGTCGGGTTTCTTGAGGTTGCCACAGTCGGTACACTGGATCCGGCCCATCGAGTCCATCGCGGTGGCAAAGGAGTCACAGTGGCCACAGAAGAAACCCCAGCGTCGCTCGCGGTCGGGGTCGCGATAGACGGCGTAGAACGGCCCCTCGGCTCCCCGCTCGGTGTCTCCGGTGTCGACGTACAGACGCTCGCCGTCCGGTCCGCTCCGCTCGTCCATACCGGTCAGAGCGGCGGGCGTCGCTAAACGGTTTCGCCCTGTTCCCGGTGGGAACGGAAATCGCCGTGGGCGCCGGCGGGAAAGGAAAGGTTGACCCGGGACCACGATGAACGTCAGACCGATGACGCAGGTCGTCGTCCCCGTGCGGTACCCCCTGAGCGACCACTCGAAAGCCACCCTGGCGACCGCTATCGACATCGCGACCGACCGCGACGCCAGCCTGACCGTCCTCCACATCAACCAGTACCAGGACGGTAACCGGGCCACGCGAGCAGACCTCAAAGCGGCCGTCGAGCGGGAGTTCGGCCACCTCGACAACGCCCGCTACGTCGTGCGCAACGGTCTCCTCGTCGAGGAGACGCTGCTGGACGAGATCGTCGCCGAGGACGCCGACATCGTCGTCATCGGCAAGAAACAGGCCGGCCGCTGGCGCGCGATGATCCGCCGCCTCGTCGACGACCCCGACGTCGAACACTATCTCCGGGACGAACTCGATTGCGACGTCGTCACCGCCGAACCCTGACCTGGCCCCGACCCACGGTGAACCCGCGCTCGCGACGACTCGCGGCTCAGTTGGGTGGCCCGTTCTCGGTTGCGTTCCCGTCTCCGCCCTCGTCCTCGTCTCCGTCTGTACCGTCCGGAGCGTCCGATACTGCTTCGTCGGCGTCCAGGTGCCCCGGGTCCACGCTGGCCCCCCGGTCGGCGTCATCCTCCGGACGTCGGTCCGGGTCACCCCCCGGACGTCGGTCAGTGTCGTCTTCTGGGGGCGACCCCGGAGCGAGACTCTCGCCGCGACTGGGTCCCCGACCGGGCCTGGCGGAGGGGCTCCCGGACTCGTCCTCGTCCACGACCGACACCTGCATCGTGCCGCTGGTATCGTCGAAGACCTGGTGCTGGTGGGGGTAGGCGATCTCGATGTCCTCGTCCTCGATGGCGTCCCAGAGAGCCGTCTGGATCCGCGAGCGTATCCGCAACAGCCAGTAGGGTTCCTCGACCCAGTAGCGCAGGCGCAGGTTGACGCCGTGGTCGGCGTAGGCGTCGATGTAACAGGTCGGTCCTGCCGGGTAGCGCGCCGACCCGACCCGGATGCCCGGTCCCCCCTCGACGACGCCGTCGACCGCGCGGGCGGAACTCTCGAAGAGGTCCCGGGCTCGCTGGATGTCGCTCTCGTAGGTGACCAGCAGGTCGAGCGACTGGCGAGTCCGTGTGTCCTCCGCCGAGTAGTTGATGACGTCCCGTTCACGCATCGTCCCGTTCGGGACGACCAGGAACGTGTTGTCGAGCGTGAAGAGTTTGGTGTAGCGCAGCGTGATGTCCTCGACGAACCCACGCTGGCCCCGGTCGGCGAGTTCGACCATATCGCCGATCTCGTAGGGCTGGTCGGCCAGCAGGAAGATCCCGCTGATGACGCTGCCGACGATCGGCGCGAGCACGACACCGAGGACTGCCGTGAAGACCGTCACCGAGAGCGCGATGTCGCCGAGTCCGTACCCGTAGATGCCGAGGATCGTCAGCAGCGCGAAGACCCCGACGCCGACGCGGATCCCACGGAGGACGGTGCGGGTGAGACTCGGCCGGCGGAAGTGGCGGGCGATGCGGCGCCCGAGCAGGCGCACGAGTAACCGCGAGACTGCGTAGGCGATGACCAGTACGACTATCGACTGGAGCGCGTCGACCAGCCACAGCGGCGTGTTGCGCAGTATCTCCTGGAGAACTGGCGGGAGGTACTCGCTGCCCGGTGGAGTCGCCGTCCCCGTCGCTGTGCCCGTCGGCGTCGCTGTCGGCGTCGACCCGCCCGTCTGATGGGGACTCACCCGGCAGTCACCCGCGCGACCATAGGATGTGTGACGAGGGGGCGGCTAAAAGGATTGTGTCACGTACAACAGGGGACTCGCAGTTCGCGGTCGCTGTCACCGAAAATCGAAGATTTTCGAGATGCCGAGGGGGCCACGGTCTCTCGAACCACGCGGGATATCCGTGCGGGCGGTGCCGAGAGCGCGGATCAGTACTCGCGGACGCCCGCGTCGGTGACGACTCTGTCGACCAGGCGCATTGGCGTGGCGTCGTAGGCGGGGTTCTCGACGGTGAACCCGTCGGCGGGTTCGCGGATGACCTCGCTGACCGACCGTTCCTCGTTCTCGAAGGCGAAGCCGCCGCCGACGATCTTCGACTCCGCGCCGACGACGACGACCGGCACACCGACGTCGGCGGCCGTCGCCGCGACCGGGTAGGTGCCCACGCGATTGTACAGCGTGTCGTCGACGATACAGTCCATCCCCACGAGTACCCGGTCGCACTCGGGCAGGAAAATACCCGCCGCGCCGTCGACAGTCAGGTGGACGTCGAAGTTCTCGAACGCGGCGAGCGTGCGGGCCATCTTCCGGCCGAGGTGGCGGGGACGGGCCTCGGCGCAGTAGATCGTCAGGGAGACGTCCTCGGCCGCCGCGACTTCCAGCGCCTCGACGACTGTCGAGGAGTAGTCGTACGTGAAGACCGTGTCACCGTCCGAGAGGAGTTCGGCTGCCCGTCCGCCGGCGCGTGTCTTCGCGGACTCGACGCGTTCGACGACCTCCGCGACGACCTCCTCGGTGCGGGCCTGGGCCTCGTCGACCGACGCGAAGTCGCCCTCCTCGATCCGGTCGACGATCTCTCGCTGGGTGGTCTGGAGCGTCGCGTGTGACTTGTTGGCCCGCCGGAGGGCGTCGCTGTTTCGCTCCAGCGCGCGGACGTACTCCTCGACGGTCGGGAACTCCCTGTCCGAGAGCGCGAGCAGTGCTCTCGCGGCCTTGATGGCCACCACCGAGGAGCTGTGGGTCTGCATCTCGGCGATCTCTTCGACCGTCTCGTCTATCATACCCGGACTGTCTGCGCTCGCGGTCAAATGCTTTCCCCCTTACCGCGCGGACCGGGCCGCGATCCGGCGAACCCGGCACCCGCGCTATCGCGTCTGATACTCTCGCCGACAGGGGTTTAATCGGTGCCTCGAAATCCTCGCTGACATGGGAGCGGTCACGCGTGACGACCGGGGCGTCTCGGAGTTCGCCGGCGTCGCGATCCTCGTCGCGATGACGGTCCTCGTCACCGCGTCGGTCGGTCTCTTCGTCGTCGTCGGCGACAGCGGCGCGGACGGGCCGCCACAGGCGAACTTCTCGTTCCAGTACATCGACCAGTCGTCGGTCCTGCTCGTCACCCACGAGCGCGGCGACTCCTTCGACGCGGGCAATCTCACCGTCCGGTCGAACGACGCTGGGGCCCGCTGGCACGAACTCGCCGGCTCGGAACCGACCGACGTCGTCGGGCCCGGCGCGACGGTCCAGCTGAGCCGGGGCAACGCCTACGGCGAGAACGTCAACCGCGGAGACCGCATCCGCGTCGTCTACGCCCCGCCCGCGGGCAACGAGACGGTCCTCGAGACCTGGCGGGGGTGAGTCCGTAACGCGCTCGACCGGGGTCGAGCTTATCCCTTGATGTTACAGACCGGGAACGTGCGAGCGACGCGGTCGCCGATACCCAGCGCGTCCGACACTCGCACGACCTCGTCGACGTCCTTGTAGACGCCGGGTGCTTCCTCGGCGACCGTGGCCCCGCTCTGGGCCTTGACGTAGACGTGTTCCTGCTCGCGGAGGTCGTCCTGGACGTCGCCGCCCCAGAACTCCTGTTTGGCCTGCGTCCGGCTCATGAGTCGTCCCGCCCCGTGGGCCGTCGAGCCGAACGTCTCCGCCAGCGAGTTCTCGCCGCCCCGGAGCACGTAACTCCCGGCACCCATGCTCCCCGGGATGAGGATGGGCTGGCCGACGTCGCGATACGCCGACGGGAGTTCCGGTCGCCCGGCGGGGAACGCCCGCGTCGCTCCCTTCCGGTGGACGTACAGCTCACGGTCCTCCCCGTCGACCTCGTGGACCTCCTTCTTGCCGATGTTGTGGGCCACGTCGTAGAGCAGTTCCATCTCCTCCGTTTCCAGGCCGAACAGTTTCTCGAAGACTTGCCGGGTCTGGTGCATGACGAGCTGGCGGTTGACCCACGCGAAGTTGATCGCCGCACACATCGCCCCGTAGTAGTCCTCGGCGAGCTGTGACCCCGCGGGCGCCGCGGCGAGTTCCCTGTCGGGTAACTGGTCGAGCATACCCTTGTGCGCTTTCTCGATCTTCCGGAGGTAGTCGGTACAGACCTGGTGGCCCAGCCCCCGCGACCCGCAGTGGATCAGGACGACGATCTGGTCTTCCGAGAGGCCGAACTCCGCGGCCACGCCGTCGCGATAGATGTCGGTTACGCGCTGGACTTCGAGGAAGTGGTTGCCGCTCCCGAGACTGCCGACCTGGTTCTTTCCGCGGTCTTTGGCCTTCTTGGAGACCTTCGACGGGTCCGCGTCCGGCCGCCGCCCCTCGTCCTCGCAGTGGTCGAGGTCGCTCTGGATTGCGAACCCGTGTTCGAGCGCCCAGTCGACGCCCCGATTCAGGATCGCCTCGACGTCGTCTTTGGTCCCCTCGTAGACGCCGCCCCCGCCCAGCCCCGACGGCACGTTCGCGAACAGGGCGTCGACGAGTTCCTCCTCGCGCCCCTTCACGTCGTCGTAGACGAGGTTTGTTTTCATCATCCTGGCGCCGCAATTTACGTCGTAACCGATCGCTCCCGGCGAAATACAGCCGTTTTGGGTATCGATGCCGGCGACACCGCCGACGGGGAAGCCGTAGCCCTGGTGACCGTCGGGCATGCAGACGGCGTACTTCTGGATGCCGGGGAGGTGCGTCGAGTTCTTCAGTTGCTGGAGCGTCTTGTCGTCGCTGATCTCGTCGAGAAGCGACTCGCTGGCGAGGACGCGCGCCGGGACGCGCATGTCGCCCTCGCGGGGGATCTCCCAGACGTACTCGCGGACCCGTTCGAGGGTGACGTCGCCTGCGTCGTAGGTGGTCATACACGATACTCGTCGGCCAGCGCCGGAATAGGTTACGCTGTTACGCGGTGCAGTCAACCACCCACCGCTAGAGTAACCGGCGAAACTACCGAACATCGGGAGGGCTACCCGAACGATGTTCGATTTAGGGTGTGGATGTAACATTCGAGTGGGCACGATCTCCGCAACCGCAATCATCGTCGTGTGATGGAAGCCCTCGGCGCGCTCGCGGTCGCTGAGCGGGATATCTGCGCTCGGTCACCCGCACAGCACCGCACTCGCGCGGATAGCGGCCCGCTCAGGCGACCACGGGGCGTTGCCCCGCGAGCGCACCTCGCCCTTCCAGTCCGCCAGGAAGTGATCTGTGGAGGGGGCTACCGAACGTTCCCCGCCGAGACAGCCTGTGCAACGGGATTAGTCCTGGCGGACTGAAAGGGCGAGGGCCGGTCGCGGCGAACGCAGTGAGCGGAGTCGCCTCAGCGACCGCCAGCGGCCCGAGGGCTTTCGTCGCACCACGTCGACTGCGGTGCGGTCGTCGGATCGAGTTTCTTCCAGACCACCACGACACGAAACCAGCGTTACACTCACGCTCTTTATCGAACACTATCTGAGCGGTCCCTCGGAATCAGAGAGAGTCGCTGATCGCTTTCGGAGACGACGTGATCGCGGCGCTCAGTCGGGCGAGTACGGGACAGTCAGATTCTGGACCCCGTAGACGTCGTCGGAAACGCTGTCGATGTCCATCAGTTTGACAGTCACGTCGAGGTCACCTTCCTCGAACTGTTGGAGGCCACCGGGTCGGACCGCCAGCGTGAAGTTTCGGTCGTCGTCCTGGATGACCCGCTTCGAGCGCTCGACGAGCTCCCCCTCGACGTAGATCAGGAAGTACGGTTCGCCGGTGACGGTGCCGTGGGTCGGGGGATCGACGTGCTCCATGCTCGTGTTCGCGCGGATCCTGAGGTCGAACGCCGAGTAGGCGGACCCGTTCGCGGCCTCGACCCCGTTGACGACCTCGACTTCGGTGATGCGGTCCCACGGCTCGGCGTCCGTCTTGTCCTCGACGGGTCTGTTCGGTTCTTCGGGCTCGGTCCACGGTTCCGCCGTCGCTGTCGGCGAGGCAGTGAGATTCGGTGACGCAGTAGACGTCGGTGATGCAGTAGACGTCGGCGACGCAGTAGATGTCGGCGACACGGTGGGCAACGGCGACCCAGTCGGTGTCTTCGTCGCGGTCGGTGACCCCGTCGCCGTCGGTGAATCGGTCGGTGGTTCCGTCTCGGCTACAGTCGAACCGTCGGCCGCGACCGCCGAGTCGGTCGGTGTCGGTGACTCTGTCGACTGCGCGGCGGGACCGGCCGCACCGCCGTCGACTGTCCGATCCAGGCCACTACACCCGGCGAGGGCGACGACGGTCACGAGCACGATCGTCACGAGAGTTCGTCGTTTCACGACCCCTCGTTGTCCCCACCAGCGCTTTGTTATGAAGAAAGTAGTGTGTCGAACTGACCGGTGGGTCGTGCGCCGAACCGACTGGCCGGAACGGCCGCGAGAGCGGCTCGCCGGAGGTCGGCACTGTCCGCCTCGAAAGCAGTCACCCGCCTCGAAAGCAGTCACTCCTGGTCGATGGGCGGTCCGAGGGCGATCTCCAGAACGGTCGTTTCAGGCGCTGTTGACGTGATTAGCGACGTCCCAAACCGTACAACGGCCGAGGCGCTTTTGTGACGAGCGAGGCAACGGCTGTTCGATGAGTTCCCCGACTCTGGCGGCTGAGGATCAACAAGAGTTCGAGCGGGTACTGGGTGCACTGGTCAGGTCGGCCGACCGGGCCGACGTCGACGTTTCGCAGACCCGTAATATCGTCGCCGACGACGGCGGCTACTGGGAAGTCGACTTCAGCCGAGTCGACCGAACTGACACCGCCGACTCGCCCGACCGCGCCAGCACGCTCTGACCACGACGGGCCCGACGACTGTTCTCTCGTCGATTCCGAAGCGAACTGCGACGCAACCACTCGCCGGGAGCCTTCAGCGAAATCCACTGCGTATCGAGTATCTCCCGAACAGCCGGAGTCTGTCTGATTCAGCGGGAATACCGAACGAACCGGTGGGCGGTCACAGGCGACGTGAGCCACCCGGAACAGCTGCAACAGCCGCGCTACTTTGGGGGTCCGGTCGGCCGACGGTGTCAGTTCCCGAGGGCACCGAGCGTGCTGTCGAGGAGGTCCCGCGCGAACGGTGAGGGGTCGTCGACCGCGAGGTAGTCGAAGTTGGGTTGGCGGGCGATCGACGCGCAGACGGCCGCGACCGACCGCGCGAACGACGGGCGCTCGGCGTGGTCGTAGTCGTAGCGCAGGACGCTGTGGAGGTAACTCGCCTCGCCACGGAGCGTGTGACAGCCGACGCCGGGCTCGTAACCGGGGTCGAACCCGTTCGTCTGCCCGGTCGCCAGGCGGTAGTACGTCGCCGGGAAGTCGACGCCGGCGGCGACCGCGAGCGGGAGCGACCCCCAGAAGCGAGGGTTGACCTCCAGCAGTCTGAACGTCCCGTCGCGCGCATCGCGCCTGAACTCCGCCATGGCGGGCCCGTGCCAGTTCAGCGCCCGCAACAGGCGCGTCCCCGCCGCGGCGAGGTCGGGATCGTCGACGGCCTCGCGGTAGACGCTCGCGCCGCCGTCGTAGGTGTAACTGCGGGCACGGCGGTGCTGGAAGGTGCGAACCGGTTCCCCCTCGTCGAACACCCCGAAGAAACCGTACTCGCCGCCGTCCGGGACGTGCGACTGGACGACGGGCTCGTGGCCTACCTCCGAGACGAGGGCGTCCTCGTCGGGTCGCTCGCCGGGTTCGAAGACGCTGACCTCGGGGTAGGTGACACCGCCGTCCTCGACCGTGAGCGTGTAGCGCGGCTTGACGACCGACCGCGAGTCCCAGTCGTCCCACTCGCTCAGCAGCGCCGTCTCCGGCGCCGGGACGTCGACGCGGTCGGCGACGCCGAAGAGTTCCTGGCGGTCCTGTGCCCTGCGGACCCGCTCGAAGTCACACCAGGGCGTCGCGACGTGCTCGGCGAACGACTCGCGGTGTTTCGAGAGCACGTAGATGTCCGGTTCGTACAGCGGCACGATCGTCCGGACGTCGGGCCGTCGCGCGAGCTTGAGGAGGGCGTCGCGGTAGCCGTCGAGGTCCTCTCCCGGTGCCGGGACCACGTGGCGCTCGTCGCAGTAGCTCGAAGCGAGCGCAGGCGCGGATTCGCGAGACGCCACGCAGACGACAGTGAGACCCAGTCGACCGAGCGACCGGATACAGGCGAGGCTGCTCCCGCCGTGGTCTGCAGAGACGACCACCGCGTCGGCGCGACCGCGCTCTCCAGCGTCCATGTCGGTTCGTGTCTCGTACCCCGACGGAGTTTATTATCTCTCACCTAACGCTCTCTCCGACTCGCGGAGGAAGTTTCCGGCACGACTCGTATGTGAACAGGCATACGATGGAGCGGACCGGGCGGCGAATCGTGGCTACGCTGTCTGCTTGATCGTCCGGCGCTCGGCGAGCTCGGTAACGAGGCGACTGACGGCGTCGGTCACCTGTTCGTAGGCGGTGTCGAACGCCAGCCAGCCCTCGCCGTGAGGGTCGTCGATAGCGGCCTCGTCGTCCGGTCCGAACGCGCTCAGAAACCAGACGTCGTGGTGGTCGAACTCGCGGCGGATGCGGTTGTAGTTGTAGACGTCCATCACGAACACGAGGTCGCTCTCGGCGAGCATCGCGTCGGTGACCTGCGTCGACCGGTGGGTGGTGAGGTCGACCCCGTACTGGGAGGCCACGTCGACGGCCGTCGTCGGACTGGTCCGGCCGTCGCCCGGCAGGAACCCCGCGGAGTCGAAGCGCGCGACCCCGGTCTCGTCGCACTTGCGGGCGTAGCGTTCGGCCATCGGACTCCGGCAGACGTTCCCGTGACAGAGAAAGAGCACGCGCGGCTGCTCGGGCAACTCCGCCAGCGCCTGCTCGGGATCGAGCGCGCGCGGCGACGGCGTGAACCGCAGGCGAGCGCGTGCCAGCGAGACGCCGGCCCGACGGACGCCCTGGTCGAGGTAGTTCGCGCTCACGGCGCCACCTCCGACCCTGCCCGGACGCGGTCTGCGACCTGTCCCATCGTCGCCACGTCGAGGTCGCCGGCGTCCCGGTGGTGTGCGGCCCGTTCGACGACCCGACGCAGGCGCTCGAAGTCCCCCGGGGCGGTCACGTCGTGGGGGTGTAGCCACAGGTGACAGACCCCGTCACTTTCGTCGGCGACGGCGTCGATACCACGCTCTGCGCGGCGTGCGACCGGGTCGTCGTGAACACGGTCGGCGACCTCCGCCAGCGGGCCCAGCCCGTCGAAGAGATACATCGACGCCGGCACGTTCACGAGGCCGTGCTCGTCGACCTCGGGGCGCACGACGGGAGCGGCTCCCCGGTCGAGCACCGTCCCCGTCACTTTCCGGGCGCGGCGGGCGTGTGCCGACCGGTCGGCGTCCGGTGCGGTGCCCCGATAGCAGCCGAAGTCGAGGTCGGCGAGGTGGTCGCGGTATCCCACTTCGTTGACGGGGAAGACGAACGAGTCGACGTCGAGTCCGAGCGCCGCGGCGGCGTCGCGGGTCCGCGCCAGCTCCCGCCGGGCGAACGCTGCCGACATTCGATCGTGGTTGAAGTGGACGTGTGTGAACCCGTGGCCGGCGATTTCGTGGTCCGCGTCGGCATCGCTGACGGTTTCGACGAGACCCGGCGCGTACCACGCTCGGTCGGCCGACAGCTTCGTCCCGTCCCCGTTCAGATCCGCGTCGCCGTTCAGATCCGCGCCGCCGTTCAGATCTCCGTCGCCGTTCAGTCCCTCGCCGCCCTCCAGGTCGGCGTCGCAGGGGCGGTCACCGGCCGGGTGGTCGGTGTGGGCCTCCTCACAGTCGTCGAGGAAGAGGTGACCGACGACCGCCCAGGTGGCCGGCACGTCGTGGCGGTCGAACAGCGCGACCAGTCGCTCCCAGGCACGGCGCGCTCTTGCGATGCGGTCTCCCGGCGGGTCGACGTCGTGGAACCCCCAGGCGAGTTCGGCGTCCAGCGAGAGGACGAGTGTCCCCATCGTTCACACCCCCCCGAGGTCTCGATGTCGGGGTCGCTCGCACGTGCAGTCGGTCGGAATTGGCCCGTGAAGCCGCCGCCACGACCCCACGAGGCCCTGTTCTCTCGGCGTCACAGCCTCGAACTGGCACGGACAAGTCATTATTATGGCGCGGGTAACCGCTCGAAACCGACGCTCCCTCGCGTCGTACGCCGAGGAGATTCAGTCAGCTGACCCCGTGGGCTTCGTGGACGGGCCCGTTCTGTTGCTCGGCAGGTCCCGTCGTCGTCGCTTCAGGCTCTGGTCGAAGTCGTCCATCCGCGGACGGATCCGGTCACTCGTGGTCGGATCAGGGAGAACCGACGGACCCCCGCGACGTCGAGTATCTCCGTGATACCCACTGACGACGACGAATGACGGATACCCGAACGTTTGGACGGTTTTGCCAATTCGTATTTTAAGAGGGCATTCCCACCGTGTATCGAGGATCAATACTATGTCCGGGATAATCCAGTCCCTTCGAAGTCACTTCGAGGTCGCTGGTCGGGAGTCGTCTGCGCCGTCCGAGTCGTCAACGTCGCCTGCATCGTCGGACGAGCCGGTCGACAGAGACGCCGGCGAGGCGCCCGCGGAGTCCGCGTCGGAGGCGACTGCGACCGACAGGCTGAAAGCCGCGATCGAGGTGCCGGAAAGGCCGTCCGACAGCTACAGCGAGCTGGGGATGTCGCCCGAGGCGTTGCTCTCCGAACTGATCAGCGCGGCTGGCGGCTGGACGCGGCAGGATACCCTCGTCTCCGAGACCGAGTGGTCGAAGTCGACGATCAGTCGCTACCTGAGCGAGATGGAAGACGAGGGGCTGGTCGCTCGGATGCCCCTCGGCCGCACCAAGGTCGTCGGATTCCCCGAAGTACTCGACGAGTTCCCCCACGAGAGCGCCGAGTCGCCAGCCCGCGTCTGAGAGACCTACGACGGTCCAGTAGTCTGTCCTAGAACCGTTCACGGGAGAGTGTGAATGTCGCATTCTGAATTGAGAGAACTGCCGCAGCCGCGGTCATCGTCGTGAGATGGAAGCCCGCCTCACGGGTCGTCTCTCCCCGTTCGGCCAGTGGCGCGGTGCGCCACGCACGTCTCGCCCTTCCAGTCCGCCGGGAAGTTGTTTGTCGGACCGGCTACCGAACGTTCCACGTTGAATCGGCCTGTGCCACCAAAATTCGCCCCTGGCGGACTGAAAGGGCGAGGGCCGCTCGCGCTCGTGTAGTCGCCTCAGCGACCCCTATCCGAGCGAAGCGAGGATATGTCGCTGAGCGACCGCGAGCTGCGAGGCGCCATACGCCTCTATTGCGAGCGAGGAGCGCAGCGACTCGCGAGCGGCCCGAGGGCTTTCGTCGCTCTACGTCGAGTGTGGTGCGGCCGCAGATCGAGTTTCTTCCAGAACTACACTGGACGAAACCAGCGTTAAAGTCACACCCTGCACATATCGTTCCGTCAGGTCGCCGTGCGTTCGGGGAACCGACGCCGGAGGTGGCGGCCGACGGTGCCGAGCGGGTCGGGACAGGACGTGAGAATCTCGACGGTCTCGCCGAAGCCGACAGCGCCGGTGACGAACGCGATGGCCAGGAAGACGACCAGTCCGGCGGGCGGGACGAGAACCAGCGAGAGCGGGATGGCGAAGCCGACAACCGGGACGACCAGGGCGCCGCCGACGAACGTTGGGAGCACGAGGATCGGACCGGCCGCGAGCGCGATCGTGAGGACGACCCGTCCGACCCGGAGGTCGGCCAGCGGGGCGAAGCCGACCTGCCGGGCGCTCCAGAGGTGGAACGCGAACATCGAGGCGTAGCCGGCGCTCGTGGCCACCGCGGCGCCGACCATCCCGAACCGCGGGATGAGCGCCAGGTTGAGCAGGAGGTTGACGACCGCACTGGCGCCGGTCGCGGCGATCGGGTAGCGCAACTCGCCTTTCCCCTGTTCGATGGCGAGTATCGGTCGCGCGAGGGCGAACCCGACCGCGCCGGGGACGAGGAAGACGAGCGGGGTGACCGCGGGCGCGTACTCGGCGCCGAAGTAGGTGGGGACGGCGACGTCAGCGAGAGCGACGAGGCCGAGCCCCATCAGCGCGGTCAGCAAGAGCGTGTAGCGGGTCGTCCGGGCGGCGATCTCGTTGATCCGGTCGACGCGGTCGTTCGACCACAGCTCCGACATCGAGTGGACGAACACCGACTGTATCATCAGCGGCACCATCCAGAGGAACTCCGCGAGCTTGAGCGCGCTCTTGTAGTAGCCCACCTCGGCGCCGCCGACGAGTATCTGCAGCATGATGATGTCGACGTGGTACAGCGACATCATCAGGAACATCAGGAGGACGGTCAGCGAGTTGAACGTCATCATCTCCCGACGAGGGAGCCAGTCCGGGCGCGACGTTACCGCTTTCCGTAGTGATACCCGCCGGGCGACGATGACGAGGCCGACGATGGCGGCGACCAGGCCCGAGAAGACGCGGCCCGCGAGCGCGCCGACCGCGCCGAAGCCGAAGACGACCAGCGGGAGCGCGAGCGCGACGAACAGGCCCTGGTTGAACACCTTCAGCGGTTCCGAGTAGCGTTCGAGGCCGAAACCCATCAGCGTCCGGCGGGTGTATCCCCAGAACTGCGCGGCGAAGACGCCGACGACGAGCAGGTAAAACAGCGGCGTGTAGGTGGAGCCGAACACCGACGCTACGGCGCCTGTGGCGGTCGCCGCGAACATGACGAGCGCGCCGACGGCCGCGAGGGCGAGCGCGAGCCGGAAGTAGAAGCCGACGACGGCCCCCTCCCAGCGGTCGCGGTCGCGGTCCTCGGCGACGTACTTCCGGACGCCGTCGGTGACGCCCGCGCTCACGAAGATCATGAACAGCGCCTGGACCGACACGACCGTGCTGAACATGCCGAGCCGCCGCGGGCCGAGCAACTGGTAGAGCACCGGCGTCGTCGCGATCCCCATCACCAGCGAGATCGCCCTGCCGCTCGCGATCGAGAGGAAGCCGCTGAGGATGCTCCGGTCCACTATCTCACGGCTCCGTTGGTGGTCCATCGTCGACGGGAGCCGTCCCTGGTGGTCCATCGTCGACGGGAACGGGCTGGCCGCCGACGGCGACGATACACGAGTACGCTCATGGTAGTATCAGTGCCCCGACCGGGGGCGGCGGCTGTTCTGGGTCACGATGGCGACGACGGTGACGAGGGCGACGGTCACGAGTCATCGAAATATGACAGCGGTGGCGTCTTTCTTATGCGTGTAATAACCCGAAACGCGGCCGTGAACGGGCGGGGCACCCTCCAGCAACCACGGAGGTGCGCCCCACCGACGGGCCACGTGTCGGACGGCGACGGCGTTCCGACCAACCACGGAACGCGCGCCGGCCAGCGACCGGACAGCGACGAACGACGGGATAGACCGCCCGGCGACTGGACGCGAACGGCCGGGGTCGAGTACTACGGCGCACGACTCGGCGCGACAGGGACAGGAAACGCCGAGTTCGCGTGCCGGCTACGACCCGCAACGACCGTCGCGCCCGCCGGGGGCGGACTCCTCTCCTACGCTGTGAGGTTCCCGTCGACGACGTCGGAGGCCGTGACGACCTCGACGTTCGCCTGGTCGACGTACTCGAGGACGGAACGGAAGTCCTCCTCGGGGATGGCGTCGGGCCCGATCGCGTGGTGGTTGACGACGAGCATCTGGCCGAAGCGTTCGGCGTAATCCACGTACTGCTTGACGTTCTCCGGGTTCGAGCCGTTGATACGCCCGAAGTTGTAGGTCGTCGTCGGGGTCAGGCCGTTGGGCATCCCGCCGAAGGTAAACAGCGTGTCGTGGTGTTCCCGGACCAGGTCGTAGGTGTTCGGACCGACCAAGTTCTGGGGCGTCAGGAAGTGACGCGCACCCTTCCGGAAGCCGTTCCGGCCGAGGAACTCCTTGTTCTCCTCGATCCGCTGTTTCTGGTTGGCCTCGGAGAACTCCGGCAGGAGCGTCCCGCGGGTCAGCGGGTGAGACGCCATGTCCCAGCCGCCGTCGCGCATCTCGCGCATCATACCGACGTCGAGTCGGTCCTTGTTGTCGACGGCCTCGGCGATGACGCCCTCGACGCCGGCCATGCCGTACTCCTGCATGGCCGGGAACGCCCGCCGGTAGTGGCTCTCGTGCGTGTCGTCGAACGTCAGCATGACCCGGCCCTTTTTCGGCCGGTCGACGGCACGCAGGTCGTCGACGGAGAACTCGACTGGCTTGTTCACGCCGTCGCGGCGCCGGCAGACGATGCGGACCTCCTGGACCTCCGAGAGCACCGGGTCGCGCCGGACGTCGGTCGTCCCGAAATCGATCCGGACCCAGCGGTCCGTCGGGCCGGGCATCGTCCGCATCATCCGGACCATGTTCCCGCGGTCGGGCGCGAGCAGTGCGACCGATATCTTCGCGATCTCCGGCTCCTGAAGTTTGACTGCCAGCGAGAGGTTCTTCCCGCTGAAATCCTTCGGTCCGGAGAACGCCTGGAAGATACCGCCGAAGGAGTCGCCCTCCTGGGACTTTACGTGTGCCGACTGGCTGCCGGCGTAGGGGTCTTTCGTCTCCGCGCTCAGCTTGCCCTGGTTGCTCAGGACGAACCACCGGTCGAAGCTCTCGAACCCGTCGAGTTGCTCGCCGGGGAGCCCGGCGGTGTCACTCGGGGTTCCGGTCGGCGTCGACGTCGGCGTCGAGTCGTCCGGGGTCGAACCCGTCGACGTGTTCGTGGGTGTGGGCGTCGGCGTGCTCGTCGGTGTGCCAGTGGTGGGGGTGTCGTCGGGCGTGCCCTCGTCTCCGGGCCCGGAGTCGGTGTCGCTCCCGTCGAGCGACGAGAGACAGCCGGTGAAGGCCGCCGCACCGAGCGTTCCGAGGAGGGCGCGTCTGGTCTGTCGACTCACACACCAACACCCGGGGGTCTACAGCTGGTCTTTCGTTTCATACACATCGTCCCAGGTTCTACACTCCCTTTCTTATCCGGTGCGTAGCGTCCCAGTCGGCGTTCTGGTCGACGGTCAGTCCGGTCGCGGCGGTTACAGCAGTGCTCGGGCGCCCCGTCGCGGTGTTCGGACGGCACGTCGACACCCCCGGGTGCCGGTCTCCCGGGCCACGTCCGGTGCGCTTATGACTCCGCTAAGCGATGTGTGAGCGCTTATCCGACACATAGTGAACTCGCCGGGGGGCCAAGGGCTCGATATGCCGGTCAGTTTCCGGGGTCGCGTGACCGAACTCCGCGAGCGCCTCGCGGCGGACCCGAAAGGGACGACGCTCCGGGGCCTCTACTCGACCTACCTGGGTGCGTGGTACGCCGTCAGCTCTCGCGTCGACCCCGGTTCGAACGTCTACGAGCGCGACTGGGACGCGCTGGTCGTCCTCGACGCCTGTCGCGTCGACGCGCTCGAAGCGGTCGCCGACGAGTACGAGTTCCTCGACCCGGCGGACATCGAGTCGGTCGTCTCCGTCGGGTCGAGCGGCCGCGAGTGGTTGACCAAGACGTTCACCACCGCGCGTCGCGCGGCTGTCACCGAGACAGCCTACGTCACCGCCAGCAGGTACGCCGAGCCGGTCTTCGAGGACAACGTCCCCGGCCCCGGGGTCCCGGTCCCGTTCGGCTGGCCGCGTCGAAAGGTCGTCGACGCCGCGGACTTCGCGGTGCTCGACCGGGCCCGCCCTCGCGGCTGCGACGACCGCCTCCGGAGTGTCCGCCCGAGCTACGTGACCGAGTGTGCGATCGACGTGGGGCGCTCGTCAGACGCCGACCGGTTCGTCGCACACTACGCCCAGCCCAACGCACCCTACGTGGGCCGGGCGGCACGCGAGGACCGCGAACTCACGCCCGTCGAGGCGGCTCCCCTCACTGCTCTCAGGAACGGCGACGCGAGCCCCGAGCACGTCTGGGAGCTCTACCTCGACAACCTTCGACTCGTCCTCGACCACGTGACCGTGCTCCTGGAGAACCTGGACGCGAAGACCGTCGCGATCACGGCCGACCACGGCGAAGCCATCGGCGAGTGGGGCGTCCACGGCCACTTCGACGGCCTCGTCGCCCCCGCCGTCAAGACCGTCCCGTGGGTCGAGACCACCGCTACGGACACGGGCTGGCGGACGCCCACGATCGAACGCGACCGGGAACTGGAGGGGTGACAGATGGCGATATCGATGGCAGCGGTGATGCCGACGGCGATATCGATGGCAGCGGTGATAGTGATGATGGTGATGGCGCCACTCGGACAGCCCCGGAGGCCCCACTGGTGACCAGCGACCAGACGGACGACTCGGAGGCCGGCGACGGCGCAGATCCGCGGGAGGCCACCGGCTGATGTTCCCCTGGGAGCACCTCGCCTTTGGTTACCTGCTCTACTCGGTGACCGTCCACGTGGTCGACCGCCGCGCCCCCGACGGGAAGCGCGTCATCGTGCTCGCCCTCGCGACGCAGATCCCCGACCTCGTCGACAAACCGCTCTCGTGGGCGTTCGACGTCTTCACCGTCGGCTACGGCGCCGCCCACTCGGTGCTCGTCGTCGTCCCGGCGCTGTGTGTCGCGGGAGTGGTCGCCGCCCGCTCGACGCTCGACGGACGAACGGTCGCTGCCTACGGTGTCGGTCACCTCTCGCACCTCGCCGGCGACCTCGTCTATCCCGTCCTGCGAGGCGAGCCGGTCCCGGTCGGCCGCCTGCTCTGGCCCGTCGCCTCGTTCCCCGGCCCGGAGACCGACGTCGGGCTCGTCGAACGGACGCTCTACTACGTCCTCCGGTACCTCTACGACATCCTCACGCTCGACCCGAGCCCGCTGTTGCTCGTCCAGATCGGTCTCCTGGTCGCTGTCGGTCTCCTCTGGCTGGCCGACGGCGCTCCGGGACCGCTCGCCTGCTGGCGCTTCCTCGCCGCCCGTCTCCCCCACACCGCGGAGTGAGTAGCCGTCGAGGCCCCTCACATCTTCGGCGTGATCCTCGTTCCCGCTGACACCCCTGTCTCAGTTACTACTCTCTCGATCTATAATTTCTTTTATATCTTCCGGAGAGTGTATCATTCGAGTTGGCACAGCTTCTGTGACCGTCCTCGAGATCGTCGTGACCACCCTCGTGGTCGTGGGATGGAAGCCCTCGGCGCGCTCGCGGTCGCTGAGCGGGATATCCTCGTTCGCTTCGCTCACTCGGATAGTGGCCCGCTCAGGCGACTACGGCCTTCGGCCCGCGAGCCCGCCTCGCCCTTCCAGTCCGCCAGGGAGATGTCTGTGGGGATCGGCTACTGACCGTTCAACGTCGAGACAGCCTGTGCAACCAGATTTTTCTTGGCGGACTGAAAGGGCGAGCGGCCCGAGGGCTTTCACCCCACCACGTTGAGTGCGGTCTCCAGATCGAGTTGCTCCAGTACCACTGCTCGTTGAAACTGATGGTAACGTGATCCTCTTTCTTTACCGCTTACGCACGAACGAAACAGGTCTTCGAAGGACCCTACGACGCGTCGTCCGGGCTCAGACCCCGAAAATCGATAGCGAATACACCCCTGGGTCAGAGATAACCCAGGTCGGCGAGTCGGTCGCGGGTGTCCGCATCGACGTCAGCGTCCGGGCCGTCGTCGCCGGTGTTCAGGCCGCCCCCGCCGCCGTCCCGGGCGGTCTCCTTGGCGGTGGTCGGGGTCCCGTCGAAGCGGGCGGTGGCCCACCCGGGAACGGTGACGTCCTCGTCTTTCCGGGTCGCCGAACAGGGCCCGTCGTCGAGGACGTACCGTTCTCTGGCACCCTGGGAGTCCCAGACGTACTTCTCGTCGCCGTCGTAGGCACACCGGATCAGCCGGTCCCAGTGGGCGTACTCCGCCTCGCGGCCGGGCTCGTCGAGCGGGCCGACCGTCGTCCCGATGCCGACCACCTCGGCGAGAGCGCGGTCGGTGAACAGCGACGGCACCGAATCGTGAGCGAACGCCGCGAGCAACTCACCCAGAGCGAGGTGGGAGAAGTAGCCGTTCGACTCGCGAGCCAACTGTTCGAAGCCGTCGGGCGGGTTGACGACACAGAGCGGGACGTGGAGCAGCCCCTCGCCGAGCGAGGACTTGTGGTCGACGAGACGGTCGTCTTCGGGGTAGCCGAGGTGCTCGCCGTGGTCGGCCGTGATAACCACCGTCGTCTCCCGGTCGGTCCGCGCTCGCAGGTCCGTCACGAGGTCGACCACCTGTCGGTCGAGGTAGTCGACTGCGGCGCCATAGAGGTCGCGGTAGTGACGCAGGTCGCGCTCGTGTTCGGGGCCCTTCCCCTCCAGATTGATCTCCCACTTTGGCAGTTCGGCGGAGTGCCAGCGCGACGGGGCGTCGTAGAGGTCGCCGTCGAACGCCCGGGTGGGCCGCAGCGGGACGTGGGCGTCCATGAAGTTCGTAAAGAGGAAGAAGGGCTCGTCGGTGCGGTCGACGGCACGCCGGGCGTCGCGAGCCACCACGCGGGCACCGTTGTCGAAGAGCGCGTCGACGGGCCCCCGCTTGCTCAGACTGTCGGCCTGGGCGAGCGCCCCGTTCGCGAGACTCTTCACGGGGTGGTCGTGGTCCAGCGCCGCGCGGAGGAAGCCGGCGTACAGCGGGAGGCCCGTCCGGTCGTCCGAGCGGTAGAAGGCGGCGGGGTCCAGTGCCTCGGTGAAGCGCGCGTCGGGGTTCACGTCGGTGAAGTCGTCGAAGAGGTCGGCGAAGCCGAACGCGGAACTCGCCTGGACGTTCGCGCTGACGCCGAGGGCGGCGTGGCCGGGCAGGTCGTCGAGGAAGGTGTCGGCCCGGTCGATCCCCGAGAAGTCGACGTTGTGCGTGTGAGCGCCGTGTCGGTGGGGCAACTCGCCGGTGAGCATGCTGGCGTGACTGGGCGTACTCCAGGCGCTCGCGGCGCGACACTGCGCGACGTCGACGTCGGCCAGCTCGCGCAGGCGGACGGCGCGGCGGTCGAAGGCGTCTTTCCGGACGGTGTCGAGGACGACCAGGACGACGTTCCGCCGCGACATCACGACACCCCCTCGTCGGCGAAGGGCCCGCCGTCGGCGGAAGACTCCTCTTCGGCAGGTGCCCCGCTGTCGACACAGGACTCGTCCCCGGCCGAGGAGCCGCCGTCAGCAGCGGAGCCGTTCTCGGCAGGGGAACCGCCGTCAGCGAGGGAGCCGTCGACCGCGGATCTGTCGTCAGCGGCGGATCCGTCGTCGGCAGCGGATCTGTCGTCAGCGGCGGGTCCGCCGTCAGCCGTGGATCCGTCTTCGGCAGTGGATCCACCGTCAGCGAGCGACCCGTCGTCAGCGAGCGACTCGTCTTCGGTGAGAACGCCCTCGTCGGTGAGGATACCCGCGTCGGCGAGGATGCGGTGTTTCTCCGCGCAGTACTCGGACCAGGTGGGAACCACGGACAGGTCCGCTGCCCGGGGCTCCTCGTCGGCATCCAGCAGTGCGTCGAGGCTGTCGACCCAGTCGCCCGTCCGCGGTTCGGCGACGGTGACGCCGCGCTCGTCGGCGAGCAGTTCCTTGACGAACGTGTCCGCCGAGAGGGCGAGTTTCGTCCCCATGCCGTAGGCCTCCAGCGGCGCGAGCCCGTAGGACATCCACGCCGGGCAGGCGAATACCTCCGCCGACCGGTAGTGGGCCGGCAGTTCGTCGTCGGGGATGTAGCCGGCGAAGCGGACGTCGTCCTCGACGCCCTCGTCGCGGGCGATCTCCCGGAGTGTCTCCTCGTGGGAGCCCGTCCCGCCGATCACGAGGCCGACGTCGTCGCGGCGCTCGCACAGACGGGCGAACGCCCGCACGAGCAGGTCGAAACGCTTGCGCGGGTCGAGCCGGCTCAGCCCGAGAACGACGTTCTCCCGGTCCATCAACTCGACGTGTGTGGGCTCGTCGTCTCCCGGTTCGTCGAGCCAGTCGTCGTCGACACCCGGGCGGACGACGACGGCGTCGACGTCGTAGAGGACTTCGAGCTCCTCGGCGACGCGCTCCGAGCCGGTGAACACGAGGTCACACGTCGCGAGCGCCCGCTCGTGGAGCCACTCCTCGACCTCGGCTTTGGTCCGCTGGACGGGCGCCCCGTCGATGTCCGACTGGAACTCCGTGTGGCCCGGAACCGCCTCGACGAGTTCGTCGAACCCCTCGTCGCGGCGGTGGGGGAGCAGGCGGGGGTTGTCCCGAAACCAGAGAATCGAGCCGTGGACGTGGGTCGTAAACGGCACGTCGAGCGAGGAGAGACGCTTCAGGAGGTAGATGTGGGTGCTCTTGTAGTGGGTGAACAGGACGTCCGGGTCGACGCGGCGGATACCCGCGAGCAGGCCGCCCGTCTCCGTGAGGAAGTCCGCGATCCCCGAGGGGGTGTCCGAGGAGTTGTAGGTCTCGACGGCGACGTTGGCGGGGAGGTCGAACTCGTCGAGAAACGCGTCTGAGTAGTCGGCGGTGATCAGCGTGACCTCGTGACCGGCCCGGGCGAAGTACTTCGCTTCCTCGATGACGAGCCGCTCCGCTCCCCCAGACTGGAGGGGTATCGAAACCATCCCGATGTGCATTGCGACGCACTACCCGTCCCCCGTACTTTCTTATCGGTCCGATAAGCGACGACAGCGGGGCCACAAAGCCGCAACCGGGGGCGCATAGCTGTGCCCAAATACCACGGACTCCCCCGGTTCGGTCGGACCCGAGGTCCCGGGGGTCCCGGAGGTCTGGCGTACCCGAGGTTCCAGGGGTTCCGGGGGTCAGGCGTACCCGAGGTCCCGGAGGCGTTGCTCCACGTCGACGCCCGGCTCGTGGTCGGTCGAGACCTCGGTCGTCTCGGGCTCGTGGGTACCCCGGTCGGTGGCGGTCGTCTCTGCCCAGGGTACCGTCTTCACGACCGGGTGGGGCGAGCCCTCGCGGTGGTCGACGTCGCTCCATTCGCCGATGGCTTCGCCGTGGTCGGCCGTGATCGCGACCGTCTCCGCGTCCATGTTCTCGATGGCCAGCGCCACCTCGTCGAGGACGAGCCGGAGGTTGTCGAGGTAGAGCTCCCACACTCGATCCCGGCTCACGTCGCCCCGGGAGAACGCCTCCAGCGGTGCGCGTTCGAGCGGTGTGGGGTCGCGCTCGTCCGCGATGGCACCGGCGAGGTAGGGGACGTGTGGCTGCATGTAGTGGGCGACGACGCGGTCGTGGTCACCGTCCCGGGCCACGTCGACCAGTCGGTCGGTGACCCGGCGAGGCGGGACGTTGCCGAGGTCCTCGTCGTGACCGTCGCGCCAGACCATCTCCAGGCGTCCGAAGTCGTCGGCGTCGACGGGGTCCCAGGCCGGCCACCCGGGGACACTCCGCTCGTAGGGCGGGCGGTCGCCGTCGACGAACAGCATCTGGGCGTGGGTGTTGGCGGTGAGATAGGCGGTGTTCGCCACCGCGTCGCGGTGCTCACCGGTGAAGGTCTTGGCCAGCCACTCCAGGGAGTGACTCCCGACCGAGACCGTCCGGTCTATCTCTCCGGCGTCGAGGAAGTCGTACTCGTCTGCGACCGCCCGGAGCGCGTCGACGCGACAGGCGTCGAGGACGATCAGGACGTCCCAGTCGCGCTCGTAGACGTTCGTGCCGAGCGAGTACCGGGACGTGAGCGTGTACCAGGCCCCGAGATAGGTGTCGTAGGCGCGGCGGGCGACCCAGTAGGGCAGGCCCGACCCGCTTCGGGCGAGTTCGGCGATGTTCACGCGTTTCTGGTAGCGCTCCGTCGCCCTTCCTTATGAGCCCGGTAAGGGTCGGGGTCGTGTCGGACGTCGGCGGGGGACGACGTTCACTCTTGCCAGGACTCGTGGAAGGCGGCCTGGGTGAGAACGTCGTTCAGCCGGAGCGCGTGGCGGACCGAGAGGTCCTCGGCGGGCGAGAAGGGGAGACAGACGCCCACGTCGTGGCGTTCGTAGACCGCCTCGCGGTCGGGCCAGGCCGACTCGAAGGGCGTGAGGAAGGGGAGCCGGCGCCGGAGGAACGACTCGACGTGGTTGAGCACGGTCCGGTCGTGGGGACGGTCCGGCGGGGCGTGGCGGTCGATCGCGGGGTCGAGTTTCTCCACCGCCTCCCGGAACGTCGACCTGTTGCGGTGTTTTGCGGGCGTCTGGAGGTGCCACTCCAGCAGGGCGGTGTCGACGGCGACGAACGACTCGAGGAAGTTGTCCGCGAGGTGGGTCCGGAACGGGAGCGTCGGCTGGTTACGGATAGCCAGCAGTTCCGTCGCGTCGTGGGCGGTTACCGCCCGGTTCCGGCAGGCGTCGAGTTCGCGCTGGAGCGACGACCGGAGGAACTCGGCGGGGTCGTCGACCGAGACGTCGGCGAAGACGCGACCCGCCGTCCGCTCCAGCTGTCGGCTGTCGGGCGGCGAGAACGCCAGCCTGTCCAGCAGCGACTCGACGGGGTCGGGGTCCTCGGAGAGGCGCTCCCACGGGAGGCTCTTGCCCGCGACCTCGACGTTGTTGCGGTCGAGAAAAAAGCCCTTGAACAGGGTGTCGTACAGCAGGCCGTGGTACACCGACGCGACGTCGATCCCGTCCGTGTACCCGGCGTGGTGGACGTGGAGTGACTCCTTTATCGACTGGCTGTAGCGGCTCTTGGTGGGGTCGAGCGACAGGTAGCGGTCGTCGGTCTCGAGGACCCGGTGTTCGGCGCCGTACTGGTCGGCCACGCGCCGGGCGGCGTTTACCTCCTGGTCGTCCTCTCCACCCACGGTGTAACACTCGTCGACCGCGGGCAGTTCCGAGAGGAGGACCCGGGAGTCGTAGCCGGCCGAGAGGAGCAGGCCCGTGTCACCGGGGTAGTCACTGCGACGCTGGACGGCACTTCGGAGTCGGCGAGCGAGTTCCTCGGCGTAGTCGAACTCCGCGGGGTCGTAGACGAACCGCCGGAACTCCCCGCAACTCTCGGCGGTGACGTAGCCGTCGAAGGGCGCCCGGTGGGTCCGCTCGAACAGCGTCTTCTCGCCCAGCACGGTGCCCAGATGGAGGAACTCGAGGAGCGACTCCCGGCGCACCTCCGGGTCGGGAACTGTCACCTGCACAGCGGTGGGGTCCGAGCCGAAGACGCGCGGTCCGGCCGCGTCCGTGTAGAAACACTCCCACGACCGGATGGGGTCGGTGGCGACGAGGGCGTGGTCGTCGCGTTCGAGCGCGACCAGATACGAACCGTTGAGGTCGGCGAAGGCGTCGGTACCACGCTCGTCGTAGGCGTCGGCGAGCCAGGCAGCGACGGCGTCGTCACCGGCGGGACAGAACGCCTCGCCCCAGACGACGCAGGTGCCGCTCTCGTCCTCGTGGACCGCGCTCCGTCCGGGGATCCCGAGGGCCGGGTCCCTGATACCGACGGTGAGGCGGTCACCACCGACGACGGCGTCGAACGCAGTGGTCTCGCGGTGGCGTTCGAACGTCTCGCGGTCGCCGAAGACGCCGAAGACCTCCTTGCACATCCGCATGCGCCCCCGCTCGGGGACGGCGCGGGAGATCCAGTCCTCGCGACCGCTCAGCAGACCCATCGATTCCCTCGCAGCGTCGTGGATAGAGTCACTCACGTCGCCCGTCAGCCCTGTGACTGTAGCTCGAGGACGTCCGAGCAGGTCACGACCTCGACCTCGGCCTGGTCGACGTAGTCGAGTATCGCCCGGAAGTCGTCTTCGGCGAGATCCCCGCCGCCGGAGCCGATCGCGTGGCTGTTCAACACGAGGTGTTGCCCGAATCTGGCGGCGTTGTCGACGTACTCTCTGATCGTGTCGTTGTTCGCGGCCGTGATGCGGCTGTTGTAGTAGTTCGTCGTCGGCGGCCGCCCGTTTGGCATCCCGCCGAACGTGTACAGCGACTCGTGGAACTCCGAGACGAGTTCCATCGTCGTCGGGCCCACCATGTTCTTGGGCGTCAGGAAGTGGCGCGCACCGTCGCGAAAGCCCTTCTGTTCGAGGAACTGCTTGTTGTCCCGGATGATCTGGCGCTGGCGACGCTCGGAGTACTCCGTGAGGAGCGTGCTCCCGACTTTCGGGTGCGAGGCCATGTCCCAGCCGGCGTCGGCCATCTCGCGCATGTTGCCGACGTCCAGACGGTCGCCGCGGTAGACGGCGTCGGAGATGACGCCCTCGACGCCCGCGAAGCCGTACTCTTCCATCATCGGGAACGCCCTGTTGTAGTGGGATTCGTGCGTGTCGTCGAACGTGAACGTCACGTAGCCGGTGTCCGGCGCGTCCACGAGGCGGATGTCGTCGACAGTCACGTCGATCTCGTCGGCGTTCTGGTCGCGGCGCCGGGCGACGAGCCGTATCTCCTGGACCGACGAGAGGTCCGGGTCGCCACGAACCGTCGTGACGCCCATGTCCGAGCGCACCCAGGCGCCCTGCGGACCGGGGAACGTCCGCGTCATCCGGACCATGTTCCCGCGGTCGGGCGCCAGCAGCGCCACGGAGAGCTTGGCGATCTGCGGCGCGTCGACCTTGACAGCCAGCGAGAGGTTCTTCCCGCTGACGTTCCGGGGCTCGCTGAAGGCGGTGAACGCACCGGCGAACTCGTCGTCGCCCGACGCCCGGAGACGCAGCGACTGGGACCCGCGGTAGGCGCCGTCGCCCGTCGCTTCTATCGACCCCTGGTCCGAGAGGGTGTACCAGTACTCCAGGTCCTCGAACCCCTCGAGCTGGGAACCGAGCTCGGTCGGGCCGGTCTCGGTCGACGTCCCGGTGGCCGTTCCGGTGCCCGGTCCCGCGTCGGTTCCGGGGGCTTCCGTCCCCGTCCCGGGACCCGCCGTGTCGGGAGTGGTGGTTCCGGGGTTGCCGCCGGGCCCGCTGTCAGTAGCTGTGCCCGGCTCAGTCTCACCGTCCGGGGTGTCAGTGTCCGATTCGTCCGATCCCATGACGCCGGTACACCCGGCGAGACAGGCAGCGCCGGCTGTCGCGAGGAGGGCTCGTCTGGACTGTCTCATCTCGTCCTATCGGTCTCCCCTGAACCACTTACTTATCGGGCGCGTAGGCCGTTCGACGGCGTTACCGCTCTGTCCGCGGGTGTCGCGGACCGTCCCGAGAACGACGATGGCGACGGGACGCGGCGATAGCGCCTCTGTCGGCTGTTTTAGGTGACTGGAACGGCGTACGACGGTGGCTATCGGGTGCCTAAACCGGTTTCTGTCCGAGGGAAACAGTCAGAACACCCGGTCAGAACCACGAAAGGTGTCGGCAGGGTGACTTTTCGGCGGTCTGTTCCGACTGTTTCGCGGGAAGAACTGTCGAAACGGTCGGAATCGACGGGACCATCTGGGGACTTCACAACACCGGCCTGCGGGTCGACAGCCGTGACAGCTGATCCAGCTTCCTCACTGACGAATCGGCGATCGGTTCTGAAAGCGGGCGCAGCCGGCTTCACTGCGGCGGGGTTGTTCTCGGGTGGTGCTTCGGCGTACCACGAACTCGACGACGAGTACGGTACGTCGCTGTACGTCACCGACTACGGTGCCGACCGCACCGGTGACGAGTCCGTCTGCGACGTCGTCGACGACCTCGCGGACGACGACACGCTCCTGAAGTTCCCGTCTGGTCGGTACTACATGGACCGGAAGATCCGGTTCACCGACTTCGAGAACTTCGGGATGGCGGGCCTCGACGCGACGCTCGTACCTGCCCAGTCCGACTCGTTCGAGGACGGCTCGAACAAACTCTTCCGCCTCGGGACACCGGACTCGCCCGGGCGGGACCTGCGCATCCAGAACTTCACCGTGGACATGACGGCAGATAACACGGGTGCACGCGCGTTCGACGTCGCCGTCGACGACGGGCTGTCGGTCGAGAACATCACCGTGAAGGGTCGCCACGACAGCGGGTCCTGGGGGCCGGCCCTGTTCCGCGTCACCGACAGCAGCGGTGAAGGCACTGTCCAGGGATTCCGCGCACCCGACGGTGCTGCCTCGACGGGACAGACGTCGGCCAACCAGCTCTGGCGCGGCCCGACGGGTATCCTCTGTACCTGGGCCAACCGGGGGACGATCCGCTTTCGAAACTGCGTGCTCGGGGGCTTCCCGGACAACGGGCTGTACGCCTCGGGCGGCAGCGGCACCGTGATAGTCGAAGGCGGTCGCTACGCGAACAGCGGTACCGCGTCCATCCGCATCGGGGGCGAACGGGCCTACATCTCCGGGGCCGAGGTGGTCGTGGACGAGCAACCCTGGAACATCCCCCAGGAAGGTATCCGCATCGACCACGGCAACTGGGTCGTGGTCGACGATACGACGGTGGACATGCCGAATCCGAGCAACGAAGGCATCAACATCGGCAACGACGTCGGTGGCGCCTTCGTGAAAAACACCGAGATGACGATCGGCGAAGACGCCCCGATCGGCGTCCACGTACACCCGCGGGCCGGGCCGACCTATCTCGTGAACGTGGACATCGAGATCAACGACAGCAACAACGCGATCCAGATCGAGGGCGACGACGCCGGCGAGGTCGGCCTCGCGAACGTGACCATCACCGGGGACGCGGGCGGCGAGACGATGCGTCACGCCATCCGCTGTCTCCGGAACGACTGTGCGTTCCGCAACGTGACGATCGACCAGCCGGGCGACGACGACCGCCGCGGCATCGCCCTCCTCGGCCGGCGCTCGTACGTCGACGACTGCGACATCGCTGTCGGGGAGCGTGGCCTCTCGGTGATGAACGGGCCCGCCTGGATCGAGGACACCCGGAGTGTCTCCTACGACGAGGACCGCGCCTCGATCAAGGTCTTCGACGACGTCGACGACGTCCGACTCAAGAACAACGCCTTCCCCGACGGTATCGACGCCTGACGACGCTCTCCTGACGGACTGGTCCCCGCTGTGCGTCGCCTTCCCGCGAGCGACGCGTCCGGCACTGGCGACGCCCCCTACGAACTGCCACAGCCGTCGCTGGTCGACGTCGTGCCGGAGCGGGGACCAGAGTGAAAACGAGTCAGGCGGTTTCAGCGACGAGGTAGCCGACCGTCTCGGTGGTGTGGTTCGTCTCCGCGTCGGCGCTCTGTGCTTCTTCGACGCGGACGTCGACGCCAGAGCCGGTCAGGTTCCGGTAGCGCAGTCCCGCGGTGTCGGCGCCGTGGTAGGTCTGGAGGTCGGCGACGAACGCGGGCTCGTAGTACCATCGCTCGAAGTCGATGTGGTGCCAGGCGTCGGTCACGACGTGGCCGGTGCGACCGGCCTCGATCGCGTCGCCTGCGAGGCTATCGGTGCCAGGTTCGACGGCGACGTAGCCGACGGCCTCGTAGGTGTGTGCGCCGTTCGCTTCCGACTCCTGGAGGCGGACGTTCGTGCTCTCGGCCGTGAGGTCGCGCTGGCGGGTCACGACCGCGTCGCCGCCGCGGACGGTCTGTGACTGCGTCAGGACGACCGGTGCCGTCGGGAACCCGTGCGTGAACGTCACGTCGGCAAACTTGTCGTTGGTGTTGACCCAGCCCGCCTCGACGCTCGTCCCGCCGGGGAGCGTGGCCGTCCCGGCGTCGAAGGCGACGTAGCCCGCGCTCTCGGTCTTGTGACCGCCGTCGAGATAGCCCCACTCCTCGACCTGGAACTCGTAGCCGCCGTCGCCGACGCGCCGGAGTCGCGGGTGAGCGGGGTGAGTGCCCGCCGCCGAGAGCGGACTCGTCACGACGACGGGCCTGTCGCGCTCGCCGTCGAAGGAGACGTCGTGCCAGGTGCTCGCGTCGGGCTGGCCGGTCCGCACGACCCCGAACTCGCCGTGTGGGCCGCCGCCGCTCCGGATGCGCGAGCGGATCCACTGGAGTACCTCGCCGGTGTCGTGGTGAGGTGCAGTGGTGTCACCGGCGAGCGCGAGCGTCGGCGTGAACGGGATGCCGTAGTTCTCCGCGGCGTCCTCGGTACGTCGGAGTTCGTCCTCGTAGCGGTCGGTCTTCGCCCGACGGATTATCTCGTCGACGCCCTCGACGCCGGTCGAACGCAGGCGCGAGCGCATGTCGTCGTAGGTCACCCACCCAGAAGGCGGGTTCTCGAACGTCTCGCGGAAGAACCGCCAGTACCCCTGCGGGTCGACCTCCCAGGCCCCCAGCGCGACGCGGGCGATCCGCGGGTCGCTACTGGAGATGAAGTAGGTGCCGTCGCCGTGGGTCGGCGAGTCCCGCCCGAGGTAGTTGTCGGGCTCGTAGGCGACGTTGAAAAAGCGGAGGTCGAGATCACCCGGCGCCACGAACTCGCGGACGACGTCGTCCATGTTGCCCCGGACGAACTCCCGCGTGTACGGACACTTGAAGTTGCCGAACAGTATCGCCGTCGGATTGTCGCCGCCGGTCCCCATAGTCGCGAATCGATGCGTCCCCGGTGTCACGGGCGTCGGAACGTCCTCGATGATCTCTGGTGCCGCCGCTGTTGCGGAAGCGGTCGCCGCCCCGGAAAGCGCCGCGCCACCTGCCAGTGCCAGAAAGCTTCGTCGTGTGGGTCGTTCGAAGTCCACGTTCTGCCGGGCCGGTGGACGAGTGCATATACCTGCACGATGGTTGCGTCTTCACAACTGTTTCGCCGGGTTTTGCAACTGTTTATCGGGGTGAAACGGTCGATCTGCCCACAGATTCCCCCTCGGGTGACCGGTGGATCCCTCGACCGGGAGACGCGACCCCGCGCCGGGGGACGGTCTACCCCCACTCGCTTACGTGACGGATAACAATGCGACCGGGAAGCGACCTCGTGGACAATGCCTACCGTCAGCGTCGTCATCCCGACGTACAACCGCGCGGACGTCCTGCCGCGAGCCGTAGACAGCGTCCTCGGACAGACCGTCGCGGACCTCGAACTCGTCGTGGTCGACGACGGCTCTACCGACGACACGGCGGACGTGCTGGCGAGTTACGACGACGACCGCCTCCGGTACGTCGCTCACGAGACGAACCGCGGGGCGAACGTCGCCCGCAACACCGGGATCGAGGCCGCCGAGGGCGAGTACGTCGCCTTCCTCGACTCCGACGACGAGTGGAAGCCGACGAAGCTCGAACGCCAGCTCGACCGCCTCGAAGACGAGGCTGACGAAACGGACGATACCGAGACCGACGGAACGGACCACGCCGACAACGTGGACGAGACGGACGAACCGGACTGGGTCGCGGCCTACTGTAACTTCGAGACGCAACTCGACGGGCCGACGGCGCGCTTCCAGTCGGTCGTCGCGGGCCTGCTCGCCCGGGCAGACGAGGACCGGCCCACGGAGGGTGGCGAGGAACTCGTCGCGGAGATCCTGGCCGACCACCTCCACCCCGGCGCCGGCTCGACGCTCGTCGTCCGGACCGACGTCGCGCGGTCGATCGGCGGCTTCGACGAGGACCTCGACCGGTTCCAGGACCCCGATTTCGTGCTCGGGATCCTCGAAGAGGGGCCGCTCGCACACGTCGACGAACCGCTGGTCGTCCGCCACGACACGGGCACGCCGGCGGCGGAGACGGTCGCGGCCGCCGACCGGCAGTACCTCGCGAAGTACGAAGACGAGGTGGACCGCGCCGAGGCCCGCGGCGTCGAGGTCCACGGACGCCACCGGCTCATCCTCGCCAAGCACTTCCTCTCGGAGGGCGACGTCGTGACCGGGTTCCGACACCTCGGCGGGGCGACGCTCCCGGCCCGGCACGTCCCCGGCGTCGCGTGGGCCACCACCACGGGTCTCCGGCGCCGGTCCGGTCCGTGGACGGCGCTGACGGGCGCGCTCGTGCTCGGATTCCTGACCGGGGCTCTCCTCCTGACGGGAAGCCTCACTCGCTTAGCCGGCCGATAATAAACACGCCCCGCTGTCTACGGGATATCGATGAACGACGGCAGTGGCTGGTATATCGACCTGGTGGTCGTCGCGGTGGCGACGGCGGTGTGTGCCGCCGGCATCGAACTGGGGATCGGCGGCGTTCCCCGCATCGCGCTGGCGGCGCCGCTGGTACTCTTCCTGCCGGGGTACGCGCTCGTCTCGGCGCTCTTCCCGGAACACGCGGCGAGCAGTTCCGCGCTCAATCCGTTCGACGAGTTCACGGGCTCGTCGCTGGGAAGCAACGACGCGCTCCGGGAGGACGCCGAACTCGGCGTCGAGGGACGCGTCGCGCTCGCGGTCCTGGGGAGCATCGCGGTGGTCTCGCTGGCGGCGATCGCTGCGGACCTCGCCGGTGCCGGCGTGCGTCTCCGGCCGATACTCGTCGGCGTCGTCGCGACGACGGCTCTCGGGCTCGCTGTCGCCGCGTTCGCGCGCCTTCGCCGGGACCCGGTCGACCGGTTCGTCGTCCCGCTCCGGTCCTCCGGGCTGTGGTTCACGGCGTCGCACAACCAGTCGCGTGACGCGGCGGTTCCGAACCTCCTGCTGGTGGTCGGGCTCCTCGCGCTGACGGCGAGCGTCGGGTACGCGGCCGTCTCACCGGCTCAGGACAGCCAGTTCACCGAGTTCTACGTCGAGACGGAGAACATGACCTTCGACAGCCAGACCAACTACCCGAACGAGTTCACCCAGGGCGAGGCGTCGACGATCGACGCGTACGTCGGGAACCATCGGAACGACCGGGTCCACTACAGCGTCGTGGCGGCCCTCCAGCGCGTCGAGCGCACCGGTCCCGACAACGAGACGCTGGGAGTCGCCAGTCAGCAGCGCCTCACCACGCGAGACGTGAGCGTGGCCGGGAAGACGACGAACCGGGTCTCGCTCACGTTCACGCCCGAGATGGCGGGTGACGACCTCCGACTCATGCTGTTTCTCTACACGGGCGACGCTCCGCCGGACGTCCCCTCGCGCGCCACGGCCGACCGGACGGTCCGACTCAACGTCACCGTCTCCTGACGCGGCGCCCGCTATTGTCTTTGCAGATTGCTCACGTTCAGTCGGTCGTCGCCGCGGACCTGACGACGACTTCGTAGTCCCTGCGTCCACCCGGGGAGGCGAAGAAGAACTGCATCGCCTCGTGATCGGCGTCCGCGTCGTACGTGACGCTGCCCGTCTCTGTCTCACCCGGTTCGAGTGGAACGTCGATCGCCTTCGGGAGGCCGCTCGTTCGAAATCCTGCGAGGTAGGTTCCGGCGGCGTCGCCAGCGTTCGTGACGGTGATGCTCAGTTCGACGTTTTCGTCCGGCGCTACCGAGTCGGGGACGGAGACAGATTCCAGGGAGAATTCGGGAGCTGTGGCGAGACGACCCCGAGCGACTTCGGTAAGCGGGTACCTCGTCCCATCGAACAGCAGGGCAGCGTTCTCGGTCTCGACCGTCGGTATATCGAACACCAGCGACCCTCTCCTATCGTCCGTGGTGTAGATCCCCTCGACACCAGGAGTCTTGGCCTCGATACCTGGAACCGACGATGCAGGGGTAAATTGCTCGTCTCCCAGACGGAGGTGAAACGCGCTGGGTGCTGGACTCCCCTCCGAGACTGGAGGTGTGACGAATGCGAACTGGTCCGATTCCGGGGATTTCACACCGATGCTGTCGAGGCCGTCGATGTACCGATACGACGATCTGAACTGAATCGAGATCGACGAGGGCTCAGAGACCGTCGGTGTTCTCGTTCTCGTGATAGTTCGTGACTGGTTCTGGGTCGGTTGTTCCTTTGAAACGCCGGGTTGTGGTTCCTGGGCACAGCCAGCCAGACAGGCTACGGGTGGGATGGATGCCAGGAAACGGCGGCGGTCCATTGTATCATTTTTGTCCAGTTTGGTTAATACTTTGTCTGTATTGTAGGGTGTCAGAGAACAGTTCACAAGGAAATCGCTTTCGGAACCGCTGGGTACGAATCCTCTGCTCAGCAGGTGTGCTTAGTTATCAGTTGTTGCGGGGAGAATAGTCGTGAGAGAAAGCGCGTCCGCAGACAGCACCGCACTCGCGTACATGCGATGTCGAGTGCGGTCACGACGAGTACGAGTGCGGTCACGACGGGCACGAGTGCGGTCACGACGAGCACGACTACGGTCGCAACAACTCCATGCACCACAGAATGTCCTCTACACTCCCTGTCTCTTTCATCCGACCGTATCGATCCCGGACAGCGAGATCAAATCATGCCGGAACGAACCGGGTGTCACCCGGAGGCGGTACAGAACACGACGTCGCCGTTGTCGTAGAGCACGTTCTGGCCGGGGCGACAGACTCGTTCGCGGGGCACGTTGAGCGCCTGGCCAGAGCCGTTGACGAGGAAGAAGGTCGCTTCCGTGGACTGGGCCCGGCGGTAGACCGTGATGTCGTTTTTCGTCCGCTGGCTCCCGTTGAGGACGGCCACGTCTGTCGGATGTGAGTCGATACGGTCGATGACCGTCTGATAGGGGTGGTCCGTGAACGCGACCTGGTCCGGGCGGATCTGTTCGCCACGGGGGCCGCCGGTGATGTCCTCGACGGTGCGCGCGGCGGTGATCTCGGATTCAGTGTAGGCGAGTTGCTCGTACTGGTCGTCGAAGACCGGGTTGTCGATGGTAGCCTCGCCCGAGAAGATCATCGCACCGGGGTACACGCCGACGAACACGACGAGGACGACGACCAGCAGCGGCTTCGCGAGGTCGCGCGAGAGGTGGCGAAAGCCGATGACGCCGAGGACGGCCATCGGGGCGTAGAGGAACGCGAACCACCGCGTCGGGATGAAGTTGCGGATGCCGAACATCGGCAACACCATCACGAACACGAGCATCACGGCCGAGGCCGCCAGCATCGTGAGCACGGACTGGCGGGCGTGCTCCCGGTGGACCACGTAGAGACAGCCGACGAACGTCGCGAAGAGCAACAGCAGGAACCCGAGCGTGTCCACGTACATCGCGAGCTGTCGGACGAACGCCGACCCACTGCCCGCGGCCGCCCCACCCGACGACGACGACCCGCTGGCGAGGTTGAGAAAGCCGACACTCGTCCGGATGGTCTCCTCGAGGTAGCTCAACACGGTCTCCAGGAAGGAGTCGCCGTTGTACGGCGTCAGCGACCACATGAACGTCACGAGACCGGCGTCGAAGACGAACAATCCGACGACGTTGACCGTCTCGCGGGTGCTAAAGCGCATCGTGCGGTCCGGGCTGAAGATCCCCAGCTGGCCGAGGATCTGGGCGACGATGGCGGTCAACAGCGTCACCAGCATGATGAACGACGACACCTGGTGGGTGAGGATGACGACGACGGTGAGGAAGACGAGCAGGAGGTAATCCCGCGTCTGGTAGGGCGTCCGCATCACCCGGACGAGCGCGTAGAGGATGGCGAGGTAGAAGGCGAGTCCCATGCTCGTCGGGATGAGGTGCATCCCCCACTGGATGCTGTAGTCGCCGACGGCGTAGAGTGCGGCGGCCAGCACCGCCCACCGCTGGCGGACGAGCAGTCCCGCCGTCAGGTAGACGAACACCACCGAGACCGGCATCGCGATGCCGAGCGAGAGATACAGCGCCGCACGGAGCGGCACGTCGTAGAGGAACGACGCCCCCACGGTGAGCAGGTGATACAGCGGCGACGCGTAGTACTTGTTGCCGTCGATGGCCGACAGCGAGCCCTCGCTGGCGATGTTCTCTGCCAGGATCGGGACGTGCGACCAGAGGTCGATGCCGATGAACCCCGGCGTGAAATACAGCGCCGCAAAGCGGAGCACGCCCGCGAAGACGACGACCTGGACGAGCGTGAGGCGCGGCCGGAAGTCGTCGGCGGCGGCGACCAGGGGCTGGGACACGACCATCGAGGCGACGACGGCCGCGATGGCGTAGAACGGCAGCGTCCGCCCCTGTTCGATCGTCGCGATGACGACGAGTGCGGCCATGCCCATGAACGCCAGTCCCGGGAGCGCCCGCGCGACGCCGCTCGGCAACACGACCGGGGTGGCCGTCTCCCGCGGGCGGTAGACCGCCACCAGGTAGAGGCCACAGGCCAGTCCGAGCACGATCGGGATCGTCAGGATGTAGATCTGGGAGGCGAGAAATCGGAGGGGAAAGAGTGCGAGCGCCAGCAAGAGCCCCGCGACGGCGGCGACGACGTCGAAGCGAGTGTTGGCCACCCGACTCGCCCCGAGGCTAGACATGGGCGACCGCCTCCCCGCGGTGGACGCGGCGGTACACGTCGGCGAGTCGATCGCCCATCTCGTCGACGCCGAGTCCGTCCACGGCCGTCCGGCCGTCAGAGCGGACCTCGCCGTCGAGGACGGCTTCGAGCCCGTCGACGACTGCGGCTTCGTCCTCGCAGACGTGCGAGTTCGTCACGCCGGCGAGCGTCTCGCGGACGAACCCGACGTCGGTGGCGACGACGGGGACGTTACACGCGGCGGCTTCCTTGACGACCATCGGTCCCGCCTCGCGCGTTGACGTGACCAGAACGGCGTCGCTGGCGTTCATGTAGAGGGACACTTCGTCGTGTGAGACGCCGGTGAGAACTCGCAGGTCGGCGTCGACGTCGGCCGCTTCGACGGCACGGCGGGCGCGCGGGTAGTCTTTCTCCGGGCGGACGGGGTCGTAGGGGAAGAGGACGACCCGCTCGTCGGTGTCCCAGCCGACGCGTTCGCGTGCCTCGTCTCTGGGGACGGGCTGGAATCGGTCGAGATCGACGCCGAAGGGGACGACCGGGTGGTCGCCGGGGACGGCGGACGCACACGCCCGACTCGGCAGGACCACCGCGTCGGCCGCGCGGGCACCCAGTCGGCTGAGGCCCGTGAGCCACTGGCGGTCGCTCATCAGGTCGCTTCCCCACGGGGTGAAGACCACCGGTCGGACGGGCTGAGCGAGCGCGAACGGCGCCGTCAGTCCGTAGTTCGCGTGGACGACGTCGTACTGGTCCAGCGAGTGGTCGAGCACGCGAGGGAGGTATCGCAGGTAGTCCGCGACCGACCGCGGCGAGTCGGGGTCGTACTCCCCGGGAACGCCGACGGCGGTACACGAGATGCCCTGCGATTCGAGTGCGGTGAGCTGGTCCTCGAAGAACGAGCGCGTCGACGTGTACAGGTGCAGCGCGCGCACTACTCGGTCCCTCCCGGCCGGCGGGGGTGCCCACTGGTCGAGAGCGCACTGCCCGTCTCGTGGTGTCGTAGTACCGTCATGCGTTCGATGGGTCCGGACCGCCCTGGGTACGTGGCGGTCCAGCTGGTGACAGACCCATCGCACACAGCGTGTTTTATTATCGGTGCGATAAGCCGGCTGGCCGCTGACACCGGTATCGGTCCGGTTCGTCCGACACGGTGGTTCGGTGGGGCCGACGCAGGCGCCCGGTCCGGCCGCTGGCGGTGTGTGCCCACCCGTTTACGACTCCGCTAAGGTCACGTTCGGCAGTTCGGGTGACGCCGTGACCGGTCAGACGTCCTCGACGAGTTCGCCGATCCGGTCGAGCGAGAGCGCCTCGACGGTCTCCGTGTCGAGTCCGTGGCGTTCGATGGTCTGTGTCACCTGGAAGGCCGTCTCGCTGCTCTCCACGGAGAACCGGACGTGGAAGTCGTAGTCCCCGAGGATGGCGTAGGTCTCTTCGATCTCGCCGCCGAGCTGCTCGACGTCCTCGCGGATCGCCCCCCAGACCGAGACGAGTTCCTGCGAGTTCTGAAACTGGTCCTCGTTCACGTCGACGTTGGTGATGTAGGTGGGCATCCGTCTGGCCGTTGGGATGGCACACGATTGTACGTTACGACGGTCCGTCTTACGGGACAGTCCGGCGACCAGGAACGGCCCGCTCGCGGGAACGGGAAGCGTTCACCCGCCGGCGAGACAGCGCTCGTAGACTGCTCGAACCCGTTCTCCCATCTCCGCCCGCCCGTAGGAGGTGACGCGTTCGCGACCGTCTCCCGCCAGTCTCCCGTCGGCGGCGAGGGCGTCCCGGAGCCCCTGGCGGAGTTCGCGTTCGGTCCTGCCCAGGCGGCAGTGTCGCACGTCGTCGAGGACGTTCGGCGCGAAGCCGACGGGTCGCGAGACGACCGGCACCCCACAGGCCAGCGCTTCCTTGACGGTCATCGGGCCGCTCTCCCACCGGGAGGTGACGAGCAGTGCGTCGCTGGCGTTCAGGTAGTCCGGCATCCTCTCGTAGGGTTCGTTGGCGACCGACCGCAACTCGACGTCGTCGTCGTCGAGACCGTCGACCACGCGTTCGGCCAGCGGGTAGTTCTTCTCGTAGCGCGCCTCCGCGTAGGGAAAGAGGACGACCTGGTCGTCGGTGTCCCAGCCGACGCGCTCGCGCGCCTCGTCCCGTGGGACGGGCTGGAACCGGTCGGTGTCGACCGGGAACGGGACGACGCGAGCCCGGTCTCGAACCGACGGCGGCAGGCGGTCGACCATCGGTTCGGAGGGGACGAGGACGGCGTCGGCCCGCTTGACGGAGACGCGCGTCACCGGTGCGAAGCGATTGCCGATGAACTCCCCGCCCCACAGCGACGCCACGACCGGGAGCGACGGCTGACAGACGGCAAAGGGCGTCGTCAGGCCGTAATTCGCGTGGATCAGGTCGTATCCGTCGAGACAGTGTCGGAGAACCTGCGGGTAATAACGCACGTAATCGAGCGCGGAGCGCTTGCGGACCCCGTCGTCGAACCCCCGGTGGTCGCCCGGTACTTCGAGCGTCTCGTAGTCGACGCCGGCAGTCTCGACCGCCGCCTCCTGTTGCTCGTAGAAGCTCCGCCAGGCCGTGGTGGTGAGTCCGAGGACTTTCACTGTGGGGGAGAGGAGGAAGCGCTGTCCGTGACCGATCGCCTGGCGCCGTCGCTGGACCCGGATCGAGACCCGGATCGGGACCCGTCGCCGGACTGGGGCCCAGAACCGGACCCGGACCTGTGCCTGGGCCTGGGACCGGACCGAGGACCGGACCCGACTCGCGGCGCGTCCTCGTGGTCCGTCGCGGGGTCGTGTGCGGCGAGCTGTTCGAGGATGTAACTGGTGGGGTCGATAGAGGCGGCCACGAGGTCCTCACGGCGCTCGGCGAACGCCGCCGTCGCGTCCGGGTCACTCGCGAGCGACCGTGCGACCGCGAGCGCCTGTCCGGCCTGGTCGGTGTGGAACGAGTAGACGAGGCCGTATTCGTCTTCGAGCATGCGGAACTTCCCCATGTCGTCGACGTCGACGAAGGGACTGACGCGGACGGTCGGCGTCCCGAGCACCGCCGACTCGACGGTCATCGTCGAGACGTCGCCGACGAAGAGGTCCGCGTAGTACATCAGGTGGTGGACCTCGTGTGGGTCGACCGGTAGCGGGTCCGCGGGGAGGGCGTCCGGGAGGTCCCCGTCCTCGGCCGAGACGTACACGTCGCCGTGGGACGCGAGGTCCTCGACGAGTTCGTGAACCTGGCCGGTGGTCAGCCCGGATTTGGCGATGTCGTGGTGGGCGTCCCACGCGTTCAGTCGGACCACGAAGTACGGGCGGTCCGGGTCGATACCCCGGCGCGTGAGCACCGACGGGTCGGGGTCGAAGCGGTCCGGGTGGAGGTAGGCGAGTTCGTGCAGGCTCGGGTAGCTGACCTGGTGGTCGCCGAAGTCCGAGCGGAGTGACTCGGGCGTGTAGATCGTATCCGAAAAGGAGACGAACAGCCGGTGCTGGGCGGCGATGTGGGCCTCGGTGTCGACGAAGTTCAGGCTGGTCGCGCCGAGCACCGTCGCGACGTGTGGCCCGGCGATGCCGTGACTCGTCAGGACGACGTCGGGGTCGAACGCCCGGGCCGCCCGGAGGATGCGGAGTTCGTACTTCGTCTGGACGGTCGCCAGGTCCACCAGCCCGTCGGGCGCGCCACAGAGGAGCGTGTGGTCGATGTCGTAGGCCGACAGGAGCGCGTGGTTGACTTCCTTCTCGCGGGCGAACACGGCGACCTCGTGTCCCGCGGCCTGTAACTCCCGGATAGCGTGTTTGAAGAGATGCACGTTCTCTCCGTGCTGGATCGTGATGAGGACCTTCATCCGAGTGTACCCGGGACTCCGCCTGGTCCGCTGGTTATTATGTGTAGGGTAAATCGCAATACGTTGGCCGGTGACACGATAGTTTCGTCGACCGACGACGCGTGCGGGCTCGTCGCGTCAGTCGCCGACCTGCGAGAGGGTCCGGTCGTAGAACTCGCGGTCGGCGTCGTCGACACCGAGGACCCAGAGGACGGCGACGAACGTCCCGAGGCCGACGAGGCCGCCGAAGACGATCAGGACGGGGCCGACGAGTCGCGACGCCGCCACCGCGCGGACGCCGAGCATCGCCGCCGCCGCGACGCCGACGGCGCCCACGGGTTTGAAATATCGCCGGGAGTACGGCGTCATCCCCTCGAAGTACCACACCTGGACGATGCGTGCGACGTTGACCACGCCGATGGAGATGCCGGTGGCGACGGCGGCGCCCACCATCCCGTAGCGCAGGATGAGGACGTAGTTGAGGACGACGTTGAGCGCCGCCGTGCTGACCTGGTTGAAGACGTTGAGGTACTGGTGGTCAGTCATCATCAGGACGTACCCGCTGGGGCCGACCGCGACGTTGACCACCTTCGCGACGGCGAGGACGAGCAAGACGGTGGCGCCGGCGGTGAACTCCGGGCCGAACAGCGCGAGCACCGGGACGCGAAAGACGACAAGTGCCGACCCGGCGAGCAGTGCGAGGCCGAACATCCAGCGGGTGAGAAAGCCGTAGATGGATTCGAGGTCCTCGTAGTTGTCCTCCTCGTAGAGGCGCGAGGCGACGGGCGGGAACACCTGGTTGGTCGCCATCAGCGGGAGCGCCAGGAGCGAGGCGAGCGCGAGCGCGACGTGGTAGATACCCACGTCCGCGGCGCCGGAGGCCAGCACCCCGAGCATGAGGACGTCCACGTTGCTGTAGACGAGCGACCCGGCCCGTGAGACCGTCAGCGGGAGCGAGTAGCGGTAGTACTCGTCGCCGACCTCCCTCGTCTCGGAGACTCTGAATCGCGGGCGAAGGTCCGTCTTCGCGAGCAGCAACACCGCCGAGCAGACGAAGAGCAGTACGCCCGCGACGACGACGGCGGCGACCACGCCGACGACGGACGCGCCGAGGAGCAGCGCAGCGCCGACCGCGACGATCTGCGCGGACGGGAGCCCCACGTGGTTCAGGCCGACGGTGTACTCCAGACGTTCCAGCGCCCGGAAGGTCGCGCTGACGACCCGCCGGAGCGTGTAGAAGGGGAGCACCAGCGCGAACACCCGGAGGACGTCCGGAAAGAGTGGGGTGTCGAGCGTGTAGGCGTTGATCCACGGCGCGGCGAGTACCAGTGCCGTACCGAGAGCGACGCTCGCGACCAGTGAGGTGACCAGCCCGAGCGTCAAGATAGACCCACGGCGCTCGGGGTCGTCCTCGTACTTCGGCACGAACCGGAGGACGGCCTTGTCCGCACCCAGGTCCGCGAGGCCGGCGCCCACCTGGATCAGCTTCTTGGCGAAGACGAAGACGCCGTACGCCGCGACGCCGACGGCGTGGGTCAGCGCGAGCGTCAGGACGAACCCGAGCCCGCGCGCGATGAACGTCCCCATCGTGAAGATCGACCCTCCCCGGAGGATCGAGAGCATCGAAGCGCCTCTCGTGTCGCCGTCGCTCACGCGGTCTCACCTCTGCGTCCCGAACCTGTCGTGGCCCCGTTCGAGGACAGCGTCGTGGCCCCGTTCGAGGATAGCGTCGAGACTTCGTCCGGGGACAGCGTCGCGGCCCCGTTCGAGAGTGGGGTCGAAGCCGCCGCCCGCATCCGCTCAGGCATAGCCGAGGTGGTCGAGGCGGTTCTGGACGGTGTCGCTGGCCACCTCGTCGGTCCGTTCCGGCGGGTCGGCAGTGACGGTCCGTCGTTCGTCGGCGGGCAGTTCGTGCCAGGGGACGTCGACGAGTTCCGGGACCCGCAACTCGGCGGGGTGGCCGTATTCCCGGAAGGGCACCGGCCACAGGCGTTCGCCGACGAGGTTGCCGTGGTCGGCGGTGACGACCGTCTTCCCGTCGAGCGCCTCCGCGAGGTCCGCGGCGTGTTCCTGGACGAGGTCGAAGTTCTCGGCGTAGGCCGCCCAGACCGACTCCACGGAGAGGTCGGGGTCGCCCGCGTCGAGGCGGTCCCAGACGGAAGCGGTTCGCTCGTCGGTCTGTGCCTGACCAGCGACGTGTCCGGTGACCCCGCCGCTGTCGAGTGCCCGCCCGGTCTCACCGATAAAGGGGTAGTGCGGTTGCATGAAGTGGACGAGCAGGCGTTTCTCGGGATAGCGCTCGTGTGCGGCGCGGGTGGCCTCGACCACTGCTTCGGGGGGGACGGTCCCGAGGTCCTCGTCCCACTCGTCGGCGAAGCAGTCGACCACGCGGTGGAAGATGTCGTCGTCGAGTCGCGTGGTGAAGGGGTTCGCGGTGACGTAGACGGTGTCGTGATGCGTCTCGCCCGCGAAGTTGTGGCGCATGAACTCGAGGCTCTGGGAGCCCGCCGAGGCCACCTTCCGTAACTCGCCGGGGAACTCGTGGCGGTCGGCGAAGAGGTCGTAGCGGCAGGCGTCGAGAACGAAGCAGTTGTCCCACTCCTCGTCCATGATGCGGACGGCCTCTTCCGGCGGGTTGCGGCGGGCGGCGACGGCCCGGTTGAGACGCGATCCCAGCGCCTCGACCTCCGTGCGGAGCCGGCGCGGGTCGCGAGCCACCCGTCGCAGATTCGTCAGATTGTACCTGGACGGCAACATATACACCCCTTCGACGGGGAGTGGCTTTTCTACGGGCCTGCTAATCGGCTGGCCGTGACCGGTATCTCCGGTTTTCCGTCGACCCACGAAGACGGGGCGCCGGCAGTCGAACGCCGGTGGCGCGCCACGCGAGGATGTCGACCGCCGGCGATTGGTCAATAGCAGTCGGTAGTCGCTCGCGTCGTGCGCGCGGTAAACTTCTATTCAACTAAGAATACCGGAAGAACTGGTGGGGTCGTAGAACGAGGTGTGGGGAGTTCGACCGGAGAACCCCATCGAAGGTCAGCGCCCGTCGGGGTGGCCGTCAGGTGGCGTACCCCTCCAGGATCTGGACGGTCTCGCTGACCGAATCGCCGTCGTCGTCGGTGACCGTGACGGTGACCTCGACGGGGGCGCACTCGCTGACCTCGACGGTGACCGACTCGCCGGTTGCGGTGAAATCACGCGTCTCACCGGTGACCTCCCACTCGATCGACGCGATCTCGCCGTCGGGGTCCGGGGCGTCGGTCGTCAGCGTCACGTTCGTCCCCGCGAGGAGTTGCTCCTCGGTGGCGTCCGCGGGGTCGGTCTCGACGGTGACGGTCGGCGACTCGTTCGGCCGCTCGGTCGTGTCGTTGACGACGCGGTGTGCAGTGTCTGGCTGGTCGGTGCCGTCGACCGCCGTCAGCCAGCCGTCGTTCATGGCTCCTCCCCTCGACGAGAAGAAGACCATCCCGTCGGCGACGACTGGTGGCACGCGGTCTCGAATGGTACCGTACCCGTAGCCCCACCGTTCGGCACCGTCGGAGGCGTTCAGCGCGTAGGCGACGCCGCCGCTGTCATCGCCGGCCAGTTCGGCGCCGCCCCAGCGCCCGTGGACGTAGACGGTCCGGTTCCCGACGCTCGGGCCGGTGTCGAGGAACGCCGACGTCTCGAAGCGCCACTCGCGCTCGCCGGTCGCCGCGTCCAGCGCGTGGACGGTGCTCACTTGCTCGTCTTCACTGCCGTGGCTCGTGAGGAACACGCGGTCGTCCGCGACGGCCGGCGCGTACATCGCCTGTGGCTCCGACCAGTTCGCGTCGGACGTGAGATTGCGCGACCACGTCTGAGTCCCGTCGGTCGCGTCGTAGGCGGCCACCCGGTTCGGGTTCGCCGTCACGTAGGCGGCGTCCGGCGTGACCGCGACGTCGATACGCTCGTCGGTCCACACGCCCGGGCCCGGCTGCTCGCCGACCGCCGGGAGGTCCGTCCGCCAGCGCACGTCGCCGGTCTCGGCGTCGAGAGCCACGAGGTCGGGCGTGAGAACGCGTTCGACGCCGTCGTCCGTCTCGATCTCCCGGAAGATCTCTTTCACGACGTAGACTGTCCCGCCGGCGACGCCGGCGAGTTCCGTCGCGTTCTCGTGCGTCCACTGCGTCTCGCCCGTCTCGGGGTCGACGGCGTGGAGCGTGTAGTTGCGGGTATCGACCGCGCGCTCGACAGCGAAGACGCTACCGCTCGCCGCGACCGGCGGGCCCCAGCTCCAGGTCTCGTTGCGCTTCCACTCGACATCGCCGGTCGCCGCGTCGAGCGCGAAGAGGCCGCCGTTCTCGTGCAGTAGCTCCTCGCTGGTCGATGGGTCACGCGACGCCAGGTCGTCTTCCGTGCCGACGTAGACGGTGCCGTTCGAGACGGCGGCCGGACCTGTCGCCCGCCCGATCCCGTTCCGGTCGGTCTCCTCGCGACCGGTCTGGGTCCACAGCACGTCGCCGGTCGTCGCGTTGCGCGCGACGATCGTTCCCTCGTGTCCGTAGTTGTAGCTGAAGGCGCCGCCGGAGTCGTAGCTACCGGTCAGTCGGGGGAGGTAGACGGTCCCGTTCGTCACGGTCGGCGCCGCCGCCGGACCGCCGTACGTGAACCTGTCGTCGCTGCCGCTCCTCTGCAGGTAGACGTAGTCGACGCTCCACCCGAGTTCGGGGTACGGGAGCGCGCCCTCGTCGCTGGTCACGCCGGTCCGTCCCGAGCTCGCGCGGCCCTGCCGCCAGTCGTCGGTCTCGCCCGTGTTCGTTTCGCTCGTCGATGCCTCCGTCGCGTTCGTCGCTCCGTCCGGCGAGTTCGTCGCGTCCGTCGTGGACGTGCCCGCCGCCCACGCCCCGCCGGCGAAGGGGGGTGCGGCGACGACGAGCAGCGCCACGAGGGCCAGCACCGTTCGTTTCTGTCTCCGTGCCATCTGTTCTACATGCTCCGGGGAGACGGTGACCGCCGGATCACGATATTATATATCATATAAAGTGAACAACAGTCCGACGTGACGGAAAGTCCGGAGATCTGCATTGTATCGACTATCTGCCGCCAGATAGGCGGGATGGCCCGGAGACAGGGACCGCTCGAGTGGCGCGGAAAGCGGCGGTCAGTCGGTCCGCATCGACCAGAGTTCGGAGAACGTGATGGCCTCGACGCCGTCGGTCTCGGCGATGTAGTCGAGCAGCTGTGCGTACTCGTCGCGGTTCATCGTGTTGTCGACGTCGAAGTGGTGGAAGTTGAGGATGCCGCAGTTGCGGTGTTTCGCGGCCCGATCGACGACGGTCCTGGCGATCCCGAGGTCGTGACCGATGGTCCGCGGGAGGACGAGCGGGTCGAAGCCGTTGACGCCCGTGGTGTTGACGTCGCCGGACTGGTTCATCCCGCCCATGAGGAAGTAGCGCCCGGTCACGTCCAGGGAGGTGGCGTCGAAGTTGTTGCCGGGGTAGACGACGAAGTCGCTCCCGTCGAACTCGTTGGCGAGCAACCAGCGCCGCTTGCGTGCCAGCATCTCGTCGAGTTCCTCCGCCGAGACCGTGCTGAAGGTCTTCCCGACGGTCCCGTGTCCGACGACCTCGTCGCCCGCGTCCCGGCGTTCGACGAAGTGGTCGAGGCTCATGAAGGGGTCCTGACCCACGTGCTCGATGGTCGGCGGCATCGACACGACGCCCGGCAGGTCGCGTTCGTCCTGGAGCGGCGCCGCTTCCTCGTAGTAGTCCTGGCGGCCGTCGTCCCAGCAGAGGACGACGTAGCCCTTCTCGGGTTTCGGGTGGGTACGCATGTCCTCGACCCACACCTCGACGTCAGACGACCCTCCGTTGAGGGCGACGATCTGCACGCGGTCGACCTCCTCCAGGTCGGGCACCAGGTCGCTGGTGGCGTACACCCCGGGACAGGTCCGGAACCAGCCGACGTCGGGTGGCTGATAGGAGAGCTGGCGGAGTTCGAGCGCGGCCCAGTTGCCGTCGGGGTCGATCAGCTTGACGATGAAGGCGATCTGGCGGGGGGTCGTCGTCCGGATCGCGACCGACAGGTCCTTCTCCGAGAGGTCGGTCGCCGGGAGCGACTTCTCGACGAGAGCGTTCTCGCCGCCCGGTCCGACGAGTTTGACGCTACTCTCGCCCGTGTAGCTGCGGTCGGACACTGTCGCCTCGCCCGCCACCGTGCGCCAGCCCTCGAGGTCGGCGAGCGGGGCGAACGACTCGCCGGGCTGGCGATAGCGCTCGCGCGACCGGTAGTCAGTCGTGACCCGGTCGGGTGCCACCGTCTCAGGTTCGGGCGTGTCGGTCGGAGTCGCCTCGGTGCCGGTGGCGTCGGTACCTGGGGTGTCGGCCCCCGTATCGGTCGAGTTCGTCCCCGAACGTGCGGGACTCCGTCCGGTATCGACGCGGGTCGTCCCCGGTGGTTTCGCGTTCGTTCCGGTGTCAGTGCCATCCGTCCCGGCCGGGGGCTCGTCTGCGGCCCCGCCTCCACAGCCGGCCAGTCCGCCGAGTGCGACGACGCCCGCCGCACGGAGGAACCGACGACGGTTCATGCGATGTTCATCTCGTCTCCCCGTCGACACTCCGGGGTCCTTCTTATGTGGTTGGTAGCGCGAGTGTCGGCGGACGGCGGGTCCGATAGGTTGTTCGTAATCGCCGTCGGTCGAGGAGGGGCGGCAGACAGGTAGAACGAGAGACCACAGCTGGAACAAGTGAGAAACTGCAGTCGAGGTAGAGCGAAACTGCAGTCGAGGTAGAGCGAAACCGCAGTCGAGGTAGAGCGAAACCGCAGTCGAAGTCTACCGAGAAACGGCAACTGGCTCAGAAGAACTCGTTGCCGCTCATCCGGAGGTCCGAGCAGCCCTCGTCTTTGACGTCGTTCTGGATGCCGTTGTTCTTGAGGTAGATGCCGTCGGTGCTGTCGGTGAGGCGGACACCCTTCTTGTCGTCGTCCGCGCGGAACGTCGAGTCCTCGACCCAGGTCCCGGCCGCCGTGTCGATGTAGGGCCACTGGTTGGTGGTGAAGTCACACTTGTACACCATGCAGTCGTCGCCGAAGTTCTCCAGCGCGCGCCGCTTCGGGGCGTTCGTCTGGTCCACGGTGACGGCGCGGAACTCGACGTTGTTGCGCATGTTGTAGATGGCCGAGCGGTTCCACTTGTCGCCCGCCGTCCCGGAGATGTCGACCTGCGCGAGCATCGCCCACTCGTCGTCGCTGCCCTGGCCGTCGATGTGGAAGGCGGCGCCGCCGGGCGTGTTGAGTTCGACGTCGGTCTTGTAGACGGTGACGTCGCCCGTCCGGGCCGCGATGCAGATCGCGTGGTTGAACACGTCACTGTCCATGACAACTCTGTTGCCCTTGAGATACGCCTTCTCGACGTCCCACTGGACGGAGATGCCGTGACTGTTGGGGGTGTCCGCCGCGATGCGGACGTTGCAGTCTCTGATCTCGATGTCGTCGGTCTTCTCCACGCGGATACCCCGCTGGGACTTCGTCTCGTCCCAGTTGCGGTCGACCTCGACGTCGACACCGATGACCTGGCTGTTTGGCCCGCCGACGCGGACGTTGGCGCCGTTGCTGTTCTTGTACTTCCCGCGCCAGACGCGCACCTGGCCTTTGCTCCCCGCCGCGTAGAGGCCGTTGTCGGGGAATCCGCCGAGTTCGCACTCCCGGAAGGTCATCCGACCCTTGTTGTAGGTGTTGCAGATGATACCCGAGGGGCCGCGCCAGAGCTTGTCGTGGGGGGTGTTGGCCGTGTAGTCGCCGCCGTCCGGGGCCCTGAACCGCCGGACCACGCCGGTCCCGTCGGAGTCGGTGAGGGTGAACCGGCCGGGGCCCCAGGCGCCGCTGTCGTGTTTACCCCTGATGTCGATATCGCGGACTTCGAGGCGGTCAGAGACGCCGGTTTCGAGGACGCGAACGCCCGTGTCGGGCGCTGTCTGGTCGACCTCGAAGTTCTCGACGACGAGGGTGCCGCCGGGGTTGTAGTGGACGCCGAGTCGGAAGAGCTTGTGCTGGCCGTCCTGGATGTTGTGGTAGTCGGCGGGCACGAGCGTCGCGCCGTCGCCGTACATCCCGAACTGGTCGAAGCCGGTCATCCGGAACATCCGGTCCATGTAGTACCGCCCCTCCGGGAAGTACAGCAGCGTCCCCGACTGGAGTTCGTGCCGGTCCCGGAGCCGCTCCAGGTCGTCGACGATCGACTCCGAACCGGTGTCGTCGATGCCCACGTCCGTCACGTCGACGACCCGGTCGAACCGGTCGCTGAGCCGCGAGGGGACCCCGCCGGCCCCGGTGTCCGCGCTCGCCAGGCCCGTCCCCGCCAGCAGGCCGCCGGCCGCGAGTGCTCCTGCCCCGGTCCTCAGGACCGAACGCCGCGAACAGCCGCCGCCACTCGATGTCCGTCCGTTCTCGTTGCCACGATCCGACTTCTCCTGTCCATCAGTGCGCTGCATGGATACTCGTTAGTATCATGTTCCGGACCGAGACCGTACCCCTTCACATGGCCGGCGTTTATATAGCACCCGGAAGCGGTGCTCAGACGACCGTACTGACCCGCGGTGGGGAGGGGAGTGACTGGAGAACCAACACACGGTCTCACCACGGATCGCCGGGCCGGGCGGAGATGTGACTATACGGCGACGAGCAGACGGTGAGACAGCGACAGTCAGGCGGTGAGGCGGGGGCGTTCACGAGGTCGCGTGTCGGCGCCGAGGATCCGCTCGACGACGACGTCGGTCACGTCGCGCTTGTCCGCGAGGACGTCCGCACGGCGGCGCCGCCACTGTTCCCCGTCGTCGGCCGCTTCGATCAGTTCGACGGCACGGTCGATCCCGGCGGCGTGGCGGTCCCGACCGTGGTACGCGAAGACCAGTCCGTACTCCTCGTCGAGCTCCGTCGTGTACCCCAGTTCGAGGGAGTTGACGTAGACGGCGGGCGTTCCCAGGAGCGCGCTCTCGGCGGCCGTCGTCGCGCCCTCGCCCACGGAGAGGTCGGCGTAGTAGAGCAGGTCGTGCATCCGCTCGGGCGCCACCGAGAGTTCGCGCGAGGCGAGTCGTGGCGGGAGGTCTATCTCGGCGGTGAGCTGGACCGTCGCACCCGCATCTTCCAGTCGCTCGACCACTTCGGCGATATCGTCGAACCCGCCCTGGCCGACGTCGTGCGAGGAGTCCCAGCTGCTGAACCGACAGACGACGAGCGTCTCGTCCGGGTCGATATCGGCCTCGTCGAGGACGCTCTCGTCGGGGGAGAACCGGTCGGGATGCAGGTACGCGAGTTCGTGATACCCCGGGTACCGGACGTGTTTGTCGCCGACGTCCTCCGCGTAACAGCGGGGCGTACACACCTCGTCGGCGAACGGGTAGGCCAGACGCTTGATGACCGACGCGTGCTCGGTGTCGTAGAAGACGACGCTACGGGCGCCGGTAGCCGCGGCGACGTGAGAGGCAGCGACGCCGCCGATAGCTGCGATGACGTCCAGGTCGAGGTGCCAGGCACGCACGAGCAGGCGCGTCTCGTAGGTGGCCTGGACGCGTGCCAGCGACGGGAGCGACGTGGACGCGCCCGCCAATATCTCGTGGTCGATGTCGTACGCCGAGAGGAGGGTTGCAGTGACCTCGTTCTCCCGGGCGAAGACGTGCACCTCGTGGCCCGCCGCGCGGAGTTCCGCGATGGCGTGTTTGAAGAAGTGGACGTGTCCCGGGTGCTGTATCGTGATGGCGACTCTCACTTCGGGTCCTCCTCGGTCGCCGTCTCTGGGTCACGACCGGTGACAGCCAGCCACGCCAGCAACGCCCCACCGAGGAACGCGGCGACGAGACTGGAGAGAGACGTTCCCTGCCCGTCCGACGCCTCGCCGGTCCGACCCGACTCGATGGCTCTGTCGGTCCGGCCTGACTCGATGGCTCTGTCGGTCCGACCCGACTCGGAGGGGACGTCGGTCTGTTCCGATTCGACGACCGAGTCCCTCCCGCCGGGCCCGGTGGCCGTGCCGGTTCGGTCCGGGTCGGTTGTCGCGTCGGTTCGGTCCGGGTCGACGGGTCCCCGGGCCCGGCCCGGTTTGACGGTCACGTCGGACCCCGCGGTCCCGCCGTCGGTGGCCGCGACGACAGTCCGGGAGTCTCCACCGGCCGTCCGGGTCGGGGCAGCGACCGTGGACGGACCGGGGACGTAGGTCCGGTCGAGTCGCCAGAGGAACCCGCGAGCGAGCGTCATCGACGTCGTCGGGATGAACTCGACGTAGTCGATCGTGCTGTCCTCGTCGGCGTAGACGGCCGGTATCGGGACGTCCGCGACCGACATGTCGGCGACGCGCAACCGGACGAGGAGGTCGTTCGTGTACTCGTGGCCTGCCGACAGCGACGCCACGTCGATGGCGTCGAGCGCGTCACCGGAGATGGCTGTGTACCCGTTCTGCGGGTCCATCAGGTCCCAGTAACCGCTGGAGAGCTTCGTGAGGTAGGTCAGCATCCAGTTGCCGACGCGCCTGAACGGCGGCATCGCCTCCCGGTCGACGTCGTCGGCCAGCCGGTTGCCCTTCGCGTAGTCCGCGACGCCCTCCGCGACGGGGTCGATCAGTGCCGACATCTGCGTCGGGTCCATCTGCCCGTCGGCGTCGATCGCCACCGTCACGTCGACGTCCTCGTCGAGAGCAGTGAGATAGCCGGTGCGGAGCGTCGCGCCCGCTCCCCGGTTTACCTCGTGGCGGATGGGCACGATGCGGCCGTCGACCGGTTCGTCCGCGTCCCCACCGGTCCGACCGGCTTCACCGGCACCGTCGGCCTCTCCAGCGCTCCCGACGTCCTCGGCGCTCGTCGGCACCCGTGACAGTATCTCCTCCCAGGTTCGGTCGGTCGAGGCGTCGTCGATGGCGTAGATACGGTCGACGTACGGTGGGATGTCGTCGAGGACGCCGCCCACGTGCTCGGCCTCGTTGTACGCCGGGACGACGACTGCGACGTCCGTGTCGGGGTATCTGCCGTCGCCGGCCCCGCTGTCCGAACTGATCCCGGTCGCCGCCTGGTCCCGGCTTCGGTCTCTCGACGGTCGGTCCCAGTCAGCGGTTCGCCCGTCCCCGTTCACGGGCGGCCCGCTTTCGCCGGACCGTGCGTCGCCTGCGGGTCCCGGCTCGCCGCTCGACCCGCCGATGGACGTCCCGGAGTCCGCCGTCCGCCCGGAGTCCGCCGTCCGTTCGCCGAACCGATGCTGTCGGTGTTCGGCCGCTCTGTCGGTCTTCGCTTCGTGCCGTGTCCGTTCGGTCATGGTTTGGGTACCCCGCCCGCCGTGCGACGGGCCGAATCTGGAAACGCCCACGCGGTCCGGGGATTTTATTATAGTTCTGATAAGTAGGCGGGCCACGCGGGACATTCGGACGGATCGCCCGACAGCGCCGTGGAGCGACGTCGATCCGGCGTCGGCGGGCCCGGACGGACGCCAGGACTGTTTCGCGCCTTATCGGCCGCGTAAGCCGCTGGATACCTGATTTATAATGAAGACTGTCGGGGCAGGTAGTTCGAGTACGGACAGCGAGCGGACACTCGCTCGCACGGAATTCACAGATGGCATCCAACAACCACCACCGCGACGACCAGGGCGACAGCGACGGACCCGACAGCGTCGACCGCGACGACCAGACATCGCAGACGCGAACGGACGGCGGCGGCGTGGGCGCCGGCGTACGGACGATCCAGCCCGAACAGCAGTCACAACCCGAGGGGACACTCCCCGAAACGGCGACTGTCTGCATCGTCGGGCTGGGCTACGTCGGATTGCCGCTGGCCGTCGCCTTCGACGAGGCCGGCCAGCGCGTCGTCGGAATCGACGTCGACGAGGGGAAAGTCGACGCGCTCGCGGACGGCGACGACCCGACCGGCGAGGTCGGTGACGCGGCGCTCGCGGACTCGTCGGCACACTTCACGACCGACGCGGCCCGCATCGAGCGCGCGGACTTCGTGATCGTCACCGTGCCGACGCCGGTCGACGACCTGGGAAACCCCGACCTGACGTTCATCGAGGCCGCGGGGGAGACGATCGGTGACCACGTCTCGCCCGGGACGACCGTGATCCTGGAGTCGACGGTGTTCCCCGGTGCGACCGAGACCGTCCTCGTGCCGGCGATCGAGGACGCCTCGGGCTTTACCGCGGGCGAGGAGTTCGCAGTCGGGTACTCCCCCGAACGCGCCTCCCCGGGCCGGGAGGGCAGAGGCCTCAGTGACGTGGTGAAGATCGTCGGCGCGAACTCCGGGGAAGTCCGCGACCGACTGGCCGCTCTCTACGAGTCGGTCGTCGACGCCGGCGTCTACCGCGCGCCCGACATCGAGACGGCCGAGACGGCCAAGGTCATCGAGAACGTCCAGCGCGACATCAACATCGCGCTCGTCAACGAGCTGGCCGTCGCCTGTGACTACATGGACCTCTCGACGACGGAAGTGCTGGAGGCCGCGGGGACGAAGTGGAACTTCCACGACGAGTACGAACCCGGCCTGGTCGGCGGCCACTGCATCCCCGTCGACCCCCACTACCTCGCACACCGCTCGGAACGCGAGGGGTTTTCGCCGAAACTCGTCCTCCAGGCCCGAGAGATAAACGAGTACGTCCCGGTCCACGTCGCCGAGATGACCGTCAAGGCCATCAACGAGGCCGACAACGTCCTGCGTGACAGTGACGTGCTCGTGCTCGGCCTGTCCTACAAGTCCGACGTCGGCGACATCCGGACGTCGGAGGTCGACGCCGTCATCAGCGAACTCTCCGAGTACGGCGTCGAGTCGACTGGCTTCGACCCGCACGTCGACCCCGAGCGAGCGCGCGAGGTGTTCGACGTCGACCTCCAGGCGTCGTTCGACCCGACCGGCTTCGATGGGATCGTCCTCGCGACGGGACACGAGGAGTTCCGTTCTCTCGATCTCGACGGAGTCGCCGACGCGATGAGCGACGACCCGATCCTGATGGACGTCCCGGGCGCGCTCGACGAGGCGGCAGCCACCGAAGCCGGCTTCGCCTACCATCGGCTCTGAGCGCCGGCCGAGATGAGGACGTGGCCGGTCACCCGGATGACCCCTCCGACGGAGCAAACGAGGCCGAAATAACACCTAACCGATAACTATCGGGCGTCGATCCGGCCCGTTCATAGTCTGTACGATTTTTCGACAGAGCGGGTCTGAACCCCTCATTTTAGGGGGATTGGTGCCGATTTACGATAGTTCACAAGCGTTGCAACGGTGGGCAACGGTCGCAACGAGCGACTGGCCTTATTAGATTTTCCCGGAATGTCCGGATGAAGCCAATGAGTGAAACACAGCAACC
>Ga0207772_100116_pt1 | contig 86083 bp, 95 predicted proteins | sample A23M3SouthBayCA_2_FD_187750 | JGI IMG/M metagenome (GOLD analysis project Ga0207772, IMG submission 187750) | Aerobic enrichment media microbial communities from Eden Landing Ponds, California, USA - A23 M3 (2) (SPAdes) | ecosystem: Environmental > Aquatic > Marine > Unclassified | place...
CTTTTTGAGCAAGCGACACAACCCGATCAGTGAAGCGGCTGAGTTTGCTGGACACAAACTCCTCTTCCCGCTTCACTCCCTAGTAAGTTAGACATTTAGCCGCTCTTACTAGCGTCTAAACACGGCCTTCCCGGAGTATGTCGAGAAACTCTGGGTCGTACTCCTCATCGACGTGGTCCACATTCCACAAACCTGATTCACGGATTTTCGTGCTCCAACTGTACCGCCCCAGCCAGTCTTTTCTTGGGTCGACGGAGTCTCGCTCGTAATTGCTCAGGAGTGCAATCGTGTTCTGTTCGAGATAGGCGCGGTCGCTACCCGGCCCCGGCTCGTCATCAACGTTGACCCACAGGAATGGCAAGTCTCGAATGTAGTCACTCACATGCCGCTCCATCTCTAACTCTGTAAGGCGCTGTTCCCGACCCGTGCTCGACCCTACTCCCCATTCAGGGTACTCCTCATGGAGACCATCGCGCTCAATGATTGCCTCACCAACCCGTTTCCTGAACACAGAGCCACGATGATTTCCACCTCCTTCGTAGGTTCCACGCTTTGCTCCTCGGTGAGTTCGAAGTCTGTCCCACAAGGATGTCGAACTACCAGAATAGACGGCATGGGTTCCCACCCGAGTCAATCGCTGCTGTTCATCTCGATACTCATCTGGAGCGAAAAAGAAGTAGACGCCTCGGTCGGGCCAGTCCATGTAGCCAGTACACTCTCCGAGTTTCTGCTTACCACCCACCCGTTCTTCGAGTTCTGTGATAAGGCTGTAAAATCGGTCGACGTCTTTTGTTCTCGTCATAGTCGCTCCTTGTACCATGCCTGCGTCTCCCCAATGGCTAAACCTTCGGTGGGTATCTCGATAGCGACTCCTGAGTCTTCGATGAGTGGGAGCAATTCGCCGTAGTAGTCTTTCCCCGCGTGGACCACGAGCGTCACATCCTCGAAGAGTAGCCCTTGCTTGCCCAACTGGTCGACTACCTCCTCTGACCACTCTCGCTTTCTCGCCACTCTCGCGCCACTGAGTGTTTCGTCGTATGGTTCGATAGGGTCGCCATCTGGGTCGATGAGACCATGCTTTGCCGAGAGTATCCACCAGTCATCGTGATGCTGCTCGGCGTAGGAGCGCATCTTCTCGAAGTAGGGAGAAGTGTAGAGGTCCTTCGGAGTGGTCGGTTCGTCTCGTTTGGTCTTGACGCAACTGACGAGACCGATTTCAGTCATCGTTGAATCCGTGAAGTTGGCGGTGTTCTTCGAGGAACACCGGATGGGGTCTCGTGTCCTCTTGCTCGGGCAGGAGTATTCGGTCTCCTTCGAGTTGTTTGAACTCGTAGTAGCCATTCCTCTCCAGCGCGTCTTTCACCAGCACCTCATACTCGTCAGTGAGGGAGAGCCACCCAGTATCGAAAGCCCAGTGGTGGAGTCGACAGAGAGCAATTCCGTTCCTCACTTCGTCCCTCCCATCTTCATGCTTCGGGTAGATGTGTGCCGCTTCAACTTCGGGATTACCGTTCGGTGACTCTCTCACGCTTCCACAGATAGCACACTGCTCGTCGTAGGCATCTTTGACCAACTCTGCGAAGGCTGAATCCCTTGCTCTCCGCCGACTTTCCGTGTATCGGGTTTGGTCTTCGGTCAGTTGTGGCGGGGAGTCTACTCTCTCCTCTAACGCCGATTTTTCTTCCTCGATTTCATTTTCTGTTGGCTCACGTTCGGAGCCGAACAACGCCTTGGGGAGTGAGTCGTATTCCTGCCTCAACTGCGTAAGACGGTCATCTTCGACTCGTGTAAGCCCCTGAACGACTTGTCGACCTTCATACTCCAACCAGTCCCATACCTGCTCTATCGATGGGACAGTAGAAGTGAACTCATCGAGGATATAGATATGACGACTCTCCGGTTGGCCCCAGATTAACTCACCTACGTCAGAGTTTTCGAAGGAGCGTCCGACAACACCGCCAGCAAACAACTCTCCGTCATGGTAGAAGAGAACACAATCTCCTGTCTCCATGTCATCGATTGCGGCCTGCTTCTTGGGTGAGTCGGTTTCCGTAGTTCCCCAGACACGTAGTTCGTCGTATCCTTCCAACTGTGGGGGCAAATCATCGTATTGCGTGAGGTCGAGCGGTTGTTCGACCGTGGCTCTGAATCGCTCTCGCCACTCGTCGCTCACTGGGACGAGATAGAGACCCGTGGCTTCCGAATCTTGGCGATGCTCCATCGTGAACACCAGAACTTGCCTGCCGTCCTGCTCTCGGAACTCATATTCAACGACATCTACTCGACCCTGATATTCCCAGTCGCTCCCGTCTGCGTTCTTGTAGAAGAAGTGGACCGGAATCCCAGAAGAGATAGCATCGATGAGGGCGGAGTTACCCGGTGACTCTTCCCTCTGGTCTCCGCTCAACCCCTCGCCAATATACTCGAATCGCCCTTGTGTGACGGAGTCACTGTACGGTCCATCTTCATTAGCGAAGACGAGAATGTATCGTCGGTCCTGTTCATCGCGCCGAGGATTAATCCCTGAAATCCGATACCCGAACCCTGTGTCAAAGGCCGACTCAATATCTTCCTGTGAGAGTCGGTCTCCGACTGATACCCCTCTTGGCGGTCTTCGCATATCCTATGTTACATTCCACCGACAACGAATATTACTTATGATGAGACATACCTATCTACAAGAAATTGTATGCCGACAAAAACCAAAGACGATATTAAAAGGGACATCCTCTCCGAATTGGAGAAACGGGTGGAAGATGGGGAATACCTACAGATTTCGCGTAGTTCTATCAGAGAAGAATTTACCGATGAACACCACTCTAGCGAATATATTGACAACCTCATCGATGAGTTGCTCGAAGAGGAACCAATAGAAGAATCAAACTTACAGGTCAATATTATTTATCCTGAAGCGAGGTCGGATATTCTTCGTGAAAGATTCAATATTGGTTCGTCTACATCAATTCTTGGAATTTTCATCATCGGATACTATGCTTTTGTAATCGGGGTCTTGAGTTCAGATGGTTTGAACGACATTTTCGGTGGAGCGACAAATGAAGAAATAGTGGCAAGTTCATTAATTGGGATTATCGCAAGTTATGGAATCGGTCGGTTTGGACTATGGGTATCTGAAGTCCTTGAGGATAAGATACCTCCCATTCAAAAGTACAAAAATATCATATACCCAACTGCAGTCATTCTTTTTGCTGGAGGGCTTCTACTATGGGGATATAGTACGGTAGCGTCCGTGGATATTCCGTCTGTGGCCGTGGCAACCTTAATTCCCGGAAGTGTGATTGCGGGGGTGGAGATAGGTAAATATATAGAAAGTGAGAGCGGTGAAGAACTTTCCTGAGTTGTAGACGCTCTGAAACGTGTTATCTTAATCTCACCAAATCATCTGATTACTCACCAGAGTCGTCAGGCCAGTACGCAGTGTCTCTACTGTCATGGGTTTCGGCCTATTGAGTCACTAAGGGAAGTTGGAGTGGGTGATGTAGTGGTGTCTACCCCGAAAAGAGTCGTGACACACACCCCCCACCGGTGTTCTACTCGGACATCTCGGGCAAGTTCCTATCTCGCTCCTCGACCGAGACAAGCCGATTGTTCCAGAAGACCGCCTCGACTATCGCCTCATCAGCTCCCTCAGTGCCTCGGTTGATGCTGGTGTCGCCGCACTCCTCGCACCACAGCCATCGGAGGAGCCACCCCTCTCCGTCGTACTGGGTGGCATAGGCTCGGACGACGTCGCCAGTTCGGACTCCCCGGTTACAGGAGTCGCAGATGTGACCGACACGCTCTTCGTTGAGGGCTTGCGCGGGACTGGTGAGACTCATTCCGCACCTTCCGGCAGTTCGCGGCGACCATCACGGACACAGGGCCAGCACGGGAAGTCTCCAAGCCTCTCACACTCGCACTCTTCATCCTCCGAGGCAGTGGTCTCTCCCTCTTCCACGACCGCGCCACCGTCTGCTCTCGTCGGCTTAGCGGTGACTGCGTCGAGGACTGGCTTTCGGATAGCCACAGCCAGCATGTGCTTACATGCTCCCTCGTGGTGTTCCCACGCCGGGCACGTGCAGTCGGTAGGAATGTTGCCCTCGCAGTGAACGGTGTAGGAGTGGTCTTCGGGCTTGTCGTGAGAGGCGTTGACGACGGTAACGTCGCCGTCTTCGAGGAGCGTAAACTCGAACGCTTCCCACTGGGCTCTCTTCGCGGTCTTGTCGCTGTACTCAAGTACGTCGAGCGGTGATTTGCTCATGGCTTTCATCCTCACAGAGAAAGCCATCGTCCGGTGTTGGCGCACCGGGCGTTTTCCGAGACGCAACGCCCCGAGGGACGGCGACCTTCTCGTCTTTTCCTACGGCGGGAACTGCCTTAACCCTTCCTATAAGAGGAAAACTTATCTGGCACTCCGATGAACGAACGGGTATGACCGATGATGAAGACCCGCGCCGGCAGTTCTCGGATGCCGACTTTCTCCGGGCAGTCGAGAAGCATAGCCCTGCCTCAACCTCGGAGGTAGCGGAGGAAGTGGGTTGCACGAGACGAAACGCCGATAATCGACTGAAACGCCTCGCTGAAGAGGGGCAACTCCGCCGGAAAAAAATTGCCGCCACGCAAGTCTGGACGCTTATAGAAGACTGAAACGACAGGAGACGCGCCTCAACTTTTCTTAACGACTTTTTTTTATAGAGAACTGTCATATGTGGGTGAGTGGAAGGGCTCTACTGCCGAGAAAAAATATGTTTAATATATTGTTGACATAAATCGGATTTCGTTAAAAAATCTGAGGACGCTTGCAGCCAAGAAAAGTCACCCAATGGTTAAGCGGATTTTCGATAGTCGCGCCAACGTAATCTATTCGAAAATTGCGAGAAAAGGCGCACCGAGAAGGGCTGTCCCACCTACCAATATCACGGCGAATAGCATGGGATTTGCAATAGCGAAGTCAATCCACCAAGGGACAAGCCCCTTCTCTAAGTTACCATTCATGATGGCTGTGGCCGACTTGTAGGTCAGCAGACTTGCCACAACCACACACCCACCAAGGATGTACGTCCGTAAATCGGACATGATAGTATTTCGGTGATTTCGACTGATAAATGTGTCGCCCAGAGTGGGACAAGAGACTAGCCACAGCCTCGTCGGAGTGTATGACCGGCGGTCTCTTGGACGAGACGCGGTAGTCATGAACTTGTACGAGACGGCAGAGAACCACCTTACGGGAGTCGGCGCGCACCGCCCTCTTGCTATGCAGTACAGGTATACCCTCCGCAACGCAGACCGCACTACCGCTACGGGCCGCAGGGTTGATAAATTTTATGGTTGTGCGCGCACAAACGGGGGTATGGAAGAGAAGGTTCCCGGTAGCGGAGGCGGTCCAACCACCACGATTCACTGGAAAAAGTGGTTCTACATTGCGGGGTCAATCTCTGGAATCCTTACAGCCCTTTATATCGTCATTGAACTCCTCTCAAAAGTTGGTTGATGCTGTGGAAGTTTCGACAGCCGTGCCAACGATATTTCATAATCGCTCTCGAATCGCTGGAACTACCCTCTGCGGGTCAGGCTCGCCGTCGAACTCATCGGCATTCGCTTCGAGGAGACCGCAAATCCGCTCCGCCGAGAAGTCGCCCACTTCTTCGACGTACTGGGTTACGAACGCACGTTCGATTTCGGTGAGACCGTCGCTCTGAATAGATGACGTTGGCGTTACATCACAAATCTCCTCTGCCGATGGTTCATCCTCTCCCCACACATCGTAGTCTGACTTGCGGAAGGCTCGCCCGCCCCATGCGTCTATCGTGGAAGAGTGGAGCAACTCGTCTCGCGCCATCTTGTCGACTGCTTCGAGGTGGGGCAGTTGCGCGAGTACGTAGGTCGCGCCAGCACTCTCCTCAGGGGCATCATCCATCCGGGGAATTGTGTCGCTTCCATTCCCACGAATACGAATGGCTCCCTTGGGCGAGTGTCCCCGTTCAGAGGCAGAGGGACACTTCTCGACCCACTTGCTGACGACAGGTGTAAACACCTCCCGGGGGACGTCTCCGTCACAGTAGACGAGTATGTGGAGGTGGGGAGTTGCCCGCTTACTGGTGCCAGCGACGACTGCGATGTACTCCCACTCCTCGGCACGGAGAGGCGCGTCAGCGGCTTCTTGGAGTCGGTAGCGTAATGCCCCGAGTGTTGGGTCAAACGCCGCGTACAAGCCTGTGAGGAGCGTGAGGCGGCTTCTGTCACCGGGCGAGAGTCGGAGTGAGAGAAGTGCTATGGTGGGGTCATCGTACTTTGCGAGAAGTTGCCTGTCCATCTCTTTGCCCGTAGCGTATCGGAGTCGCGCCCGCCACTGGCGTGTCCTGTGGTAGCCATGCTTCTCGGCAGAGACGTTCTCCCCATGCCGTCGCTCCATGTAGGTGCCGACCGCCTCGAAAGCCGTGAGTGGCTTCTCTCCGTCGAGGTATCGGGGGTCGGCTACTACCTCGGGGGAGGTGGCTATCGGCTCGTAGAGACGGTAGCAGTCTTCGACAGAGTCATCGAGCGGCTCGGGCTTTTGCTTCTTTTTGCGAGTCGCAGGTCGGTCATCGAACGAATTGTTTTCTGACGTAACGCCAACGTAATCTAAATCGAGGGTGTTGGCTTGTTCGTCGGTCTGTGCGTGTGATTCATCGGGGTCTTCGGTCGTACTCAAGCGTCATCACGACTGACGGTTCCCTGCCGGATGTGTTGAGTAACCGAAAAGTTTAAGTACGCACAGCGCGTATACTAACCTGTGGTAAATACCTGCTGAGACAGGTCCTTCGGCCACTTCCTTCACTTTCCGCGAATGAATAGCGGTAGATATAGACAGATTTCTCGACAGTCTATATTAATGTTACGTATTCAAAATACTTAAATCTTTCGTAAACTTGAAACTTATAGACAGTTGACGCTACCACTTCTATTGGACGGGTCATACCCCGGTCTTCCAGCGAAATAGTGTAAATAGAATACAGGCCAAACGCTTCCCTTTCTCCTCGGACGGGTTCGGGTGGGTTGTGAGTTCAACTGCTTTGGTAGACTCCCTGTTCGTCGAGTTCTATCAGTTCCCTTCAATATTCACTCTGGTCGGCACGAGGGTCTCCCCCTCCTGTCGACTCCTCTCCTTGTGCGAGACGTTCGCGGCACAAAGTGACCTTCTGAGAGGGGAAGTATATGCCCTCCATGAAGGGCGCATGGGATAGATAATTAAATTGGTACTTACCCCTCTCTACAGCATGAGATGGCATACACGAGATGGCAACTGGCAAAAAGATAGAAATCGCTTAGGAGGTCCTAAAACCCAGTATATAGGCATCTGGGGGTTTCAGTAATTCCCAAAACCGGTACACGCTGGAGGGATGTAGTTTGCTCACCAGTTTATGATATTTAACGTATGTCTTTATAGTAGTTGCCGCCGTAGTAGATACTGTGTCTCGCCTAAAAAGAGCGAGGCACATTGGAGAGCAAATGATAGGAACGAACCTACACAAAGAGCGGCGGGTACGTCGCTCCCGAAGCAGTACAGAGAGTGGAATAGTCCACGAACAGACACACCTTGACAGATTCCAGCGAAACCACCCGAATCTTGGAGACTACAATGAGTAACGCGATAGACACGGACAGCGAAGAGTACAGCACTGATGAACAACCCCTCAACCAAAAGGCTCAAGCACTACTGGAAGAGGCAGAGGAGGCGGCTGTAGATACCTCAACGGAAGAGCAGTCAATCCCTGCGGAGATGAAAACCCACGAACAGTGGGTGTGCGAAGAGAACAAGCGCCCACAGGTTCCCGATGGTAGTGGCAAGTTCGCCAGTACCAACGACTCGACAACGTGGGGCGAGTTCGACCAAGCGGTTGAAGCCAGCCAACAGCAGAAGGGTGTAGGTATCGGTTTCGTACTCACGGAGGAAGACCCGTATCTCGTCATCGACTTCGATGAGGTGAGAGACCCCGAGACTGGCGAGACTGAACAGTGGGTCCGTGACGCCGTCGACCAGTGGGACTCCTTCACGGAGGTCTCCCCCTCCGGTACGGGGCTTCACGTCTGGCTCAAGGATGTGACCGAACCCGAGTGGTGGACTGACACTGACCACATCGAAGTGTACGAGTCCGGTCAGTACCTCACCGTCACGGGAGACCCCTACCCCGGTACTCCGCTGACGTGTGCGACTCCCCCGGATTTCGAGGACTGGCTCAAGGGCCACGCAGGAGAGGAGACACTTCTCTCCGGTGAGTCCCACAGAGTTCCACAAGAGTACGAAGAGGAGTTCGACCTCGACGTATACGACGTACTCTCACGCTCGTCATACCCCGAGGGGAAGCGCCGTTCACACCCATTTCACGGGTCCAGTACCAAGGCGAATTTCAAGGTCTTCGACGGCGGAGAGACGTGGTATTGCTTCCGTCACGACTGCGGAGGTAACGTGCTACACCTCATCGGAATGGATGAGGACGTCATCAAGTGCGGCGAGTGGAAACACGGTGGGCTCACCGACAAGCAATGGGCCAAACTCTTCGAGGCTGGCCGCAAGGCAGGCTACAACCTCCCCCGACCCAGTGGAAGCGGTCGACAGGAGCCACAGAGTCTCACAGAGGCAATCCTCGAAGACCCGGAGCAGTGGCTCGACCCGGATGAGCAGACCATCACTGTCCACAGTGTTGGCGACCTCACAGCCTCAGAGGTGAAAGAGCAATTCGAGGAGCAGTCACTCAGCGAATCGGATGCTCTCGACCTCATGACCGAGTTGGATGGGGACTACGGGTTTAGCGAGTTCTGGAAGGATAGCAGTGCGTGGACTATCCGAACGGTAAGCCCTGACGACAAGTGGAGACAGGTTCGAGGACTCTACTCCGAGAAGGGTGGAAGAGATTTCGCTCGGAGTAAGGCGGTCGACTTCCTCCGCGACGAGTTCGACTTCGCCACAGTCAGGGACAACGAGCAGATGTACTGCTACGACCCCGAGACTGGCATCTACGGAGGGGAAGCGCGGCAAGCCGTGAACCAGCGATTAGAGGAGATGTTGGGAATGTACTACAGTTCCACTGAAGTGCGCGAAATCGTTGCTCGGCTTGAAGCGAGTAGTTACATCGACCGGAGCGAGTTCGGTCAGAGTGGGCCACAAGTCTGTGTCGGTAACGGTGTCGTCGACATCGAGACCGGTGAGATGTCTGAGTTCAACCCGAACTACTACTTCCAGTCACGACTCCCGGTAGAGTACGACCCGGACGCAGAGTGCCCCCGCTTCGAGGAGTTCTTGGACGACGTCTGCCCGGATGACAAGATTCCACAGTTACAGGAGTTCCTCGGCTACTGTCTCCAGCCTCGGATGGACCACAAGAAGGCACTCCTGTTGCTCGGGCCGACCGACGCAGGCAAGAGTGTCTTCCTCGACGGTATCGAAGCGTTGTTCGGTGACGACAGCAAGACAGCACTCTCGGTCCAGTACCTCGCAAATGAGCGATGGGGTGAGGCGGAGTTGGTCGGCAAGATGGTCAACATCCGTCACGACCTCGACTCGACGGACATCAAGAACGCAGGCAAGATTAAGGAGTTGACCGCAGGGAATCAGGTTCGAGCCGAACGCAAGAACCAGCATCCGTTCATGTTCAGTCCTCGCACTAAGCACATCTTTGCGGCGAACCAGCCACCGTCTCGCTCGTCGGAGGATGACGGCTTCTGGAATCGGTGGCTCACCGTGGTCTTCCCTGAGCGTATCCCTCGGAGTGAACAGGACTCACGGTTGACGGAGAAACTGACCACTGATGAAGAGTTGTCGGGCATCCTCAACTGGGCTATCGAAGGCTACCAGCGTCTCGGCAAACAGGGTCACTTCACCAATGAGCCAAAGCCTCGGGACAATCAGCGGATGTGGGAACAGTACGGTAACTCCGTCGAGCGGTTCATCAGCCGTCGACTCAGTCGAGAACCTGCTGGGGTAGTTCGGCAAGATGAAGCCTACGCCGCCTACGAGGAGTTCGCTAAGGGTCAGAGTATGGAGGTAGCGACGAAGCACAAGTTCACCTCTACTCTAAAGGAGAAAGATGCCTCCACCAAGCAACGCCGCTTCGACGGTGAACGGAAACGTGTCTACACGGGGTACACTCTGATGGACTGACCGACACTCGCTCGCCTCGGGGAGAGTACCGGTGGGGGGTCACAAGTGTCACGGGTTTACTCCAATTGAACGCTATTGTGAGTAGTGTTGAGTAGTAGTGAGTGTGTAGTTCGAAAAAAGTCGTGACTGTCGCCCACCCCACCGGTATTCCGCTGGAGAGGAGCGATAGTTAGAGGCTATCCAGATACTCTCTTCGTTGCTCCATCTTTTCCTCTTGGCTCATTCGGTCATAGTGTTCTGAGAGGACAGACGGTGAGACATCTGCTCGGTCGGAGACAACAGCCTGCGGGACATCTCGTTTCAGATGGTGAGTTATCGAACCTCGGCGAAGTGCGTGGGGACTCACGGATGATTCACACTTTGACGGAGTCTGACCTCTGTTCCCACAGGGACATTCCTTCTGTGTCAGGCAGGGTCGAGTTGTTCGATAGATGATGTTACGGATATTCCCTTTCAGGATACGTCCATGCTCGGTTGCGACAAGCGGTTGCCTTCCGTACTCATCGGTTACATCTGGTCGGTTGTACTCTATCCAGTCGGAGACGAGACGACACACCTTGTCCGTAATGGCGATTACCCGCTCGCCGTGGTTTCCGTTCTTCAAACTGGTCCCTGTGTCTGGTCGGTGACGGAGTCGAAGTGCTCCCCGGTCTTCGTCAAGGTCACGCACATCAAGGGAGTGAAGTGCTCCAGTTCTCATGGCTGTCTCCCACAACAGGCTGAAGACAAGGTGCTTGCGCGAGGCATACTCGAAGCGGTTGAGGTAGGCCAGTATCTCCTCGGCACGGTCGGCTTCAAGCATCACGTCTCGCACGCCCTCTCCGTTCTTCAACGCAGGTAGTGCGATGTCCTCATGGAGATTATCCTCGACTGCCTCGATGGATTCGCAGAACTTGATGAAAGCCCGGAGAGTAGAGAGTTGAGTTCGAACCGTAGTTGTGTTTAGGTCTCCGTCTTCTTTTCGCCACAGTCGAAACTCATAGAGACGCCTTCCAGTTAGTTCGTTGATGTTCTCGATATTCTCTTGGTCACACCAGCGGATGAAGTGTTTGAGTCGATACTCATGGGATTGGAGCGTGTTTGCTGAAGCGTCATCTTCTCGTCGTGCGAGATATAGTTCAACTGCTCGTTCAGGTTCGATGGGTTCGAGTTTTCGGGTCATCGTTTGGTTTTCTGCGAAGGCACGATGGCTCCGGGGGACCCGAATCGCACGACTGCGTTTGGTTTGCGGTAAAGGTTGAGGAAGTCGAATCCCTCCCGACCCGCTTTCTGCGAGGAACGGACGTGACGAGCGAAGCGAGCGCGGCGTTGTGAACGGCCGATCGAAGCGTGAATGAAACTGATGACTCGGTTGTACACTTCACCTGCGTAGTGTCCCGAATATCTGTACAGCGGGACAGTCAGCCCTTCGACTTTGCCAAGGTACTTGAGCGGAGAGGAACTCTATGTAGATACACGTGTATTTTCAGCCATCTCGTGGACAGCGACCCGCTCTCGGTACCACAGTCCTCGGAACCGTCCCGGAGAAACCGTGAATCCGAGTCGCGTCGACTCGATCGTCGACCTCGTCTACGGACTGTTGATCGCCGTCTCGGTTGCTCTGATCGTCGTCGCAAACACTACGGTCGGACTGGCCTTTGGCTTCGGTGTCCTGATCTCGTACGTCATCCACGTCGTCTGGAAGATGGCCCGGTTCGACCCCGACTGGATGACGACGGCCGTCAAGGAGACAGTCGAAGAAACAGTCGACGAGACGGTCGAAGAGAAAGTCGGCGAGACTGTCGAAGAAACCGTCGGTGAGACTGTCGAGGAAACCGTCGGCAAGACTGTCGACGAGAAGGTCGGCAAGACTGTCGAGGAAACGGTCGAAGAGACAGTCGAGGAAACCGTCGGCGATACGGTCGAAGAAACCGTCGAGGCGAAAGTCGGGGAAACCGTCGGCGACACAGTCAGCGAGACTGTCGACGAGACGGTCGAAGAGAAAGTCGGTGAGACGGTCGAGGAGACGGTCGAAGAGAAAGTCGGTGAGACGGTCGAGGAGACGGTCGAAGAAACCGTCGGTGAGACTGTCGAAGAGACGGTCGAGCAAACAGTCGAAGAGAAAGTCGGCGACACTGTCGAGGAAACAGTCGCTGAGACGGTCGAAGAGAAGGTCGGCGACACGGTGGAAGAAACCGTCGGCGAGACTGTCGAGGAGACCGTCGAGGAAACGGTCGGCGATAGCGTCGAGGAGACGGTCGAAGAGAAGGTCGGCGACACAGTGGAAGAAACCGTCGGTGAGACTGTCGAAGAAACCGTCGGCGAGACTGTCGAAGAGACGGTCGAGCAAACAGTCGAAGAGAAAGTCGGTGAGACGGTCGAGGAGACAGTCGCCGAAACCGTCGAGGAGACCGTCAGCGAAGCAGTCGAGGAGACGGTCGAAGACACCGTCACCGAGGCCGTCGAGGAGAAAGTCGGTGAAACCGCAGCGGAGACACACGAGATGGAGCTAGAAGCGGCCGACCAGCGGAGTGGCGACGGCGATAGCGGAGGCGACGGAGACGAGGATGACGCGGAAGACGAGGACGAGGCGGGGGACGAGGACGACGAACCCGCGAGAGAGGGGAGCTAAATGGTCGAACTCCTCCTGGTCGTCGGCGTACTCGTCTCGATGTTCGTCGCCTACAACATCGGCGGGTCGACGACGGGACCGGCGTTCGGGCCGGCCGTCGGCGCCGACGCCATCTCGAAGACGGGTGCCGCCGCGCTGATGGGCCTGTTCTTCTTCGTCGGCGCCTGGACGATCGGGCGCAACGTCGTGACGAAACTCGGTACCGAACTGGTCGTCGACCCCGGCGTGTTCACGCTCGAATCGTCCATCGGCGTCCTCTTTTTCATCGGTGTCGCGCTGCTCGTCGGGAACGTCTTCGGCGTGCCCGCGTCGACGTCGATGACGGCCGTCGGCGCCATCGCGGGGCTCGCTCTCGCGGGCGGCGTCCTGGACTTCGCTGTCATGGGTGAGATCGTCATCTGGTGGGTCGTCTCGCCGATCATCGGCTTCTGGGTATCGCTCGTCATCGGGCGGTACTTCTACGCGCGGATCAACCGGTTCGTCGCGATGGAGCGCAGCACCGGCCCACTGTTAGACGTCGACCGCTCGGGCGCGCTACCGCTCCCCCGGGTCCACCGGACGACCAACCGCCGGGAACTGTTCGGCACGTTCACGGTCGTCGCGATCGGCTGTCTGATGGCTTTCAGTTCGGGGACCTCGAACATCGCCAACGCCGTCGCACCGCTGGTCGGGAGCGACGAACTCGCGATGAATCCGGCGATAATTTTCGGCGGTATCGCCGTCGCGGTCGGCGCGTTCACCATCGCCCGACGCACGCTCGAGACGATGGGCAGCGACATCACGGAACTACCGCTGACGGCCGCGATCGTCGTCGCGTCGGTCAGTTCGACGCTCGTCGTGTTTCTGTCGGCGCTCGGCATCCCCGCGAGTTTCGTCATCATCGCGACGATGAGCATCATCGGGTTGGGCTGGGGGCGGGCGACCCGGCCCGTGACCGTTCCGGAGGCCGTCTCGACCGAGAGCGAGACGACACCTTCGGTCACCGTCGACGCGCTCGCCGCCGACGAGGAAGGCGAGGAGCTACCGCCGATCGGCGAGGAAGACCCCGACGACGTCCCCGCCGGCGCGGCGCTGTTCGATCCCGCGACGACCGCTCGCGTCGTCCTCATGCAAAACGTCGTGCCCGCGATCGCGACGGCCGGCGCGTATCTCACCTTCCGGTTCGTCCCGATATTCGGCATCTGAGACGGGTCGGGCGACGCTCCGGGTCGTATCGCACCGGTGTCGTCTTCGAGTCGCCCGACGGCTTCGCGGACGTCGGCCCCGGACTCGACGGCTTGCTCGCCGCTCCCTCGACGACGGCCACGTCTCCTCTCGCCCGACCAGGAGTCACCGACCTGGAGTTTCCAGTTGCCACGCGAGCGCGCATCGCGGGTCGAACGCGACCTGCACCGTCCACCACCCGCAAGCGAAGCGAGCGTCACGCCGGCCGGATGCGCACCAGAACGTCGTCGATCTCGCGGGGGAACTCGCCGTTCGCGCGGCCGTCGCGGTTGGAGGTACAGACGTAGATGTCGCCCTCGGGCCCCTGCTCGACGTGGCGGATGCGCCCCAGTTCGTTCTTGAACATGGTGTGGACAGTCGCGACGTAGGCGTCGTCGGACCAGTCGGCGGTCACCTGCGCGTAGGCGTCCTCGCTGGGCGGGAGCGGCTCTCCTGCGGGCGTCAGCGTCGTCACGATAAGCTGCTGGCTGATGAGCCCGCCGGTGACCATCCGATTCTGGAGTGCGGGGACCCGGTCGCCGGTGTAGAAGACCGACCCGGTGGGTGCGAAACTCGTCGCGCCAGTGTTGAAGACCGGCGGGTGGAAGCCGCTCCCGGGATAGTTATCGGGCCTGTAGACGTCGTTCCAGCTGTAGTTGTCGCCGGCGACGATCCGGTTGATCTCGTCGCGGCCGCTGGGACCGTGCTCGGAGTTGAACGGCGTCCCGTCGGGCGTCCAGACGACGCCCTGGGGGTTGCGGTGACCGTAGGTGAAGACCCGCCGGTCGGCGTCGCCGTCGTCGTACTCGGGATTGCCGGGTGCCGGGTCGCCCTCGGGAGTCACCCGCAGGATCTTGCCGGCGAGACTGGAGAGGTTCTGGGCGTTGTCGGGTTCGCCGCCGTCGCCGCAGGTGACCCAGAGGTGGTTGCGCGGGCCGAAGGTGACCCGGCCGCCGTTGTGGTAGCTGTCCGCCGGGATCCCGTCGACGACCGTCCGGACGGCCGCCCCGGGCTCGTCACTCTCCACGTCGAAGACTGCGACCTTGTTGTACTTGTCGTCGTTCTCGTCGCGGTAGGTGTAGTAGACGAAGACGTGGGACGGGTCGGGATACTTCGGGTGGACAGCGATACCCAGCGTGCCGCCCTCGCCGCCCTTGACCCACCAGGGGCGCTTGTCCGACCCCGGTTCGAGCGCGCCGGCGTCGATGGCGCCCGCGGGTTCGGCGACCGTCCGGACTTCGCCGCCGTCGAACTGGAGCACTCGTCCCACTCGCTCGGTGATGAAGAGACTCCCGTCCGGTGCGAACGCGAGGTCCCAGGGGATCTCCAGGTTCTCGACGAGGACTTCGGCCTCCAGGTCCGCTTCGAGGGGGGAGGTCGTCGGCGCGGACCACTCGGGGTCGTAGCGCGGCCACGCCTCCAGTGAGCGAGGGACGGCGTTCGCGGCGTCGGTGGGCGTCCCGTCCGGAGTGCCAGTATCGCCGTCACCACCGTCGTCGCCGTCGCCACCAGGGTCCCCGGACGGCGTATCGGTCGCCGTCGAACAGCCGGCCAGTCCGGCGACACCGGCCGCACTCACGCCGGTCAGCGCGAGGAAGCGTCGGCGAGAGCGGGGCGGCCGGTCCGACCGTACTGGAGGGCAGTCGTCCGGGCGACCGTCGGTCGACTCGTTGGACATGTCGAAACCCTACTACCCAATCGGGATGAATCTTCCGACAGCGGGAACGAACGGGACGACGTTGCCGACGAGCGAAACCAGCGGCGAGACCGCGAGCGCGATGCCGAGCGCGGTCACGGGGTAATCACGGCGACGGTATCGGAGTCGCGGGAGCGTCGGGTTCCAGGCGAAACAGCGTGCCCGGAGCGCCAGCGAGAGGTGGTCTGCGCGGGCGAACGCCCGGCGGGTACCGACGAGTGCCACGCGTCTCGCCCTGTCGACGAGCGACCGCTCGGTCCCACCTCTCGCCCGGATCGCCGTCCGTATCTGTGCGACGTCACGGCGCACGAGCGGCAGGAATCGAACCGTCAGCCCGACGCCGACGCCCAGCAACTGCCCGGGTTTGCCCGGGACGAGTCGCTGGACCGCCGCCCGCGAGTCCCGTGCCGGCGTCGAGACGACGTACGCACTCGTGACGAACAGCAGAAGCGCCACTCGCGAGACCGACAGGAGCGAGGGGACCGCCCGCTCCGGGACGATCCACGGGGACGAGAGCGTCACCATCGCGAGCAACGGACCGAGCGCGAGGATCACCAGCAACATCCGGTAACTCCGGATGACCGATAGCGGGGAGAGTCGGGCCGCGGCCAGCGACGCGACCGGGACGACGGCGAGCGTGGCGAGCCACAGCGGGTCGGCCGTCGCGAAGACGGCCACCGCGAACCCGACCTGCACTGCGAGTTTCGACCGCGGGTCGAGTCGGTGGGCGAGCGTGTCGCCGTCCCGGTAGGTCAACATCGCGGGTCGCGGACGTCGATGGCCGCGAGTCGGTCGGTCACCTCGGTCGGTGGGGCGTCGAACGCGATCTCCCCCTTCTTGAGGCCGACGACGCGGTCCGCTCTGTCCAGCAGGTCCCGCAGGTCGTGGGTCACGACGACGATCCCGGTCTCCCCGTCCGCGAACCGGTCGAGTCTCGCCAGGACGGACTCGCGGGCGGCCAGGTCGAGACCGACGAACGGTTCGTCGAGGACGAGGTGGTCGGGTTCCATCGCCAGCGCGCCGGCGACGGCGACCCGCGCCTGCTCACCGCCCGAGAGCGTGTCGATGCGCTCGGATTCACGGCCCGACAGATTGACCGTGGCGAGCGCGTCAGAAACCCGGCGGTCGATCTCCTCGCGAGGAAGTCCCAGGTTCTCGGGGCCGAACGCCACGTCTGCGCCGACGGTCGCGGCGACGAACTGGTCGCGGGCATGTTGAAACACCATCCCCACGCTCGTCCGGGCGGCGACCGGGTGTTCGGAGACGTCCCGCCCGTCCACGCGGACGACACCCGAATCCGGTTCGACGAGCGCGTTGAACTGCCGGACGAGCGTCGTCTTGCCGGAACCGTTCGCACCGGCTATCACCAGAAACTCCCCGTCGCCGACGGTCAGCGAGACGTCCGAGAGGACAGGGTCGCCGTCGTAGCGTTTGGTGACTCCCTCGACCGTGATCATCGCTCGACGAGGTCGGCGAGGTGCCCGCTCCTGACGAGCCCCATGGTCGCCGCGATCTTCACGACGTCTCCCGGGATGAAGACGACCGCACCGGCCACGAACCCGCGCGCGAGCGTCCAGCCCTGTACTTGCGCGAGCCACGGCGCTCCGACGAGGTAGATGACCGTGAGGCCCGCGAACAGCGCACCGGTCTGGAGCCAGACGGATATCTCGGACAGCGGCCGGGGGGTCAGGCTCCGGTGGACGACCGCGCCGACCAGGACTGCCGCCAGCAGGAACCCGACGAGGAAACCGCCCTTCGGCCCCGCGATGTACGCCAGTCCCGACCCGCCGTTCGAGAACACCGGTGCGCCGAGCGCGCCGACGAGCAGGTACAGCACGAACGTGAAGCCGCCCCAGAGCGGCCCCAGGAGGAGGCCGGCGAGATACACCCCGATAACCTGGAAGGAGATCGGCGCTGGAGAGAACGGATACGGGATCGACAGCTGGGCCAGGACGGCCGTCAGCGTCGCTATCAGGACCGCACGAGCGAAGTAGCCTACTGTCTCGTCACCCACCAGTTCGACGGACTCGTGTTCCTGTGACATGCTCGCCGGTGCGTCGTCAACCGATAAATAATCAGTGGTTGACGGTGGGATGAATACACGAACAGGCCTCCTGCAGACTGGTAGAACTATGGGTTCTTCTGGCGTATATCCCGATCGAGAAGTAATGACCACCCCCTACGAGTGGTTCCCGTTCCACGAGGACGAAGCCGTAGCGGCCGCTGTCGGTGCGGCACTGACAGCGGACTCGTCCATCGAGGAGGTTGCTACTCGATACGGCGTAGACTCGGACTCGGTCGTCGCCGCGGTCGTCGAGTTAGGGTGTACCGAGTACGTGGCTGCTGACTTCCCCACCGGGACGCCGAGTCCGTCACGGGAGCCGCCCGAATTCTCCGCGGCCGGCCTTCGGTAACGCGGGAACAATCCGGTGTCCGCGAACGCCCGCCAGGCGACACGACGCCTGCGACCTACGACATATCGTTTCCACGGGCGGTGCTCTCCGGCGCGGGCCAGCACGCACGAGAACAGGTTTCCGCTCACGTCAGAGACGCACTCGGTGCGGACGCCACCGGCCTCCGGGTAGCGACTCGTGCCGTCCCGACGGACCGGGAGCTTCCCGACCACGTGCGCTGGATTGCGGTCGAGTATCTCGTCGACGACAGCAGCCCCCGGTCGCCAGCGAAGGTTTCGACACCCCCGTTCCCGTTCGAACGGCTCGAACCCGTCCTTCCACGAACCGTCGACACGACGGTCGAGACCGAAGGCGAGACGTTCGTCGTTCGTAACATCCCTGTCGTCGCCACGAAAGAACACTGGGCGTAGCGACACTTCCGTTCGGCTGTCGCCGATTCTCGCTGGCGGCCTTCGTCAGCGGGCACTGAGACGAGCGAAGAGTGACCGGAGAAACGACGAGAACGAAACTGGGAACGAAGAAGACGAAACCGAGAAACGAAGAAGACGAAACCGGGAACTTACCGCGCGGCGGCCGCGACGCGCTCTTTCTCTTCTTTCTGGTTGACGGCGTAGGTGGAGACGTCGTTGTCGGCGGCGCCCATGAGCTGGTTGGCCAGGGCCTCCTCGGCGTCGACGGGCGACTTGAACGAGTCGTTGTAGACGCCCTCGGCGAGGAACTTCAGGGCCTGGTCGACGCGGCGCTGGGGCGCGATGTCGACGGCCTTCGGGACGGAGATACCGCCGTACTTCAGGCGGACGGTCTCCTCGCGGGGCGCGCTGTTCTCGACGGCGCCGACGAGCACCTGGATCGGGTTCTCGCCCGTGCGCTCGTGGACGATGTCGAACGCGTCGCGGGTGATGCGCATCGTCTTCTGCTTGTCGCCGGTGTTCTCGTCGGTCTGCATCAGCCGGTTGATCAGCCGCTCGACGATGCTGATCTCCGATTTCTGGAACTGCTTGGACGCGTGGCGACCCATCGTGTGGGCGATCGGCGTGACCGTGATGTAGCGCTCGGTGGAGGGGTCGTGGTACTCGATGTCGTCGACCGACCACTCGCCGAACAGTTTCGCACCGGTCGACTCGGCCTCGGGTTCGTCGGCGTCGGGAGATTCTGCTTCGGACATGTTATCGGACCGGTTTCTCCGCGTTGCCGCGAACGAGTTCCTTCAGCGAGACGCCGTTGACCTTCTCGACTTTGTATCGAACGCCACCGAGGTCGCCCATCGCACCGCCCTTCGCGCCGCCGATGCCGGCGATGGTGACTTCGTCGTGTTCGTCGATGAAGGAGATGGCGCCGTCACCGGGACAGAACGCGGAGACCTGCTTGCCGTTCTTGATGAGCTGGACCCCGACACACTTCCGGATGGCCGAGTTGGGCTGTTTCGCCTCGATACCGAGCTTCTCCAGGACGATACCCCGGCCTCGCGGGGCACCTTCGAGCGGGTCGGACTTCTCGTTGAGTCCCCGCTCGCGGCGCGCGTAATCCGAGTCGGACCACCGGTGTTTCTGGCGGTCCTTCTTCAGCTTCCGCGCGGCGTACTTGCCGTTTGCCATAGTACCCGTCCGTATCCGACGGAGTCACTTAAGTTCACTCTTTCCGCACGACGCTCCTCGCCCCGTTTCGCCCGAAAACGACCGATTTCGACTCTGTGTGTCGTTCGCACGGGCTGCTCTGCCAGTCCGTCTTCTACCAGTCCGTCTCCTGCCGTCAGGACGGAACCCACGAGGGCCGCGTCACGCTGGTCGCATCGACCGCCCGCGTGCGATACGTTCGGTCGAGGCCCACCCGGGTCCCGGCCCCGCCGTCGCGTTCGAGTGCGAAGCGGTACTCGACGATCCGTCCGTCCGGCGCGACCAGCAGTGTCGCACTCTCCAGCGACGCGTTCGGTCCGAGTTCCGACTGCGTCGACTCCCCGAGGTCCGACCGGAGCGACGTGGCGCTGTATCGATAGAGCGTCCGTCCGTCCCGTTCGACGGTCCCGTCCGGCGCGAACGCCGGGCCAGCGAGCGTCTCCAGGCTCGTCGTCTCCATCGCGAGCCCCACCGCTCGTCGGCGGTCGAACCCACCCTCCGAACACCCCGCCTCCCCGGCGTACCGGGTGCAGGTGGTCGTTCCGTTGTCGAACCGACTCGACCGCCCCTGCACGGTGCCGTCCGGCGTCGCGGACCGGCGTTCGATCAGCAAGCGCTCGCTCGCCAGTCCGAACCGACGGACGTCCGTAATTCGCGTGGCGACCGTCCCGTTCGAGGCGTACGTGACCGTGCCGTTGTTGGTCAGCGTGAACGATTCCGCGCCACCGAGTGCTTCGAGGTGTGCTCGTGCGAGCGCTCTGGCGTCCAGCCGTCCGTCCGTGACGTACGGGTGTTCGTCCGCCACTGTCCGGACTGTCCCCGCGTCCGCCGTTTCGGCCGGTGTGACAGTCCCGGAGTCGGCTTCGTCTCCGTCGGTGGCGGTCGCGTCGTCGGCATCACTCGCGTCGTCGTCGTCGCCGCCCGTCTCGCTCTCACCCGCTACGGCCTCGGCTGGCACCGGTCCGTCGGTCGGGGATGCTGTCCCTCCAGCAACACCTGCGCCGTCACCGTCGGCGGACGTCGAGTTGCCCGGGAGACCCGAACACCCCGCAAACAGCACGACGACCAGCAGTATCGCTACGCTCGCCCGGTGTATCGAGTACGCCCGGTTCATCGACCGTCACGAGACCGGCTTTCGTAAAAACAGATGTCCCTCGATTATCAGGAGTGATGCCGAGAACGGCTGTGGCAGGTCCGGATTGCCACTCAGGTCAGTTCCACGTCGTCGACGTCGAAGTGTCGCGCCGCCAGCGTCCGGGCGGCCGCGATGTTCCGTCCGTCCTTGCCGATGGCGATCCCGCGGTCCTCGTCGGCCACTTCGGCGTAGGCGACGGTCACTGCGTCGTCTCCGTCGCCCTCGCTGATCGTGACGTTGTAGACCGCCGCAGGCGCGAGCGCACTGGCGACGAAGTCCTCGGCGGTGGGGGCGTCCTCGACGAGTTTGATCTCCCGGTCGAGTTGCCCCTCGACGCGCTGGACCGTTCGCCCGCCGGGGCCGATGGCCTCGGCCATCTCGCCGGCCTTGACGAGCACCAGCAGGCGGTCGAACTCCTCGTCGACGACGCAGTCACGAACTGTGGCGCCGCTCTCTTCCTCGATGAGCGCGATGATACGGCGGGCTTCGTCGGTGAGCGTGACAGTCATGCGGGGTCCGTGACTGTCAGTCGTCGCGGGCGCTCATCCGCAGGTCGACGTCGCCGGTCCCCAGTTTGATGGGCTTGCCGACGATGACGTTCTCGGTGACGCCGTTGAGTTCGTCCACCTCGCCGTGGATCGCGGCGTCGAGCAGGTGGTTGACCGTCACCTCGAAGGCCGCCCGCGCGAGGACGGACTCCTTGTTGCCCGAGATGCCGTGGCGACCGATGGACTCGATGGTACCGCGGTTGGTCATGATGTCCGCGACGAGCATCAGGTGACGGATGTTCACGTCGTCGAGCCCCTGCTCTTCGAGCGTGTGCATCGTTTCGTCGATGATCGACTCCCGGGCCGCCTCGATGCCGAGATTGCGGTAGATCTCGTGGATGTTGTTACAGTCGGTCCGCGTGCCGTCGACGCCCTCCAGGTCCAGGACCGCACCGAGGTCCGACCCCTCGGTGTAGAGCACGAACTCCTCGCCCTGTTCGGTCTCCTCTTTCCGGATGACGACGCGAGTGATCTCCTCGATGCCCTTGAAGACGATCTCGCGCAGTTCCTCGACGAGCTGGAGCAGGTCCCTGTAACTGGGCTCTTCCGGCCCGAACTGGATGACCGTCCGCGCCGGGATGTCCACCTCGACGCCGAGGTTCGACTGGACTGTCGCGGCGACTTCCTCGACGACCTCGTCGATCGAACCGGCGGTCGGCCACCGTTCCTGGAGGGTGTCCTCGTTGAGGTCGACCTGGACGAGCATGTCCGCGACGTTCGTCGAGACGTCGCCCAGCTGGAGGATCTTCGTCGACTCGATGCTCCAGACGACCTCGTGAGCGCGCTCGCGGTCCGTCGCGTACTCCTCTTCGAGGTGGACCTCCATCGTCGGGGTGTCGGGCTCCTTGCGCGCGTCGACGAGTTCGATCAGGCGGGGGAGCCCCTGCGTGACGTCGATCTCGGCGACGCCCGCGTAGTGGAACGTGTTCATCGTGTTGTGCGTCACGACACCCTGTGCGGTCGTGAACGTCTCCAGTCCCGACACCGAGAAGTCGTAGACGTACTCGTGGCCGGGTTCGACCGTCTCGATCGATTCGATGCGGTCCCACGATGCACGTCCGACGATTTCCGGAGTCGTGGCGGCGGCCGTCTGTACCGTCGTGCCACCGTCGGCGGCTACCGATTTGTCCAGCGCCGACAGGTCGGCTTCCCCAGTATCGTCGTCGTACTCGCCGACGACCGGCAGTTCGTCGCCGACCGAGAGTTCCTCACTCGCGATCGGGACGAGTTCGTCACCGTCCCTGACGACGAACGAGTGGGACTTCGTCGCGCGAATGTCGCGACCGGACTCCAGTTCGAATCGCAGGAGTTCCTCGGGCGCGTCGTGGCGACTCACCTCTTCGAGCGGCTTCCACGAGACGCGCTCGTCTGCGCGAAGTGACAGCACTTCCATCTCGTCGGGTGCGGTCGCGACCTCGTGACCGTCGACCTCGCGCGTCTCGCGAACTGCGGCGAGGCCGTCGACGAGCGACCCGATCTCCGTGACGTCCGTCTCACCGCTACGTCGGACAACGACTCGCTCGTCGTACGGAACCGACATCTGCGTCCCCGGCTCCCCGATAGACTGTGCGCTGACGGTCCCGACCGGGTCCAGGGGGTCGACGCGGGATTCGACGTACTGGCTCTCGGTGGCCTGTGCGATTTCGTCGACCTGTTCGAGCGTCAACTCGCCGCGGTCCTCGAGGGTGTCGTAGACCTCCTCTTTCAGCCGGCGGGGGAGTTCGGTGTCCTCGACCAGGGCCCGGACGTCCTCGGTGACCTGCATGGTCAGTCACCCCCGGCCGCTTCCATCCACCAGTCGTCGGCGTGCTCCGAGAGGTTGATGCGGTCCTCGCGGGCGCCGAGGAAGCTCTCCTTCTCGGAGTCGTCGGCGAACTCGGCGTCGACGACGCGGTCGGCGATGGCCTCGACGTCGACGGCCTGCCCCTCCTCGCTGGAGGAGACGTCGACCGGCGAGGTGCCGTCCTCGCCGAACTCGAACTGGACGATGTTGTCCGTCGTATCGCGGACGGTGCCGTCGTACTGGGTCTCCAGTTCGGAGAGCGCGTTGATGAGCCGGCGCTGCAGGTAGCCGGACTTGGAGGTCCGGACCGCCGTGTCGACCAGCCCCTCGCGGCCACCCATCGCGTGGAAGAAGAACTCCTTGGGCGTGAGGCCGCTCCGGTAGGAGTGCTCGACGAAGCCGTGGGCCTCGGCCGAGAGGTCGTCCTCCTTGAAATGGGAGAGCGTACGGTCCTCGTAGCCGCGGTTGATGCGCTCGCCCCGGACCGCCTGCTGGCCGACACAGCCGGCCATCTGCGTGAGGTTGAGCATCGAGCCACGCGCACCGGACTGTGCCATGACGACCGCGGGGTTGTCGTCGCCGAAGTGGTCCTCGGCGATGTCCCCGGCGGTGTCACGGGCGCGGCCGAGCGTCTGCATGATCTTCATCTCGAGAGTCTCGTCGACCGTCCGGCCGGGCAGGGACTCGAGGTCGCCCCGCTCGTAGGACTCGATGAGGTCCTCGACGTGGTCGTAGGCCTGGTCGATGGCCTCGTTGATCTGGTCTTCGGCCTCGTCCGGGATGGACTCGTCGTCGATCCCGATAGAGAACCCGAAGTGCATGATCGAACGCATCGCCAGGGCGGCGACCTCGTTGATGAAGATGCGCGCCCGCGTCTTCGAGTAGACCTTCGCGATGGTGTCGACGACCTCGCCGCCGAAGGCACCGACCGCGTCCTCGTCGATAGTACCCGAGACGAGCTGGCCGTCCTCGACGACGACCGTGTCGCCGGCCGAGGAGGTGAACTCCAGGTTCAGGTCGTCGGGCAACAGTTCGGAGAACAGCGTCCGGCCGGTCCAGTAGTCGTGGCCGTTCTCGTCGACGCCGTCGGGGGCGGGCAGTTCGTCGATTCGCGTCGCGCGCAGCAGGTCCAGCGCCTGCGTCTCGTTGAACTGCGGGTTGGTGTGGGTCAGCAGGTACGTCCCGGAGATGTGGTCCTGGATGGCGCCGATGATGTTCTCGCCGAAACGGGGTGAGAGCATCTGTTCCTGGACGCGCATCAGGACGCGAGCCTCGGCGCGAGCCTCCTCGTTCTGGAGGGCGTGCATGTTCATCTCGTCTCCGTCGAAGTCGGCGTTGTACGGCGGACAGACGACGGTGTTGAGCCGGAACGTCTTGTACGGCATCACGACCACCTCGTGGGCCATGATGGACATCCGGTGGAGCGACGGCTGGCGGTTGAAGATCACGATGTCGCCGTCGATGAGGTGCCGGGAGACCTCCCAGCCCGGTTCGACCTTCTCGGCGAGTTCCTCGCAGTTCTTCTCGGTGACCTTCAGTCGGCGGCCGTCGTGACGGCGGACGTAGTTCGCGCCCGGGTGACCCTCGGGCCCGTTGGCGACGTAGCGGCGGGCCTTCTCCAGGTTGCGCTCGTTGACGTTCATCGTCTGGGTCATCTCCGTCGCGACCCGCTCGGGGACGCCGACCTCGTTCAGCGAGAGCGTCGGGTCCGGCGAAATCACGGTCCGCGCGGAGAAGTTCACCCGCTTCCCGGACAGCGAACCCCGGAAGCGCCCTTCCTTGCCCTTCAGGCGCTGGGAGAGCGTCTTGAGGGGGCGACCCGAGCGGTGCCGTGCCGGCGGCGTGCCCGAGATCTCGTTGTCCATGAACGTCGTGACGTGGTACTGCAACAGTTCCCAGAGGTCCTCGATGATGAGCTGGGGAGCGCCCGCCTCGCGGTTCTCCATGAACCGCTGGTTGATGCGGATGATGTCGACCAGCTTGTGCGTGAGGTCGTCCTCGGAGCGCTGGCCGTTGTCCAGCGTGATGGAGGGACGGGCCGTCACCGGTGGGACCGGGAGCACGGTGAGTATCATCCACTCCGGCCGGGAGCGTTCGGGGTTGACGCCGATTGCCTCGATGTCCTCGTCGGGGATCTCCTCGAACCAGTCGCGGATGTCCGAGGGCATCAGCTTGTCCATGTCCTCCTGGACGAGGTACTGTGCCGAGGAACTGATGTCGGGGTCGACCTCCTCCAGGTCGTTCAGCCGGCCCAGCGCACGCCCGAGGTTCTTCAGGCGCTCGATGTCGTTGCGGTCAGGGCGGTAGGTGCCCGAGAGCAACTCGCGGATACGGCCCGAGTCGAAGTCGGCGTCGTCGAGTTCCTCCGCGACGTCGTCGGGCGTGACCGGTGCGCCCTCCTCGGGGTCCATCGCCCGTTCCAGGCGCTTCGAGAGCTCGGAGTGGGGGACCTCGATGATCTCGTAGTAGGTCGTGGGCTTCTCGTGTTTGATGTCGAACTGCTTGGCGCCGCAGTACGGACAGTAGTCGACCTTCCGGCACTCCCGGATCGCCGACTTGAGCACGTCACTGGGGTCGTTACCCAGTTCCTTGGCGCGGCGGAGTTGCTCGCGGTAGTGGCGCTTGCGCTCCTCTGCGGCCTGCTCGGCGTCCGCAGTGCGACGGCCGTCGACCGGCGTCAGTCGCGAACACTCGCGGCAGGTCCCGCGCAGCAGGCGGCGGATGAGCTTCGCGAACCCGACGTGGATGACGGGCGCGGCGAGTTCGATGTGGCCGAAGTGGCCGTTACACGAGCCAGAGTGTTTCCCACACGTTTTACACTCCAGCCCGGGGTCGATGACGCCCAGTCGGGGGTCCATCAGCCCCATGTCGATGGGGAAGCCGTCGTCGTCGTAGGTGTCGGCCGTGATGACCTTCGTGGCCGACATCTCCCGATACTCCTCCGGGTCCATCAGCCCGAAGCTGATCTGCCCGATCTCCTGTGGTGTGCCCTGTGCGCTCATTCGTGTGCCTCCGTCCGGTTGCCTCGTGTCGCCATCAGACTGCGTCCTCCAGTTCGATCCGCGGCGCGATACCCAGCGCCTTCATCTCGTCCAGCAGGAGTTTGAAGGCGTAACTCATCTCCACCTCGTGGATCTCGGTCTCCTCGTCGCAGTTGGGACAGTAGACGCGGCGTTGCTCGACGTTCTCGACCGCCGTCATCCCACACCGGCCACAGACGTTGATGAACTCCCGGTCGGACTCGTCCAGCAGTCGTTCCTTGAGCGCCATCGCCGCCCCGTGGCCGATGAGGACGTCGCGTTCCATCTCCCCCACACGGAGCCCACCCTCGCGGGCGCGACCCTCGGTGGGCTGGCGCGTGAGCACCTGCACCGGCCCGCGCGAGCGAGCGTGGATCTTGTTCGAGACCATGTGGTAGAGTTTCTGGTAGAAGATGGTCCCGACGAAGATGTCCGCGTCGATCTTCTCGCCGGTCACGCCGGAGTACATCGTCTCCTTGCCGTTGGACTTGAAGCCGCGTTCCTCCAGCGATCCCCGCAACTCCTCCTCGTCCTCGCCGGTGAAGGCGGTGCCGTCGACGCGCCGTCCTTCCAGCGAGCCGACTTTGCCGCCGATCATCTCGAGGATGTGGCCGACGGTCATCCGCGACGGGAGCGCGTGCGGGTTGATGATGAGGTCGGGAACGACACCGTCCTGTGTGAAGGGCATGTCCTCCTGGGGCGCGATGTGGCCGACGACGCCCTTCTGACCGTGCCGGGACGCGAACTTGTCGCCCAGTTCCGGGATCCGCTCGTCGCGCACCGAGACCTTGGAGAGCTTCGAGCCGTCCTCGCCCTCCATCAGCGTCACGGTGTCGACGACGCCGGATTCACCGGAGCGCATCGTCACGCTCGTCTCCCGGCGCTTCTGCGGGGAGAGCCCGCCCATGTCGTCCGGTTCTTCCAGGAACCGGGGCGGACTCGTCTTCCCCAGCAGGACGGCGTTCTCGTCGACTTCCGTCTCGGGGTTGACGAGGCCGTCCTCGTCGAGGTGGGTGTAGGCTTCCTCGCCGCGAGCGCCCCGGACCTCGTCGTCGGGGATCTCGAAGCGGTCCTCCTGGCCGCCGGGATAGCGCCGTTCCTCGCCCTCGTAGGTCCGGAAGAAGTGCGAGCGAGCGAGTGCGCGGTCCACGGAGCCCTTGTTCATCACGAGGGCGTCCTCGATGTTGAACCCCTCGTAGGACATGACCGCGACGACGAAGTTCTGGGCGGCCGGGCGCTCGTCGTAGCCGATCTGTTCGGTCGTCTGGGTCTTGACCAGCGAGAGCTGCGGGTAGTGCAGCAGGTGCTGGCGCGTGTCCGGGCGAACCCGGTAGTTCGCGCTCGGGAGACCCAGGGACTGTTTGATCATCCCCGAGCCCATCGTGATGCGCGGCGAGGCGTTGTGTTCGGGGTAGGGGATCATCCCCGCACCGATGCCGAACATCAGCTGGGGGTCGACCTCGAGGTGGGTGTGGTCCTCGGTGAGTTCCTCCTCGTCGACGCCCACGAGGATGTCTTCCTCTTCCTCGGCGTCGATGAACTCGATGTACCCGCGGTCGACGAGGTCCTCGAAGGCGACGTCGCCTTCCTGGAGGGCCTCGACGTCCGCGTCGTCGATGAGGGGTTCGCCGTTCTCGACGACGAGCAGGGGGCGGCGCGCCCGGCCGGCGTCGGCGTTGACGATGACCTCGCCCGTGCGGTCTTTGACCGAGACGTTGACCATCTCGCTGACGTCGCCCCGGCGGCGCGCCTGGCGGATCTGTTCGGCTAGCTGTGTCGGGTCCGGGTGGGTCCCCACCAGGCTCCCGTTGACGTAGACTTTGGCTTCTCGCTGTGAACTCATGGTGTCAGTCGTCCGCTGGTGTCTGCTCGATGGACTCGATCCCGGGGATGCCCGACACGCCCATCGCTGCCAGTTCCTGTTTCAGTTCCTGTTCGTCCTCGACGTTCTGGGAGAGCTCCATCGCCTGTGCGAAGTTCTTCACCAGTCCGCAGTTCGGTCCCTCCGGCGTCTCGGAGGGGCAGATACGACCCCACTGGGTCGCGTGCAGGTCCCGCGCCTCGAAGTGTGGCTGCGAGCGCGACAGCGGCGACCGGAGCCGGCGCAGGTGGCTCAGGACACCCATGTAGTCCGTCCGGTCGACCAGTTGCGAGACGCCCGAACGCCCCCCGACCCAGTTGCCCGTCGCGATGGGGTGTTCGAGGCGCTCGGTCAGGACGTCAGACCGCACGACAGTCGAGACGGAGAGTTGCCGGTTGCGCATGTTCGCCCGTTCGAGCTGGTATTTCACGTCGCGGGCGAGCTTGTTCAGCGCCGTCCGGAAGAGGTCTTTCATCAGGTCGCCGCTGACCTTCAGGCGCTTGTTGGCGTAGTGGTCCTTGTCGTCGGCTTCGCGGCGCTCCAGGGCGAGTTCGAAGCAGGCCTCGGCCATCCGACAGAGGTAGTAGGCCTTGTTGATCCGGACGTCCTCCTCGTCGACGCCGTCCTCGTGGAGGTGCGGGAGGAGGTACCGGTCGATGACGTAGTTGGCCCGCTTGAGCTGGTAGTTCTTGCCCTGGCCCGACGCCACCCGTTGACCGAGCGCCTCGATGGCTCCTTCGGTCGACTGGACCTCCGCGGCCTCCAGGTTCTCGAGCATGAACTTCACGATCTCGGGGTCCTCGGAGACGCGGTGGACGATCTCCTCGTCCGACTCCAGGCCGAGCGCCCGGACGAGCGTCACGAAGTTGATGCTCCCCGACACCGAGGGGAACGAGACCTCGAGCAGGCCGTCACGACCCCGCTCGACCAGGACGAGGGCCCGGTACCCGCGACGCTGGGAGAAGGTCTTGGCCACCTCGATGGTGTCGCCGTACTTCGTGTCGGTCTCGGCGAGGATCTTGTTGGGAGCGAGGTCCTCGCTGGTCATCAGGACCCGCTCGGAGCCGTTGACGATGAAGTAGCCGCCGGGGTCGGCGGGGTCCTCTCCGATGTCGATCAGTTCGTTGCGGGTGAACCCCGCGATGTTACACTTGTCCGACCCGACCATGACCGGCATGCGGCCGATCTTGGTCTCGGTCTGGTCGACCACCCGCTCTTCCTCCTCTTCGCCGCCCTTGATGATCGCCATCTCCATGAAGACGGGGGCGGCGTAGGTGATGTTCCGGAGGCGGGCCTCCTGGGGGTAGAGCAGTTCCTCGGAGCCGTCGGCTTCCCGGACGCGGGGAGTTACGACGCGGACGTCCCCGAGTTCGACGTAGACGGGCTCTTCGCCCTCCTTGTCGCCGATGTCCGTGTCGATGGTGGCTTTCTCGTCGACGACTTCCTGCATCCCCCTGTCGAGGAAGGCGTTGAACGATCGAAAGTGGTGTTCTGCGAGGCGTTCCCTCGAAAAGTACTCGCGCGATATCTCGCGCCTGTCCTGTACGTTCATGTTAATCTACGACGAGTCGGTATACCACTGCCTGGTCGGCCGTTCGCGAGTCCCTGACGACCTTGACGACGTCGCCAGTCTCGGCGTCCACGTCCAGGTCGCGGATCGCCGGGTCCGTCCGTTTGATCTTCGGCAGGTCTGTTTTCTTGATGTCGTACTCCTGTAGGACGTCCTCGATCTCGTCCCCGTCGAGGACGTCGTGGTCCGGAACGAGTTCGTGGTCGGTTACGTCTACCATGTGTGGGTCTGGCCGGATGGAGAAGTTGCTGTCACGAGAGACTACAGGGCTATAAAACAGGCAACCACATAACGCTTTCCAAACGCCGGCGGCTACAGCTATTCAACCCGGTAGGCCGGGCAAGGGCGTCGCGGAACCTCGCGGTTCAGTACCCGACTCGTACGCCGAGGGGATACATAGTAGTTCGGGTGAAATGGCTCGTTCCACTCGCCATTCGAGGTAGTCTGTGCCGGTCACGTTCGGCCCGGGAGCACGTCCCCAGATAGTCGGAAAACCCCGACAGAACCCGGTTTCGACCGGTCTGGTCCGGTCGTGGAGCGTCTCGGAGCTCCGCGAGAGAGGGCGTCGAGCGGGTCGGGCTGACACTCTATTACTCCCAGTTCCGCAAGTTCCGCCAGTCTACAGAAGAGCGTGCTCACTTGTTGTTGGTGTTCGCGTAGCGGTTGTACAGCCACCACGGAGTATCGAGCACTGTCGCCAGTACAACTGCGACCCCGAGTCCCATCAGGAATCCATCGGTGAACCGAAGCGCGAGGAAGACCGCGATACCGCTCACGGCAACTCTGGTCGCTCGGGCCAGACCCCGATCGAGAAGGGCAGTTCGAAGCGCAGACATCACTTACTCCGGGGTCGATTCGTCCGAACGGTACTCTTCCTCGGTCGTGACTTCCAGGAAAACGTCTTCGAGCGTGCGTTCCCCACCGATCTCTCTGTGGCCTGTGAGTTCGCCCGGTGGACCCTCCGCGACGAGGTCGCCATCGTAGAGGATGCCGACGTCGGTCGCGATCTCTTCGACGACGGGGAGGATATGCGTCGAGAGGAACACGGTTGTGTCCGTCGCAGCCAGGTTCGTGATGGTCTCGCGGACCGTTCGGACGGCACGCGGGTCGAGCCCGGACGTCGGTTCGTCGAGAAAGACCACGTCGGGGTCGTGCATGATCGCCTGGATCAAGTCAGATTCGGCCGCCTCCGGAACCGCCGAACCCGCCGAAGTCCATGTCGTCGAAGAACTCCGGTGCGGTGCTCTCGGTCGCGTAGACGTACAGTGCCGTCTTGGCGACACCACTGAGCGCTTTCCCGACCAGGAGGCCGAAGACGAATCCGGAGCCACCGACCACGACCGTCGCCAGCAGCTGGATTCCGGTGCCTGCGGTCACGACGAACGTGAGGGCACCGAGCCCGAGGCCCGCGAGCGCCAGCAGGAACGAGAAGACGTCGATCGTGGCCATCGCACCGATGGACTCTCCCCACGTGTTTTTGAACGTGGTAGCGCTCTCCGAGAACATCTCCGTGAGAGACGGGTCACGGAAGACGATCACGGGGACGACGAAGTAGGTCATCACGCTCCATGCCACCGCGAAGACGCCGGCGAGGATCTGCGCGACGAGGTTGTCCTCCGATTCGATGATGCGGATGATCACGCCGACGACCGCGGCGACCACCGACCAGGCTAGCAGCGGTAGTTTCCGCTGCCAGGCGGCGGCGAGCGCGCCACGGATCGACGGCTCCTCACCGTGGAAGACAGTCCGAGTCGCTGCGACGAGGGCTGCCGTAAAAAACGACGCGACAAACGTCTCGACGAGATAGGCGACGAATAATGCGCCGTACAGTACTACCCCGGGATCCTGAATGGAGTCCGTGAGGAGCAGGCTTCCGAACAGCGTTGCGATGAACGCGATCCCGGAAATCCCGCCGACGAGCGGGAACACCAACAGTTTCGGATGGGCTCTGAGCACGCGGCCGCTCCGGCGTGCCATCCCGAATCCGATTTTGAGGCGACTGAACACTCTCATACCGGTGGTGCGTTCCCCGTGATATTGGCGGCTATGCTCTTGTTCTGAGTCAGCAACAGCCCCGAAATCTTTTCACTCGGAATGGCTCAGAGACGGTGGCGAACACCTCCGGCCAGGCCGTGAAAGTACTCCCGCGCTACACGGCCAGTCAAGCGCCCGCATCTGTCGACTCGACTCTCAGCTCTTGCCGTTCTCTCACAGGCGCAAACCAGAGGGTGTCTCATCGCATGAGACCGCGCGAGCGACTTCTTTTTCGTGCCGTTCGAGCCGACAGATATGCTTGAAGCTGGATCACTTGCCATCGAATGGCTCGCAACCGGTGTGTTCGTCGCGGTCCTCGGTGCGCTCGTCAAGTTCGCGGGCTGGACGTGGTTGCTGGCCGGGTACAGCGAATCGACCTCCTCGGCGTCCGACGACGTCGTACAGGACGTGGGTGGGAACGCGATCCTCCGCGTCGGTATCGCCCTCGTTGTGGTCGGCGTCGTCGCGTCTGTGACGACCTAACCGTCGTTTATCGGCGTCGTGGTCGGTGGGGTGATACTGGTGGAGGTTGCGCGCCTGATCTATCGTCTGAACAGGGGTTCACCGTCACAGACTGCCTGACGTGGAGGACTGGTTCTGTTCAGCTGGCAGCTTACCGTGAGAGATCCTGCTCATCTCCCCGCCAGCGTCCTGCTCATCTCCCCGCCAGCGTCCTGCTCATCTCCCCGCCAGCGTTTTGGTCCACGCACGCGTGCGGATCCCATGGACGACGTCGAGAGCGAAGACATGCCGCGGGTACTCGTCGAGGAGTTCCTGGCGCGCGAGGAGGGGACACGGGCACTCCTCGACCAGCTGGAACGGCTCACGCTGGAGGGTGACCACGAGACGGTCCGCGAGCGGATCCGCGACCTCGCCGAGCACAACCGCAACGTCTTCTACGCCGTCGCACTCAGTCTCACCGGCTCCAAACAGTTCTACGGCGACGTCGAGGCACAACTTGGGGTCGAGGCGGCGGACGTGCTCCGCGATATCGGTGAGACCTACCCCTCCCTCGCCGAACCGTTCGGCGTCGTGCGGACCGAACAGACCCGCGACCGGCACAACCCCGTGACCGAACTCGAAGCTCACACCACATACGTCGCCGAGGAGGAGGTGCCCGCGGTCCGGTACACGCCCAAGTCGGGCGCGGTCGAACTCTTCACCGGGAAGGGCTCGCCCGAGGAAGTCCTCCAGTTCGCCTCCTATCTCGTGCAGGCGACGACGGACTCGCTCGACAGCGCCATGGACCGGGACTACTCGGTCAACACCGAGGAACTGAGCGCGCTCATCGACCGCCAGGAGGAACTCGAGGCCGAACTCGACCAGTTGCGCGACCAGATCGACGAACTCCGACGGACACCGGTCGACCGGGAGTGAGTCGCCGAGTCGCCACTCGCCGTTTTCCCGAGTGCGGATCGGTCGCTCATAGTTTTATTAGGAGGCGAGCGAAAGCCCGCCACAGGGACACTCAGGGCATGGTCGACCGATTGCGGACACAAGTCGAGAAGGAGGAACGGGACCAGCGGATACTCCGGGCGGTCATCGAGGACGGGCCGATCGGTATCACCCGACTCGCCGACGAGACGGGCGTCCCGGAACACAAGGTGCGCTACTCCCTGCGGATGCTCGAGAACGACGGCCTGATAGAACCGACGCCGAACGGGGCCGTCCCGGCCGACGACATCGACGAGCGACTGGCACGGATCAACGACGGCATCGACGACATCGTCGAGCGACTCGAGGCCCTCAGAGAAGTCTTCTGAGACCGGGAGACGGCTCGGCGGTGCGCTGGAGCGTAGGTTAAACAGATTTTTAGTTTGAAAAACCTATTTGGGGGCGTCGTCCCTCGGTCGAGTCGCATGGCAGCAAGCAGCGAGTCGACTTCGGCAACGACGGTTCTGTACGTCGTCGTCGTCGTCGTCGCCGTCCTGGTTGCAACCGTACTCGCGCCGGTCGTCTACAGTGCGATGGCCGGCTCCGGCGACTCGAAGGGGCCAAGCGTCGCCGTCATCACCCTGCGCGGTGGGACGAGCAGCGCAAACATCGCGGCCGTCTCCGAGGATCTCCGGCAAGCGAGAAACAACGACTCCGTCGAGGCAGTCGTCATGCGGATCGACAGCGGTGGGGGCGCGGTCACGTCCAGCGAGGAGTTCTACCTCGCGATGAATCGCACCGCCGCCGAGATGCCGCTCGTGACCTACGTCGAAGGCTACGCGGCTTCGGGGGGCTACTTCGGCATCGCACCGTCGGACGCGATCTACGTGAAACCGAGCTCGCTCGTCGGCAGTATCGGCGTCGTCGCGACGCTGCCGAGCGCGCTCGAATCACAGAACGCACAGGTTCGCAACGCGTTGCGGACCGGTCCGGACAAACAGCTCCAGACTATCGACAGCGTTCGCGAGGAACTGGAACTCCTCCAGAACGCCTTCGTCGGCACCGTGATGGAACACCGCGGTGACGAACTCACCCTCTCGCGCACCGAGGTGAGCAACGCGGCCACCTACCGCGGCACCGAGGCCGTCCGGAACGGCTTCGCCGACGATATCGGCACGCTCGAATCGGCCATCCAGCGCGCGGCCGAAGAGGCCGACGGCATCGAGGGCGACTCCTACGGCGTCCACTACAAGGCGCCGCCGTCGGTGACGGGAGGGACGATCATCCTCTCTGACGCCGACGTGGAGTCGACCAACGGCAGCATCGTCTACGTCGACCAGGGCGAGGAAGACACCGGGACGGACTTCGTCCCGCCAGTGCGCTACTACGCGGTCTACGGGATCCCCGAGTCCGCGGTCGAAAATCAGGAGGTGGTGACCAATGAAACCGGCTGAGATCGCCAGACCGCTCGGCGTGTTCGTGATCGTCATCGCAGTCATCCTCGCGGGGAGTGCGGTCCTCGGTGCCGTCGCCGGCGGGAGCGGCAGCGCACCGACCGAGGGCCAGAACGTCCAGGGCCAGTCGCCCGAGCAGTTCCAGCCCGGGTCGGTCAACCCCGACGTCGACCCCGAGACCGGCGATATCTCCGTCGACGCCGACGACGGCACGAAGAAGGTCCTGATCGACAGCCAGCACGGCAACGCCTACGACCGCGACGACATCGAACCGCTCGTCGAGGCGCTGGCCGAGGCGGGCCACACCGTCGACTTCGCACCGAGCGGCACGAGCGACGACGGTGGCTTCGGCCAGAGCACCGGCTACAACGCCACGCTCCAGGAGTACGACGCGCTGCTGGTCATCAACCCGACGGAGGGCTTCACCGAGGACGAGCGCGCCGGCCTCCGGACGTACATGGATAACGACGGCCGGGTCGTCGTGCTCGGCGAACCCACCCAGACCGGCGTCAGCGGGGGCGGACTGATCGCCTCGCTGACGACGGTCTCGTTCGGCGCGAACGACCTGACCAGCCAGTACGGTGCGCGGATGGGCGCCGAGGCGCTGTTCAACGTCGACGACGACGCCAACGACAACGGGTTCAAGAGCATCAACGCCGCCCCCGAGAGCACGAGTTCACTCAGTGAGGGCGTCGACACGATAACCTTCGAAAACCCCGGCTACATCGTCAGGACGGGCGAGAGCGACGCGACGGTGCTCTACACCGCGGCAGACGGCACCAAGACGCTCGAAACGCGGCGCAATGGCACCTACGCCACTGTCGTCCGCAACGACAACATGGTGTTCGTCTCCGATTCCGACTTCGTCGACCAGGACGAGGTCTACGACGCCGACAACGAGGTCTTCGTCAGCAACCTGCTCGACTTCCTCACCTCCGGCGACAAACCCGACGACGTCCCCGAGACGTCCAGCGAAGGAACCCCCGGCGGGTTCTGATCCTCCGGGCTCTCCGCTGTCGGTTCGATTTTCGACTTTTTCCACCGGTGTAGCGACAGGTACGACCTCCCGTTTCGGCGTACTCGCCGAAGACCCGGCGCGGTACTCTCGATCTCACTGTGGCTCGATATTTCCTTCATTGAATCGCTGTACTCCAGTGGGTCGTTACGGGTTTTCGGACTGATTCACGGCTGAATTTCTGCCCTGGTGGAATCGGTTGTGGACTGGTTCGGGACCGGGACTCCACACCGAGTCTCCCGACTCTGGACTGTTTCGGAACTGGTTTTTCAGGCTGAACTGAAGTAGCGATGGTTCTAAAGCAGTTGAATCACCACTGTCGCTATATGGAAGACAGGTGGGAAGGTCTAGATCGACGGCAGTTATTGGCTGCAGTTGGGACAGCAGGTTCCCTGTTGGTAGCAGGGTGTGGAAGTGATGGTTCTGACACTCCGAACTAATCAACTGAGGCTAACGTTTCTACTGACGGGCGTACGGAGACTGCTTTTAGCACGGTAGAGCGGGCTACGACTTCTGATTCTCCGAGCCCGACTCAAACCGGGGAATCTACCCCGGTTCCGGAACCACTGCCCAGAGAACATGTAATGAATATACAGCCGATGGAAGAAACCAGCAGAAACAGCAGTATCGTATTCGGAACCCCTGAAGACATCGATACTGCTGGAAGGTATACTGTGGACCTCGCAGAAGGCAGTAGAATCCACAACCTAGATTTCAACCAGGTAATAGAAAACAAACCCGGAATGGAAAGCAACTGAAGTTCCGACACGAGCACCGACATCGACAGGAGCATAGAAGTCTCGCTGTCGCTCGATGCAATAACGAGCGTGGCAGCTTTCTCTCAGCGGTCGACCGAACCGTCCTTTCGGCCCGAGTTGACCGAACTCCGACGCCTGAAACACCGGACCTTCCGTCGTTTTCGGTGGCTGTTGCGACCGGAATCGTCGTCACGGCGGCAGATGGCGGTCGTAGATATTTCGCCGGTGGCCAACCGCCTCGACGCGAAGACGGTCGTCACCTCGATCCTACGTGATGATGGCGCGATAGTCTCCAGCCCGGAGTTTGTAGTACGGGTAGCCCGAGAGCGGTTCGAGGCGATGCTCGGTCCAGTCCGTCGCCTCGTCCACCTTGTTCATGATCCGGTCGGCGACCTGTGAGTCGAGGTTTTCCAGGTGTTCGATGGCCTTCTCGGTGTACTCGACGTCAGTCATCCAGACCCAGCCGCTCGCGTGCTTCTTCGGCTGTCACCGTCTCCCCCCGCTCTGCCTGTTCGCGACTCTCCGCCAGGTCTTCGATCGTGTCCTCGGAGAGCGTCGCCGACGGATCCACCCAGTCACGGAGCGCGTCCCTGATAGCCTCGGACTTGCTGGAATACCCGCGGCGCTCCCACTCTTCGTCGATCTGGGTCAGTAACGATTCCGGAACCCGAACGTTGATCTTCTCCATCCGGTCGTCGCCGGCGTCAGTGTCGGTACTCATGTGCTGTGATACAGCTGTATCACACAAAAGCCTTCGCTCGTCAAAACCCGCGGCGCGTTCCTCACGTCCGTTCGTCACAGCGGAGCGGGTGCGACGGGATTCGAACCCTTTTTGAGTTCGACGCCGGATAGAGGCTGTATGGCCATCAAACCCGCCTACGTCAAGAAGACGGCGACGCTCCTCATGGAGCGATACCCGGACGCCTGGGGCGACGACTTCGAGCACAACAAGGAACTCGTCACGGAACTGACCAACGTCGAGTCCAAGAACGTCCGCAACCGCATCGCCGGCTACATCGCGAGCAAGCAGGCTCGCCCCGTCGAAGCCTGACCTGTCTCACTTCTCTCGACTACCTCGTCGATTGCGTCGGTGTCCGGGCGTTTCGAAGCGAAACGAGTTCTGGATGATCGATCGTTTTCGGGCGGTCGTATCCAAAGCGTTTTGACGGGTGGTGACCCTACCCCACGTCAATGTCTGTCAACGTCGGAATCCTGGGGGCGACCGGGGCTGTCGGCCAGCGACTCATCCAGCTGCTGGACCCCCATCCCGATTTCGCGATCGAGGCACTGACCGCCAGCGGCGATAGCGCGGGCAAGACCTACCGCGAGGCCGCCAAGTGGCGCATCGACTCGCCCATTCCCGACTCCGTCGCCGACGTCGAGGTGACGGAGACGGCCCCCGAGACCGTCCCGGACGACGTCGACCTGATCTTCTCGTCGCTCCCCTCCAGCGTCGGCGAAGCCGTCGAACCTGCTTTCTGCGAGGCGGGCTACGTCGTCTCGTCGAACTCCTCGAACGCCCGCCGGGACGACGACGTCCCACTCACGATCCCGGAGGTCAACGCCGACCACCTCGACCTCATCGAGGTCCAGCGCGACGAACGGGGCTGGGACGGCGCGCTCGTCAAGAACCCCAACTGCTCGACGATCACGATGGTGCCGCCGCTGGCCGCCCTCGACGATCTGGCAAACATCGAGCGAATCGAAGTCGCCACCCTCCAGGCGGTGTCGGGCGCGGGCTACTCCGGTGTCTCCTCGATGGAGATCATCGACAACGCCATCCCCTACATCGGCAAGGAGGAGGGCAAGATGGAGACCGAGTCGCGCAAGCTGCTGGGGACGTTCGACGGCGCGGAGGTCCACTGGCACGAGGCAGACGTCTCGGCCTCCTGTAACCGGATCCCGACCATCGACGGCCACCTCGAGAACGTCTGGGCCGACACAACTGAGGACGTCACGCCGGAGGAAGTCGCCGAGGCGATGACCGACTACCCGTCGCTCGACCTGCCGAGTTCGCCCGACCAGCTCATCGAGGTCTTCGCCGAGCCCGACCGGCCCCAGCCGCGTCTCGACCGGAACCTGGGCGAGGGCATGACCGTCTCCGTCGGCGGCATCCAGGAGACGACCCACGGTGTCCAGTTCAACACGCTCGCGCACAACACCCTCCGAGGTGCCGCCGGCGCGAGCATCCTCAACGGCGAACTGCTGCTGGAGAACGGCTACCTGTAGGCTGTCGAGGACGGATACCGGTACACAGTTTCTCGACTGGCGCCCACGTCCGGGACCCGCGCGACTCGAACCCGGTGGTTTTATAACTCTCTTCGAGTGTCAGGGTGTATCATGGCACACAGTGGGCAGCGGTCGTTCGGGCGTGTGGCGGGTGTGGCGCGCTCGCTGGCCGACGCCGGTCGACGCCTCGGGACGGCCTTGCTCGGTGCGGCAGTCCCGGCGCTGGTCGCGATCGCGGGCGCCGCGCTGGTGGCGGGTGAGGCCGCCGAGGGGCCCGTCGCCTGGGTGGACGCCGCGATGGAGACGAGCGTCACCGGCGGCCAGGGCCTCCAGTGGGCGTTTCACGTCGCCGCCCTCGTCGGCGTGGTCGGGTTGGCGGTACTCGCCGCTGCGCTGGTCGTCGAGGGCTACTTCGACCTGGAGTGACAGGGCACTCCGTCCTTCGGATTCAAATAGGATCGAGGACGTAGTCGACGATACATGGCCCAGCAGTCGGCACGGATCGTCCGCGAGGTTCACGACGAACCCCACATCGAAGGCAGTCGGATCTCTGTGAGACACGTCTACGAGCGAGTCCACGAACGCGGTCTACGACCCGAAGTAGTTGCGGAGCGGCACAACCTCGATATCGCGGACGTCTATCACGCGCTGGCCTACTATCACGACCATTCCGACGAAATGCGTGACGTCGAACGCCAGCGCGAGGAAGCCATCGAGTCGGCCAGGGAGAAAACGACGATCTCGCCACCCGACGAGTGATGTCGACGCCGGTGTTGCTTGACGAGAATCTGGGGCACGAGGTCTGTTACCGCCTCCGAAACGACAGTCACGATGTCGAACACGTAGATTTCCACGACCAGTTACAGAAAGGCGACGACGACGATTCGATCGCACAGTACTCCCTGCGGAACGATGTCTTGATCGTCACCTACGACGACGACTTCGAGGAGTATTACGACGAATCAGACTACTGGGGAGTGCTCTTTTTCACCGACAATGACTGGTCGGCCGCCGATGTGGCCGACACGGTCCATCGGATCCTCACTCTGTACCCTCCATCGGAACTGCAGGGAATGGACGTCGTTGGACGCGAGTGGCTGTAAGCTCACCGCTGACGTTTGCCTGGAATCGCTCTGTACAGAAAGACACGAATCTCGTTCGAACCCCGATCAGTCCTGCTCGCTCGCCTCGACGGCTTCCGCTGGCGATTCGTCGACGCCGTGGACGCGGAAGCCGCCGGCGCGACCGGAGAGTTCCCGCTGGGGGAAGGGAATCTCGATCTCCTCTTCCTCGAAGGCACTCTTGACGGACGTGACGACGGCGGAGACGGCCTTCCACTTGCGCGGGGGCGTCGGGTGGTCGATCCAGAAGCGCAACTCCATGACCACCGCGGAGTCGCCGAAGGACTTCGGGAAGACCTGTGGCGGGGGCGCGTCGACCACCTCGGGGCAGTCGCCTATCGCTTCGAGGGCGACCTGTTTGGCGTGGTCCGGGTCGTTCGCGTAGTCGATGCCCACGTCGACGCGCAGGCGGAGCAGCCCCTTCTGGCTACGGTTCGTGATCGCCTGGTTCGACACCTGGTCGTTGGGCATGATGACGAACTCGCCGTCGAAGTTCTCCAGGCGGGTGTTGAAGATGGTGATGTCGGTGACGATGCCCTCCTGGTCGCCGATGCGGACCCAGTCGCCGATGGTGAAGGGTCGCGAGAACATGAGGACGAAGCCGGCCAGCAGCGACCCGAGCGTCTGCCGGGCGGCGAAGCCGATGACGATCCCCAAGAATCCCGCCCCGACGAGCAACCCCTCGAGGTTGACGTTCCAGACGGTCAGGACGCCGAGACCGATCACCGAGAAGAAGGCGAGCTGTGAGACCCGGAGGACGATCTCCTCCTGGTGTTCGGTGATCCAGTCGGTCTGCTGGCCGAAGTCGTCCACGCTATCGGCGACGATGCGCGCGCCGACGTACGCCAGGAGCAAGAGCGCGAGCGACCCGACCAGTTGACCGACGAGCACCGTCTGACTCTCCAGATACACGACAGTCTCGTCGACGAGGCCGCCGTAGCCCCACGTGAAAAGCACCGTGACAACCGCGACGACGAGCAGGCTCGACTGGACGAGTCGGACGAGCATGCCCCCGAGCGCCCACTGGACTGCCGAGTCACGGAGCCCCTCGATGAGTCTGGGGAGGACGACCCAGCCGACGAGGGCGACGGCGCCGACGACGAGGACGGTGACGCCGACCTGAGCGCCGAGGCTGTCGAGCCCTTCGAGGAGCGCGCGTGCGTCCTCGACCGCCGTCGGCTGGAACATACAGGTGCTCACGAGGCGACGGTATTGGATGTTGTGTTCTGTACGTTTTCGGCCGTGTGGCCCCGGTCCCGGACGCCGCCGACCCTCGTCTCGCCGTCATAGAATGTCTGGTACTTTTTTCCCACTGACGGTTGTGTCCCCGGCATGGAGTGTCACGAGTGCGGGGCGACCATCTCGGACAAAGCGGCCGACTGTCCCCACTGCGGGGCCTCGGTTCGCGACGTCTCCGGGGGGAGCGAGGCCGACGACGATACCGGACGCGACGATCCGGCGGCCACCGAAACGGATACCGGCCGACCGGACGCCGACGACTCCGGGACTGGAGGAGCGACCGGCACTCCGGTCGGGGGGAGAGGCGCTGTCGACCCGACGTCCGGTACGGGATCCGACGAATCGACCGCGGAGACGGACACTTCGTGGGGACCGACCGGGACGGACGCGGCCGACGCGGACACGGACTCAACCGACACACCGACGGAAACAGACTCAACCGACACACCGACGGAAACAGACTCAGCCGAGACGACGACAGAGACGGATCCTGCTCCGGACACCTCCGAACCGGGGAGGAGTGGTGACCCGGATGTCGCGGACGGCGCGCGATACGACGACGATGCCACGTCCGAATCCACAGCCGAGACGGAAACCGGGTGGGAAGCGGCCGGCCCACCGCCGGACCGGGAGGAACGCGGCGGCGACCAGGAGCCGGGAATCGACGGGGAAGAGACGACCATCGGCAGTGAGTCCGAACCGGGCACGGAGTCCGATTTCGGCGAAGAGTCCCGCTTCGGCGAGAACGAGTCCGGCGTCGGTGACTCCGAGTTCGGTCGGGAGACCGACACCGGCGGACGGGAGCCGGAGATCCCGGACCGGACCGGTGAGACGGGGGGCGCCGGGACCGACGCCGACACCGACCGAGACAGCGGTCGCGGGGCGAGCGAGACGGCCGACGTCTCGGAGGGGATCAGGGAGTTACCGTTCCTGACGGGGCCGATCGCCGGTCTCGTGACAGGGGCCGTCCTCACCGTGCTGTCGGTCGTCGTGGCCGTGCTCGTCCCGGGCTCGGGGTTCGACACGGTGTCGCTGGGTGCGCTCGTCCTGCTGGACCTGCACTTCGCCACCTCGTTTCACGTCACGCCCGACCTCTTCGGGATGTTCGACATCGTCGAGCCGCCCGCGTCCTCGCTCGGACTCCTGTATCTCCTGCCCGGGCTCTTCTGTTACACAGCGGCGAAGTTCGTGGCGGCCTACAACGTCGACGAGACGACGCCGCTCCCGCTGGCCGGCGCGGCCGGTGGGCTGGTCGCGGTCGGTTACTTCCCCGTGATGCTCGTCGCCCTGTTTCTCGCCCCGGATGGCGGGGCCCCCAGTGTCTCGCTCCCGGTCGCGATACTGCTGGGCGGGATCGCCTATCCCGTCTTCTTCGGTTTCCTCGGTGGCCTCGCGGCCGGCGCGTTCTCCTCTAGCGAGCGCCGCGTCGGGACGCTCTACGGCGTCGTCGCCTTCTTCCTGATGGCTATCGGCGCCTTCGTCGTCACGCTCCCGGCGCTCGACGCCGGCGACGTCGGACTGCTCCCGCAGGTCCACGCCTCGCTATTCACTATCGTCTCGGCCAACGGGTTCAGCCTCGGCGGTGCCGGGACGGGTCCGCTCGTGTTGCTCGGCTACCCGCTGGTCGTGGGCGTCGTCTTCGCTGCCGGGTTCCTCCGTGCATGGAACGCCAGCGACGTCGAGGAACCGCTCCGGGGCGCCGCCAAGGGGCTGAGCCCCGTCGCGACGTACTTCACGCTCCTCGGTATCGTCGCGACACTCCTGCCGATCCTCGCCGACCAGTACGTCGCCGGTGAACTCGGGCTCAACCCCGCTGGGGCCGCAGTGGCCCGGGGACTGGTCGACTCGGGCTTGCCCACTATCAGCCAGTACATCTTCGTCGTCTTCGTCGGGACGCTCGTCTACGCGGTCTTCCTCGGCGGACTCGGCGGTGCCGTCGCCGGTGGTTCCCGCTACGCGCTCTCGGACGAGAACTAGAACGAAAAGCCAGGATTTCGGCGTTCAGACGCCGCGGCCCTGCATCTTCTCCTCTTCGGGGAGGTCGGCGTTGGCGTCGCCTTTCATCCCGCCGCCGGCGTTCGTGGCGATGTCGACGAGTTTCTCGGGGTCGTCCCAGTTGTTGACGGCCTCGACGATGGCCGACCCCATCGCCTCGGGGTTCTCGGCGCCGAAGATGCCCGACCCGACGAAGATACCGTCACAGCCGTGGTGCATCATGAGGGCGGCGTCGGCCGGCGTCGCGATACCGCCGGCGGCGAAGTTCACGACCGGGAGTCGCCCCATCTCGGCGGTCTCGTGTACCAGCTCGGCGGGTGCTTCGTGCTCGCGGGCCCACTTCTCGCGTTCCTCGTGGGTCGCGCCCTCGAGTTCGCGGATCGACCCCTTGATGTTGCGCTGGTGGTGGACCGCCTGGTTGACGTCGCCGGTGCCAGCCTCGCCTTTCGTCCGGATCATCGCCGCGCCCTCGTCGATGCGCCGGAGTGCCTCGCCGAGGTTGCGCGCGCCACAGACGAACGGCGCCGTGAAATCGCGCTTGTCGATGTGGAAGCGGTCGTCGGCAGGGGTGAGGACTTCCGACTCGTCGACCATGTCGGCGCCCGCGGCTTCGAGGATCTGGGCTTCCTTCGTGTGGCCGATGCGGGCCTTGCCCATCACCGGGATGGAGACCTCGTCGATGATCTCCCGTAGCGAGCCGGGGTCGGCCATGCGGGCGACGCCCCCGCGTTTGCGGATGTCGGCGGGCACGGCTTCCAGGTTCATCACCGCGACGGCGCCGACGTCCTCGGCGATACGGGCCTGCTCGCGGTTCACGACGTCCATGATGACGCCGCCTTTCTGCATCTTGGCGAACCCGCGCTTGACCAGGTCGGTCCCCCGACGCAGGTCTTCCAGGTCGGTCTCGTCTGTCATGTTCCGACGTTCGCGTCGGAATCACTTAACGAGTTGCGTTCGCGCCCGCGAGCGTTCCAGTCTCGAGGACGGTCGCCGGCACGCGCACGAGTAGCCGTCGAAACGCTATTCGACACGGGCTAGCGGTACAGCGGCGACGGCGCCGAGTGACTGTTCCCACGACCGACTCCGCCGCAGACTCTACAGAAAACCAGGTGACCAACCGCGCAAAGATGCGCTCGGTGCCACGCTCTGGAAACCAACAACGTGTTCGAGGAAGCGACTCAGAAAGCCGAACCCGGACCGAAAGCGGGGACATCTGCGTCTATTGTGTCCCTCGAACGGTCACACAGGCACTCCCTCTAGCTCTCGGAGGGACGCCCGACCGTCGCGGAGAACGACTTCGATAGTCGCTCGCCCGCGTCGAGATACTTCAGCGTCCCGTTGGCGCGTTGCGCGTCGGGGACGTCACTCCCGGGATAGGCGGTGGTGGGTTCGAGTCCGACGTTGTAGTTGCGATTCCAGAAGGGGTAGGCGTCGTGGCCGCCCAGGGGCTGCCAGTACCAGACGGACTCGAAGGGGTCGGTCGGGAAATGGAACTCGAAGCGCAGGTCCAGAGCACCGTTGCTCACCGCGTAGCGTCCCTCGCGTAGATCAGTCGCGTAGGCCAAGTCGTTGATCGTCGCATCCAGTGGCGGGAACTCCCGGAGGTCGACGCCGTTGTCGCCGATTCCGGGCGCGGTCGGCCACTCGAAGCGCTCGCCGCCGGCGAGTCGGTTGTTGCTGTGGTCCGGCCCGTAGTCGTCGACGATACCGGTATCGGCGGGCAACTCGAGCGTGGCATCGGGACCGATTAGCGGCGGGCCCAGGGCGAGGTGCTGTTGCCAGATGTACGGAACCTCGACGCCCCCTTCGTTCGCGATCGTCTCGTCGATTTCGAGTGTGGGTTCGTCTGCGCGGAGCGTGAGTTCGCGTTCGAGTTCGAAGGGGTATCTGAGTAGTTCCGTCTCCAGTCGGAGTGTCACCGACTCTTCGGCTCGCTCGACAGTGTACTCCCAGGGAATCAGCGCGCTCTCGCCGTGCAGCCCGTACGGCGTGCCGTCGAAGTCATCGGTCGTCCCTGCGACGGGTACGTGCATCTGCCATCCACCGGGATAGTGGTCGTGGTAGGCGTCCGCGTCGTGGATCGGCAGCGGCGCGTCGCCGGGCGCCTGCCAGTCGTGGTCGGCGTGCCAGAGCACGTCCACGTCTGTCCGCTTATCCCGGAATTCGAGAACGTCGCCACCCTTTCCCGGGAGCGCCAGCACCCTGAGGTGTCGGTTCTCCAGGAAGACGGCTTCGATGCCGCGGTAGGTGAACGAGTCGTCGATGCGGAGGTGAGAGGCGTCTGCCATACCAGCCCGATCGGGCGTAGCGTATAAGTGCTGTCGGGGCTTGTCCGCGTTTGCCAGTTTTTCCTTGCTGGCCCGGCAGTATCCAGCCAGGCTCCGTCGCATTTGGTCCGCCAGACGCGAAAGAAGGGCGTGACAAGAATACGTACGACAGCGAAGGCCCCGGGTTGTCGTCGCGTCACGTGGTCGCCCGACCGCTACCGTTTTGCGGGCGCGGGCCTCACCCCCGTTCATGTCGGTCGTCAACCGGGCCGGCCGCCGGATCGAGCGCGTCGTCGCCCGGTACTTCGACGGGGACCTGCCCGACCGCGAGGGGCTCCCGTGGTACGTCGCGCCGCTCCCGGACTGGCTCGAAGACGTCGGTCTCCGGCTCGCCTGGCCGATCGCCATCGTCAATCTCGTCGGCACACTCTTCGGCTTCTGGTACTACGCCGGCCAGCCCTTCGAATTCGCGCCGCCGCTGGTCGAGGGCCAACTGGGCGTCGCGCCGCTGGCCGCCTACCCGCTCATCCCCGATTCACCCGTCGCGACTATGTTCATCGGTCTCTCGCTGGTGGCCTGGAAACTCGATATCGACGCCGACCCGCTGCACGTCCTCGCCTTCTTCGGCTGTATCAAGCTCGGCCTCTGGACGCCGTACGTCCAGCTCGGTATCAACGGCCTGGGCAACCTCGAACTCTGGCTCTACTGGTTTCTCGTACTGAGTCACCTCGCGATGGCCGTCGAGGCGTTCCTGATCCACCGCTACGCCGCCTTCACGGTACCGTCGGTCGCCCTCGCGCTCGCCTGGTACGGCTTCAACGACGTCGTCGACTACTTCTGGCCGGTGCTCGAAGGTCCGCATCACACCTGGCTACGCGCCGAATTCGGTGTCGAAGGGCTCTCACACGCGGTTCCCGCCCACGACCTCGCCGCCGCCTGGGCGGTCGTGTTGACCTTCCTCGCGATCTTCCTCGCGCTCGCGACGCGCGTCGAGAAGGTGAAGCGAGCCTGATTCCGGATACCTGCTCTGAAACGGGTTCGATATCAGGTACTGTCTCTGGACTCCGAGCTCTCACGCGGTTTCGCCGGCCAGGTCCGCCAGATCCGGGTGGGTACGGTGGGCATCGAGTTTTGCAGACGACTCACTCTCCGGTGTCGCCGCGAATTCGTCGCGCGTCCGTTGCCATTCGACGTGTCTGCAGACCACGTACACCGGAATCGTCTCGATACCGAGGATCGCGGCGATCGCGAGTCGATGGAAGCCCTCCGACCACAGAATCTCTCCTGACCGACCGATCGCGACCATCGGTTCCAGGTGTTGGGCGTACGCGTCCTCGTAGGGGTTGTCTGTCGCCGCCGGGTTGTCGTGTTCGGCCTCGACGTTCGGACGATACCCCTCCTCACGGATCCGCTCGTAGAGGTCGTCGACGTACGCACACCGCTCTGCCCTGAACGATTCGAGGTCGTCGTAGCCACGTGCCTGTGCGCCGTCCTCGAATCGCGACGATGCCCACTCGTACAGCGCCGTCTCCTCCCAGTCGTACCCCCGCTCGAACCGCTGAACGAGACCCTCGTAGAGGGGAAACTCCTCTAGCTCCCAGTAGTTCGCTTCGCGGTCCCACTCGCCGCCCGAGACTCGCCCGAGCCCCCAGAGCCCGATCCCCGGAGCGCAGTAGTCGACGGCAGACGGGTCGACGGACAGCAACTTCCACGGGTCCGCCGGCGCCTCGTACTGCTCGCGATTGACGTGGTCGTGCCAGCCAGTGTAGTATCGGAACGTGTCCAGATCCATCTGTAGTCTCCGTCCGACGGCGTCGGTTCCTCCGATCGACGACGACGGCTATCACGATCGAGTCGAATCGTCACAGGAACCGTCTGTCGCCGTCGTCTCCGTCGATGGTTCCCGCCGCCAAAAATTTATCGAATATTTGAAAATAGTAAGAAATTTACCCGAGGGCTACGACGTTTCGAACGGGAAAACGCGGAGGCCAGTCGACTGTCTTCTTCGCCCCGCGCCAGACTCACGGAACACCGGAACTGACGAGTGATACGTTCAGGGGTGAGTGTAACGCTGATTTCGAGTGGTGACGATCCCAACGAAACATGATTCGACGGCCGCACCGCACTCATCGGCGAGAGTTGAAAGCCCTCGGGCCGCTGGCGGTCGCTCAGCGGCATATCCGTGCTCTCGGCACCACCCGCGCGGATAGGGGCCGCTGAGGCGACTCCGCTCGCTTCGCTCGCCGCCACCGACCCTCGCCCTTTCAGTCCGCCAAGGACAAAGTAAGTCGCACAGGCCGTCCCGACGTGGAACGTTCGGTAGCCGGCCTCACAGATTTCGTCCTGGCGGACTGGAAGGGCGAGGCGGGGTCGCGGGCCGAAGGCCGGAGTCGCCTGAGCGGGCCCTATTCGAGCGAGTGCGGCGCGGTGCGGGTGTTCGAGCGAGAATATCCCGGTCAGCGACCGCGAGCCCGCCGAGGGCTTCCATCTCACGAGTACGACCGCGGTTGCGGTGACTCTCTCAACTCAGATTGTCGAATTCACATACACCATCCATTTCGATCCGATCAGTAGGGAAAGTACTCCGCCAAGACACAGTGTCCGACGTCCAGTCACTCACCCTGAAACTCGGGGTCACGCCGCTCGACGAACGCGCGGACGCCCTCCGCGTGGTCGGCCGTCTCAGTCATCGCCACCTGCGCGTCAGTCTCGGCGGCGACAGCCTCGGAGAGTGATCGGCGATTCCCCTCCTCGACGAGCCGTTTCGAGGCCGAGAGTGCCGCCGTCGGACCTGTAGCGACCTGTTCGACGAACGCCTCGAGTTCCTCGTCGAAGGAGTCCCCGGGGACGACGCGATTGAACAGACCCAGGTCGGCGGCGCGGTCGGCCTCGACCATCTCTCCGGTGAATATCAGCGTCTTGGCCGTGGACTCGCCGACGATTCGCGGCAGGTGATAGGAGACGCCCGAGTCGACCGCCAGTCCGACGCGGCGGAAGCCGAAACTGATGCCCGCCTCTTCGCTCGCGACGACGACGTCACAGGCGATGGCGAGCGCCGCGCCGGCGCCGTAGGCGGGACCCTCGACGGCGGCGACGGTCGGCACCTCGCAGGTCGCGACGGCCGTCACCGCCGAGGCTGTCCGCTCGACCGCCGCTCTGGTCACCTCGGGGTCTCGTTCGTCCTGTTCCGTGCCCTCGACCATCGCGTTCACGTCCCCGCCTGCACAGAACGCCGACCCCTCGCCGGCGACGACGACACACCTGGCCTCGCTGTCGGCGACTGTCTCCATGGCAGCGACGAGTCCGTCGGCGAGTTCGCCCGTCAGCGCGTTTCGCAACTCCGGGTGGTCGAGCGTGACCCGCGCGACGTCGTCCTCGACCGTCACTGTGACGCGGTCGGTCATGCCCGCGAGACGGTCGGCCGCCGGTTAAACCTGACTCCCGGGACGGCCCCACTCGTTTGGCAGTGGATTCAGGGTGGCGTCGGGCGAAAGACAGGTATGCGCCTCCACTGGCACCGTCGGGACCTCCGGGCGGCCGACAACGCGGGCCTCGCGGCCGCCGCGACCGACGGTCCCGTCGTCCCCGTCTTCGTCTTCGACCGCGACGTGCTGGCCCACGCCGCACCCCCGAGAGTCGCGTTCATGCTCGACGCGCTCGGCGGTCTCAGAGGCTGGTATCGCGACCGCGGCAGCGACCTCGTCGTCCGCCGCGGCGACCCCCGTGAGGTGCTTCCCGACCTCGCCGCCGAGTTCGACGCCGACGCCGTCACCTGGGGCAGAGAGGTCTCGGGACTCGGCCGGGAGCGCGACGCTGCAGTTCGACGGGCACTCGACGACGCAGACGTCGCTCGGGAGGCAGTCGAGGACGCGCTCCTGCACGAACCCGGCTCGATCCGGACCAACCAGGGCGAGGTATACTCGGTGTTCACCTACTTCTGGAAGAAGTGGCGTGATCGGGAGAAAGACGACCCGTACGACCCACCCGCGGAGTCCGACCTCGCCGACGAGACCGACGATATCCCCCTCCCGACGCTCGCCGACCTGGGTTTCGACGAACCCGAGGCGGACGTCCCGCCGGCCGGGACCGACGTGGCTCGTGACCTGCTCGACTCGTTCTGTTCCGGCGACATCTACGACTACGACGACCGCCGTGACTACCCCGCCGACGAGTGTACGTCGCGGCTCTCGGCCCACCTCAAGTTCGGCACTATCGGGATCAGAGAGGTCCACGACGCGGTCACAACAGCCAGGGAAGAGGTGGCGGGCGCCGACTACGAGTCCGCCGAGGAGTTCGAATCCCAGCTGGCCTGGCGGGAGTTCTACAGTCACGTCCTCTGGGACCGACCGGAGGTGGTGACACGGAACTACAAGTCCTACGAGCACCCGATCGAGTGGCGTGAGGACCCCGAAAGACTCCAGGCCTGGAAGGACGGCGAGACGGGCTATCCCATCGTCGACGCGGGGATGCGACAGTTGCGACGCGAGGCGCACATGCACAACCGCGTCCGGATGGTCGTCGCCTCGTTCCTGACGAAAGACCTCATGATCGACTGGCGGGAAGGCTACGACTGGTTCCGCGAGAAACTCGTCGACCACGACACCGGCAACGACAACGGCGGCTGGCAGTGGGCCGCCTCGACGGGGACCGACGCACAACCCTATTTCCGTATCTTCAACCCCATGACCCAGGGCGAACGCTACGACCCCGACGCCGAGTACATCCGGGAGTTCGTCCCCGAACTCGAGAGCGTGCCCGCCGACGCCATCCACTCCTGGCACGAACTCGACGAGGGTCGGCGAGAGCGGCTCGCACCCGACTATCCCACACCGGTCGTCGACCACGCCGAGCGCCGCGAGGAGGCTATCGCGATGTTCGAGGCAGCTCGCGGTGAGTGACTACCCGAACCAGGACACGCGGGTGCGAGTCACTCGGGTCGATGAACGGTTCGGTGGGCCGACCTGACGCCTGGCCGACACCGTGACACCGGGTCGCAGTCCCGTGGTTGTACTCGATACGGAGCGCTGTCTCGACAGAGCTGCGTTAGCCCCTTCCTCAAACTTTAACACGTTTCCACTCCACCTCACGAGCGGAGGGAAAATATCTATGCCAGAGCAATCCGACCCGGAACTGCCACCGCTTCCGTACGACTACGACGCACTCGAACCCCACATCAGTGAACAGGTGCTGACCTGGCACCACGACACCCACCACCAGGGCTACGTCAACGGCCTCGCCTCGGCCGAGGAGACCCTGGCCGACGCCCGCGAATCGGGCGACTATTCGGCGACTGGCGGCGCACTCGGCGGCGTCACCCATAACGGCTGTGGGCACTATCTGCACACGCTGTTCTGGGAGAACATGTCGCCGAACGGCGGCGGCGAACCCGACGGCGACCTCGCCGACCGCATCGAGGAGGACTTCGGCTCCTACGAGGGCTGGAAGGGCGAGTTCGAGGCCGCCGCGAGCGCCGCGGGCGGCTGGGCCCTGCTGGTCTACGACCCCGTCGCGAAGCAACTGCGCAACGTCGCCGTAGACAAGCACGACCAGGGCGCACTCTGGGGCGCACACCCCATCATGGCCCTGGACGTCTGGGAACACTCCTACTACTACGACTACGGCCCGGACCGCGGCAGCTTCATCGACGCGTTCTTCGAGGTCGTCGACTGGGACGAGGTCGCCGAGCAGTACGCGACCGCAGTCGGTCACTTCGAGTAGCGACGAGTCAGTCCACCATCTCCGTTTTTTCGCGGCCCGCGACGGACCGATCCCGAGCGACAGGGCTCGCGGGGACGCTTCGAGGGATTTAGGCGCCCGACCCGCGAACACGGGCCCATGCCACGGCCGAAGTCAGACTTCGAGGACCTGCGTTCGCTGGAGTTTCGCGAGCCGCCGGAGGTACTCGAACCCGACGCGATGTACACCATCTACGAAGTGGGCCGTCTCCTGCAGGGACTCGACGCCGACGCGGAACTGGACGTCGAGACCGAGAACGTCCTGCTCGACTGGGCGATCCCGTGGATGATCGCCCACAGCGAGGCGTTCGTCTTCGCCGAGCCCGCCGACGACAGCGAACCCGGCTACTACGGACTCGCACCGGGCGCGGACGCTGATATGAACGCGAGCGAGCACGATTCATGACACTGCTGGTCGCCGGCGGGAGTCGCGTCGACGCCGGCAAGACCACCTTCAGCGTCGGCCTGCTCGAACGAACCGGTGCCACAGGGTTCAAGCCGCGGGCGGGCAACGACTTCTGGTTCGACCACGACGACTACCGCGATGCGGTCGACCGCGGCCGCCTGTTCGGCAAGGACGCCAGGAAACTCGCTGCGGCGGCGCCCGGCGAACGCGGCCCCGAGGATATCAACCCGGTCCACCGACTCTGGCGACCTGCACCCCGCGGCGGCGCCGGGGTCCTCGGCCGCGACGACCGCACGTTCCTGCTCGACCGCGTCGGCGACCGGTACGTCGTCAACGACACCGTCGATATCCCCGACTCTGCACGGGCGGCGCTCGACCTCGACGACGCCGTCCGGGTCTCCTCACTCCCGGAGTTCAACGAGGCGATGGCGTCGCTGCACGTCCCCACTCAGGAAGCACTCGCCGAGGAGATCGAAGCGGCCGACCTGGCGGTCGTCGAATCCTACGCGGACGTCGCCCGACCGCTGGCGAACGTCGACCCGCTGGCGGTCGCCGTCGTCGAACCCGGCCACGTGAGGATTTACGACGGAGCACGCTACGAGAAGGCCTGCGAGGTCGCCAGCGGCGGCTACGAAACCGGCCGCCTCGAAGAGAAGGTCCCCGACGTGACCAGTCTGCTGGACCCCGTCGCCCGGGTCACGTTGCCGCCGCTGACGGGCGAGGAGCGCAGCGATCCGGCGGCGGTTGCAGACGCCTACGACGACGCCTACGAGGAACTGCTCGACGCCGCGTTCGCGTGAGTGGCTCTTCCGGGTCAGGGGTGCGATGTTCGACAGGTCCTGACCCGTCCTTCGCGGCCCTCCGTGAACGTTTAACACAGGGAATCGCGTTAACACACGAACGTACGCCGAGCGAAGCGAGGCGTTTCTCCGCCGGAGCGGGGTGAAACCCCGCGGAGGCGGCTTTTTGGTCCAGCTTTTTCGAGGAGTGGTACCCGCAGCGAACCGCAGGTTCGCGAGGACACCCGACGAAGAAAAAGGTGGTCTCCACACGCTCCCGTGAACGTTTACGACGACATACTCTCGCCAGTTACTCCTCGCGCAGGTCCTCGAAGGCGCGGCGTTCGCCACTGACGCGTTTGCGGGCCTGTGAACTGACGAAGACGCCGAGGCCGATAGCCACGAGAGCGATTACCAGCGAGAGGCCGGCGACGACGTCGAAACTCAGTTGCCCTGTCCCGACGGGGCCGGAGTCACCCCGGACAGCCAGCGGGACAAGGAGAGTGCAGACCCCGACGAGAAAGAGGCTCCGGCCGAACGCCTCGGCCGGCACGCGGGAGCGCGAGAGTATCGCTGCCGGGACGATCCAGCCCGTGAGAAAGACCAGACCGGCCGTCCAGATAGAGAGTGATACGACGGAACTGACGAGAAAGAGCACCAGCGGCGCGAGCGGGATCGCGACCGCCAGGCCCGAGAGTGCACGGATCGGCCCCGACGCCTGCCGGTTGCCCGCGTCGTCCTCGACGAGGAACTCCGCGGGGTCGTCGACGATGTCCGCGTCGAGGTCCGTGAGGTCGACCGTCCCGCCGTCCTCGTCGATGGCCGTCGAACAGTACGGACAGAAGCGTGCGTCGCCAGGCAGCGACTCGCCACATTCCGGACAGGACAGCGACCGGTCGTCCGGCTGGTCGGTCGTCTCGTCGTCTGTGCTGGAAGCGCTCTCGTCTGCAGAACCGCTGGTGACGTCTTCGTCGGCGCTGGTGGCGCTTTCGTCGACCTCGGTGCCGCTCTCACTGCCACCTTCGTCGCCTTCGCCGCCGGTCTCCCCGTCCACAGGGACGCTCTCTTCGTCCTCGTCCTCGTCGGCGGACGGCGAGTCGTCCATACCACCCGTTGGAGACTCGGTCACTATGAATCCCCGGTCGGGCGGCTGTCACCGGCTTCACTGCCAGTCCGTTTCGCGCTCCACAGGCGACGAAATACGGTCGTCTACGTCCCACCCGGTACTGGCTCCGCCTCGGTCCGACGGGCCGCGCGTCGGTCCTGCCAGAGGAGCCACAGACCCATCGCGCCGATACCGAACGACAGCCCGAGGAACGCGAGCACGTACGTCGTCGACGCCGACGCAACCATCGGGAGTGTGATATCGGCCGCGATGTGCCAGCCGATCAGTGGCCAGAGACTGTCGAGTCGGAACGCGACTGCCGCGAGGCCGATCGCCAGGGGTAACTGCAGAACCACACCGAGCATCCACTCCTCGATCGAGGCTCCGAGGACGACCCGGGAGAAGTGCGTCAACCCGAACAGCACTCCGGTCAGGACCGCTGCAAATAGCCGGCCCCGGGGTTCGAGCGCGCGGAGCAAGACACCGCGATAGAGCAGTTCCTCGGCGACGCCGGCACCGAGTGCGACGCCGAACACGATGGTCACGACGACAGCCCAGTCGGGAAGCGTACTACCCTCGACCAGTGACACTTCGGGGATGGATAGCCCGAACGCGACCGGGAGGAAGACGAGCGCAAACAGCGGAAGCAGATACACCAGGGCACTCCGGTTGACGCGGGCAGTGAGGCGGATCTTCGTCCACCACCCGAGCCAGGCGACCAGGCCGATACTGAGCGCGACGTAGATCCAGTTGATTACCAGTGCGACACCATCGGTCGTGAGACGCGGGAACAGCGCTTCGAGGACGACCTGACTGACGACCGTCAGTACGACGATGAAACCGAGCGTTCCGAGCGCGAAACCGACCGGCCGACGTTCGACGATTGATTCACTCACACACTAGTTACTCACAGTGACTATTTAATATAGTGGTATTTTCTGAAATAGTATAATTATTGAGTAACCGAGTGACAGTAGCACAGCGAACCGCAATGCCATCTCGGGCCGTGCAGTTGCGTTCCGGCCTGTTCCCGGCCGTACTGCTAGAGTTATGCTCCGAGACGGCGTCTAGAGATGCAGTATGTCGACAGAGATACAGGCACCAGTCGAACCACCGTCGCTCGTCGCCACCGTCACGACCGATACGATCCCGGGCCAGGAGATCGCGGAAGTACTCGGTATCGCTCGCGGAAACACGGTCAAAGCACGAAACGTGGGTCGAGACATCACCCAGGGAATCAGGAACCTCGCCGGCGGCGAACTCAAGGCCTACTCGACGTTGCTCTCACAGGCCCGCGACGAAGCGATCGCGCGGATGGAAGCGGATGCCGCTGAGATGGGTGGCGACGCTGTCGTCACAGTCCGAATGGAAACGTCCGAAATAACGAAGGGGGCATCCGAGGTGATCGCGTACGGGACCGCTGTCCGGCTCGAATGACCGACCGGCCAGTGAATGTTGCGACTCGCCTCGACGAAACGGAGGTGTAATGCGGAAAGTCGAACCCGTCGGGGACAGGAAACGACTTTACCGGGGCCGGACCACCGTCCCCTATGCGACTGGAGGAGTACTGGGGCATCGGGCCGAAGACGCGGGCCCGCCTCGACGAGGAACTCGGTGTCGAGCGCGCGGTGGCGGCCATCGAATCGGGCGACACGCGGGCGCTGGTCGACGCCGGCATCCCGCGTGGGCGGGCGACGCGGATCCTCCGTCGGGCACAGGGCGGCGACGCGATGGATCTTCTCGCCACGCGGGACACCCGCGAGGTGTACAAGGAACTGCTCGACCTCGCTGGCGAGTACGCGCTCACCGAGGACGCCGCGAGCCGCATCCGGATCCTCACGCCGCTCGAATCGAGGGACGCGATGGAGACGCGCCTCGACCGCATCGACGCGGCCCGCGAGGCGTGGACTGGGCTCGACGACACGTCGCGCGAGGCCGTCGAAGACGCGTTCGCCGACCACGACAGCGCGGGTGGCGAACTCGCGAGCGTCCGCACTGCACTGGCGCTCTCCCGAACGGGCGTCTCCGGCGGTGTATTCGAGCCCATCGCCGACCTGGACGAGGAAGCACTCGAGGACGCCGCCGCAGCGCTCGCCGGGCTCCAGGGCGGCGGTTCCGGCGTCGGCGAGGGTGCAGACGACCGACTCGACGACCTCCGGGCGGGACTCGCCGGGGTGGAGGACATGGCCGCGACGCCAGCGTCGGTCGTCGAGGCCGTCCAGTCCGAGGCACGGAACGCCGACGCCTTCCGAGAGACGCTGGTGGACCACGTCACGAGCGAGACGCGCGTCGACGTGGGCCGCGTCCGCGAGGCCGCGTCCGTCGAGGCCGCCGACGCCAACGACTTCGTGACCTCGACGCTACGCTCGCTGGCCGACGACCTCCGGACGGCCGTCGACGAGCGTGAGCAGGAGGTCGCGGACCGACTGGAGGAGGACATCGAGGAAGCACGGCCGACGGTCGAGGCGGCGGTCGAGGCGGTCGACGACGTCGCGCTCTACCTCTCGCTGGCGCGCTTCGCCGAGGAGTTCGACCTCACTCGCCCGAAATTCGTCGACCGGGAGACGGTCGCGGTGGCCGCCGCCCGCAACCTGTCGCTGGTCGCCGGCGGCGGGGAGGTTCAGCCCGTGAGCTACGCCATCGGCGAACACGACCTCGATTTCGGCTCCGCTCTAGCGGGAACGGAGGGGACCGCCACGCCACCCGCGGGCCACCGCGTTGCGGTCCTGACGGGCGCGAACAGCGGCGGGAAGACCACGCTCCTCGAAACGCTCTGTCAGGTGCAACTGCTCGCCCAGATGGGGCTGCCGGTACCTGCCGAAGGCGCCGAGGTGGGCGTCGTCGAGACAGTCGTCTTCCACCGCCGGCACGCGAGTTTCAACGCGGGCGTGCTCGAATCGACGCTACGGTCGGTCGTGCCGCCGCTCACCGACGAGGGCCACGCGCTGATGCTCGTCGACGAGTTCGAGGCGATCACCGAACCCGGGTCGGCGGCGAACCTCCTCCACGGACTGGTCCAGTTGACCGTCGACCGCGGTGCGCTCGGTGTCTTCGTCACCCACCTCGCCGACGATCTCGAACCGCTCCCGCCGGAGGCACGCACCGACGGCATCTTCGCCGAGGGGTTGACCCAGGACCTCGACCTCGAAGTCGACTACCAGCCGCGTTTCGAGACGGTGGGGCGGTCGACGCCGGAGTTCATCGTCTCGCGTCTCGTCGCGAACGCGACCGACCGGAGCGAGCGCTCGGGATTCGAGACGCTGGCCGAGGCGGTCGGCGAGGAAGCCGTCCAGCGGACGCTCTCGGACGCGCGCTGGTCCGCCTGAGAAGTCGAGAAGTCGAAAAAGGCGTATTCGGCGCGCCGGCGACCGACCGGATTATCGTCGGCGCCGTGTCGCTCTCTCGTGTCGCTTGCGTCGCTGTTCTGCCAGTCGTGCCGCAACGCGCGGCGGGAGGGTCGGTTTCATCGCGTCTCACGGGGACTGTCCCCAGACTCCCCGGCAGGGGTCGAACCTGCCGCCGTGGCACCGTCACGCCCGGGGAGTGTCCTCGACCGTTCACGCCTCGGCGGGTTCGGTGACCAGCACCGAGGCGTCCATGACCGCGAAGCCGTTCTCCAGGGTCTCCTGGACCGCGTCCGGCTCGGGGGCGTGGTCCGCGAGGACCAGCCAGACCGTCGCAGTCACGCGGATGTCGGTCGCACGCGGCGTGACGTCGGTGACGCCGGTGACCTCGGCCGATTCGACGCCCTCGACGTCGGCGACGACGGCGCGGACGCCGCTCTCGAGGTCGCCCATGGCGTCCCGGGGGACCCACAGGTCGACCTCGGCCGTCACTTCCACCGTTTCGCTGGCATGGACAGCCATAGGCCCCCGGCGCGAGTCGAACGCGCACCGCCTCGCGGCGGCCGCCGTGCGGGGGTGTGACCCGAGATTCCGACGGGCAGTGACGCCTCTGTGTGGATAGTGACGTCTCTGTCCGTGGTGAGTGGCGGTTCCCAGCCCGAACGACCGCCCGAGGGCGGCCGGCCGGGAAGTCTCGCCGGGTCGTGCGTCGTCGGACCGCCGACAGCGCGACCGAAGTGTGCTGTCAGCGCGTTGGTGCGGTCAGCATGGGTCCGTGGTCGATGTGGTCGTGGTCTGCGTTGGCTTCGGGAGCTGGTGCCCGACGCGAGGTCGGGACGTCAGCGGGTAGCCCGTACAGCGGGCGCCCCGTGCAACGGACGGTCCGTACAGCGGGCGCCCCGTGCAACGGACGGTCCGTACAGCGGGCGGTCCACGCAGGGTGTCCGGCCGTCGGACGAACCCGTGGCTGGACCCGGAACGTGACAGTCAGCAAGAGAGCCGAAACGGCTCGAACCGACCGTCGACGCCCGGGCCCCACCTGCGAGGGTTCACGCGGCGACGGTCGGTTCGAACCTGCGATCGATCCCTGCCGACCGATTCGCCACGCCCGCCTCCATAAGGGACGGATAGTCGGCACACGCGGGGCTCGCGCCCGCATCGAGTGCCTGTAGCGTGGTGAAGTCGGTCGTCATCGGGATCACCGCTCGACGTTTCGGCCGAGCGTACCACTACGTCACAGGGGGAACATATTAAATTTTTTCCACGAATGTGATCCGTTCGCACGGTGCGTCCGGTGGGTGGGGCCGTGGGTGCGTGGGTCGGTCTGATTCTCACTCGACGTGGACGCGGGTGACGTGGCCGCCACAGCCACACTGGTCGACGTACTCGACAGTGAGGTCGGCGTCGACTCCCTCGTGGACGGCGTCGAAGAGGTACTCTTCCGGGTGGCCCTGTTCGCCGTGGGTGACGAGGTTGACGTGGTTGCCAGCCGTCGTGTGTTCGACCGCGTCGACCGCGTGTGCGAGAAGCAGGTCGCGGTCGTCGGCGTGTTCGGGTTTCTCCAGGTTCGCCGACCAGGAGTTGTCGTGGACCCTGTCGGTGATCGGTTCCGCCGCCTCGTGACTCTCTTCGGCATCGTGTCTCGTGGCCATACGTGTAGCTACGGCACGGTCTGCCTTCCGACTGGGGGCGAATATGTTCGTGTCTTTCGAGTCGGGACCGACTGTGACGAGCGGGGTAGGGCCGTGATGACCGGACCGAGGCATGGAAAAGCCTACCTGCGAGAACGGCGCATTTTCACATATGGTCCCCCAGACGGACGACGAAGCCGAGGAGGAAGACGAGATCAACGAGCCACTCGACCGCCTCGTCAATTTTCTCGCGACGTATCTCCCCTGATCAGGAGCGGTTCGCGAAAGCGGTCTCGACAGTGTTTGTGGTCGCATTGCCGCTCACACCGATCCGATGCTCAGTGACGAGCGAGGGATACCGGTGGGGGAAATCTCGATTGCTGACTGCTGAACTACCGCAGCCGCACTCGACGTGATGCGATGGAAGCCCTCGGCGGGCTCGCGGTCGCTGAGCGGGATATTCTCGCTCGGGCAACCGCACAGCCCCGCACTCGCTCGAATAGGGCCCGCTCAGGCGACTCCGGTCGCTTCGCTCCCCGCGAGCCCGCCTCGCCCTTCCAGTCCGCCAGGGATCTATCTGTGGAGCCTGCTACCGAACGTTCAACGTTGAGGCAGCCGGTGAAACAAGATCTTCCCTGGCGGACTGAAAGGGCGAGGGCCGCTGGCGTTCATTTAGTCGTCTCAGCGACCCCTATCCGAGCGAAGCGAGGATATGTCGCTGAGCGACCGCCAGCGGCCCGAGGGCTTTCGACTCACCACGTCGAGTCCGGTTGCGGATTCACGACCCCTCACAGACGTATTTTCTGAAACGACCCTGCAGACAGTCTTTCGCCGGGGCCGGACGATTTAACGACCTACTCCGCCTACGGACGGGTGATGGTCTCCGAGCGCGCACGCGGCGTCGAGCCGTTCATCGCGATGGACGTCCTCGAACGCGCGAGCGGGATGGACGACGTCGTCCACCTCGAAGTCGGCGAACCGGATTTCGACCCACCCGAGGCGGTCTTCGACGCGGCGGTCGACTCGTTGCGGGCGGGCAACACCGACTACACCGCCGCCCGGGGCAAGCCGACACTCCGCCGGGCGATCGCCGACCGCTACGACCGCGTCTACGGCGTCGACGTCGACCCCGGACGGGTGGTCGTCACACCCGGCTCCTCGCCCGGACTCCTGCTCGCCGTCGCGACGCTGTTGGATCCGGGTGACGAGATGCTCCTCACCGACCCCCACTACGCCTGCTACCCCAACTTCGTCCGCACGGTCTCCGGCGAGGTCTCGACCGTCCCGCTGCGCGCCAGCGAGGGGTTCCAGCCCCGCGTCGCCGACTTCGAGGCCGCGATAGGTGACGAGACTGCTGGCCTCCTCGTCAACTCGCCCGCCAATCCGACGGGTGTCGTACTCGACGACGACGCACTCTCGGCGCTGGTCGAAGCGGCCGAGGAACGCGACGTGACCGTCGTCGCCGACGAGATCTACCACGGCCTCTCCTACGACGTGGCCGAGCACACGGTGCTGGAGTACACGGACGACGCGTTCGTCCTCGACGGGTTCTCGAAACGGTACGGGATGACCGGCTGGCGGCTGGGCTGGATGGTCGTCCCCGACAGGGCAGTCGACGCCGTCAACCGCCTGGCCCAGAACCTGCTCATCTGCGCGCCGAACTTCGTGCAGGACGCCGGTGTCGCCGCGCTCGAAACCGACGACGGCGACAGACTCGATAGCGTTCGCGAGACCTACCGCGAGCGCCGCGATATTCTGCTCGAAGCGGTCGAGGAGTGGGGGCTCGACGCCGGCTACACACCCGCCGGCGCGTACTACCTGCTCGTCGACGTGAGCGACCTCCCGGGAGACAGCCTCGACGTGGCCGACCTGTTCCTGGAGGAGGCCGGCGTCGCCGTCACGCCCGGCGTCGACTTCGGGGAGCGTGCCGCGGACTACGTGCGCCTCTCCTACGCGACCGACACCGAGTCGGTGAAAGAGGGGGCCCGACGGATCGAGAACCTGCTCGCGACGGTCGACGGGCAGTGAGGACCCGGCGAGCGGTCTCGAAGCGGCGCTGTCGACGCAACCGTTATCCCCCACCCGGGAGAGGTGTCCAGTATGCTCGACGAGGCGCTCTCGTACCCGCGAGACGACGACGACCCGCTGATGCCGTTCCTCATCGGGAGTGGGCTCTTGCTGGTGTCGTTCGTCATCGGCGTGACGATCATCCCGCTGTACGGCTACCTCCTGCAGGTGCTCGACGACGGCCGGACCGGGGCGCGCGGCCTCCCCGAGTTCGAAGACTGGGAGACGATCATCGTCGACGGCCTGAAGATGTTCGTCGTGAACCTCCTCTACACCGGTATTCCAGGGGTCATAATGGGCGTCGTGGTCTCGATCACGGTCTTCGCTGCGCTGTTCAGCGGCTTCCTCGACCAGGGTGCGGGCGCGGTCATCCTGGTCGTGCTCCTGGTCGGCGGACTCGTCTCCCTGCTCGCACTGGCGCTCGTGATCGCCGGGAGTCTGATGATGCCGGCGGCCCTGGGGCGGATGCGCGCCGAGGACGACTTCAGCGCGGCACTGGAGGTCCGTGAAGTGTTCGCGATAGCGAAAAACAGCGACTACCTCGTCGCCGTCGTTCTCGCGTGGATCGTCGCGTTCGTGTTCGGCCTGGTCGGCGGCCTGCTGAGCATCATCCTGGTCGGCCTCCCCATCCTCGTCTACGGGTTCATGGTGACCTTCCACCTCTACGGCCAGGGGTACGCCCGGGCCGTCGAGGCGGCAGGCAGGCCGGCCGACTGAGACGTATTTCGGCCTCGATAGCCTTTCACTCGGCCGGTTCGACGCCGACCGCTTCGAAACCCGCGGCGTCGAGGTCGTCGAGGATGGCCGCCTGGTCGGTGTCGGCCTCGTAGTAGAAGACGACGACGTAGGTTCCCTCGCGGAGCAGTTGCTGGCACTCCCAGACGAACTCGTCGCCCTCGACGGTGAGGCCCTGGTGCTGGTTGACGCCGAAGTCGGGGTCGTCGTTGCCCGAGTAGACGTAGGTATCGGCGGGGTCGAAGCCGGCGTGTTCGGCGATCACGTCGCCGACTTCGATGGTGTGCTGGTGGAGCAACGGCTCGTCGTCCGTTGGGACGTCCATCGGGACGATGACGCCGACGAGTTCTATCTCGCCGGGTTCGAGCAGCGCCCGGGCCCGACGCCGGAGCGTCTCGTCGACGACGTCTGTCGCTTCGTTCATACTCCGAACTCCCGCGTGGTGCCTAATACGCCTCACGGTCCGTTCTCGCCCAGAGAATCGAGTCCCCGGGCTATGCCCGGGAGCAGTCGCTCGTCGGTGTGACGGACAGTGCCGCGCGAGCGGCAAAATCCGCGTTTTACAGGCGCGTCAGGTTCTTCGCGCGCGGGCCTTTGTCGGCCTGCTCGATGTCGAACTCGACTTCCTGGCCCTCTTCGAGGTCGGGGCCGCCGACGTCCTCCATGTGGAAGAACACGTCTTCCTCGGAGTCCTCGGTGTCGATGAAACCGTAACCGCCGGTGTCGTTGAAGAAGTCAACAGTGCCTTGTGCCATCGTTAGAGACGCTCCAGGTTCTGGGCTCGTGGCCCCTTGTCTGCCTGAACGATGTCGAACTCGACTTCCTGACCCTCTTCGAGGTCGGGACCGCCGACATCCTCCATGTGGAAGAACACGTCTTCCTCGGAGTCCTCAGTGTCGATGAAACCGTATCCGCCAGTGTCGTTGAAGAAGTCAACCGTACCGGTCGCCATTGCACCCGAACGGAGGAGACGACCCTATATAAGCTTGGCGGGTCGGGCACGGCAGTGTTGCTCACTGATGACCGAAACTGGTGTTCGAGAGCCGTCCTCCGACGTGGTACGCCACGAACGTCGCCCCTTCGAGGACGACCGCGCCCCCCGGCCCGAGTACCCAGAGCGACGTCGCGTAAATTCAGGACCCCAGTGCGTCGCCAAGCCGCTCGATCGGCGTCGGTGGTGAGTCGGTGCCGTCGCGGTCGCCGATCTGGCTCCGGCAGGACGCCCCGGGAGCCACCACCGTCTCGCCCTCGCTCTCGTCGATCTGGTCGAAGAGGATCGAGGCGATGGACTGACTCATCGAGTAGTGTTCGGCCTCGTAGCCGAAGGAGCCGGCCATGCCACAGCAACCCGAGTCCAGCGGGTCGACCTCGTAGCCGGCCCGCCGCAACACGCCGACGGCGTGGTGGTCTTTCTTGGTCGCCTTCTGGTGGCAGTGTCCGTGGTAGGTCAGCGATTCGTCGGCGGCGTCGAGATCGAACTCGATGGCGTCGTCGAGCCGGCGGACGTCGAGGTACTCACAGACGCCGTAGCTGTTCGCGGCGACTCGCTCGACGTCGGCACCGGAGAGCAGGTCGAGGTAGTCAGACTGGAACATCACCGCGTCGGAGGGTTCGACGACGACCACGTCCCAGCCCTCCCGGACGCGGGGTGCGAGCGCGTCGACGTTCTCGGCTGCTCGCTCGCGAGAGACGTCGAGGAAGCCCTTCGAGTGAGCCGCCCGCCCGCTGGCAGTCACGTCGTCCGGGACGTCCACGTGGACGCCCGCCGCTTCGAGGACGCGTACGGCCGCCTTCCCCGCGTCGGGGTGGCTGTAGTTGGTGTAGGTGTCCGGGAAGACGAGTGCTCGCCGGTCTGCCTCGTCTTCGGACACCTGGGGCCCGCGTGCGGCGAACCAGTCGACGAACGACTCGCGTTCGAACGTCGGAAGCGTCCGTTCACGGGCGACGCCCACGACTTTCTCGGTCAGCCAGCCCGCACCGGGGAGCTTCTGTGCCCAGTTCGATACGGGCGCGGTGGCACTCCCGAGTGCGCTGACGGTGTCGACGTTCGCGAACAGTCGGTCGCGGAGGGTCGCGCCCTCGCGCTCGTGGTGTGCGTGTTCGACCTCGGCTTTGAGTTTCGCCATGTCCACCTCGCTCGGGCAGTCTCTCGCACAGCCCTTGCAGCCGATACAGAGGTCGAGCACCTCCGCGCGGAACGCCTCGTCGGTGGGGTCGTCGGGCAGGTCGCCGCTCATGGCCTGGCGGAGCATGTTCGCGCGGCCACGCGTCGCGGTCACCTCCTCGTCGGCCGCCCGGTAGGTCGGACACATCACACCGCCCGTCGTCTCCTGGCCCCCGCGACAGCCACCACAGCCGTGACAGAGTTCCACCATCCCCTGCATCCCGTTGTCGCCGTCCCAGTTGAGGGCAGGGTCGAATCCCGCGTCGAACTCGTAGTCGGGGTCGAACCGGAGGTTCTCGGCCATGTCGACGGTGCGGGCGCGCTCGGGTGCCTCGTCGCGTTCGACGGCCGTGGAGTCGACCCCCACTACCTGTCCCGGATTGAGGAGCCAGTCGGGGTCGAACGCTCGCTTTATCTCCTGGAAGAGTTCCCAGACGTCCGGCCCGTAGAGTTTCTCGTTCCACTGTGTGCGGGCGCGGCCGTCGCCGTGTTCGCCGGAGACGCTGCCCTCGTACTCGACGACCAGGTCCGTGACGGCGTCGGCGATGGCCTCCATGCGCTGGACGTCCAGCGGGTCCTTCGTGTTTATCAGCGGGCGGATGTGGAGACAGCCGGGGCCGGCGTGGGCGTAGAAGGAGGCGTACGTGCCGTTCTCGTCGAGGACGTCCTGGAAGTCGGCGACGAAATCGGCGAGGTGTTCGGGCGGGATGGCGGTGTCTTCGAGGAACGCGATGTGTTTGGCGTCGGTCGTCCGCGAGAGCAGTATCGGGAGGCCGCTCTTGCGGAGTTTCCAGAAACGGGCCCGCTCGGCCTCGTCGTGGGCTTCCTGCCCGTGGAAGGCCCGTATCGGGTCCCCGGTCACGTTCGCCGCCCCGGTCTCCGGCGTCGCGAGCGTCTCCGTCCCCGACGTCCGGTCGGCGAGCAGGTCCGCGACTCTCCGTCGCCCCTCGGCGTCGTCGTCGGCGTAGAACTCGACGAGCAGTACCGAGTCCGTTCCCTCGGGGAGGACGCTGGAGACGAGGTCGCCGAACTCCTCGGTGTCTTCGGCGAGATCCAGCAAGACGTCGTCGAGCACCTCGACCGCCGCGGGGTCGTGTTCGAGGATGGGCTGGACGTCCCGTAGCGCTTCGAGCAACGAGTCGTAGGAGAGCAGGGCGAGTCCCTTGGTCTCGGGGACCGGTTCGAGCGAGACGACCGCCTCCGTCACGACGGCGAGCGTGCCTTCGCTCCCTGCCAGGAGTCGCGCGACGTTGACCGTCTCGCCGTCGGCGAACTCGACGGTTGTGTCAGTTCCTGTGCCCGCCTCGCTCAGTGCCGCCTCGGCCTCGGCGACGAACGCGTCGAGGTTGTACCCCGAGACGTTGCGTTTGAGTTCCGGGAAGGCGTCGGTGACGGTTTCGCGTTCCTCGTCGACGATCCGTGCGAGTTCGGCGTAGATGCGCGCTTCGAGGTCGCCATCGGGGTTCGCCCGGTCCCGGAGTTCCCCGGGCGTCACCGCGCCGAATCGTGTGACGGTGCCGTCGGCGAGGACCACTTCGACCTCCTCGACGTAGGCGTCGGTCTTGCCGTACTGTAGCGAGTGTGCGCCCGTGGAGTTGTTACCGATCGCACCGCCCAGTGCCGACCTGTCGCCCCACGCGGGGTCGGGGGCGAACTTCAGTCCGTGGTCGGCCAGGTCGGCGTTCAACTCGCCGAGGACGACACCGGATTGCGCCCGGACCTGCCGCGACTCCGGGTCGACGTTCAGTACGGCGTCCATATGCCGGGTGAAGTCGAGGACGACGGCCTCGTTGACGGCCTGTCCCGCCAGCGAGGTGCCGCCCCCGCGCGGGAGGACAGGGATCGACCGCTCGGCACAGTACGAGACCACGTTCGCGACGTCTGCAGTCGAGCGCGGGAAGACGACGCCGACCGGCGTCACCTCGTAGATACTCGCGTCGGTTGCGTAGAGTTCCCGCGAGTAGTCGTCGAAGCGGACGTCGCCGTCGACGCGGCGTTCCAGGTCGGCCACGAGGCCCGGCCGCGCGACGGCCCCGCTCGCGTAGTCGTAGTCCGCGCGGTCGTCGGCCGCCGGGTCCGCACCCCCGCCGTCGTCGGTCGCCGGGCCCGCACCCCCGGGGTCGTCGGCCGCCGGGCCCGTACCGGCGTGGTCGCGCTTTGCCATGTCCGGGCCTACGGCCGTCGGGTGTTAAAGCCCCGCCCTCCGGGCAATCGACGCCGGACTCAGGCGGGAGTCGCCCGGTCTTCCAGCGCCGGCACGTAGTCGTCGAGCGAGAGGGCGAACTCGTGGCCGTCGACTTCGGCGGGGTCGACCCAGCAGAACTCGAAGGTCTCGCCGCTCTCCTCTCCCTCGCCGGTGACGACGTGGGACCAGCTGTCGCGGGGTTCGTAGACGGTCGCGTGATAGAAGTGCCGCACGTAACGCTTGTGCGGCGAGAGCCGCCGCGTCCAGACGTCGGTGGCGACGTGTCGCGTCGAGGACAGCGCCCCCAGCCCGCTCTCCTCCAGGACTTCCCGGAAGAGCGCCTCGCGGGGGTCCTCACCCGGTTCGACTGTGCCCTTCGGGACCTGGAACCCCTCGTGTCCGGGGCCCTCGAAGACGAGGAGTTTGCCGTCGCTTCGGGTGATGTACGCACAGACTTTCGGGACGTGCGTCGCCGTGGTCGTCTCCGTCGCTGCCATATCTCCCCCTGCAAGCTCGTCCGGATAAAGTGTTTCCTGGAAGGAATATTAGGTGGGCAATGGGCTACCAGAGAGATGAAGTCTCCGAACTGACAGGTGTCGGGGGTTCACAGCCGGGCGGGTAGCGACCGGGAGTCCAGCGGTCAGAACTCGCGCCAGTCCGTCGGCTGACCGGCGAGACCGAGGAGACGGGCCTGCCGGGTCCCCTCGTGGTCGCGGATCTCGATCATGCCGTCGAAGGCCTGCTTGATGACCTGGATCGTCTGGTCGTCGTGGGCTTCCGAGTCGATGGTGAAGAGGCCGACGTAGCCGGCGGAGTCGAACCGCGAGGAGAGGACGTGACAGAACTTGAAGACCGTCTTGCGGTCGGTGTAGGTCAGCATCGTCGAGAGCGAGTCGAGCGCGAAGCGGCCGTCCGCGGCGCCGTTGTTCGCGAGGGTTTCGAGCCCTTTCGTGATGCCGATACCGATGCCGGTGAGGTCGCCGGGCGAGGAGACGTGGTGGACGTAGGCACCGTCGGAGGTGCGCTCGCTGCTGCGACTGCCCTCGCCCCGGCAGTCGACGACGGCGACGCGGGATTCGTCCAGGTCCTCGACCCGGGACCGGTAGTCGTCGAGGACCTCGTCGGCGCGGTCACCGGTCGTCATGACGACGGCACCCTCGCCCCGGCGCGAGCCGTCTGCGAGCATCGCGTACACCAGGTCGGCCTTGCCGGTCATCGCGGGGCCCGAGACGAGGATGTTCGACCCCGGGCGCACCGAGGCGAGCGCGTCGAACCCGAGCGGTTCGGACAGGTCGTAGGTCATACCGGGATCACCCATCGAGATCGTCGAGCCCCCGGAGCGTCGCGATGAAGTCCTCGTCCGAGTCGATACCGTCCAGCGTGGTCGAGAGGTTGCCCTGTAACTCCTCGATGCGGTCCTGTACCGCCTGGTACTCCTCGTTGTCGGCGAGTTCCGCGCTACTCTTGGCCGCCTCCAGCGTGGCCTGTTTCTCCACCAGCGAGTAGTACTCCTGGAGCAGGTCGTCGTACTCCGAGCGGTCGAGCAGGTTCTCGACCGTGTCGTAGAGCTGGTCGCTCTTGATGGGTTTGCAGAGGTACGCGTCGAAGCCCATCTCCAGAATGTCGAAGTCCGGCTCGACCGCGGTCACCATGGCGACGCGGCAGTCGAGGTCACGGTCGCGGATGCGTTCGAGCACCTCGTCGCCGGAGAGCCCGGGCATCATCCGGTCCAGCAGGACGACGTCCACCGATTCGTCCAGTTCCTCCAGGCCCTCGTCCCCGCTGTGGGCCATCCGGACCTCGTAGTCACCCTCCAGCCAGAGCCTGTAGGTCTCGGCGACGTCGGGCTCGTCCTCGACGATGAGCACCACCGGCGTATCCGCGTCAGACATCTGCACTCTACCCGGGGTTGTCCCTCATCCCACATAGCCCTGTGGGTCCAGTATCGCCTGCTGATAGTCGGATCCGCGACGGAGCGATAATCGTTCAGTACAGATGAGGGGTGTGACACGGAGATGTCACAGTCCTGAATTCGCAGGGCCGACCAGTGTAGATCTCAGTGCATTCTACTTCGGTTGCACCGAGCGTCGTGTATTTCAGTCAGGGAGTCTCCTGGATCGTTAGTTCGCCGTCGTCCGGTTCGGCGAGAAAGTAGACGTGACTGAACTCCGAGTCGGCGTCCTCGGCGGTCCCGTGCCAGTGTTCCTCACCGGGTTCGAACACGACCAGGTCACCCTCTGACACCTCGCGTTCCCCGTCGCGATTGCCGACTATCCCGACGCCGTCGGTAACATACAAAATCTGCACGCCGGCGTGAGCGTGGAACTTGGTGCGCTCGCCCGGGCGGAACGTGACTTCCGCCGAACGGACGGTGACGCCGTCAAAGGCGCTTTCGACGCCCGCCGAGAGGAGCGGCGATCCGACCTGTACCGGATGATCCGTTTCTTCCCTATCGCCAGACGGCAGGTTTGCAACGTCCATATTCCCGTGAGGGTCACTACGGCCTTGAGTCCGACGTTATCTGAAAAACCTATTTAAATACGCCAGGACTGCGACGGGGCTCTCGTCACTCGTGACCGGCGATCGGCACCGGTTCGTACGGTTCTTCGAGGTATTCGAGGTCCGAGTCCGACAGGTCGACCTCGAGCGCCTCGACCGCGTCCTCCAGATGCTCGACGCTGGTCGTCCCGATGATGGGTGCGTCGACGGCGTCCTGTTGCAGGAGCCACGCGAGCGCGATCTGAGCCATCGTGACATCCCTGTCCGCGGCGAGTTCCTCGACGCGCTCGTTTATCTCCTCGCCCCCGCCGGACCGGAAGATCTCGTGGCGCTCCTGGTTGGACTCGGCCTCCTCGCGCGAGCGGTCCGTCGTGGCGAACTCCTCGTGGGGCCGGGTCAGGAACCCGCGTGCGAGTGGGCTCCACGGGATCGAACCGATCCCCTCGCGCTCACAGAGTGGGAGCATCTCGCGTTCCTCCTCGCGATAGACGAGGCTGTAGTGGTTCTGCATGGTCACGAACCGCTCCAGTCCGAGGCGGTCGCTCGCGTGTAACGCCGCCTGGAACTGGTGAGCCCACATCGAGGAGGCCCCGACGTAGCGGACCTGGTTGCGCCGGACCGCATCGTCCAGCGTGCCCAGCGTCTCCTCGATAGGCGTGTCGTCGTCCCAGCGGTGGATCTGGTACAGATCGACGGTGTCCATGCCGAGTCGGTCCAGCGAGTTCTCCAGTTCCTGCTCGATGGTCTTCCGGGAGAGCCCGGACGCGTTCGGGTGGGGCTCGTCCTCCCCCGAGAAGAAGTTCGTGGGGAAGAACACCTTTGTCGCGACGACCTGCTCGTCGCGGTCGTACTCCCCGAGCACGTCACCGAGGATCCGCTCGGACTCACCCATCGAGTAGGCGTTCGCGGTGTCGAAGAAGTTGATACCGAGGTCGATCGCCCGTTCGATGATCTCGCGACTCTCCTCTTCCTCCAGGATCCACTCGTGTACCTCGTTTTCCGTCCCGAAACTCATGCCGCCGAGACAGATCTTCGAGACTTCCATCCCGGTCGATCCGAGCGTCGTGTACTCCATGTGCACCCGGAGAGAGGAAAGACGACCCCATGGATTCGACGCTATCTGGAAAACGTGTTTATTACTCTCGCACGTGCCCCAGAGAACGTTCCACGGCGTTCGAGTCCGGCAGGAGTCGTGCTCGGGATGCCGGAACTACCGTCTCAGGTGTCCCGCTCCATCCCACACAGTCGTTCCACCATCTCGGGGTCGCGATGGTCGAAAAAGAGGCTCTCCCCCTCGTCCAGCGTCGCGATGGTCTCCATCTCCTCGGTGGTGAGTTCGAAATCGAAGACGTCGAAGTTCTCGTGGATACGGTCCGCGTGGACGGATTTGGGGATGGCGACGACCTCGCGATCGAGGAGCCACCGGAGCACCACCTGCGCCGCGGACTTGTCGTAGTGGTCGCCGATCTCGGTCAGCACGTCGTGCTCGAAGATGTCGTTCTGTCCCTCGGCGAACGGCCCCCACGACTGGTGCTGGACGTCGTACTCCTCTAGGAACTCGGCGTCCGCTATCCGCTGGTAGAACGGATGGGTTTCGATCTGGTCCACTGCCGGGACGACGTCGTTGTGGGCGACGAGATCGACCACCCGGTCGGGGTGGAAGTTGCTGACCCCGATCGCCCTGATCGCACCGTCGTCGTAGAGGTCCTCCATGGCCCGCCAGGAGCCGTGGACGTCACCGAAGGGCTGGTGGATCAGGAAGAGGTCCACGTAGTCCAACCCCAGTCGCTCACGCGATCGCTCGAAGGCCTCTTTCGAGGACTCGTAGCCGGCGTCGTCGATCCACAGTTTGGTGGTGACGAACACCTCCTCTCTCGGCACGTCGCTCTTCTCGATCGCCTCGCCGACGGCAGCCTCGTTGCCGTAGGCGGCCGCTGTGTCGATCAGCCGGTATCCCGTCTGAAGCGCTTCGGAGACGCTACGTCTGCACTCGTCGTGATCGTCGATCTGATACGTCCCGAAGCCGAGTAGCGGCATCTCCACGCCGTTGTTGAGTTCGACTGTGTCCATGTTCTGTCAGTCCGTCAAGTACGTGGGGGCCCCGATAGGAAGAAAAATACGTTATCTGGAAAGGGCGTTTAAGTGCACGCCGGACCCGAGTGCGGTCGACAGTAGCTGTCGTTCGGCGCGGCGGAGCAGGTCGGACGTCGCGGGCTGGGAGATTCCTAATTCCTCGGCGAGTTCTTCGGTCGAGACCTGGCGCGGGCTCTCGTAGTAGCCGCGGGCGAGTGCGAGCGTCAGCGCCTCCTGCTGGCGGTCGGTCAAGCCGTACTCCGAGTCGTCACTGTCGGTCCCGGACTCGGGCGACACCGAAAGCAGCTCGAAGCCGATGTCGTGCTCCTGACAGCGCCGCTGAAAGTCGGCGAATCCCTCGAAGGTTCTGAACACCTTCGTCTCGTGCCAGCCCTCGGTGGTGATAGTCGTCGGTTCGACCTGGGCGGCGTCCACCTGTTCCGGGGCGAACGCGTCCGAGATGCGGTCGTGGAGTTCGACGGTGAGTTGGAAGACGACCTCGCCGTTCGCCTGTCCGAGGTGGGTCGTCTCGACGACCTCGCCGAGCGCCTCGAGGTCGGCCTCCGAGACGTCGTCGTCGGGGTCGAACTTGACGGTGTAGATCCGCGATTCGCGTTCCAGGCAAAGCCCGTGGACGCATTCGATCTCGTCCGGTTCGAGCGTTTGAGGGATACTGACGAGCGGCAGCAACGGTGAACTGATAACGAATTCAGTCGTGATCGTCATGACGTGCGAGTTCGTTCCGATTGTAGTTAAGTTCCTCAGGTGAGCAATGATCGCGATAGTGTCGAGTAGAGCTACTTTTTCGCGGATCCCCCGGTAGTATGTTCGCACACACAGTGACCAAGAGAATCCAGGGTCGTCACTCGGTCGTGTACTCGGCGGGGTCGACGTACTCGCGGGCCCAGGAGTCGAGTTCGTCGAAGACGGGGCCGAGCGCCTCCCCTTTCTCCGTCAGCGAGTAGTACGTCGCCACCGGGGCGGCCTCCTCCATGCGCTTGTCGACGAGTCCGGCGTCCATCAGCGCGTCGAGCGCCTGCGAGAGGGTGCGTGAACTCGCGCCGCTCTTCTCCTTGAGTTCGTTGAATCGAAGCTCCCCCTCCTGGAGGTCGTGGAGGACGTGGAGTCGCCACTGGGTCCCGATGACGTCCATCGTCTCCGCCGTCGGACACGCCTGCGGGTCCACCCCCGAGAACGGTTCGTCCGGGTCGCTCGCCTTCATCCTGTCTACTCGACGGACTCCTCCACTGAAAAAACCCCGTCCACTGTCACTCGCTGTGCAACACTCACTGTCTGGTCCCGCTGTGACACACTGCCACTTCGTCCGCTACGTGTCGTAGCATCCTTCACAAACTGCTCCGGCTGTTCGTGAACGGTATGTGGAGGGTGTGAGTGTAACGCTGGTTTCGTGTGTCGACATTCTGGAAGAAAATCGTGTCTGCGACAGCACCGCACTCATCAGTGAGCGTTGAAAGCCCTCGGGCCGCTGGCGGTCGCCCTTTCAGTCCGCCAGGGACAACGTAGGTCGTACAGGCCGTCTCGACGTGGTATGTTCGGTAGCCGTTGACGCAGAAAATCACCTGGCGGACTGGAAGGGCGAGGTGGGCTCGCGGCGAACGCGTAGTCGCCTGAGCGGGCAACTATCCGCGCGGGTGGTGCCGAGAGCGCGGATATCCCGCTCAGCGACCGCGAGCCCACCGAGGGCTTCCATCTCACGAGCACGACTGCGGTTGCGGCGGCTCTCTCAATTCAGAATGTTACATCTACATCACCGCGTGAACGTTTCTACGACCTCTCAGGACTCAACTGAACAGTTCCAGTGCTGTCTCGACCGGCAGATCCCCGCCGTCGCCTCCGTCCACCCCGTTCTCCCCACTCCCGTCGGCTACAGTCTCGCGGAGACTCGACTCGGGGACAGCGACGAGTTCTTCGACCAGTCGGTCGGCCAGATCCGCCACAGCCTCGCGGTCTTCCGGGGAGAGCTCACCACTGGCTTCGAGTTTGGACAGTGCCGTCTCCAGTTCTCGGTCCCTGATCGCCGTCGCTCGACCACGGATCCGTCCGACTGCCTCGTCGACGGTCGGTGATTCGGACTTCTCGGCGGCCGAGGGTCCGGATCCGTCGGTTGCCACGTCGGATCGGTCGGTGACCGCACCGGATTCGTCGACCGTCGGGGGTCCAGTCCCGTCGACCGTCGCTCGCTGGTCGGTCATGCCTGCCAGATCGCGGTGACGACCGTTCCGTCGTCCGTCTCGACGGTTCCGTACTCGTAGCCGCGGTCGTCGAGTTTGGGATAGAGGTGCTGTGGAGCGCGGTCGTTCAGCTGGACGAGGACCGTCTCCGCGTCGAGTTCGGGGAGTCGTTCGAGCGTCTTCGCCAGCGGCTTCGGCGGGCCGAGACGCCGGACGTCCAGCCGTTCACGCGGCGCCTCGGTCGGTGCGTCCGTCTCGCTGACCGCCGCCTCGACGTTCACTCCTGTGGACATACCCGTCAGTTCGGGCCGGACACTCCCGGGAATTGTCCCGAACACGTTCGAATATCACTCTGCCGACTCGCGGTTGAGCGCGTAGATCCGCTGTCGAGCGTCGATAAAGGAGATCCGCGAGGTGACGAGGCCTTCGCCCTCCAGTTGCGTCAGCGCGTGCCGGACGGTGCGCCCCGGGAGTAGCGTCTCCTCGGCGAGTTGTGCCTGGGTCAGTTCGCCCTCGTAGGCCAGCGTCTTCGCGACGAGTTTCGCGCTCGGCGGTAGTTCACCCGCCCGGGGCGGCAACGACGTGGTCGATCCGGACGTCCTGTCGGTCATCGACCGAGCGTTCGAACGGTCGAGTCTTAATCCCACATCGAGCGTGCGCTCCCGACACACAGTCTTCAGGGGTCACTGTCGGCCGACCGAAACCAGTCGGGCCGAACCGAACTCGTCTCTCCGGGCCGTCGAGTTCGGTGACGTCGAATCCGGAGAGGGGAGCCCGGTGACACCGACGTTACCGAGGGTACTTACGTATTCGAGCGTAAGGTACTCACAGAAGGTAATCACCATGGCAGCACGCAACGGCGACGAAGCGGATCGCGACTTCGAGCCCGACGACCAACTGGAGCGCTACACCGAGGTCTGGCTCGACACGGGGGATCTCGTCATCTACGACGTCGAAAACTCGGACGCGTGGGTCCAGTCAGCGTCGACGGTCGCACTCGACGCGATGGCGTAGCCCGTCGGGCCCACCAGCAGTTTTGACGCCGGTGGAAGTGGCGAACTTTCGTCTTCGCCTTTTAGGAGAACGCCAGTCACCTCACCGGCGGCGACCCGCTCTTCGTCGGTGGCTACACCTACATCTGCGAGTGAGTGTCCGGTGGCGCCGGTACGAATATCGCGAGTACGACACCGCGGCGCTTTGCGGTTAGTCCGCTCGCTCCCGCCGGAAGGCCAGGCTGTACATCCGGCCGGCCGATTCGGACCCGATCTCGGCAGCGAGCCGGTCGATCTCGGTCGTTAGCGGGCCCGCAAGGTCCGGCGGGAGACTCGCTGCCGACTCGCGGGCGGCGTCCGCGTGGGCCGCGACGTGACTCTCGGTCCAGGGCACCGAGTCCAGAAGCGTCCGCTCGCGGTCGAACGCCCAGCCGTAGCCCGTGAACAGTCGGCTGAGCGTCTCGGCGGGGTAGAACGTGAGCGCCGGACCGCCGTCTGCCAACTCGGCACTCGCGTTCTCGACGGCGAAGAGGTCCCGCATCGTCGCGTCCTCCGGAAGCGGGTCGTAGTCGTCGACGACGAGGTGTGCACCCGGCGCCGCGACGCGGGTCAGTTCGGCCGCCACCGCCGGAAGATCCGCCGGCGGAACCACGTTGAACAGTCCGTGTGCGGTGACGACGTCGACCGAGTTGTCGGGAAGCGGCGTCGCACGCAGGTCGGCCTCTGCCGTCGCGACGCGTTCGATGGCGTCGTCGGGCGCGCCCTCGCCGCAAACGACCCGATCGCGGACAGTCTCGGCGTGATCGGGGTCGTTCGTGACGGCGTAGACGCGACTCGCACCCGCTTCGAGCAGGCCAGCCGTCGTGTTTCCGACGCCCGCGCCAGCTTCGAGACAGACGGTATCCTCGACAGACCGGTCGTCCAGTGCCGTCCTGACCGTCTCTGGGACGTCCATGTCGAGTGTCGCGCTGGGCTGTCCGCGGGTCCTTCCCCGCGGTCAGTGGTGAAGTTGCTGCGGGACGGGACTCTCGTCGTGGCGCGCGCCCTCGATGACCGACCGCTGTGCGGCCTCGTCCATCCCCTCGAAGCGCTCCGCGGCGTCGAGTACCATCGAGACCAGTTTCGGGTCTCCCGGGTTGACGACGCTCGTCACGTCCTGCGAGGCGGCGAACGAGAAGCGCTCACGGATCTCGTCGGGTCGGTCCACCGGCTGGTACCAGTTCGAGTAGGGTCGGTCTTCTTCCGGGAGTTCGTCGGTGTCGGGCCACGGCCCCCGCGCGAACGCTTTGATGACGAGCGTGCCCATGTTCTCCTCGTTCGCTCGCTCGACGACCGCCTCGTAGTCGTGTTCGGCGTCGTCTTTCGCCATCACGACGGGATTGAGGGGGAACATGACAGTTTCGAGGTCGTCGATCCGGTCGATAGCGTCGATGATGAGGTCCGGGTCGCCGTGGCTCGTCAGCCCGAGGTGTTCGACCAGTCCCTCGTCGCGGGCCTCGCGGAACGCGTCGAGCGCACCGCCGTCGCTCGTGATCTGGTCGAGTTCGTCCTGCGTTTCGAGGCCGTGGACCTGGTAGAGGTCGATGGTGTCGATACCGAGTCGGTTCAGCGACCGCTCCAGCTTGTGGCGCGCGCCCTCGTAGTCGCGATCGCCGGTCTTGCAGCCGAGGAAGACCTCCTCGCGGTGCTGGCGGAGCTTCGGGCCGAGTTTGAGTTCGGCGTCGCCGTAGGTCGGTGCGACGTCGAAGTGGTTGACCCCGGCGTCGAGGACGGCCTCGACCATCTGGTTCGCACCCTCCTGTTCCAGCCAGTTGAGCGCGATCGCGCCGAAGGTCGTGATGGTGCTGTCGTGACCGGTCTCACCGAGCGGGCGTGTCTCCATACGCGGACAGTCGACCGGAACGAGCATAGTCCCTGCGGCCGCGGAACCTGCAGGACGAACCGGCATCAGTAGCTTCAACGGTGGTCACGCAATAGAGCGGCACATGGCACCAGCGAAGTCACACACGCTCCCGAGCGGCGACGAACTCCCGGCGCTCGGGCTCGGTACCTGGAACATCGACGGCGAGACGGTCAAAGAGAGCGTCCGGGCGGCACTAGACGCCGGCTACACGCACATCGACACCGCCGAGGGCTACCGGAACGAGGCCGAAATCGGCGAGGTGCTGACCGAGTACGACCGCGACGACGTCTTCCTCACCTCGAAAGTCCTCTCGAAGAACCTCAACTACGACTCGCTGATCGAGGCCTGCGAGGATTCGCTTGACCGGCTCGGCACCGATTACCTCGACCTGTATCTGATCCACTGGCCCAACCCCGCCATCTCGCTCCGGGAGTCACTCGATGCGATGGCGACGCTCCACGACGAGGGGATCGTCCGCAACGTCGGCGTCTCGAACTTTTCGGCCTACCAGCTGAGCTGTGCTCACCACATCAGCGACGTGCCTATCGCGGTCAACCAGATCGAGTTCCACCCCTGGCTCCAGCGACCCGATATCGTCGACTACTGCCGCGAGACCGACACCGTCGTCGAGGCCGCGGCCCCGCTCGCACGCACCGAGATCTTCGCCGACGAGGTCGTCCAGGAACTCGCCGAGAAGTACGACGTTTCGCCCGCACAGGTCGTGATCCGGTGGGGGATCGACCGTGACATCGTCGTCCTCCCCAAGTCCTCCTCGCCCGAACACGTCCGTGCGAACGCCGAACTCGACTTCTCGATGGACGAGGCGGATCTGGCGGCGCTCGACGACCGGGATCGTGACCAGCCCGTCTACGACCACCCCGCCCGCGACTGGACGAGCGACGTCTACGGGATCAACCAGTAACAACAGAGAACGAGCGACGTGAGCTCGCGACGGGTTCGCTTTCAGCGCGGTCCCGGTCCCGACCCGGGGTCCGAATCGGAGTCCCGGTCACTCTCGACATCGACCACCGGAGTGTCGACCGCTCCCGGAGTAGTCGCGTCTTCGTCGTCGGGTTCCGTCGACCGGAAGGCCGGGAGTGCAGGGTCGCGGTGGGGGTTGCGCCCGAAGACGGCGCCACGCAGGTCCTGTTCGTCCAGCTGGTCGCGCAGGGTGCGTTCGAGCCGGTTGACGTTCGTCACGTCCAGCCCGAAGGTCTCCAGCAACGTCCGGTAGGCGGCGTCGTCGGTCAGCGAGTCGTATCGGTCGTGGAGTGATTCGAGCTCCGCCGGCGGGAGCGTCGCCAGCCACTCCTGGTCGTCGAGCCCGAGCAGGCGCTGGCGCTCGTCGTCGACGACGTGTTTGATCACGACCAGCGCCACCTTCGGGATGGCACGCTGGCTCCCGAACACCGTGAGGTCGAGGTCGACCATGACCCCGAGCGCCCGGTCGCGCTCCCAGGGGCGGAGCCCGAGCTGGTTGCAGAAGGCGTGGGTGATGCGTGCCTTCTCTAACCTGTGCATCCGCTCGCTGTGGCCGGCCATCGCAGGGTGGTGCTCGTCGTGGAGGCGCCGGAGGTTCTCGTCGACGTCCCCGTCGGGGTGTTCGGGGCGGCCGATCATCGTCGCGCTCGGCGTCGTCACGTCCCAGCGCCGGACCACCTCGTCTCTCGCGGCGTCGACGCGGCCGAGCGCGCCGTCACCCGGCCGGGTACTCACGTCGCGCTCGGCCCGCGGGTCCATCGGCTCGGCCGTCGTCGCCAGGCCCATCTCCCCGTGGGTAGAACCGTCGGTCATCTCGTCGTGGTTCGAGCGCCCCCGTATAGAAACCAGCGGCTCTGGGTGCGTCGCAAGCCGGAGAATCCAGGAACGGTTCGCCTTATCTACTCCCGTTATCGCGAGAATGACTTAAAGGGACGCGGAGACCAAGGGACGCGGAGACCAAGGGACGCGGAGACCAAGGGACGCGGAGACCAGGTCGACCAGGTGTCTTCAGTCGTCCTCGTCGTCCGGACTCGCCAGGAGGTCCGCCTCGTACTGGGCGACAGCAGCGACGACAGCCTCGGCGTCCTCGTCGGGTACGTCGAACGCGTCGAGGCTCTCGGAGAGGAGTTCGATCGCCCGTTCGATGTGCCCGGGTTCGAAGGGGACGTGGAGATGTGCCTCCCGGACGGGCTTTGCGTCGTACGTCTCCGGCCCGCCCGCCGCCTCGCAGAGGAAGTCGGTCTGTGTCCGCCTGAGCAGTTCCAGGTCCGACCCTTCGAAGAACGGACCCAGGTCCTCGTCGGCGAGGAGTCGGTCGTAGAAATCGTCGACGACTGCCCTGATACCTTCCCGTTCCCCGAGTCGTTCGTACAGAGTCTCGCCAGACATGTGGAAATAGCCATGGATGCGCGGGAATTGTAACTTTCGATGGCGGCGCTCGTTTCGCGGCCGGGTTCGTCCCGGTGGAACCGGTCGACGGCGTGAGCACTACAGTTCCCGGCGCGTCTCGGGGTCGTCGAGGTCCCAGAGGACGGCCGGGAGGAACGCATCCAGGTGTTCGACCACGCGTCGTTCCGAGACGCCGAGGCCGTCACAGTGCTCGTGAGCGGAGTCACGGACGGAGACGTGGATGTCGCCGCCATCGCGACGGGTGGACGTCCCGTCCTCGACAGTGACTTCGAGGGGGAAGACCGAACAGCGGGCTGGTTTCCAGTCGTGCTCGGCGTGGAGGGCACAGAGGCCGTCGTCCCGGAGGAAGTAACAGGCGGCACCGTCGTCGCCGACGTGGTCCGGACGGTCTTTGGCTTCCTTGCGGACGAAGTCCTGGCCGCGGAACTCGGTGGTGACCTCGGCGAGGTTCGCGCGGTCGGCGAGTGCCAGCAGGTCCGGTTCGTAGAGCAAGACGCCGTGGTGACAGCACCAGGTACACTCGTCGACGCACTCGAAGGTGAGTTCCGGGTCGAAGTCGACGACGGCCTCCTTGCCGGGGTGGACCTCGACGGTGCGGGCCTGGTCGCTCACGTCCCCGTCTCGGGGCGGGACGGACAAGTGGCTTTCACTCCCCGCCGGAGTCCCCGGACGCTCCGCCGCATGCGCCCACCGCGTGCTTTCGGCCAGCGAGGACGCCGACGACTCTCGACCGCAGTCGGCGCGCGACCCCCGGACCACAGACGGGAACGAGGAGCGCCGCCTGGCCCTCGAGTCCCAGGACGAACGAGGCGATCACAGCGGCGAGGATGATCAGTAGCGGCACTGCCAGTACGAGGACGACGCCGACGACCAGTATGATGACGAGGATCTTGACGCCGCTGTCCATGTCGTCGAGCATACCCCCAACGAGTCAACAACCCGACTTAAAGCTACTCCCCGCGAGCGGGACTCGCTTACCTGTCGCATAATAATTGTCCCGGAACGCGCGTATCCGGCGTATGCAATCCGAAGAGGCTGGCGAAGTCTGTCGAACAGTCGTAGACACCATCTCGCGGGGCGTCGTCACCGACGACGAGTTCCTCGAGACAGTACTGACGGCGGTCCTCTCGCGAGGCCACGTCCTGCTGGAGGACGTCCCGGGGACGGGCAAGACGCTGACGGCACGGTGTTTCGCGACGGCACTCGGGCTCTCCTTCTCCCGCATCCAGTTCACGCCGGACCTGCTCCCGGCGGACGTGACCGGCACGTACGTGTTCAACGAGCGGACCAGCGAGTTCGACTTCACGTCGGGGCCGCTGTTTGCCAACGTCGTCCTCGCGGACGAGATCAACCGGGCGTCCCCGAAGACCCAGGCCGCGCTGCTGGAGGCGATGGAGGAGAAGCAGGTGACCGTCGACGGCGAGACCCACGAGCTCCCGGACCCGTTTTTCGTCATCGCGACCCAGAACCCGGTCGAGGACGGCAACGGTACCTTCCCGCTCCCGGAGGCACAGAAAGACCGCTTCCTCGTGAAGACGAGCATCGGCTACCCCGACGAGGCGGGCGAGATGGAACTGCTGGACCGGCGGGAGGCCCGGACCGACCAGTTCCCGTCGGTCGAGCGGGTCCTCGACGCCGAGCAGGTCCACACGATACAGGGCGTCCCGGAAACGGTCGACATCGACCGGGACGTCAAGCAGTACATCATCGACGTCGTCCGCCAGACCCGCTCGGACGGGCGCGTCGACGTGGGCGTCTCACCGCGCGGGACCCAGCGCCTCTTCGAGGCGTCGCGGTCGGCCGCGGCAGTCGCCGGTCGGAGCTACGTGACGCCCGACGACGTCAGGAAGATCGCGCGGCCGGTGCTCGCTCACCGACTCGTGTTGACTGCGGACGCTCGCGTCGACGACGTGAGTAAAACCGACGTCGTGGCGGACGTCCTCGATACCGTCGCCGTCCCGACGGTCAATCGTGAAGCGCGCCCGCCAGCAGGACGAGGCCGATAACCAGCAACGCGAAGACGCTCAGTGGCAATCCTGGCGACCCGATCCCGTCGACGCCCCGACCGGCGAGCACCGCACCGACGCCGACCACGACCGACCCGACGGCGTGGACGGCCTCGGCGCGGTACGTTTCTGCTCTGCGACCGAGTTGACGCCCGAGTCCGACGGCCTGTTCCCCCGCGTCCCACGCGAGCACGGCGGCGACGCCCCCGACCAGCAGGGTCCCGAGCGACGGCTTCGTGACGACGCCGACCGCGAAGACAGTGAGGAAGACGAGCGCCGTGCCGGCTTTCACCAGTCGGCGGGAACCGTCTCCCCGTCCCGGTACGACGCCGAGCGCGAGGACGACCACGCCGACCATCCCGGGGACGAACTGTCCGGCGACGAAGACCTCCCCAGTGACGATTACCAGGAGTGCGAGCGCCCCGAGAGCAGCTACGGCGGCGCCCGCGAGGAGAACCCCGCCGGCCAGTCGGTGACCGCGGTGCAAGAGCGTCAGTCCACCCGTCAGGAGTGCCAGTCCGACACCTTCGACGGCGAGGGCGGGTCCCACGGTGGCGGCGTCGAGCGAGACCACCGCGAACAGTCCGAGGAGGACCGCGAACGCACCGCTGGCACGCGTCGGACGGAGGTTCGCCTCGACGGTCCCGTCCGTCAGGTTCGTCTGGGCAGTCATGCTGTTCCCTCCGCGGGGACGTCCGCGACGGCTGCAGCCAGTGCCCTGTCGGGTTCCCACTCGACGACCGTGACCCCGGCGTTCCGGAGTGCGCTGATTCGGTGGCGCCGTTCCACGCCGGCGAAGCGACGTGAGGGCGTGTCCGCGGCCGTGACGACCGGGCTGATGACGGTGACCGCGTGTCCGTGAGCTTCGAGCGCCCGCGCCGTCTCGCCCGCCTCGTCGTCGGTCAGCGGCGAGAAAAACACCACCTGCGAGCGGTCGTCGAGACGTTCGCGCAACTGCTCGATCTGTTCGGTGCGGTCCGCGTCGTCCTCGTCGGGCGGCGTGGGCGCGAACGTCGAGTGCGTGGCCAGCGTCTCCTCGATGTCGTCGACGTGCGTGCGACCGGCACCGGGCGAGACCCAGACGAGGTCGCGGCCGACCGCCGCGAGGCCGATCCGGTTACGGCTGCCGAGCAGGCTCGCCGCGGCCTGTCGCGCGCCGGAGACGGAGTAGGCCACCGCGTGCGGGTCGGCTTCGAGTCCGCGGTAGGCCTCCTCGCCCGCGTCGACGACCAGCACGACGCTCGCGGCTCGCTCCCGACGGAAGTCGATGGTCGAGAGCTCTCCCGTCCGGGCGAAGCGCTTCCAGTCGATGCGGCTCGGGGAGTCGCCGCGCTGGTACTCCCGGGTGCGGTGGAACTCGACGCCGCTCCCGCCGTCGTCGGCCGAGACGCGACCCACGTCGGGCAGGGTCTGCTCCCGGAGCGGTACAGCCGCGTCGGCGACCGTGCAGTCGATCTCCGTCTCGGTCGCGACCGACAGCTCGATCTCCCGCTCGCCGCTCAGGTCACGGACCGCCGCCGTCGCCGGGTCGAACGGGTGTTTGCCGCGCTCGGCCCGCACCGTGTACTCGAACGTGAGCGACTTCCCGGACCGGAGGAAACTCGCGTGACGCGGCGACCCGTCTGTCACGCGGAGCGTCGGCGGGACGCCGTCGACGAGTCTGAGGTCGAACAGCGGCCACCGCCCCTCGTTGGTGACCTCGACGGTCACGTCGACGGCGTCGCCCTTCCGGGGGTTGTCGTCGCTGAGTCGCCGTTCCAGCGAGAGGCTCGGATCCGGCGTGCCCGTCACCGACGGATACAGGGCGAAGACGACGCCGACGACCGCCAGCAGTAGAATATTCGGGAGGTTCAACAGCAGACCCGCCGTCATCGCGAACAGCGACACCGCGATCACGCCCCGCCAGCGCATCGTCCGCCGGACCGTTCCGTCGCTCATCGGCGCACCTCCGACTCGTCGGTACCGCCGTCCGCGACCGGGTCCGGACCGGTCCGCGGGGACTCTCTAGCCGTCGAACCGCTGGGGCCGGTCTGACTGCGCTCACTGTCCGGACCACCCGGACCGCCCGGACCGCCCGGACCGCCAGGGTCGGCCTCCGGGTCTGTCGCGGGGTCGGACTCGCGCTCGGCTGTCGCGGCCGTCCCCCGGCGACTGCTCACGCCGCTGGTTTCGAGGTCCGCGACCGCCCCGGCGGTCCGGCGCGCGCCGTAGACGAACCAGGAGTCACCGTGGAGCGTGGCTTCCAATCGCGCGCCCAGCGACGGCCCGCCGTCCTCGGCGAGGAACGCTGTCGCGTGTGAGTCGTCGGTCCACGTCCCGTCGGCCACGCGCTCGCGTGCGCCGTCGTCGTCGCAGTTGTGCGTCCGGCGGACCGTCTCGACGGCGACGTCGCGGAGGCGGTCGCGGACCTGCGCCTTCAGCTCGCGGCCGGCGAACGGCACGGCCAGCTGCCAGCGGCCGAGCGTCTCGTCGAAGACGTCGCCCGGCGCGGGGACCGAGGTCGCCGACTCGGGGTCGGGCATCCGCGTCTGGTCGACGGCGTCACCGCGCTTGGCGACGACGCCTGCCAGGACCAGCACGAGGACCCCGATCGCGGCGATGGGCACGTAGTCGTTCCCGAGCAAGCCGACGACCGTTCCGGAGGGGACGACGCCGCTGACGACCCCACTCCCGGCCACGGCGACCGAGAGCAGGGCCACGCCGAGGCCGCCGAGCAACACCCGGCGGCGGTTCATCGGTCCACCCCGAGCTGTGAACGGACGTCGTCGAGCCCGTCGCGTGCTCGCTGGCGCCGTTCGGGCGTCACTGCGGCGTGACCGTACCGCACTTCCTCGAAGGCTCTCGTGACCCGCTCGACGGCCGACTGGTCGGCGCCGGCGTCGACGGCCCGCGTCGCACACTGGCGTGGACTCGCCGTCTCGCTCAGGTCGGCGTCGACGAGCGCGGCCATCTCGTACCAGGCCTGGGCCACGTCGTTCGTCGGCGCCGGCTGCAGTCCCGGCCCGGTGTCCCCGTCACCGTCGTCGTCCTCGTCGACGAACCGCGACAGGACTGTGGCGATGCGGTCCCGGGCGGCGACGGCGAGCGCGAGCAGCCCGAACAGAACGAGCAACGGAAGTATCCGGAGGAGGAACGCCAGGAGCGCTCGCAACAGGGAGAGGAGCCACTCGAGGAGGCTCTGCTCGTCCAGGTAACTCGCTCGCTCCTGTCCCGCACCTCTCCGGTCGGCCTGGGACTGGTCACTCCCCGACGCGGAGTCGGGCTCCTCCGACCCCGAACCGGCGCTCCCCGTGGCCTGGTTGTCGTCGCTGTTGCCGCCGGGGCCCGTTCCCGACCCGGAGTCGTCGAGGTGACCCTCGTACCGGCCGATGTCGTCGGATCCGATCGGTAGTGACGCCGCGTCGACGTCGATGGCCTGGTCCGGCGTCGTCTCGATCGACGACTGGAGCGTCGTCGCCGACATCCCGATACCGGCCAGGAGTACCACCCCGACGACGACGGTGAACAACCGGTCAGCGTCCATGCTCCCCCCGGAAACCCGGCCTGTGGAAGCACGTGCTCACACACCCCGTCACGTCGATGCGAGACTCCGTCAGGTCGAGGGACGCCCCCCTCCCGTCGGAGCGATTCAGACTGCCGGCACGACCCGGTCGGGGCATCCGGCTGACCGTCTCGATAGCGCGTCTCGAACGCACTCGCGACATGTCGGGAACGCTCGCACCCTCGTCGGTTTATTATACGGATGGTAAGTTCGGCTACCGCACCGATAATAAGGGAGTCAGACGGCGTTTCTCCGCTCGATGGAGCAACGTCAGCCGGTCCCCCCGTCGACGGAGCGGCGGGTGCCGGTCCGACCTCCGTTCGAGCGACGTCAGCGGGTGCCGCTCTCGTTCGAACGGCGGGTGCTGGTTCGGGTCGCGGTGCAGGGGTGGTCGTGATGGGGCTGCTCCGGTCCGACCCGTTCGACTCGTTCCGGACGGTCGTCGAACGGCTCCCGGTCGCGGTCCTCGACCCCGCTGGAGCGGTCCGCTACGTCAGCCCGGCCGCCGCGACCCTCCTCGGGATCGACCAGCCCTCTCTCTCCGATTTCGGGAGCGTCGTGGCCCCGGCGGACGTCGACGCGGTCGCTGACGCGTTCCTCACGGTCCGTGACGGTGACGTCACCGAGACCCGCGTCACGTTCCGCGGCACCGGTGACGAACGCGATTCGGTGTTCGAAGCGACGCTGGTCGACTGCGGCGGATCGACGCCGGTCGACTGCGGCGGATCGACGCCGGCCGACTGTGGTGAGGATCCGGTGCCGGCTGATTGCGACGATACCACTGACCCGGGAACGGACCTGGGCGGCGTGCTCGTCTCGCTGGCCGACGTCACTCGGTCGGAACGCCTCCGTCGAGTGGTCCTCTCGGTCGTCGACCCCGCTGACGGCGTCGCGACGGCCCGGACGCCGCGGGCGGTCGTCGACCGACTCGTCGAACTGACGGAGGGTCTCGAAGCAGTCGAAGTGGGCTGTTATCTCCGGGGCGACGAGACGGCGACGCTTCGACCCGTCCGGGAGGGCGCGCCGGAGACTGTCGAGTCGGTCGTCCGCGACGCCGACAGGACCGGTCGGGTCGTCGCCGTCGACGCTGCGTCGTTCCCGCTCGCCGGACTCCCGCGGGGTGACTACGCGGCCGGCGTCGCTGTGCCGCTGGGCGACCACGGCGTGCTCGTCGCTGGTACCCGCCGGGAGACCGACGTCACTGCCGAACTGGTCGCGTTTCTCCGGGTCGCCGCGGCGACGACGGCGCTCGCACTCGACCGACTCGACGACCGTCGGACGCTCCGGGGTGCTCTCCGGGCCAGTCGGCGCTATCAGACCGGCCGCGACCGACTGGCGGACACGGTCGACGTCGAACGCCGGGCCGAACGGCGGATTCTCGCGGCGAGTTCGACGACCGAGGTCCAGCGAGCGGTCTGTGAGGAACTCGTCTCGACCGACTCGGTCGCGTTCGCCTGGTTCGGGACCGTCTCGCCCGAGGGCGATCTCGTCACGCGGGCAACCGCCGGAGAGGGGGGTGACTACCTCTCGAACGTCTCGTTCGTCCCGGACGGCGACGACCGGCCGCCGGTCACGCGGGCCGTGAGCGACCGCACCACGGTCGTTGAGCGCGACCTCTCGGCCGGGTTCGAGTCGGTCGGCTGGCGACGGGCGGCCCTCGACGCCGGCTTCCGGTCGGCGCTCGCAGTCCCGGTCGGCGGCGACGACGCGACCCACGGCGTTCTCGTCTGCTACGGGCGAGCGGTCGGCGCCTTCGACGGGCCGATACGCGGCGTGGTCGACCACCTGACCCGGACCGTCGAGCACGCGCTCACGACCGTCGAACTCAGGGAACTCGCGCTCGGGAACACGACCATCGAACTGGTCCTGTCGATCACGGCGGAGGATTCGCTGCTGTCTGGACTGGCAGCCGCGACCGGCGGAACGGTCCAGTTCGAGAGCGCCTCCGCGATCGAGGGCGGCCAGACCCGCGTGTTCGTCACGGTCGACGGCCCGACCGAGGCGGCGGTCGCCGCTATCCGCGAGGTCGAAACCGTGACCGAGGTAAAACACCTCCTGGACCGGGACGACGGCGTGGTACTGGAGGTGGTCTCGGACGGGCGGACGATTCCGGGGACGCTCGCGTCGCTCGGCGCGGTGGTCACCGACGCGGAGACGACCGGGAGCGGGGTCCGCGTCACCGTCACCGTCTCCCGGGACACCCCGGTCAGGGAGTTCGTCGACTCTGTCCGCGAGACCTATCCCGAGACCACCCTTCTGGCCCGGCGGACCGCGGAGAGTCCCGTGGAGGCGAATCTCCGCTTTCGCCGACGCGTCGAGTCGACGTTCACCGAACGACAGCTCGAGACGCTCCAGACCGCCCACTACGGGGGCTACTTCGACTCCCCGCGAAGCCGCACCGGCAGCGATATCGCCGCCATGCTCGATATCACCCAGCCGACGTTCGCCTCCCACCTGCGAGAGGCCCAGCGAAAGCTCCTGACGTTGCTGTTCGAGACCACGTAGCCTGCCGTTACTGTTCGAGATCGCGTAGCCTGCCGTTACCGTTCGAGCCCACGTAGCCACTGTTTCGACCGTTTCGCGAAACAACGATCGTTTATCGCACGAATAGTGATGCTCCGATCCGGCCAAAGACGCGTATGGCCTTCTGGAACAGGTCCTCCCGGAACGACGAGACCCCCACCGAAGAGAGCCAGACGCCCGAGGACCACGAGGTGCCCCAGCCCGGGGAGAACTGGGGGGAAGAGTACCGCGGGGGCCCCCAGACCGACGAGAACGAGGCGGATCCAGACCGCGACGATGACGGGGACGCAGAGCCCACTGCCCACGTCGGCGCTTGCTCGGACTGCGGAGAACCGCTCCCCCGGTCGAACGTGGTCATCGAGTATGAGACCGGCGCGGAGTGGGTCCAGGTCGCCGTCTGTCCGGACTGTGAAGACCTCGCTATCGTGTAGGCTGCGGGTTTTCATTTGACAAAATACGTCCTCTTCCTCGGGTCGTTCACGTCCCCTCTGTCGGTGGGTTGCATACCGGCTGGCGTTCTGTGTCGGTGACCGTCTCGCTAGAGTGAGATCTCGTCGGTCGTTACGTACATGGTGTGGATGTAACATTCGAGTGGGCACGATCTCCGCAACCGCAATCATCGTCGTGTGATGGAAGCCCTCGGCGCGCTCGCGGTCGCTGAGCGGGATATCCGCGCTCGGTCACCCGCACAGCACCGCACTCGCGCGGATTGCGGCCCGCTCAGGCGACCACGGGGC
>Ga0207772_100120_pt1 | contig 81795 bp, 82 predicted proteins | sample A23M3SouthBayCA_2_FD_187750 | JGI IMG/M metagenome (GOLD analysis project Ga0207772, IMG submission 187750) | Aerobic enrichment media microbial communities from Eden Landing Ponds, California, USA - A23 M3 (2) (SPAdes) | ecosystem: Environmental > Aquatic > Marine > Unclassified | place...
TTCCCCTACGGCTACCTTGTTACGACTTAAGCCCCCTTGCGAAGCCCAGATTCGACCTGGGAATCCAGGCCTCATCCGGACCTCACTCGGGTGCTTTGACGGGCGGTGTGTGCAAGGAGCAGGGACGGATTCACCGCGCGCTTCTGACACGCGATTACTACCGAATCCAGCTTCATGTGGGCGAGTTTCAGCCCACAATCCGAACTACGACCGGGTTTAAGGGATTAGCTCCGCCTCTCGGCGTTGCGACCCGTTGTCCCGGCCATTGTAGCCCGCGTGTTGCCCAGCACATTCGGGGCATGCTGACCTACCGTTGCCCGCTCCTTCCTCCACGTTAGCCGTGGCAGTCTCCGTAAAGTACCCAACTACCACAAGGGTATTGCTGGCAATTACGGATACGGGTCTCGCTCGTTGCCTGACTTAACAGGATGCCTCACGGTACGAGCTGACGGCGGCCATGCACCTCCTCTCAACAGCGTCGCGGGTAAGCTCGTTAAGCTGACCGTCATCACTGTTGTCGGTGCTGGTGAGATGTCCGGCGTTGAGTCCAATTAAACCGCAGGCTCCTCCGGTTGTAGTGCTCCCCCGCCAATTCCTTTAAGTTTCATCCTTGCGGACGTACTTCCCAGGCGGCCCGCTTACGTCTTCACTTCGGCACAGCGCAGGCTCGTAGCCTGCGCCAAACCTAGCGGGCATCGTTAACGGCTAGGACTACCCGGGTATCTAATCCGGTTCGAGACCCTAGCTTTCGTCCCTCACTGTCGGATCCGTGCTTCCAAGGTGCTTTCGCCATCGGTGGTCCGTCCAGGATTACAGGATTTCACTCCTACCCCGGACGTACCCCTTGGATCTTCCGGTCCCAAGCCGAACAGTTTCCACCGGACGTCCAGTAGTTGAGCTACTGGATTTCCCGACAGACTTGCTCGGCCAGCTACGGACGCTTTAGGCCCAATAATATCGACCATCACTCGGACTGCCGGTATTACCGCGGCGGCTGGCACCGGTCTTGCCCAGTCCTTATTCGTCGACCACCTTACGGTCGACAAAAGCGAGGACTATATGCCCTCGCACTCGGAGTCCCCTTATCGCACTGTCGTGCAGTGTAAAGGTTTCGCGCCTGCTGCGCCCCGTAGGGCCCGGAATCTTGTCTCAGATTCCGTCTCCAGGCTCTGGCTCTCACCACCTGTACCGATTATCGGCACGGTGGGCCGTTACCCCACCGTCTACCTAATCGGCCGCAGCCACATCCTACAGCGCCGTAGCGTTTCCAGCTCACGATGTTCAAATCTGTGAGCTGTATTCGTTATTAGCCTCAGTTTCCCGAGGTTATCACGATCTGTAGGGTAGTTTGGCCACGTGTTACTGAGCTATCTGCTACGGGTCTGAACCCGTGCAACTAGCATGGCTAAATCGGACTCCGATAGCAATGGCCTCCGGCAGGATCAACCGGAATGGGTTTCCTGACTCAAGGTCAGGATCTGGCGGAGACACGCTATCATACGTTGTCTCGTCGTCAGTCGGCGACACCGCGTCGGTCGTACCGAACCAGGTATCACCGAACTGTCAGGGCTTGCATCATATCTCATCTGTACGGCGGACCGCAGGGGTGAGATACTCATAGCTTTCGAATCCCATCATCGACGAGAAGCACTCGTCTAAGGTGGACGGCGTAGCGGGCAGATTCCCGCTGGGCGCCATCCTTCGAACGGATATAGTTGTAGAGGACTACCCCACATAAAGCCACCGATTGTTGTCCGTGTGTGATAGTCGAAATCACACGACGGAACCGGCCTGACGGATCAGGCATTGAGTGGCTTTATGTGGAAGCCCGCTACTCCGTTCGAGCTCGATTGCCGCCCTGACGGACGGCGTCACCGAACTGTCAGGGCTCACATCAGATCCCGCCTGTACGGCGGACCGCAGGGCTGGGATCCTCATCTTTCGCGGGAGCAGGTGCTTGCACAGAGGCGAGCACGCTGAACTCTCGCTTCGCGGCAGGAAGTCACGTCGACTTCTCCGCACCGTGCCGGGGCGTCCCGGCGCGGCGTTCACATAACATTCCGATGGGAGGGTAACGGATAAACCCTCCGTCTCGAACCTGCCGTGAGACGGCGACACAGGCCACGTGACGGGTGATACGCAATCACAAGTTGTGTCGTACTGACTGGACTCGTCGGCGGATCCGTTTCGAGCTTCCCCGGATCAGGTCCACTCATCGAGGCCGGTCTGGACGAGCGAATCCTCGATGCGTTCGAACCCCCGTTCCACCTCGTCTGCAGCGATCTCCCACTCCCCGGTGACGTACTCCCTCGCCGCCTCGACGTCGGGGTTCATCGTCAGGTCCAGATCGTAGTCGTCCGTCACCGCCGGGGTCAGGAACATGTCACGGATCCGGTCGGCGTTGTCGACGTGGGCGTCTCTGGCCTCCAGGGCGCCCCAGAGGTCGCCGTGTTCTTTCACGAGTTTGACGGCCGTCTTGGGGCCGACGCCGTCGATACCCGCGTTGAAGTCCGTCCCCATGAGGATGGCGGCGTCGACGAGCTGTTCCCAGGTGATGGCGTGGGCGTCCAGGGTCGTCTCGAAGTCCATCAGTTCGGGGTCCCCGCTGCTCGTTAGCTGGCGGAGCGTGAGCGGTGCACCGAGCAGAAGCGCGTCGTAGTCCTCCGTCCCGACGTAGTCGACGTCGCCCTGGCGAGCCATGTGTGCCGCCTGTGCCTCCCCCTCGGCCGGGGCCTCGATGACGGGAACGTCCAGCAGTTCGAGCGCCCGCCGCGTCGTCCGAAGGATCGCGTCCGTGAGCCGCTGGGTCTGTGAGTCCAGCCTGGCTACCTCGGTCACGTCCCCCGCTTCGCGTGCGTCCGCGAGTTTCTCCTCCCGCTGCTCGCGCTGCTCCCGTCGTTCCTGGATTTCGTCGTCCTTCATGTCCGTCACCGCGCCGTCGAAGACGAACACCGGCGTCAGGTCGTGTTCGAAGAACTTCGGGAGGCCCTGGACGACGCCGATCAGGTTCGCGACTTCGGTCCCATCCGTGGTCGTGTACGCGCCGTCCCGGGTGAACCGCACCGTCGTCGTCAGGTAGCGATAGAGCCAGTTGTGCGCGTCGACGGCCACGACGCTTCCCGAGACGTCCTCGAAGGAGACGTCCTCGATCGCGGCGAGCGATCGGAGGTCTGAATTACCCATTGACCGGCCGTAGGACAGTGCAGGGCTTGATACTGTCGGCTGCCAGGCAGCCGCAAGATGGGGTCGACCGTCAGACCGACACGGCGTCACGGAAATCGTCGGAACGAGAAGGTTCTTTGGCGTTTGATCCGACGACACACGTATGGAATCCGGGGACGGTCGCATCGCGCGATTCAGACACGGCCAGTACACGGGCGAGAACCGCTGTCTCCCGTGTACCGTCGTGAACGTCTGCATCGCGTTCGGTCTCGCGGTCACCGTCCAGGCCGCAACGTTCCGGCTGGACGTGCCGGCACTCGCGGTGCCCGGAAGCGCCGCCGTCCTCGTCGTCGGACTCGGGGCCATCTACCTGCGTGGCTATCTCGTGCCCGGCACGCCGACGCTGACCGAGCGGTACTTCCCGGACTGGCTGCTGGCCGCCTTCGGGAAGGAACACGACACCACCGGCCTCGTGGGAACCGGCGTCTCTGAGCAGTCCGTCCAACACGAACAGGAATCGGTAGTCGACGTCGAGTCGACGCTCCTCGATGGGGGAGTACTGACCGAGTCCGAAGACGGCACTGAACTCCGACTGACGGCCGAGGCCGATCGGTCCATCGACGAAGCGGTGACAGCCCTCCGGACGGAGGATGGGGCCCGGGCACGACTGCTGGACGTCCTCGCCGTCACCCGGGGGGACGTCGCGTTCGAGGAACACGGCGCCGCGTTCCGGGTGTACTGTGACGGGACCCCTGTCGGGACGTGGGAGTCTCGGCCGGCCTTCCTCGCCGATTTGGCCGGCGCCGCCGTCCTCGCGGACCGGCTCCCGGAGTGGGACGACCTTCCGGTCAACCAGCGCGGTGAGTTACTCAACGGTCTCAGGCTGTACCTGACGACGTGTCCCGCCTGCAGCGGGCCGCTCTCGTTCGGCACCGACACGGTCGAGTCCTGCTGTACCACACGCGAGGTCGCGGCCGTCTCCTGTGACGACTGTGGCGCGCGCGTGTACGAGTCAGACCCGGTCGAGTGAGCTGGCGGCGAAAGAACGAACGGACAGTCCGGGCGGTCACTCGGCGTTCGAGGCGCCGTTCGGTGACGGCCGTTCCGTGCGCTCGGCGAGAAACGCTTCCTCTTCGTCAGACAGGTCTCGGTCGCAGAACCGGTCCAGTCCGTCACGATAGCGCTCGGCGTCGCCGCCGGGATCGCCTGCCGTCGTCCAGACGAGCACGAGTTCCGCGATGCCAGTGGTCTCGCCGGTGAACGCGAAGCCGGCGCGGTAGCAGGCCTCGTAGGCGAACGGGTTGTTGACGGCAATCTTCACTCTCCCGTACGCGCGCTCGCTCGCGCGACCCAGTGCGAAATCGAGCAACTTCGGACCGATTCCCTCGCCCCGACGGTCGTCCCGGACGGTGACGTAGCGAAACCAGAGCGTGTCCGGGTCGGTCCGGTCCTCGTTGAACGCGAGCGCCGCGACGACGGTGCCGCCGTCTCTCGCTACGACCTTCCCCGTCGAGGACATGACGAACTTCCCGGCGTAACTGAACCGCCGCCAGTCGAGTTCGAGCGTGGGGCCGTCCGACGGCCAGCCGAGGAGTTCGAACTCCATACCAGCGGTTCGACGCGCACCGAAAAGTAGGTGGCGCAGTGTCAGCGGGACGTCGTCTGCCCCGGACAGTCGGGCATCGTATCACTCTCCCGAACGTCGAGTCGGGAGAGCCAAGTCGGTCGCGTTCGATGCGGAGATATGAACCGGGCGTGGTCGCTCAGACGGCGAATCGAACCGACGTCGCTGACGGCACTGGTTGCCGTCGGTGACCTCCTCGCGATCGCAACGTTCGTCGTCGCTGGCGAGCTCTCCCACGGGTACGGCCTCTTGGAATACGCGGGGCGTATCGCCGCGACACTGGTCACGTTTCTGGTCGGATGGGCAGTCGTTTCGGTCCCTGGCCGCCTGTACAGTCACAGTACAGTCGGTGACCTCGAAACGGAGGCCCTCCGAACACTAGGGGCATGGGCTCTCGCGGTCGGCATCGCCCAGGCGCTCCGATCGACGGCTGTCTTTCCCGGTGACTTCGCCCCGACGTTCGCGCTTGTGTCCTTTGGCTTCGGTGGCGCCCTGCTCGTCGGGTGGCGAGCGCTCGTCTCGATCGTCAGGTGACGGCACACGTCGTCGGAAAGGAAGTGTTCCGTCGAAGAGAGAGGAAAGGGTCGTCGCGGGAATGAAGCGGGAGACGGTCTGTCAGAACGGCCGAACCCGCGTACCGCCGGCCATCTCGAATTTCTATGGGTTCCGTACCACGCCGTCGGAGCTCATCGCATCGAACCGACGTCGATGGCCACTGTCGACTGAATCCACGACTGGTGATTCTGTCGGTCGTAGATGACGAACTCGTCGTCGCCGATGTTCAGTTCGGCGAATCGCGTCTGCTCGCCGTCCGTGGCCTCGTTCGTATCGTCCGTGGCGTTCGTGCTCATAGATTTCGAGGAACGGGGGTCGGGTGTCCCTCTACTACGTCATATCCAAGTTCCCCCCAATAAGCGCTCCTCCTCGATTATCAAACAGCATAATCGGCATTAGATGGTCAGTAAGTAACGTCCCACTCGTTATCAATCGGCATATTTTGGGAATATATCACACACGTGTTCGGTGAGCGGTTCGCGAGCGACCGTTGCTCGATCGGTTCGGGAGCGCTGAAGCGATCTGAGCGATAGCGCACGCTGGCGCCGTCGACAGAGCGCGCGCGAGATATATTCCGGATAAATACGCCGCCTATAACTTATGAGTTCATTTTTAATCACCCACACCGTGACTACACAGGACCAATGTCCAACCATACGAGAGATTTACGGGAAACACTTATATGGGTATTTATCGTAATTACGAGTATATTCATGACGGGCTACTACGACATCGTCCTTGGACTCATTCCGCTCGCACTCGCAGGTATCACCGGTGTTCTGGTCCTCGCCGGATTCGCGCTGACGACCGCCATCCCGCTGGCATCCGTCGTCGCCGTCGGCCTCATCGGACACGCGATGTTCGTCCGAACCCCGGTCGACTCGCCGCCCGCTCGCCGCGAACCGGGCAAGACAGCCGACTGAGCCACCAGCCCGTCACCCCGTCGTGCGATTTTAGCGTTCGATCTCTCCGTCGACCAGTGCGGACAGGAGTACGCCTAAGGGACGGCGAAGCGAACGGCCGGTATGAGCGACGCCGAATCGACGGCACTGTTTCTGACGAGTGCGGACGTGACCGGACTGGCGACGCCGGAAGAGTACGTCGACGCCGTCCGCGAGGGGTACCGAGAACGCGGGCGAGGCGCTCCGGCCGCGCCCCGGACCGCCCTCTTCAACGACGTCCCGGCGGGAATGGTGACCAGTTACACGGCTATCCTCCCGGAGACCGGCGCGATGGGCGGCTACGTCTACACCGCCGGCTTCGGCGAACGCGACGCCTACTTCTCCCTGCCGCTGTTCGACGCCGACACCGGTGCGCCCCTGGCCGTGTTCGACGGCGCATCACTCAACCCCTTCAAGACCGGTGCTGCCGGCGCCGTCGGCGTCGACGCTCTCGCCCGCCGAAACGCGTCGGACCTCGCGCTGTTCGGGAGCGGCCCGCAGGCCCGCGGACAGCTCCGGGCGACGGCGACAGTCCGGAACCTCGACCGCGTCGAGGTGTATTCGCCAACGAAGGACCACCGGGAGAGCTTCGTCGCCGAGATGAACGACGAACTCGACGCCAGCGTCGCCGCCGTCGCGACCTCGGACGCCGCTATCGAGGGCGCCGACGTCGTCGTCACCGCGACGAACGCGGACGAGCCGGTGTTCGACGGCGACCTCCTGGAACCGGGGACCCACGTCACCGCGATGGGCCAGTACAATCCCGAAAAGCGCGAACTCGACGCCGCGACGATACGGCGGTCCACGTACGTCCCGGACCTGCGCGAGCGCGTCACGCAGGACGCCGGGTCCTTCATCGGAGCCCTCGAGGAGGGAGCTATCGACGAGGACCACGTGCACGCCGAACTCGGCGATGTCGTCGCTGGCGAGGCAGAGGGGCGCACGGACGAGGACGAGATCACCGTCTTCGACAGCGGTGGGACGGCCATAGAAACAGTCGCGGCGGCCCACATGCTGTACGAGCGGGCGAGTGAGCAGGGGCTGGGGAGAGAGATCGAGTTCTCGCCGGCGAGTCAGGCGCTCACGGGACGGTAGACTGACGGGTCTCTAAAGGTACGCGTCGAGTCCGAGCGCCTGAACGAGCGTCAGGCCGCTCACGAGCGCTCCCAGGACGTAACCGGCTATCGTCCCACCGTTGAGCAGCGGGAGCCCCGCGTGGGCGCGCCCCTTCATCACCATCCACAGCAGGACGGCCAGTCCGGCGAACGTCCCGACCATCGCCGTGAGCGCGGGCAGGGCGACGCCGGCCAGCGTCGGCACGCTCTCCGGCGCGAAGAAGGCGGCGCTGGCGACCAGCACCGTCGGGATGACGGCGTCGCCGAGGCCGATGAACATGGCTTCCCGTTCGAGCGGGTCTGCGGCCTCCGTCTCGTCGATCTGGCCGTCACTGCCACCGCGCGTGAAGTCGGTGGTCGGTTCGCCGTCCGCGCCGGACTCCGCGTCGACCGACGACTCGGAAATCGCCGACTGCTCGGCCGAGTCCGCGTCGTCCGCCATCGGGTCCGGCATGTCGGCGTCGAGGAACGAGTAGTCCGCCGTCATCGGGATGACGAGGACGACCGGTACTTTGAGGTCCATCACACCGGACGCCAGGGTCAGCATGTGCTCGGTGCCGTACACGCTGATGGCGTCGTAGACGGCCAGGACGGTCAGCAGTATCAGCGCCGGGAGGACGCCGAAGCCGATGCCGAACAGGCCAGCGGCGGCGGCGCCCATGAAGGCCCCCGCGATGTCGATGACGTACCACTCCGGATGGACGTACAGCGCGACGCCCAGCGCGATGGCGAACGGGATAGCGACGACGTCGGCGAGGGGAGCCGGCGCGACGAACCGCATCAGGACGCGGAAGACGTACAGGGAGAGCCACGCCCCGGAGGCGACGATGATCAGTCGGATCAGCGCGTCGACGTTCAGCTTGAACGCGGCGAGCATGAACGCCGTCGCGACGAGGATTGCACCGACGTAGACGAGGCTGTTCGTCGGGTCCTCGGGGTTCTCGACGGGCTGGTACCCCGCCGCCTCGAACGGCTCCACGAGCGCTATCGCGGACAGCTGGATGAACAGGAAGATGGCGACGATGATGCCGACGCCGAACGCGACCCGCCTTCGCTCTGTCATTGTCCGGTGGTCCGGTGGGAAGGGTTTGAGCGTTACGGGAGGCGGGCGGTGAGAAAGCGACTACACCGAATCGTCGGGAACGGTCTGCAGATACGTCTCCGGGTCGTCGTGGAAGCAGTCACCGACGACGACCGCGTCGGCGCCCGCGTCCAGTATTTCATTCGTCTGTCTGCTCGTCTGGATACCGCCGCCGTAGAGCAACTGGGTGTCGTCGAGGTACGTCGCAGCAGCCGCGACGTCCTCTGTGCCGCCGTAGGTCCCGGAGTACTCCACGTAGAAGATAGGGAATCCGTAGAACGATTCGGTGGCCAGCGCTGCCCCTGCGACCTGGTCAGAACTGTACGGGGTTTCGACACCTGACCGGGTAGCAGCCTTCGAATCCGGGTTCTGTATCACGTATCCTTCGCCCAGGATACCGTCCGAAATCTCGGCGATGGCATCGCGCCCTCGCGACGCGATCAGGTCTCCGACGACCGGCAGTCCTGTCCCCACCACTTCGTCCGGTTTGCTCCCGACCTCTGTGAAGAAATCGACGTGCTTTGCGACGAAGTTCTCGCGGTCGCCGTTGTACACCGCCGGCACCGAGAGATAATCCGCAGCCTCGATCGTCTGTTCGGAGACGTGGCTCGAACTGTAAGGCTCCTGGAACAGGGGCACGTCCGGGCACTCCCGTTTGATTCGCTCGATAACGCGCAGAGAGTTCTCCTGCGTGACCCCGTCGGACCCGCCGACGATAACTAGATCCGTGCGGCCGAGGATCGACAGATCACCCGGCAACGTCTCTGCCGGATCGACCTTCGTAACGTGTGTGATCGCGTCCCAGTCGACGGTCATGACAGCCGCATTTCCGATGAGTACGTTATCTTTCTTCCGGAGTCTCGGGGAACTCGTACGTCATCGGGACGAGGTCCTCTTCGCGGCCGTCCAGATCGGCCGTCAGCTCGTGTCGCCTGAATCCACACGCCTCGTAGAACGGGATCAGTCCCTCGCGACAGTCCAGTATCAGGACGTCGAGCGAATCGAGCGCAGGATGGGCAATCAGTTCGTCCAGCAGTACCCTGCCGAGACCGTCACCCCGGAGCGATTCCTCGACGATGACGTCGTATATTTTTCCGTAGTAGACTGCGTCCGTGAACGCGCGGGCGGCAGCGACGAGCGTCCCGGTGTCACCGTCGACGAGACCGACGACGACGTCGGTGTTCTCGATGGCCGTCCGTACGTCGTCGAGCGTTCGGTCTTCCCACCACCGGTACGACTGAAAGAGGTCACAGTAGTCCTCGACCTGGCCGTCGGTGAGGTCGTACACCGGTTCCAGTTCCATGAACGCAGTCGCCGCGCGGAATTATTTATACACCGCGGATCCGTGTGACATGGTGGCGTCGTGAGCGAGGGTTCGGACCCAAAATTGCACTCAGCGCGCGTACAGCGGTTTGCCCACGAGCGACGCGAGTCGGACGTCGTCGTCGGGCGTCACGGCCACGTAGGGGCGCTCGACGGGGCCGAACACGTCGACGACGCGGCCGGCGTCTTCAAGATCGTCCGTGAGGACGGCGCGCCCGATGTCGGGGTGGTCGTCGTCCGGGCAGCGGGCGACGGCCAGGCCCTGGGCCACGCGGACGACGTCGCCGACGCGTTTCATGCCCGGATGGCCTGGAGGTACGCCGCGACGGCGCCCAGGAGGTCCGACTTCGTCGCGTCGTCGGCGTTCTTCACGAGCACGCGCCCGCGCTGTTCGTACTCGCGGGGGTACGTCTTGTCGCGTTCGATGACCGCGTCGTAGCCGACCTGCTGAACCGCCGTGGCTATCTCGTCGACCGTGGGGTCGGGGATGGCCTGGTCCAGCGAGACCCGGCGTCCCTCGTTGCGCGAGCGGTCGGCGTCCAGAAACGCCGGCCAGATGACGTTCTCGACCATACCGGAAGTGGCCGCCCCTGGCTTATACGCCTTTATGATGGCGGGGGAGACGTGCGCTATCCGCCGCCCCACAGGCACGGCCTCCCCACCCCTCGCTCGGACCTGTTGGCGAGCGACCGTATACAATAAGTATTGGGCTAGAGTAACCGTAGTTGATACAGTGGAGTCACCGCCACGCGCGCCCGTACTCCTGGGCCTGGGGGCAGCGCTCGTCGCGACGGTACTGGCGAGTGCGACGGTCGGCCCGGTGAGCATCGACCTGCTCACGGTGTCGAAGGCGGCGCTGAACGCGGTGGGGGTCCCGGCCGGCCTCTCCGTCGGCGTCGGGACGACGCGGATCCTCGGGGTTTCCGTACCCCTTCCCGGCGTCTCGCTCCGGTACGCCTATCCGTTCTCCTTCGCGGTCGCGGACTCGAGTGAGACCATCGTCCGCCAGATCCGGCTCCCCCGCATCGTCCTCGGCGCCATCGTGGGCTTCGCGCTCGCCGCGGCGGGAACGGTCATGCAGGGGTTCTTCCGGAACCCGCTGGCCGACCCGTCGATCATCGGCGTCTCGTCTGGCGCCGCCGTCGGCGCGGTGGCGGCCATCGTCTTCGCCGTCGGCCTCCCGCTCCAGGCGATGGCCTTCGCCGGCGCGATACTGGCGGCCTTCGCCGTCTACCTCATCGCGACGCGGGACGGGGAGACGCCCGTCGCCACGCTGCTGCTGGCCGGCGTGGCCATCCAGACGTTCCTCGGTGCGGTCATCTCCTACATGCTCGTCCACGCCGGCGAGAGCCTCGAACAGGCCATCTACTGGCTGATGGGGCACCTCCAGAACAGCACCTGGGGTGAGGTGGAGGTGACCCTGCCCGCCGCGTTCCTCGCCTTCGCCGTCCTGCACGTCTACGCCCACGACCTGAACGTCCTCCTGATGGGCGAAGAGGACGCCCACGCGCTCGGTATCGAGGTCGAGCGGACCAAGCGCATCCTGCTCGCCGTCGCGAGCGTCATCACAGCCGCCGCCGTTGCCGTCGCCGGCGTCATCGGCTTCGTCGGCCTGGTCGTCCCCCACGTCCTCCGGCTGATCGTCGGCCCGGACCACCGCATACTCCTCCCCGCGAGCGCACTCGCGGGCGCGACCTTCCTGGTCGCCGCCGATACGCTCGCACGCTCCGGACCCGCGGAGGTGCCGGTCGGCATCGTCACCGCGGCAGTCGGCGCGCCCTTCTTCCTCTACCTCTTGCGGCGCAAGGAGGTGCACACGGTGTGATCCGCGTCGACGACGTCCACGTCGCGTTCGGCGACGTCGAGGTGCTCGACGGCGTCGACCTCACGGTCGAGGCAGGGGAGTTCGTGGGCCTCGTCGGCCCCAACGGCGCCGGCAAGACGACGCTGCTGCGCACGGTCAACGGCGCGCTGACCCCCGATTCGGGTGACGTGTTCGTCGGCGAGGACCGGATCCACGACCTGTCCTCGCGGGCAGCGAGTCGCCGCGTCGCGACAGTCCCCCAGGACACGAGCGTCCGGTTCGCCTTCGACGTCGCAGACGTCGTCGCGATGGGGCGGACACCTCACCGCTCACGGTTTTCGAGTGATCCAGACCGGGGGGCCCGCGTCGACGCGGCGCTCGAACGGACGGAGACCACGCACCTGCGCGACAGGCGGGTCGACACGCTGAGCGGCGGCGAGCGCCAGCGCGTGTTCGTCGCCCGCGCGCTCGCTCAGGACGCCCCCACGCTCGTGCTCGACGAACCGACGGCGAGCCTCGACGTGAACCACGCGACGCAGACGCTCGCGCTCGTCCGCGAACTCGCCGACGAGAGCCGGGCGGTGCTGGCGGCGATCCACGACCTCGAATCGGCCGCTCGCTTCTGTGACCGACTCGCACTCGTCCACGACGGGCGAATCGTCGACCAGGGGGAGCCTGCGGACGTGTTGACCACCGAGGCCCTGGAGACAGCCTTCGACGCGCGCGGCGTGGTGACGACGAATCCGGTGACGGACTCGCCGGCGGTGACGACGCTCCCGTCGACGACTGGTGGGGGGCGTCGGGTCCACGTCCTCGGCGGCGGCGAGACCGGTGCCAGCGTCGTCGGGTCGTGCTGGGCGGCGGGCCACCAGGTGAGTGCGGGCCCCTTCTCCCACGACGACGCCGCCCGGTCCGTCGCGCGGACGCTCGACGTCCCGGTCGAGACGACGCCGCCGTTCGCGGCTATCGATCGAGCCACGGTCGAGGCGGTCAGCGAGCAAATCGCGGCCGCCGACGTGACGGTGCTCGCGGATCCGGTCATCGACCCGGCTGCGACCGTCTGCCGACTCGCCGACGACGCCGAACGGCTGGTCGTCGTCGAATCGCGACCCCTCGCCGAGCGCAACTACGGGGGTGATCGAGGGCGCGAGCGGTACGAGTCGCTGCGGCGGCGAGCGACTGTCGTCGACGCCGACCGAGTCCCGGCCGTTCTCGACGAAAAACCGGGTCCCGAGAGGGTACTGGCGGACGATTGACATACGGAAGGTTCAACTGATTCGATCGCAACCGTGGGATCAAGATGGTAAACAAGACTGCGGTCGGGATACTGGGGGTCGTCGTCATGGCGTCCCTCGGCGTCGGCGTCCTGATCGGAATGCAACTGGGTGGTGGAACGAGCGCGCCGGTCACGACGAGTCCGGCAGCCGACGGCGGGACGGCGACGACGACCAGCGACCAGACGAGCGGCGGCGACGGGGCAGCGACCCCTTCGGAGTCGACGAGTGAGCGCCAGACGACGATTCCAGCCCGGCAGTTCGACGAAGCCGAGATAGCGAATCACATCGCCAAGTTCGTCAACCAGGAGCGCGAGGCGCAGAATCGGACGCAGCTGGGCACCGGCGACGCCACGGCGACCCGCGTCTCTCGCATGGCGAGCAACCACAGCGTGGCGATGGCGAACCACGGCAGCGCCGCCCACAAGGTGGACGGTGTCTCGACCACCAATCGGTACCGGAATCACGACCTCTACGAGCGCTGCAAGTTCAAATCCCACGAGGGGAGCTACATCGACACGCCCGACGAGAAGTTCGAACTCGTTGGCACGACCTACGCCGGAACGCACTACCAGGCCGACGGGCAGGAACGGTTCAACGGCGACGAACGAGCGGTCGCCCGCGCCATCGTCGATAACTGGAACGAGAGCTCGACCTACAGCGATCGACTCCTCGTCGGCGGGCCGACCCGGATGGGCGTCGGCGTCGAAGTGACCAGCACCGGGAAGGCGTACGCGACGGTCGACGTCTGCGCCTGAGCGATAGTTCTCGCGGCCGCTTTCCTCCTGTCCCGTTCTCCGCACATCCGTTCCGGTTGTCGAAGCGCTCTGCCGGCGAAACGCCGTCGATCACCGGCCCGGAGTCGGGGTATCCTTCCGGGGACGATACCACACTCGGGAACCGAAGGGCAGTCGCGCCCGCGTTCGGAGGGAGTTACTCGCGCTCCCAGAGGACCAGGCCCACCATGGTCAACACGACGCCGTCAGCGTTCGACGTCTCGATGGCGCAGTGAACGAGCCCGCGGTCCTCGTCCCACACCTCCTTGTCGACGACCTCCGTCTCGACGCGCAACGCGTCGCCGGGCCTGACCGGGCTGGGGAATCGCAGGTCGTCGATGCCGACTGCGCCGAGCGCACGGGAGTCTGCGAGGAAGTTGTCCACGAGCAGTCGCATGGTCATCGACGCGGTATGCCAGCCGCTGGCGACGAGACCACCGAACATCGACTCCCGCGCGGCGTCTTCGTTGACGTGGAACGGCTGGGGGTCGAACTGCTCACCGAAGGAGACCACGTCCTCCTCGGTGACCTCGTACGTGCCGAAGGCGTCGGTCTCGCCGATCTCGATCTCCTCGAAGTAGTCGGACATGTCGCTACCTGCGACGGGCGAGCGCAAAAAGAACGTGACCGCCTCAGGCGGACTGCTGTTCGTCGAGCCAGCTCTGGTACTCGTCTTCGGAGACGACCTCTATCTGGCCGAGCATGTCGGAGTGGCCAGTGCCACAGTACTCCGCACAGTAGAGCTGGTAGGTTCCCGTCTCGGTTATCTCGGTCTTGATGACGTTGTGGTTCCCCGGAATTGCGTCGCTCTTCAACCCGAGACCGGGCGCGTGGAACGCGTGGATCCAGTCCGTGGAGGTGATGTGTAACACGACGGGCCTGTCGGCCGGGAGCACGAGCGTGTTACTGGAACTGACGCGGTCGTCTCCCTGCCCGGTGTCGTTGTAGTTGAACGTCCAGCTGTAGCGCTGACCGACGACTTCGACCTCGGCGGGCTCCTGGTCGGACTCGATCTGCTGGTCCGCGGTGGCCGTGACGTACGGTTCGGCCATCACCTGGTAGGAGGCGATACCGACGACGAGGAGGATGATCGCCGTCGCGATGGTCCAGGTTATCTCGAGACGCCGGTTCTCCATCGTCGGCAGGGGATCCTCGTTGTTACGGAACTTCCAGACGGTGTAGATGAGGATGCCCTCCACGAGCACCGTGATGGGGACGGCGATGTACAGCAGGTTCATGTTGAGGTCCCAGATCAGTTCCGCCGTCTCCGACGTCGACACCTGGGCTGCTGCCGGCTCGACGGCGAGCGCGAGAAGAGCTCCAGTGAAGACCGTGAGGAGCCCGACGCGTTTCCCATTCATGCGTGTTCGGGAGTTCGGAAGTCGGGAATAAATAGCTGCTGTCTTGCCCTCAGGGGCGCGCGACGGCGTGGGACGCCCACCCGACCATGTTCGGCGACAGATTCAGGTGACTGGTCGAAGCGGACAGGGCTCCGGGTCGTCCGAACCACGAGGTGCCGAGGCGTCCGAAGCGCGGGGTCTAAGTGCGATGGAACGAAGGGTCTAGGAAAGAGGCCTCCCGGGATGAACTCACGTCGCCCACGGTTCACGACGCTGCTCGCCGCGAGCGCTGTCGGTGTGTACCTGCTGGTCGTCCTCGGTGCGACGGCCGACGTCGCTCACGCCGTCAACTCCTGTTCCACCTGGCCGGTCTGTCAGGGGCCAGTGCTCGAAGACACGGGTCTCCTCGTCGCGTGGAGTCACCGTCTCACCGCCGCCGTCGTCGGACTGCTCGTCCTCGCGACGGCGGTCGCCGGCGCCCGGTCCGCCGCCAGGCGCCGCGTCACTGCGCTGGCGGTCACGGCACTGCTCCTCTACCCCGTCCAGATCGGGCTCGGCGCGCTCGTCGCGACCTCGGGCGCGACGGCTCCGTTCCCGGGCGCTCACCTCGCCACGGGCATGGCCATCTTCACGACGCTCGTCCTCGCTCTGGCCTGGCAACTCGAGTCCGAGACGCGGACGCCGGACGACGCGCCCGTCGTCGATCCTGTCGACCTGGACGGCGGCGATTCGGCAACCGGCGGACCGTCACCGGGCTCCGCTTCGCTGTCGACGCGAGAGCGAATCACCGCGACCGCTGGCGCCTACTTCCGGCTCACGAAGCCGCGCCTGATGTGGCTGCTCTGTCTCGTCGCGGCGGCCGGGATGGCGCTGGCCGCCGGTCCGGACCTCACGACGCCGACGGTCCTCTTCACCCTGACCGGCGGCGTGCTCGCTATCGGCGCCTCGGGGACGTTCAACCACGTCATCGAGCGCGACGTCGACCAGCGGATGGAGCGGACCTCGGACCGTCCGGTGGCGACCCACCAGATCCCCGTCCGAAACGCGCTCGCGTTCGGCGGGCTCCTCTCGGTCACGTCGGTGTGGCTGTTCTGGCAGGTCAACGCCCTCGCCGCGGCGCTTGGCTTCGCGGCCATCCTGTTCTACAGCGTCGTCTACACCGTCGTGCTGAAGCCGAACACGGTCCAGAACACAGTCATCGGCGGGTTCGCCGGGTCGCTGCCCGCGCTCATCGGCTGGGCCGCCGTCACCGGCGAGATCGGCCTGCCCGGACTTGCCCTGGCCGGCGTCATCTTCCTCTGGACGCCCGCGCACTTCTACAACCTCGCGCTGGCGTACAAGGAGGACTACGCCCGCGGCGGCTTCCCGATGATGCCCGTCGTCCACGGCGAGACGGTGACCCGCAAACACATCGTCTTCTACCTCGGCGCGACGCTCGTCGCTGCGGGCGGGATGGCCGCGCTGACACCCCTCGGTCCCCTGTACGCCGGGACGACCGCGGTTCTGGGCGCGGTGTTCCTCTGGGCCGTGGTCCTACTCCACCGCGAACGGACCGAACAGGCAGCCTTCCGGGCGTTCCACGCCTCGAACGCTTACCTCGGGGCGCTCCTGGTCGCCATCGTCGTCGACTCCATCGCGCTATGAGCACGACCTACAAGATCGACCGGTTCGAACTGCGCCGCGACACGCTCCTGCTGAGCGCGCTGCTCGTCAACACCCAGCTCCTCCTGTTCCTGGCGTACCACCTCCTCAGCCCCAACGACATCACCGGGGTGACGCCCGTCGCCGTCCCGCTCGTGTGGATAACCGTCGGCGCCTGGGCGCTGGTCAGGACGGAGCGACCGACCGCGTCACAGCGCCAGCGGACCGTCGGCGTGGCGGTCGCGGCGGCGTACTTCGGCGTCCTGGGCTACTTCGGTGGCGTCTGGGGACCCGGTGCCGACATGCTCCCGGCCGGCGTCGAGCTCACGGTGGCGTCGGCGCCACCGGGCTGGGCGCCCCGGCTGTTCGTCAACCTGCCCGCGACCGGCCTCGCGCTCGGCTCGCTCCAGATCCCGTTCCAGGGCGTCCGGATCAACCTGATCCCCTGGCAAGTCGTCGGTTACGTCGCGCTGGCGTACCTGGTCTACGCCGCCGTCGTCGACGCCGCGGGGTCGGCCATCTCCGGCATCGTCGGCCTGCTGTCCTGCGTCTCGTGTACCTGGCCGGTCATCGCGACGATAGCGACGAGCGTGTTCGGGGGGACCGCGGCCGTCGCCGGCGCCGTCTACGACCAGTCGTACCTCCTCTCGACCGTCGTCTTCGTCGCGACGGTGGCGCTGCTGTACTGGCGTCCCGGCTGGCGCTAATTATTCCTGGCAACTCGTCGAAACTCGTCGTCGCTACGTCAGCGGCCGCGGCGTGATCAGCACTCGCGTGTACCAGCCCTGGATTCTCGCGAGCAGATTCAGGAGGTGGAGCGAGACGACGAACAGTAACACGCCGACGACCGCGACGCCGACCGCCTCGGAGAGCGACGTCACCTGCCATGACGTTATCGTGACGGGCAACGAGACGACCTCGACGCCGTCCCACTGCTGGACGGCGTAGGAGAGGGTGAGGTGGATGGGCTCCGGGATGGAGACCTGAATCGTCGCCTGCCGGTAGTACAGCGGCGCGAGGACGAACGACCCGGCGAGCGTACCGAGGAGCGTCATCAGGATGAAGGTGAACAGGCCGACGACGAACTTCGACGCCAGATAGACCAGGCCCACCCACGTCCCCAGGTCGGCCAGGGGCGACCGCAGGTAGTCCCACACCTCGTCGTGTTCGGTCTCCCGGTCCAGCGGAACGTCGACGCCGAGGAGTCGGGCCGCGAGCCACCGCTCGAAGACGAGGATGCGGTCCGAGAGGAGGAGCACGCCGACGAGTATCGGGAGGCCGACGAGGAAGACAAGGAGGCTAAAGCCCACGGACAGCCCCGTCGTCAGCAGGACGAAGTAGCCGAGTCCGAGTGGAAAGGTCAACGCCAGGTAGACCAGGTTCCGGTACGTCTGTCGCCGCGAGAGGACGCCGACGAACCACCGAACCGGTCCGGGGACCCGAGCGGCCGGATGCGAGCGAACGCTCATGTGTTTATACGCTAACAGCACCGTCAAAAACGTATCGGGACGCGCCTTTTTGTTCGTGGCCGCTGACCGTCCACGTATGTCCGACGTAACGATCGAATACTGCGTTCCCTGCGGCTTTCGTGAACGAGCCCTCGAAGTCCAGGAGGTCGTACTCAGTGGCCTCGAGGCCGAGCTCGATTCGCTCGAACTCGTGATGGGTGACCACGGCGTGTTCACCGCCAGCGTGAACGGCCAGACCGTCTACGACAAGGAGGAGGACGCCTACGACCCCGACGAGATCGCCCGCAACGTTCGGTCGGCACTCTGAGCGGGTCGCGGCCATCGCCGGGGAGCGGCGGTGTGACGACCCGCGGCGACCCCGGCGACCGATCGGAGCGATTTTCGGTCGGGCCGACCGACCCACAGCCATGGAGGAGGTACTCGTCGCCGAGAACGTTCACCGTGCGTACGGCGACACCGTCGCCCTCGCCGACGTCTCGCTGACGCTCGGGGAGGGAGAGGTCGTGGCACTCGTCGGGCCGAACGGGGCCGGCAAAACCACGCTCGTCCGCGCGCTCACGGGCACGACCGACGCCGAGGGCCGCGTCGAACTGTTCGGGACGTCGCCCCGCGACGTCGGCCGGGACCGGATCGGACTCCTGCCGCAGGACTTCTCGCCCCACGACCGGCTCACCGCTCGCGAACTGCTGGCGTACTACGCCGGCCTCTACGACGAGTCGCGCGACGTCGAGCGCGTCCTCGCCGACGTGGGCCTCGCCGACGACGCTGGGACGTGGTACGAGAACCTCTCGGGCGGCCAGCAGCGCCGGACCTGCGTCGGCGCGACGCTCGTCAACGACCCCGACCTCCTGTTTCTCGACGAGCCCACGACCGGTATCGACCCCGCCGGCCGTCACGACCTGTGGGAACTGCTCGAAGGGCTGGCCGACGCAGGCGTCACGATCCTCGTGACCACCCACGACATGGAGGAGGCGCACCGACTCGCCGACCGGGTCGGACTGCTGGCCGACGGCGAGCTCGTCGCGATAGACGCCCCCGACGCGCTGATCGAGGCCTACGGCGGCGAGAGCCGACTCACCGTCTCCGGCGACGTCGACGAGTCCGTCGCGACGACGCTGCGGTATCCCACGGCGTTCGACGGAGACGGGATGACCGTGTCCGGGGTCGCCCCGGAGGACATCGGCGGGGTCGTTCGGGAACTCGAGGACGCCGGCGTTGACTACGACGGCCTCAGCTGGGCCGAACCGGACCTGGAGGCGGTGTACATGGAACTGACGGGGAACCGCGTCGGACGAGGAGACCGGGGGACCGACCGGGAACCGACGGCCGCCCCGGCCGGAGGCGAGCGATGAGCGCGATTCGCCGCGTGCACGCCGAGTTCACGGGCGCCCGGAAGGCGTTCCTCCGCCGTCGCACTGCCGTGTTCTTCACGTTCTTCTTCCCGCTCATCATCGTCGTCATCTTCGGCGCGCTCGTCCAGACGCGACCCGGTGGCGGTGGGCTGTTCACCGAGCCGCCCCGGTACTACGTCGCGGGCTACCTGGCCGTCGTCGTGCTGTTCACGCCGCTGTCCCGGGTCGGGAGCGAAGTCGCCCGCCACCGGGAGGGCAACCGGTTCGAGAAACTGGCGACGACGCCGCTGACCAGGCTGGAGTGGCTCGCCGCCCAGACGCTCGTCAATATCGTCGTCATCGGCCTCGCCGGGCTCCTGCTACTCGGACTCGTCGTCGCCCTCACCGGCGCGGAGGTGGTCCTGACGGCGGTTTCGGTCGCCGCGCTGGTCGCCTTCGTCGTCGTCGGCGTCGCGCTGTTCTGCGGCGTCGGCGCACTGATCGGCAGTTTCGCCGACTCACAGGACGGCGTCATCGCGGCGTCGAACTCCATCGCGCTCCCGCTGCTCTTCCTCTCGGAGACGTTCGTCCCGCCGGCGCTCCTGCCGGCGTGGCTCCCCACCTGGCTGTCACCGCTGACCTTCTTCTCGCGGGGCGTCCGGGCGGTCATGACGTCCGGGCAGGCGGGTGACGCAGTCACTCCCCTCGCGATTCTCACCGTCGCCGGGCTGGTCGCGTTCGTCGCCGGTGCGGTGGCGCTCCCGAGAACTGATTGAGCCCGGATGCCGTCGTCCCGAAGCGCGGCGGGACCGACGCAACCAGTTCACTCCGTCGCGACGGCGCAGTTGTTCGGGCCAAGTTCCAGTTCGAAGGCCTCCTCGTCCGAGACAGATTCGCGCCCGAGGTTCACCGTGACGACGCGCTCGAAGTTCGCAGGTCGGGCGCCCATCGAATCCATGACGCGTTCGACGAAGGCCGTCCGATCCTCCGAGAACGCCGCCAGTCGGTCGCGGAGGTCGCCCAGCGTCGCCGCGTACGAGCCGTCAGTGGCGGGCGCGCGGCCCGGAACGTAGTGGCCGGGCGCGACGATAGCGTCGTCGGGCAGCGGTGCGAACCGGTCGGTGAGCGTCTCGTGGAGCGTCTCGGAGAGTTCCCGGGCGCCGTCCGCTCCGCGTTCGAGATCCGGTCGTGGAGCGCCGTCGAGGAAGAGGGAGTCACCGGTGAACACGACGTCGTCGAGGACGAGCGAAATCGACCCCGTCGTGTGGCCAGGGGTCGCGAGGACGGCGAGTTCGTGCTCGCCGACGCGGACGACGTCCCCGTCGTCGACTGTTCGTACGTCGCCGGTGACGCCGCGGTCCGCGGCAGCGGTCGACAGCACCGGCGTGGCACCGGTGGCCCCGGCCACTTCGTGGAGGCCGCTGAAGTGGTCCGCGTGGACGTGCGTGTCGACGACCGTCTCGATGGCGGCGTTCACGTCGGCGACGTCGTCGCTGTAGCGCTCGGCGAACGCCAGCAGCGGGTCGACGGTGAGGGCCTCCCCGGCGGAGACGACGACGTACGCGAGACAGCCAGTGGCGGGGCGACGGTACTGGTAGACGGTCGCGTCCGTGGCGTCGCGAGCGATCCGCGTCCGCCGATAGACGCGCGCCCAGCCTTCCATCCCGCCCGCGAGGTTCACTGCCTCGACGCCGTCCTCGGTGAGCGCGGCCGCGACCTCCGCGCTCTCGGCCCCGCGCGGACAGACGGCGACGTAGGACTCGTCGGGGTCGACCAGATCCGCCGGCTCACCGGTCGCCCTCGCGCTGACGAACCGCATGTACGGGACGTGGGTCAACTCGACCCCTGGCCCGTCGATCTGCCAGGCGTCGACCTCGTCGCGGTTGCGGACGTCCAGGAGCGCGATCCGTTCACCGTTCTCGATCCGGCTGGCGAGTTCCTCGGGGTCGATCTCGCGCACCGCGGTTCCGTCGCCCGCCGGGGCGTCTTCGGTCATGTCCTCCCGTAGGCCCGGGAGCGGTAAAACGACCCCGTCGAGTCAGGAGACCAACAGTATATGTGGCCGGCGTGCGAAACCGTGGCATGGACGGTTCGGAGTTCGTCGAGGAGGTACGATCGGCCAACGAAGGGCGCCTGGCCCGCCTCGGGTCGGAGAAAGCGCTCGTCGCGACGACGGCGGGCAGTCTCGACAGGGAGACAGTCCTCGAAACCGCAGTCGCGGCGGAGACCCGGGCAGTGGAGACGTTCGATCAGTGGGCCGGGGACGAGACGGATGACGACGCCAGGAGCGCGTTCGAGGCGGAACGGGCGCGCGAACGCGAGCACCGCGACCGCGTGCTCGAACTCGCTGACGGCTCGCCCACCGAAGCGGACCCCGACCCGCTGCACGAGCACCTCCGCGATCTCGACGAGACCGTCGAGAGGGTCGCCGCGGGCCTCGTCGCCCGCCCGCTGGTCGCCTCGCGGAGTCTCCTCCAGGTGATCAACTTCTTCGTCAACGAGGGCGACGAGCGCGCGGCGGCCCTGTTCCGCGAACTGCGAGCCGAGACCGACGAGCAGGTCGAACGCGGCGGCGAGGTCGTCGCGACCGTCTGCGAGCGCGACGACGACCGAGAGCGGGCGGTGGCCGCTGCGAGTGCGGTCGTCGACCTGGCCTACGACGAGTACGCAGGCTCGCTCGAAGGGATGGGCATCGACCCGAAACCGGTCTGTTGACGCGTGCCCGTCGGCAGCGTTTACCCAGCCGTCACCAGTCGAGTGGAGTCCGCGTGGCGGCGAACAGTACGAGGGCAGCGGTCCGGGGCTCCCACCCGTACACGTGGTTGAGCATGACGTAGGTCACGAGGCCCAGAAAGAGGCTGAGCGTCCAGGCGGCGACGGCGATGCGGCCGACCCGGGCGTGTGAGGTGTCCCGTAGCTCGGTCGGCGTGTGGGTGAGTCCGAGGACGACGGCGTGGATGACGACGGGAACGGAGACGGCCGAGAGCAGGATGTGGATAGCCAGCATGACGAGGTACGCCCACCGAACCGGTCCTTCGACCAGAATCGCCTTCTCGAACCCGCCCCCGACCTTGAGGAGGTACATGACGAGGAAGAGGAGGATGAGCCCGAACGCGGTGAGCATCGCGGCGCGGTGTTTCCGGACTTCGTCGCGGCGGATGTACCGGACGCCGGCGAGGATGGTGACCAGCGCCGTCGCGTTGACCACCGCGATGGCGTCGCTCAGGACGATGACCGTCTCGTTGGACAGCTCCGGGAAGAAGGGAAAGATCCGGGCGAACGTCCCGACGACGAGCGCGTAGCCGATCAGCGAGAGGACTGTCGTGACGAGCAGGGGCTTCGCCTTGGCGCGCGAGTGTATCCGGTCTACGGCGGCCATTATTGTCCGGAGTTCGTCGGCCCGCGTGTTTCGCCTTTCGGATCCGTCCCGGGGTTCCCGGTCGTGGCCCGATAGTCGTTAATCATTTTTCATCAACTCCGTTAGAGTCAAACGGTGGGGCGTGGTACACCGGTACATGAACGCGGACCAGGAGCAGGCCGAGCGAACGATCCGGTGTCTCGTGGCGAAGGTGGGCCTCGACGGCCACGACCGCGGGGCACACGTCATCGCCCGGGCGTTTCGCGACGCCGGGTTCGAAGTCGTCTACTCCGGCCTCCACCGGGCGCCGGAGGAAGTCGTCCAGGCAGCGGTCCAGGAGGACGTCGACGTGCTGGGAATCTCGATCCTCTCGGGCGCGCACAACACCCTCGTCCCGAAGATACTGGAGGGACTGAAGGAGTACGGCGCCTTCGAGGACACCCTCGTCCTCGTCGGCGGCATCGTTCCCGACGGCGACAAGGAGGAGTTGCGCTCGCTGGGCGTCGCGGAGATATTCGGTCCCGGCGCGTCGATGGACGAGATGATCGACTACGTCCACGAGCACGCGCCGGAGCGGAACTGACGTGACCCGGACGAACGCGAGGGCGAGCCGTGAGTGAACTCGTCGCTGACCTGCTGGCCGGCGAGCACCGCGCGCTGGCCCGCGTCATCTCGATGATCGAGGACCGGTCGCCAGGATACAGAGAGATCGTCTCCGAGTTGCACCGCCACAGCGGCACCGCCGACGTCGTCGGCGTCACGGGCTCACCGGGCGCGGGCAAGTCCACGCTGGTCGACAAGGTTGCGTCGACCTACCGGGACCGGGGGGAGACCGTCGGCGTCATCGCCATCGACCCGTCCTCGCCCTTCACTGGCGGCGCGGTGCTGGGCGACCGAATTCGCATGGCCTCGAACGCCGGCGACATGGACGTGTTCTTCCGGTCGATGTCGACGCGGGGGTCGCTGGGCGGTCTCTCGACGGCGACCACCGACGCCGTCACCGCGCTGGACGCCTTCGGCAAGGACAAGATCATCGTCGAGACGGTCGGCGCCGGCCAGAACGAGATCGACGTCGTCCGGACGGCCGACACCGTGGCCGTGCTCGTCCCGCCGGACTCGGGCGACGACGTCCAGATGCTCAAAGCGGGTATCCTCGAGATCGCGGACCTCTTCGTCGTGAACAAGGCAGACCTCGACGGGGCCGACCGGACGGTCGGCCAGCTAAAGGAGATGTTACACCACCGGACGGACGCGAGCGGGCCCGAGGGCCACGGCACCGACGACGACGGCTGGACGCCGCCCATCGTCGAGACGGTGGCTAACGCCGGTGAGGGCGTCGACGATTTCGTGAGTGCCGTCCAGGACCACCTGGACTACCTCGACGAGTCGGGTCGCCGCGAGGAGAAGGTGCGGTCGCGGTACGCCGCCGAGGTCCGGACCCTGCTCCGCGAGGACGCCAACGCGCTACTGGCCGAGGAACTCGAAGCAAGGGGCGGCGTCGACCCGGCCGTCGACCGCATTCTCGAACACGAGACGGACCCCTACACCGTCGTGGCGGACCTGATCGAGCCGCTCGAATCCTGCCTGGGAGAGCGACGGCAGGGGTAACGGGCGGACGCGGCGCATCCGACCCGACCCGGAGACCGCGGTCCCACCACGTATAAGTCCTTCAGGGCCCGACAGAAAGGTATGAAGCTCCGGAACCTCCTCGGCGTCGCCGCCGGAACGGTCGGGTTGACCGCACTGGCCAACCGCCTGTTGCGGCGTCAGGGCGACTCCTTCGAACCGTTCCTCGCCGGTGACGAGCGCTCGTATCGCTGGCGAGGCTTCGACGTCAGTTACGTCGAGGCCGGCGACCCCGAGAACCCGGACCTGGTCCTCCTCCACGGAATCAACGCCGCCACGTCGAACCACGAGTTCCACGCGGTGTTCAGTCGACTCGCAGAGGACTACCACGTCGTCGCGCCGGACCTGCCCGGCTTCGGCCACTCGGACCGGCCGCCGCTGCTGTACTCGGCGTCGCTGCTCACGAACTTCGTCCGGGACTTCCTCGCCGACGAGAGCGAGAATCCGACCGTCGTGGCGTCGTCGGTGACCGGTTCCTACGCCGCCCTCGCCGCGCGGGACGTCCCGGTCGAACGGCTCGTCCTCGTCGCCCCGACGGACAGCACGATGGGGAGTCGCCGGGGGTGGCGGCGCACACTGTTGCGGACGCCGCTGCTCGGCCAGGGCATCTACAACGCCATCGTCAGCAAGTACTCGCTGAAACACGCCCACGGCGACCACGGCTACTACGACCTGGACAACCTCACGCCCGCGGTGCTCGACTACGAGTGGACGACTGGCCACCAGCCGGGCGCTCGCTTCGCCCCCGCGTCGTTCTTTACCGGCTTTCTCGACCCCGAGGAGGACCTGGGCGTCGTACTGGGCGAACTCGACGTACCGATAACGCTCGTGTGGGGGCGCGACGCCGACGTCTCGCCGCTGGAGAACGGACGGGAACTCGCGGACGAGGCCGACGCGCGCCTCGTCGTCTTCGACGAGTCGCTGTTGCTCCCGCACGTCGAACACCCCGACCAGTTCGTCGACGTCGTCCGTGGGGCCTTCGAGACACCCACAGCCGAAGAATCCCAGTAGTCGGGAACGATCCGTCGATTCAAACCGGTGGCGAGTGAACGTCTAGACCCGAGTCCAACGGAGTTTGTCACCCCATGAAACAAGAACACTCGAGCCCCGACCGGTCCCCAGTCAGTCGTTCTCGCCACCGGCACACCCGGTGTCCCAGCGAAACGTCCTCACCGCACCGGCTGTCGAAGCGAGCCCTGCTCGGTGCGGTGGGGGGAGCCGTCCTCGCACCGCTCGCCGGTTGTGCGTCACAGGAGGCGGACGTCCCCGAGCCGGTGACGATGACCCAGTCCGACAGCTGTGACGTCTGCGGGATGGTCATCCCCAACCACCCGGGGCCGACGACGGAGATATTCTACGCGGACCAGCGCCCCTCGGGTCACGACAACCCTGCCCGGTTCGACAGCACCTGGGAGGCGTTCCAGTACGACTTCGAGCGCCAGGACCGGGGCTGGACCCGGCAGGCGATGTATGTCACGGACTACTCGTCGGTGGACTACGAACTGACGGACGACGGCGGCGACGTGCTCATCTCGACCCATCCGGAAGCCGACGCGTTCGTCGACGCCGAGTCGGTCACCTTCGTCGTGGGCTCCGAGGTGAAGGGCGCGATGGGGGCGGACCTCGTCGCGTTCTCGGAGGAGTCGGACGCGACGGCGTTCAGCGACGAACACGGCGGGTCGCTGTCGACGCTCGACGAGGTGACGCCCGAGACGATCGAGAGCCTCCGACAGGCCTGAGATGGACGTCCGATACGTACTGGGAGCCGTCGTCGTCGCGTTCGGCCTCTGCGGCCTCGCCTTCACCGTCCAGCCCGCCGGCGGCGCGGCCGTGAGTCCAGTGTCGTTCGACGAGACGCTCTCGATGGGGATGACCGGCGTCGACGTGCGGGACGCGGAGGCGGCGGGCTACGAGATTCCACGCGGCCAGGCGTTCTACGCCCAGTACCAGTACGTCATCGGCTACTACGGCGTCGAGGCGATGGTCGAACAACTGGAGAGCGGCCACGCGGTCCGGCAGTTCGGGGAACCGGTCGCTCTGTTCGTCACCGAGTTCAGCGGCGCACAGCCGTCCCTGACCGATGACGGCTACCTGGACCTGGACAACGACCCCGGTGTCGACTGGGTGCGTGCCGACCACGCGGTGTACGCGGTGGACAGCGACGCGCGAACGACGGCCGGGCCAACAGTGGTCCCCTTCGAGCGACGCGCCGACGCGGAGCGATTCACGGACGAGTACGGCGGGCGCGTGGTCGACTGGGACGCCGTCCGCGAGCGATACGGCGAGCGACCGGCGGTCGCCCGGGAGCGCCAGGCGAGTCTGGTCGAGAACCGGACCGCGTGGGCGGACCGTCGCGTCGCCGCGAGCGCGTCGCTCCTCGACCGACCCCGGTCGGTAGTCGTCGGTCGCGACGCCCCGACGGTTCAGGCCGCGGTCGAACGGGCGCCACCGAACACCACCGTCTACGTCCCGCCGGGAACCTACGAGGAGAACGTGACGATCACAAAACCCCTCACGCTCCGCGGCGCGGGCGAGCGGACCGTCGTCGACGGTGGCGGCAACGGGACGGTGATCCGGGCGAACGCCTCCGGCGTGGCGCTCGCTGACCTCACCGTCCGGGGCGTCGGGCCTCGCGACCTCGGGACCGGCGAGGGCAACGTCAGCGGATGGGACGCCAAGATCCAGCTCGTCTACGGCCGGGGCGACGCGGGAATCCTCCTGTCGGGAGCGAACCGGTCGCTGGTCAGCAACGTCACGGTCGACACGGGCGCGAACGGCGTGATCGCACGCTACAGCGACGGGACCGTGGTCGACGGCCTCGTGGTGAACGGCACCGACCAGTGGCAGGACGGATCGATGGGCGTCTTGACGATGTACTCGCGCGCGGTGGTCCAGGAGTCGACGTTCGAGGGGGGCCGCGACGGCGTCTACACTCACCGGTCGGACGACCTCGTCGTCCGGAACAACGAGATGCGCGGGATGCGCTACGGCGTCCACGAGATGTACACCTCCGGCGCCCTCGTGAGAAACAACACGTTCAGCGACGCCGACGCGGGCGTGATCGTGATGAGCCGGCCGCGCGAGAACGTGATCCTCAACAACGACGTCCGCGACAGCGACGTCGGAGTGTCGCTGGCAGGCGACGCGTCGTACGTCACCGGCAACGTCCTCGTCGGCGGCGGGACGGGGATGACTATCGCGGGCACCCGCTCGATGTACGCGAACAACACTGTCGTCGACAACGACATCGGCCTCCGGTCGGACACTATCCTCCCCTCGAACAGAGTGGTCGAGAACGACGTCGCGGGCAACGACGCGCCGGCGACGGCCAGTAGCGGCCCGGTCGCCGTCTGGACCAGCGGCGGGCGGGGCAACTACTGGGCCGGCGCGCCCGGCCTCGACCGCGACGGCGACGGGGTGCTCGACCGACCGTACAGACCGGCGGACGAGGTCGACCGGGCGCTCGCCGAGTCGCCCGCCGGCCCGACCGTCGCACGGTCACCCGCGCTGGGTCTCCTGCGCGAAGCGCAGGCCGTCGCGCCGGGGCTCCGCCGGAGCGACGTCATCGACACCGGTCCCCTCGTCGAGCCCTCGCGCCCCGACGTCCTGACGGAGGTGAACGCGACGTGACGGACACCGAGGAGCCCGTACTGACTGTCGACGACGTCCGCCACGCGTTCGGCGACCTGACCGTTCTGGAAGACGTCTCCTTCAGCGCAGACCGCGGGTCCGTCGTGAGTCTCGTCGGTCCGAACGGGTCGGGCAAGTCGACGCTGCTCCGCATCGTCGCCGGCCTGATCGAACAGACGGGAGGGGAGGTGACGGTCGCGGCGTCGGCGGACCGCCCCGTCGGCTACCTCCCGCAGACGCCCGCCTTCCGGCCCCAGTTCTCGCTCGCGGAGACGCTCTCGTTCTACGGTGACCTGGCTGGAGTCGACGTCGACGTGGACGACCGACTGCGCCGCGTCGGTCTCCAGAACGTCCCCGACAGGCGCGTCGACGCGCTCTCGGGCGGCATGACGCGCCTGCTCGGCATCGCGCAGGCGACGGTCGGCGACCCGCCGCTGCTCGTCCTCGACGAGCCCTCGAGCGGCCTCGACCCGGTGATGGTCGAACACGTCTCCGCCGTCGTGGACGACCTCGCGGGTGAGGGGACGACCGTGCTGCTGGCCACGCACAACATCGACGCCGTCGAGCAGATGGCCGACACGGTGCTGGTGCTCGACGACGGCACCATCGTCGCCGCAGAGAGTCCGACGGCGCTTCGGGAACGGACCGGTGCCGACACGCTCACCGGCGCGCTGGCAGACGTCATCGAACGCGACGAGACCGCGTCCGTCAGCGTGGGCCAGCGGGGTGGAGCCGAATGAGCGATGGCCGCCTGCGGCAGGTCCGCGCGCTCGCCCAGCGGGAACTCGACGCCGTTGTCAGGACGCGGACGTACCTCGTCCTGGTCACGCTGTTCGGCCTCGCCGTCGCGTCCGTGCCGGCCCTCGGCGGCGCGGGCGGCTACCTCCCGCTCGTCCTGAATCTGATGACGCCGGTCGAGGTGCTGGTCCCCGTCCTCGCGTTCGCCTTCGGGTACCAGGCGATTCGGGCCGACGCGGAACGCGGCGAACTCGACGTGATACGCACGTATCCCGTCCGCCGTGCCACCTACGTCCTGGGCGTGTTCCTCGGTCGCGCGACGGCGGTACTCGCGGCGGTACTGGTCCCGCTCGCGCTGGCGGCGACGTTCGTCCCCCTCGCCAGCCAGCCCGCGCCCTCGTTCCTCGCCTCTGCGGCCACCGTCGACGACCCGATATACTACGTCCGGTTCGTGTCGATTACCGGTGTGTACGCGGTCGTCGCGCTCGGCATCGCGGTCGCCGTGTCCACGGTCGCCCGCACCAGGCGGGAAGGACTCGCACTGGCCGTCAGCACGCTCCTGGTCGTGGTGGTCGGCCTCGACCTGGCCGTCGTCGGCGGGCTGACCACCGGCGTGGTCGGTCCGGACGGCCTGGGTGCAGCCCTGGCTCTGAGCCCGGCGAGTGCGTTCAGGGGACTCGTCCTGGCGTTCGCAGCGACGCCCGTCGCGGGCGCCTCGGCCCCGGCCCCGGCGGCACTCCCCAGCGTCGTCGGACTGTTCGGCTGGCTCATCGGGACGCTCGCGCTCGCGACGGTGACGGTGTGGCGGGCCTGATCTCTGGGCGGGCCCGGCCAGTCGTCGACAGTCCGGAATCGCACGACTCCGAGGGGATCGCGAGTGTACAGTTAAGTAAGCTCGCCACCAAATTATAGGTGCAATGACACGACATGCGCGAGCGAGATCTGTCGACCGGCGGACGGTACTGGCAGCCGCAGGCGCCGTCGGCGTGGGTTTCACGGGCGCACTGGCTGGCTGTGCCGAAGGCGGCGGCGATGGAGAGGACGGCGACGGACAGGGCGGCAACGGACAGGACGGCGGCACCGACGGAGCCGCGACTATCGCCGGTAGCGACTACCCGGCGGTCGACGAGTGGCTCACCGAGACAGAGGTCGGCGGCGCCGACGACACGTACGACGGATCTATCGTCGACTGGCGCGAGGAGAGCGAACCCACCGTCGACGTGGGGGCAGAAGGGAACGACGGCTACTACGCGTTCGGTCCGCCGGCGATAGCCGTGTCCGCCGGGACTGAGGTCCGCTGGGTGTGGACCGGCGAGGGCGAGACCCACAACGTCAAGGCGGAACCCGAGGACCAGATCGGCGAGTCGGACTACGAGTTCAGTTCCGGGGACCCGGTCGCCGAGGCCGGCACCGAGTACACGTACACGTTCGACGAAGCGGGCCTCGCGCTGTACCACTGCGAACCGCACCTCGCGCTCGGGATGAAAGGCGCTGTCGTCGTCGAGTGAGGGGCCGACGACCGGCGTCGACCACTCACAGCCGGGGTCGAGAACTGACGGGGGCCGCGCGCCCGGTCGGGTATCGACTGGGTCCAGTCGCTCGCCACGTCGACCAACCCGAGACGTTCGCAGACGTGGGCCGCAACGGCGACGTCGAACGGCAGGCCGGCGGGACTGCGGACGAGTAACGGAGCCCGTACCGATTGAACCGCTTCGTACCGCGCTACAGACAAAGTATTTGGCGGTGAGGGAAACACGTCGAGCTATGCGTCGGTTGCTGGCTCTGGGCGTGCTCACCTCACTCGTCCTGTTCGGCGGAATTCTCGCGGCTGGACTCGTCGCGTCTGGACTCGGCGGCGACCCCGGCCCCGCGAACGCGACGGTGACCGAATTCGAACCACGCGTCGCCGTCAACGAGGGCGACTGGACGAACGAGACAGAGGGCGAGGGCGTCCAGACGTGTACGTCAGTTGGGCCGCCGCCGGGGAACTACGGCGTCACTGGCACCCTCGTCGTGGAACGGCCGTTCGAGAGCGAGGGCCCCGAGAAGGCGGCGTTTCAGGCGGTGGTCGCCCTCGCCGACGGGACGACGGTGGAGCGGCACAACGTCACGCTCCGACCCGGCGACGACGTCCAGTTCCGCCTGTTCGACGTCGGGCAGAACGACGGACTGCTCGCGGCCGGGACGAGCGCGAACCTGACAGTGCGCGTCGACCACGGCGACGCGACGGTGGCGAACGCTACGCGGTCGGTGGCGGTGCACGAGAGCGGCGAACTGAACTGTGACGACGGGGCGTCGTGAATATCGACGCGAGGGACAGCCGTTTCTCGACCGGCGAGCGGGCTATCGCGGCCGGAAGACGACGGCCCGGTCGCCAGTCGTCTCCCGTTCGCCGACGTCGATACCGACGACGTCGCCCATCTCGACCGCCGCTGGGTCGACGTCCCGGACCATCCCGGTGATTGAGACCGGACCGAAGTGGGCGACGGCGGTGACGTACGGGGCGTCCTCCTCGAAGGCGGGCGTCGCGACGTAGACGGTGGTGTGAGTCGCTATCTCGCCCGCGTCTGGCAGCGGTTCCTCGTCGAGGTCCCTGGATCCACAGTCGGGACAGACTCGCCGCGGGGGAAGCCAGCCGTGGCCGTTCGCGCATTCGAGGTAGTATCCCTCGCCCTCGGCGACGGCGTCGAGCCAGTCGTCGTAGCCGCCGTCTCGCGCACTCATCGTCCTCCCTCCCTCGCTCCGCTCGGGAGCTCTCGCGTTCGCTCTCGTTGTTCGCTCACGCGACCACCAGAAGAGCAGAGCTCTTCTGAGGCCTCATTCACGTCGCTTCGCTCGTTCATGAGACCACCTCCAGAACGTGGACGGTCGCACTCGCGGCGGTGCCGCCGGCGTTGTGTGCAACGGCGACGTCGGCGTCGGGGACGTCGTCAGCGCGGGGATGGGACCCGTCGAGGAGCCAGGTGAGCGTGGCTATCTGGGCGACGCCCGTCGCGCCGACCGGGTGGCCCTTGGCCTTCAGGCCGCCGGAGAGGTTGACTGGCATCTCCCCGTGGCGCGTCGTGACGCCGTCGCGGGCGGCGGCGATTCCCTCACCGCGCTCGAACAGGCCCAGCGATTCGACGGCGAGCACCTCGGCGATGGTGAAGCAGTCGTGGACCTCCGCGACGTCGACGTCGTCCGGGCCGACCCCGGCGTCGGCGTAGGCCTCTTCGGTCGCCGCGTCAGCCGCCGGGGTCTGGTCGAAGTGCGGCCGGTCCTGGAGCGCGAGGTTGTCCCCGCCCTGGCCGGTGCCAGTGATACTGACCCGCGCGTCGAGGCCGTGCTCTTCGGCGTACTCCTCGCTCACGAGGACGGCGGCGGCCGCGCCGTCTGTGATCGGACAGGCGTCGTACAGCCCGAGGGGTTCTGCGACCATCGGCGCCTCCAGCGCGTCCTCGACGGTGATCTCCTTGCGGAGCTGGGCGTGCTCGTTGACGAGCGCGTGTTCGTGGTTCTTGACGGCGACGTGGGCGAGGTCCTCCCTGTCACCTCCGTATTCGGCGAAGTACGAGCGCGCCATCAGGCCGTACGCGCCGGGGAACGTCATCCCCGCGCGGACCTCGTAGAGGTCGTCGGCGGCGATGGCGAGCGCGTCCGTCGCGGCGGCGGTGCCGATGTTAGTCATCCGTTCGGCACCGCCGACGAGGATGACGTCGTCCTCGCCGCTACGGAGGTTCTTCACTGCCTGTCTGACGCCCGCACCGGCAGAGGCACAGGCCGCCTCGAAGCGTGTCGCGGGCGCCTCGACGCCGACGGCCTCGGCCATCAGCGGCCCCTGGTGGCCCTGGTGTTCGGCCAGCTCACCCATGAAGTTCCCGAAGTACAGCGCGTCGACGTCGTCGGCGGGGACGCCGGCGTCGTCGAGCGCGGCCAGGCCGGCCTCGGCGAACAGGTCGCGGCCGGTCCGCTCCGGATGCTCACCGAAGTCCGTCACTCCGGCACCGGCGACGCGTGGATCTGACATTACCTCACACTGGGCACTCAGTACTTAAATGCTTGCCGCCGCTGGCGGATTTCTGGCCCCGTCGTCGCCGGAATACCGCATCACTGCGCCCGTCTCCGGCCCAAACAGAGATACGCGCCCGCTTGCTCCCAATCACACACGAAGGAATCTATTGGCGGGCGGTCAGTCGACGATCTCCGCGATCCGCTGGGGCTCACCGGAGAGCGCCGGGTCCGGTTCGACCAGCCGCAACACCTCGTGGTCGGTGACGTCGGGATAGGACTTCTCGGTCGCGTCCTCGATGAGCGCCTTCTCGAGACGGAACTCCGTCCCCTCGTAGATGACGTCGACGCCCTGCTCGTCGAAGGAAAGAACTGTCATGTACGGAGATTGGGCGAGAACGGGTAAATATCTGAAGATCGGCGCCCGGCAGTCACCGGTCCTTCAGCGGGTCGAAGCGCTCGTCGCCGTCCGAGCCCGATTCTGCGCGCCCGAGTCGCCGTCTGATCCACGTCCGCGGCCCGCCGATCTTGCTGACGAGGTAGGTCGGAGCGAACAGGGCGATCAGGCCGAGCGCCAAAAAGGCGAGTCCGGCCGGCGCGTCGCCGCTCGTCACCATGTTCACGCCAAGAACGAACATGGGCCCGGCCATCGACATCCCCGCGACGATCTGTAACATCGAGAAAAGCCCCGGCCCGTTCATCGGCACGTCGTATCACCTGCGGGTAGTTGAATCCACTGGCCTGAACGGGCGACGACGGCCGGGCGTCTGACGCCCGTCAGACGGGCGTCATCGCCGGCGTTGGGGTTTAAGGCGACGGAAACGAGTAACGACGGTGTGCCTATCGGTTCAGATCCCCTCGACCGTCTCGCGATTCCCGACGGGACCACAGTCGAGGAGCACGACCTCGTGACGGAGGGCAACGTCATCGTCGGCGGCCAGACGACGGTCGAGTTCGGCGTGCGCGGCCACTCGATCATCGCCGACGAGCGGGTGCGCTTCGACGGTCACATCGAGGCCGAGGGCGACTGCCGCCTCGACATGTGGTGTGACGTCGGCGACAACGTCCTCGTCGGCGAGGACGCCTACCTGGGCGAGCGGGTCCACATCGACGGCGAACTGAAGGTCGCCGGCGACCTCGACATCGGCGACGACGTCGACATCGAGGACGGCTTCGAGGCCAACGGCTGGATCGTCATCCGCAACCCCATGCCGACCATCGTCTTCCTCTTCGTCTACCTCTCGCACCTCCTCCGTATCGGCGAGGAGGAGGCCGCCGAGGACGTGCTCTCCTCCGTCACCGGTGACGACGTCGACAGCGACCCCGTCCTGATCCCCCGCGGCTCGCACGTCAGCGACGACGTCTGGCGCGTCTCCGCGCCCGCGACCATCGGCGACGACTGTCGCCTCCACGGCAACGTCCGCGCCGAAGACATCGAAATGGGGCGTGACAACACCCTCTTCGGCAGCCTCCGCGCCAAGGACGACATCGCCATCGGCCGCGGCAGCGACGTCAAGGGCGACGTGACGACCCGCAACGGGACCGTCAGCATCGGCCCGGGCGTGAAGATCTGGGGCGACGTCGTCGCCGAGGACGTCGAACTCCACGAGAACGCCACCGTCGACGGGACCATCCGCGCCCGCGGCGAGATGGTGATGCACACCGACGAGGTCATCGAACGGCCGGACGAGACGGCCGAAGCGATGGCCGAAGCGGCCGAGGAACTGGAAGCGGACGACGTGGAGACCGAAACAGAAGACGGCGGAGCCGAAAAGCCCAACGACGACAACGCGGACGACGGTTCGGCTCCACAGGACGAACCTGAAGCCAGAACGTCTGACTGAGCCCGGTTTGTACGACGATTACTGTACATACCAGTACATTATAGTCGCGATACGAGACACGTAGTACGATGACCTCGGACGCGGGCGGATTGAATCGGCGAGCGTTTTTGACGACGGTCGCGACGAGTTCGACGGGAATGCTGGCAGGGTGCCCAGGGTGTGCCACCAGCTACCCCTCGTACGACGACCGCCTCCGGGTAACCATCGAGCGCGTCCGTGAGCGATCGGGTTCGTTTCTCGTGACGTTCCGAGTGGTGCAGCTCGGGCCCGAAGATTTCACCGGTGAGTCGGCACGGGAGCGATTCCAGACGTCGTACGAGGACGTGTCGGTTTACGTATACGACTCGGCGCGGACAGAACTGGCGTCAGCGTCACTCGGTGACTACGAGGCCGGAACGGCAGAGACCGTTCAGATAGAAACGGGCGAGTTCCCATTCGTCTACACGGCGGCAGCCGACGTCGTCGACGTCGACCGCGACGACTGTTACTTCGCCGAGACCGGTGCACCAGTGAAGGGATACGTCGGTCAGTTCGATACGCCCGTCGTCGTAGCGAACGTACCGACAGGAATCGAACGTGACGCCGAGTCCGGAACGAGCGGCCACCACTGGACGACTTTGTACCACCGTGAGCACCACGATTCGCTGCCGCCCGACGCTGCAGCCTTCCAGCAAACGAAGTGTCTCCAGCGGGCAGCCCGCCAGGTCGACACCATCCCGACGCCAGACCTCTCTACCCTGCCGGAGGCCGCGACGTGGTACACCGAACCGATTCCCGAACCGACTGTCGAGCGATCCCACCGCATCACCGTCAACCGGGTCGACGCGTACGACGACGGCCACGCCGATCAGTTCCGGACCCAGGGAGCCACCATCGAGTTTCGATCGCTCCCGGCACGCGTCCGCGAAGCCGTACTCGGAGACCGGAGCGTAGGGTGGGTCTCGGGGTCTGAGTTCCTCGAACTCGCGAACGGCATGTCAGACCGAAAAGTAACCACGGTCGACGATCTCCCGCCGTGCTCCGAACGCCACGTGACCTGTGACGACGATCGGGGAGTAAAGTGCCGGAACGGCACGTCGACGTTCGGCGGCGAGTTCTGGAAGTCCGTCTGGTACTTCACCACGTACGACGGCGTGGAGTACGTGGTCGTTCCGCACGCGTCCGAACGGTGGAGAGAACCGGGCGCGAGTACGCCAGCCCCGTGTACCGACCGACGGGACGAATCGTTCTCGATCACCGTCTACGACAGTGCAGAGAGATATCGAGGGCTCGGCTCTGCTCGGACCGGTGCGGAGGTCCCGACCGTTCTCGAAACAGTCCTGGAGAACGCGAAAGCGAGGGACCCCGACAACCCGAGTTACTACAGTGAGAGTGTCGAGAAATCCCGCTGGGTCGACGCCGTCGCAACGCTCGAGGCGAATGCCACCGGGGAGATACCCGACTGCGAGTGGTCGAACGTCGATTGCGCGCGAAATCCGAATGTCAACTGCGGCGAGGGGTCCCGTGAGGCGTTCTACGTCGTTGACATCGGCGACGAGTCGTGGTGGTACACGCTCGGCTATCACTGGAGTGGCGTGGAAGAGATCGATACCGGAGACTGACCCGACCGAAACCTGTTTTGTCCCCGATCAGTAGTACAGCACGTCCCAGAACCACTCCATCGGTGAGCGCTGGCCGATTTCTTCCGGGCGCTCGACGTCGGCCGTTCCCACCTCCGAGTAGCGTATCTCGTACTCGTAGGTCTGGAAGGTCTCGCGCGACTCGAGGCTCGCGTAGGCGCGGTCGACGACCCCGCGGTCGCGGTCCACGACGATCCTGAGATAACTCCCGATGGCCAGGCCGCTGTGCATCCCGTAGTGCCAATTCGGCGCGGCCGCTTCGATGACGGACGGGTCGTCGATGCGATAGACGATAGTCGACTCGTTGCTCGACTCGACCGGCCAGCCCTCCGCGGCGTACGGAACGGGGGCGGCCGCGGCCGGATCGATGAGCGCGTGGCCGGGCATGGCGACGACGGTCCAGCCGTTCCGTTCGCGAGCGACCGGGCCGAAGGTCCCCCGCGACGACCCGCCGCCGCTCGGCATCGCGATGGTCCCCTCGCTGTAGTAGCTGCCGACGCGCTGATCCGGATTCTCCCCGTAGTAGAAGACCGAGACGCGCCGGTCGTCGTAGTCGACGGCCGACTCCGAGATACGGCGGAACTCACTGTCGGGTTCACTGGCGTTCCTGGCCAGGACGATTCGGCAGTGGTTAGCGTGGCGCGTGTTCGCCGCCGCCACGGCGGAAGCCGCCTCGGGGTCGTCCGGGAGTTCCTGCATATCGGCCTGGCCTGCGCCGGCGTCGACCGCGCGGACGTAGCCCGCGCCCGCGATGGCGGCGACGAGGACGACGGCGACCGTCGCGACCCGCGTCCAGCGGACGGTGACAGGCGGCACGGTCTGGAGGGCCGGCCGGACGGTCCCCTCGAAGTAGGTGACGTGGAGCGCCGACGCGAGCGTGACGCCGACAGTGCCGACGATCACGACGACCCCGATGGCGGCCGCGACGGAGGTGGCGTCGTCGACCTGGCCGAAGGCGAACTGGAGCAGCTCAGCCGTTCCCAGCAGCACGGTCGTCACGGTCGCGTAGCCGAGGAACGAGAGGGGGCGTCGTCGGGCGAATCCCGCGCTCGACTGCCAGGCGGCGCGGGGACGCTCACCGTCGTACGCGACGCAGACGTCGGCGAAGCGCGTCACGAGCAGGCCGGCGGCGAGGAAGACCGCGAACAGGAACGGAAACCCCCAGACGGCGAGGACGGCGATAGGTTGCCCGGGATCCCCGGTCACGTACTGGACGTAGCGCAGGACAGTCGCGAGGACGAACGCCAGCGACGTGCCAGCGAGCGCGAGGGCGACGGCCGCCGCGAAGGCAGAGAGCGTCGCGGTCAGCACGCGCAGGTAGTACCGCCGGACCGCTCCGATCGCTGACGAAATCGTCTCCCTCGCGTCGCCAGTTCGCTCCCTGACCGGTTCGTAGAGGCCGACGGCCAGCGGCGCGGTCAGTAACAGGACAGCGACCGGTCCGGCGAGGGTCAATACGGGCCCGTACACCGGCGACAGGGTCGCCTCGACTGCGGCGAGTGCGAACGAGAGCGCGGTCTGGAGAGCGACGACGGCGAACCCGACCAGGAACAGCGAGGGATGGACCGCGCGGATGGAGGGCGCGACGCTCTGACGGAGGGACATGGATCCAGATGGCAGGCATTCGATAATAAAGACTCTGACGTCGGATCCGCCGACGGCTCACGGGGTGAGTGAACCGAAACCCCCTTTTCCCCGACCCCGGTACCACGTAGCATGCTCTCTATCGCGCTGGCGGGGAAGCCCAACGCCGGCAAGTCTACCTTCTACAAGGCGGCGACGGAGTCGGACGTCGACGTCGGCAACTACCCGTTCACGACCATCGACCCGAACCGCGGCGTGAGCTACGTCCGCACCGACTGCCCCTGCCTGGACCGTGAGGAGCGCTGCGGCGGGGACAACTGCCGCGACGGCAAGCGCTACGTCCCGGTCGAACTGCTCGACGTCGCCGGTCTGGTCCCGGGCGCCCACGAGGGGCGGGGCCTCGGCAACCAGTTCCTCGACGAACTCACCAACGCCGACGTCATCCTCAACGTCGTCGACGCCTCCGGCGGGACGAACGAGGAGGGCGAACCCGTCGAGATCGGGAGCCACGACCCCGTCGAGGACGTCGACTTCGTCGAGGAGGAGATGGACCTCTGGCTCGCGAGCATCGTCGAGCGCAACTGGGAGGGCGTCGAGCGCGCCTCCCGCTCGCCCGACTTCGACCTCGACGAGGAACTGACCGAGATGCTCACCGGCGTCGGGGCGACGGAGGCCGACGTGGCGCGTACCTTGCGCGACATCGACTACCCCGACGACCCCATCGCCTGGGAGGACGAGCACCGCGAGGCGCTGGCCCGCGAGATTCGCCAGCGGACCAAACCCATCGTCGTCGTGGCCAACAAGGCCGACATCGCACCGGAGGGGAACGTCGAGCGACTGCAGGAGGCCGCCGAGTACGCCATCCCCGCCACCGCCGACGGCGAACTGGGCCTCCGGCGCGCGGCCGACGCGGGCATCGTCGACTACGACCCAGGCGACCCAGACTTCGAGATTACGGGTGACGTCAGTGGCGACCAGCGCGAGGGCCTCGAACGCATCCGCGACGTCATGGAGGAGTGGGGCGGCACGGGCGTCCAGCAGGCCCTCGACGGGGCCGTCTACGGGCTGCTCGACCACTTCACCGCGTTCCCCGTCCAGAACGAGAGCAAGTGGACCGACGGCACCGGCACCGTCCTCCCCGACGCCTTCCTCCTGCCCGAGGGGTCGACACCGAGAGACCTGGCCTACGCAGTCCACTCCGACATCGGCGAGGGGTACCTCCACGCCGTCGACGCCCGCGAGAAACGACGCATCTCGGACGAGACGGAACTGGAAGAGGGCGACGTGATCAAGATCGTCAGCACGAACTGACCGCTCCTCGTTGCTCGGTGTTTCCCGTATTCCACCGTTACTCCCGAACGACTTTCAGCGACGACAACGAGGCACACGCTTTTGTTACAGGCCACGAAAGGGGTCTGTATGTACGAGATCCTCGTTCCGGTGGATCGTGACGAACCGCGCGCGCTCTCACAGGCTGAGGCCGTGAGTGAACTACCGCATTCGGCCGAAGAGGTCCACGTGACCCTGCTCCACGTGTTCACGAACAACGCGGAGGGCGCCTCAGTCAATCAGGTCGGCTCCGTCCGCGAGGCACAGGAACGCATGGAGGAGGCTGGCATCGAGGTGGATCTGGCAGAACAGAGCGGCGACCCGGCCACGGAGATTCTCGACTACGCCGACGAGGCCGACGTGGACCTCGTCTGTCTGGCGGGACGGAAGCGCACCCCGGCAGGCAAGGTGCTGTTCGGCAGCGTCACCCAGAGCGTCATCCTGGGGACGGAGAAGGCGGTGCTGGTCAGCGGACGTGGCCAGGCGCCCTCCGAGTGAACGGCCCGCTACCGCGCCGCCTCGACGTCTTCGAGTGACTCCGGGTTCTCGATGCTGCTCAGGTCGCCCGGATCCTCTCCTTCGTAGGTAGCAGCGATTGCTCTGCGAACGATCTTGCCGCTCTGCGTCTTGGGAAATTCGTCGACGAACAGCACCTCGCGAGGGCGGAACGGCTTGCCCAGTTCCTCACCGACGAGACTCCGAATCTCCTCGCGGAGGTCGTCGGACTCGGCCGTGTCGTCTGCGAGGACCGCGTAGAGGACGACCGCGGTCCCGGTGGTTTCGTCCGGGACGCCCACCGCCGACGCCTGAGTCACGGCGGGGTGCTCGATGGCCGCCCCTTCGACTTCGGCGGGGCCCACTTTCCGTCCGGCGACGTTGAGCGCGTCGTCCGCGCGGCCATGGAGGAACCACAGGCCGTCCTCGTCGACCTGTGCCCAGTCGCCGTGGTCCCAGAGGTCGTCCCAGGTCGACCAGTACTCCTCGAGGTAGCGCTCGTCGCCGCTCCAGAGCGACTTGGTCGTGCTCGGACAGGAGTCGGAGGCGACGAGGTAGCCCCGTTCATGTCGGTCGGCGACGGAGTTGCCGTCCTCGTCCACGACGTCGACGGCCATCCCGAGCCCCGGGCCGCCGAGCGTACAGGGCTTGAGCGACTGGATCGGCATCGGCATGAGGAAACAACCGCAGATCTCGGTCCCGCCGGAGATGTTGATTATGGGGGCCTCGCCACCGCCTACCTCGTCGAGGAACCACTGCCAGGACTCGGGGTCCCAGGGCTCGCCGGTGGACCCGAGCAGGCGAAGCGACGAGAGGTCGTGGCCGTCCAGCCACCGATCCCCTTGCTTCCGGAGCGCTCTGATGGCCGTCGGGGAGACGCCGAACACCGTCAGTTTGTGGCGGTCGATCATCTCCCAGAACCGGTCCGGTTGTGGGTGGTCGGGCGCACCCTCGTAGACGAATATCGTCCCGCCGAACGTGTGGTTCCCGATAAGCGTCCACGGGCCCATCATCCAGCCGATGTCGGAGACCCAGTAGAACCGGTCGTGTGCCTTGTGGTCGAAACCGAAGTAGATCTCCTTGGCACACTGCAGCTGGACGCCGGCGTGCGTGTGGACGATTCCCTTCGGCTTCCCCGTCGTCCCCGAGGAGTACAGCAGCATCGACTCCTGATCGGCGGGGAGATGCTTCGTCTCGTACTCGTCGGACTGGATCGAGACCGCCTCGTTCCACCACTGGTCGCGGTCGTCGTCCCAGTCGAGGGCCGTCTCGTCGGAGCCCAGTCGCCCGTAGACGATGGTGTGGTCGACGTGGCCGGCCTCCGCGATGGCCGCGTCGGCGGTGTCCTTGAGCGTGACCTCGTTCCCGCGGCGGTAGAACCCGTCGGCGGTGAACAGCACCGAGCACTCCGAATCCTCGATGCGGGTCGCCGTGGCGTCGACGCCGAACCCGGAGAAGATGGGAACGGCGATGGCGCCGACCTCGAAACAGCCGTAGAGAATGGCCGCGACTTCCGGGACCATCGGCATGTAGAGGCCGACGGTGTCCCCCGTTCCGACGTTCCGCTGTTCGAGCGCGTTGGCGACCTGGTTGGCCTGCCGGTGAAGTTCGTGGAAGGTGACGTCGCGCGTGTCGCCTGGTTCGCCCTCCCAGACGATGGCGCTCTTGTTGCGCGTCTCGCTGTCGACGGCGGCGTGCCGGTCGAGGACGTTGTGGGCCAGGTTTATCTCGCCGCCCGGGTACCAGTCGCTGAACTGCGGTCCATCTTTGCGCGCGGCTTCGCCGCTCGCACTTTCTGGGGCGCGTCGCGCCCCACTGTCGTCTCTGACCTCGTCGTACTCCTCGTAGAACTCGATACCCAGGTACTCGGGGAGCAGGTCCCAGAACCAGTCGACGCCGGACGCTGGCTCCCCGTCGACGTCGCCCGTGGTACGCTCGATCAGTTCGTCGTAGTCCGCCATCCCGTACTCTTGCATGAACTGCCAGACGTTGGTCGACTCGACGAACTCCCGGGAGGGCTCGTAGGCGAACCAGTCGAGCCCGTCCAGCGAATCGGATCCCATACCACGACATTCGGTGACGAGTGCCAAAGTAATTGTGCGCGTCCGACGCGGGCGGCGGCCGAATTCGGTCCGCACGACGACGTGCCCAGCGGTTCGTTACAGATTCTGGTGGGTCGAAAACCCTTTTGCACACAGCTTACCAAGGTTCGGATATGTACGTCCGGGACGCGAAAAACCGCGAGGAGGTCTGGCTGCTCGACCGCATCGAGGAGATGGGGCTCGACGAGACGGCGTTCCGGTCGCGGGACTACGTGGTGACAATCGATGAGGAGAGCCACGAGAAGGCCGGTTTCGGCCGCATCCGCATCCACAAGCCCGAGGACGAGACGGAACTGTGTGAACTGACGAGCATCGGCGTCCTCGACGCGTGGCGCGGCCAGGGAATCGGCGCCCACGTCGTCGAACGCCTCGTCGAGTACGCCAGCGACGAGGGGTTCGAGACAGTGTACTCGCTGACCGGCCATCCCGACTACCTCCAGCAGTTCGGCTTCGAGCGCATCGACGAGTCACAGCTGCCCGAGAAACTACGGGAACGCCTCGAATCGAAACGCGAGACCCTCGAACCCGACGCCGTCCCGACCCGAATCGACACTGACGACTTCCGGATGCCCGACGAGTTCCGGGAGCGGTTCAAGAGCGCGACTGCGGAGGAGGCGGGCGAGGGCGAACCCGTCGAGGGCCCCGAGGACTTCGGCATCGACCCCGAGGAAGCGACCTACAAGTACGACACCGGGCGGTAGACCGCGATAGGCCGGCTCCAGCCGCCCCGATCCGGTTTCGGACCGTCACAGGGAGTGGTCGAGATCGCAGGAACAGTTGCCAGTGAATCTCACGCCGGGGACACGCTTTTCCCGGGTTCGTTCGGATTCCGTCGTATGGCCGACGAATTCACGATCCCACCGGCTGCGTCACCCGGCGACCGCGTCGCCGTCGTCGCACCGTCGAGCGGCGCCGCCGCTCACCACCGAGACGTCCTCACGCTCGGGCTGGACAGGCTGGGTGACGTCTTCGACCTCGAACCAGTGGTCTACCCGACGGCCCGGCAGTCGGATGCGTTCCTCCGGGACCGTCCCAGGACGCGAGCGGCCGACGTCCACGCGGCGTTCCGGGACCCCGATATTTCGGCGGTCTTCGCCACCATCGGCGGCGACGACCAGCTCCGGGTCCTGAAACACCTCGACCCCGACGTCCTCCGGGCGAACCCGACGCGCTTCTTCGGGATGAGCGACAACACCAACCTCGCGCTCTCCCTCTGGAACCAGGGTCTCGTCTCGTTCTACGGCGGTCAGATCCTCAACCAGATCGCGACGCCCGGATTCCTGCCCAAGTACACGGAGCGCTACCTTCGCAGAGCGCTGTTCGAAGAGTCCATCGGCGAGATAGAACCCGCCGAGCAGTGGACGGACGACGTCGTCGACTGGGGCGCCGAGGACTACGCCGATCAGGAGCCCGAGTACGAGGCCAACGACGGCTGGCGCTGGCACGGAGACCGACCCGTCGAAGGGCGGCTCTGGGGCGGCTGTCTCACCATCCTCCGCTGGCAACTCGCGGCGAACAGGTACCTCCCCGACGCCGCTGCCCTCGACGGCGAGATTCTCGCCCTGGAAACGTCGGAGCAACTCCCCAGCGCCGACCGCGTTCGCTGGACGCTCCAGGCGATGGGCGAGCGCGGCCTCCTCGAACGGTTCGACGGCGTCCTCGTCGGCCGTCCACAGTCCCGCCATCGGTTCGACGACCGGAGCGACGACGGACGAACGGAGTACCGGCGTGACCAGCGCGACGCGGTCCGCTCGATGCTCGACCGGTACAACCCCGCGGCGACGGCAGTCTTCGACCTCGACTTCGGGCACACGAACCCGACAGTGCCGGTCCCCATCGGCGGCCAGGTAGAGATGGACCCGGCAACGGAGACGATCCAATTTCCGTGAGCAGTAGGGCTGTTTACCCGATCAGTGACTTCCAGTAGACGGCGAGTTCGAACGTCTCACCGAATCCCTCCAGTCGCTCTTCGCCGATGAATCGGAATCCCAGCGAGTCGTAGAACGACTGTGCGGCGTCGTTCCCGGCGCCCGTGTCCAGGACGATCTGGTGGTAGCCGTCACCGCGAGCGCGGTACTCCAGTTCCTGGTAGAGCGCCCGTCCGAATCCCCGGCGCTGGTAGTCGGGGTCGACGCGCACACTCGTGAGTTCCGCAGTCCGGCGGTCGAAGTCGAACCGCCCGGCGAGTGGCCACTCGTCGACGTGGTAGTAGGCACCGGTCGCGACGATTTCGCCGCCGTGGCGACCGATCAGGAACTCCCCGTCGCGGTCGAGGTAGTGGCCCGGGACGTCGTCGAGGTCCGGTTCGGGGACGTCCTCGGCGTAGTCGCCCGCGCTCCGGAGGGCCACCTCGTTGAGTTCCCGCACGCGCGGACCGTCGCCGTCGCGGAACCGGCGGACGGTCAGGCCAGTCGGCATAGGAGCAACGGCGTCTGCGGGCCGTAAAACTACTCTCACGACAGAAACAACACAGGCGACACAGTCGACACTGGCGTTACAGACCGATCACTCCCCGTACTCGGCCAGCGGATCTCCGTCGGTCTCGAACTCGTCCCAGAACGTCGCCGCGCGATAGGCGTTCTCCGGATACAGTCGCGCCGGCGGGCGGTCGAACCACGCCGCGCCGGCGAGTTCGCCGGGTTGGATCGCCACGTGCCCGCCGGCGTAGGCTGCGTCGAAGAACACCGAGAGCGTGTGCAGGCGCTCGTCGTGGTCACCGTCCGAAGTGGCGACACAGTGGCGGATCAGGAACAGGTCCGTCAGCTCACAGTCGACGCCGGTCTCTTCGCGGACCTCACGGACCGCCGCCTCCTCGTACGTCTCGCCACCCTCGCGTCCTCCGCCTGCGAGCCCCCATCGCTTGCCGCCGCGGCCGAGTATCATCAGGACGGCAGCGTCCTCGTCCACCTCGTCGGGCATCGATTCGGTCAGGTCGGCGGCCTGTTCGGGCCGGCGAACGACCCAGGCGTAGGCCCCACCGGTGTAGCCGTCACGGGCCAGTTCCCGGAGTTCCGGGAACCGTTCGGCGTCGACGACTTCCCCCTCCTCGTGAAGGCGGACCTCCCCGTACTCGTCGAGGAGTCTGTCCCGCCTGCGCTCGACCGTCTCCCGGTTGACGTCCTCGGGCATTGGATCCACACGGTGTCGTGTCCGTTCGAAGAAGCTGTCGGTCCGTCGTCATGGGCCGGCGACCGGGCGCCGGAACTGTGTCAACGATGTCGACACAACAGCTTTGGGGCCGGCCCCGGAGCCTCCCGTCATGGACGTCACCGAGCGCGTACACCTGATGCCGGTGGGCTACGAGAACGACCGCATCGTCCTCGCCGCCGAGCGGTTCCGGGCCGACCGCGTCGTCTTGCTGGAGTACGACGACGAGACGGACCACCCCTCCTACGGCGACGTGGTTCGCGAGCGCCTCGACGACCGGGGCATCGACCACGAGTCGGTGTCCTGCGACGTCTTCGACTTCTACGACTCCATCGGCACCGTCGCGAAACTGGCCACGCGCTTCGCTGACCACGACGTCTACGTCAACCTCGCCTCGGGCAGCAAGGTAACCGCCATCGGCGGGATGATCGCCTGCATGGCCACCGGTGCGACGCCGTACTACGTGCGCGCCGAACGCTACGCCGCCGAGAGTGAGAGTGACACGGCGGAGGGCATCCGGGAAGTGACGGAACTTCCCACGTACCCGATGGAGAGCCCCGACCCGCAGCACGTCGCCGTGATGGACTACGTGGCCCGGGAGGACGGCGCGCGCAAGCGAGACCTGATAACCTTCGGCAAGGACGCGGGGCTTCCGTTCGTCACCGACCACGACGCGGCGAACCGGAAGAGCGAGTACCGCCTGCTCGACAGCCACGTCCTCGACCCGCTCCGGGAGAACGAGTACGTCACCGTCCGCGAGCGCGGCCGATCGAAGCTCGTCGAGCTGACCGACGCCGGCGAGAATACGCTGCGGGCGTTCCGGTACCTGCTGGACGAACCATAGTGGTGGTTGTAACTTTGTCGCGGCGTTCGACGTGGCTGGTGCCGTCGAACGCCGGGAAGGGCTTACAACCACCACTATCAGCCGGCGACCGACGAGCAGAACACTAGTGAATAATCGTCAAGATTCGGTAACGGTTAAAGGACTGCGTGCGCACCTGCGGGTATGTTCGACCCGGAGGAGCTGGACGAGATTCGCTCTGCCAGGGAGGAGTGGGAGGCCGAGCAGGTCCAGCCGACGGTAGACCGGTTCGGGGAGCGCCGGGAAACGTTCGAGACAGACACGCGCGGCCGTGAGGTCGACCGTCTGTATACGCCCGAAGACATTGCAAACGTAGAGTACGAGGACGACCTGGGCTTCCCCGGCGAGGAACCGTACACGCGCGGCGTCTACCCGACGGCGTATCGCGGACGGCTCTGGACGATGCGCCAGTACGCCGGGATGGGGACCGCCGGGGAGACCAACGAGCGGTTCAACTACCTGCTCGACGAGGGCCAGACCGGGCTGTCGATGGCGTTCGACCTGCCGACGCAGATGGGCCACGACTCCGACGACCCGATGGCCGCCGGCGAGGTCGGGAAGACGGGCGTCGCCATCGACTCGCTGCGGGACATGGAGACCGTCTTCGAGGGCATCCCGCTCGACGACGTCTCGACGTCGATGACCATCAACGCGCCGGCGAGCGTCCTGCTGGCGATGTACGTCGCCATCGGCGACCAGCAGGGTGTTCCGCGCGAGGAACTCCGGGGCACCATCCAGAACGACGTGCTCAAGGAGTACATCGCCCGCAACACGTACATCTACCCGCCGGAGCCGTCGATGCGAATCATCACGGACATCTTCGAGTTCTGCGCCGCGGAGGTGCCGAACTTCAACACCATCTCCATTTCCGGCTACCACATCCGCGAGGCCGGATCGACGGCGGCCCAGGAGATTGCGTTCACGCTCGCCGACGGCATCGAGTACGTCGAGGCAGCCATCGACGCGGGGCTCGACGTCGACGAGTTCGCGCCGCAGCTCTCCTTCTTCTTCGCGTCGTACAACAACGTCCTGGAGGAGGTAGCGAAGTTCCGGGCCGCCCGCCGCCTGTGGGCCGACCTGATGGACGAGCGCTTCGACGCCGAGGACCCAAAGAGCAAGCAGCTCAAGTTCCACACCCAGACCGCCGGGTCGACGCTGACCGCCCAGCAGGTGGAGAACAACGTGGTCCGCGTCGCCTACCAGGCGCTGGCGGCGGTGCTCGGCGGCACCCAGAGCCTCCACACCAACGGCAAGGACGAGGCCGTGGGCCTCCCGACGGAGGAGAGCGTCCGGACCGCGCTCCGGACCCAGCAGATCCTCGCCCACGAATCCGGCGTGGCCGACACCGTCGACCCGCTCGGCGGGAGTTACTACGTCGAGTCACTGACCGACGACGTGGAGGCCGAGGCCAGAGAGATCATGGCCGAGGTCGACGAACGCGGCGGGATGACCCAGGCAATCCAGGACCAGTGGGTCCAGCGCCAGATACAGGACGTCGCCTTCGAGCGCCAGCGCGAACAGGAGGAGGGCGAGCGCATCATCGTCGGCGTCAACGAGTACACCGTCGACGAGGAGGAGGCCGTCGACATCGACGAGGTCGACGAGAGCCAGGAGGAGCGCCAGCGCGAGCGACTCGCGTCGATCCGCGAGGAACGTGACGACGAGGAAGTCGAGGCGAAACTCGACGCGCTCCGCGAGGCCGCCGAGAGCGACGAGAACCTGATGCCGTACCTCGTCGACGCGGTCAAGGCCTACGCCACGACGGGCGAGTGCTGTGACGTCCTCCGCGACGTGTTCGGCGAGTACCAGCCGGGGTCGGCCCTATGAGATTCGACCACGCGGGCATCGCGACGGACGACGCGGCGGCCCTCGTCGACCTCTACGGCGGCCTGTTCGACGCGCCGGTCGCCCACGAGGAGACGTTCGGCGAGCTATCGGTGACCTTCCTCGACCTCGGGAACGGCTACTTCGAATTGCTGGAACCGGTCGCGGACGCCGACGGCCCCATCTCGGCGTACCTCGAACGGAGCGGCCCCGGCATCCACCACGTCGCGCTGGAGACAGACGATATCGAAGCGGCGCTCGACGTCGCTCGCGAGGCGGACGTCGCCCTCATCGACGAGGAACCGCGCCAGGGCGCGTGGGGCCACGACGTCGCCTTCCTCCATCCCTCGGCGACCGGCGGCGTCCTCGTCGAATACGTCGAGCACTGACGCCGTCTGTGCCGCCGCTGCCGTGACGGCCCCGAACGACACGACCGACTGCGCAGGTTTTTCGGGACGGAGTTCTGAGATGGCGCTATGTCACGAACTGCTGTCGTCGCCGGCGTCGGTCCGGGACTCGGCGAGTCTGTCGCGCGAACGTTCGCGGCGGAAGGGTGCGAGGTCGGGCTGTTCGCCCGTTCATCGGAGTACATCGAGGAGCTCGCGGACGAACTCGGCGAGACCGCAGGCGACGGCATCGCGGTACCGACCGATCTCGCAGACCCGAACCAGATAGCGGCCGGCTTCGACCGCGTCAGGGAGGCGTTCGGTTCCGTCGACGTGCTCGTCTACAACGCCAGCGCCGCGCCCTGGAAGGGGCTCCGGGCGGTCGGCGACGCCGAGTTCGAGACGGCGCTCGACGTCGGCCCGCGAGGCGCGCTGCACTGCTCCCAGGCGGCCGTCGAGGACATGCTCGCCGGCGACGGCGGGACGGTCGTCTTCACCGGGGCTACCTCGTCGGTCCGCGGAAAGGACGGCGCCATCGGCTTTTCGGCGGCGAAGTTCGCCGTCCGGGGCATGGCCGAATCCATGGCTCGTGAACTGGGCCCCGACGGGATTCACGTCGCGCACGTCGTCGTCGACGGCCAGATCCTGACGCCGGATGCCGCGGAGCGGGCGGACGACCGGCCCGAGGAGGCCTTCCTCGACCCGGACGAAATCTCGAACGAGTACTGGCACCTCGTCGAGCAGGACCGCTCGGCGTGGACGCTGGAACTGGACCTGCGGCCACACGTCGAGGAGTTTTAGCCACCGAACGGTCGCTCGCAATCTGGGCTGACCGCCCGCGAGCACCGGAAACCCGCACCTGCAACGGAAAAGGACTTACATCCGACGTTAGTCCGTGTAGGTATGGAAGCTGTGGTCCTCGCCGGGGGGTACGCGACGCGGCTGTGGCCCGTCACGAAGAACCGACCGAAGATGTTGCTCCCGGTCGGCGAATCGACGGTCATCGACCGGATCCTCGGGGAGCTGGAAGCGGACGAACGTATCGACGAGGTGTACCTGAGCACGAACGAGCGGTTCGCCGAGGACTTCGAGGCCCACCTCGCCGAGTCGGCGTTCGAGAAACCGACCATCAGCGTCGAGGACACGACAGAAGAAGACGAGAAGTTCGGCGTCGTCGGCGCGCTCGCCCAGCTCGTCGAGCGCGAGGGCATCGAGGACGAGGACCTCCTCGTCATCGCCGGCGACAACCTGATCAGCTTCGACGTCGCCGACTTCCTCGACTTCTTCGAGGAGAAGGGGGCGACCACGCTGGCCGCCTACGACGTCGGCTCCCGCGAGAAAGCCAAGTCATACGGGCTGGTCGAACTCGACGGCGACGAGGTCGTCGACTTCCAGGAGAAGCCCGACGAGCCCAACAGCACGCTGGTCTCCATCGCCTGCTACGCCTTCCCCGCCGAGGAAGTCCGGTTCGACGAATACCTCCAGGGCGGCAACAACCCGGACGAACCCGGCTGGTTCATCCAGTGGCTCGTCGACGACGGCGAGGTCAACGCCTTCACCTTCGACGAGGCCTGGTTCGACATCGGCACGCCCGACAGCTACCTCGAGGCCGTCTCCTGGCAGCTCCAGGGGGAGAATTTCGTCGCCGAGTCGGCGACCATCGAGGACACCACGCTCGGCGACAACGTCCACGTCCTGGACGGCGCCGAAGTCGTCAACTCGAACCTCGACCGGGCGGTCATCTTCCCCCAGACAACCATCCGCGACTGCGACATCCGCGAGTCCATCATCGACAGGGAGACGCGCGTCGAGAGCCTGGACCTTTCGGGCGCGCTCATCGGGGCGCACACGCAGATCACGAACGGTCAGTGACCGCTAGCTGACCAGGGCTACTTCTCGAAAAGTTCTCTCGAAAGTTCGCGAGCGATAGCGACGCCCGTCCCGACCGGGAGACTCGTCGTCGCGGCATCGGTCTCCGCCGCCCACCGCTCGTACTCGTCGACCGACGCGAACACGTGGATGTACGGGCAGGTCTCGGTGTAGACGTCCTCCTGGCGCGGTGGTCCGTCTCCACTGACGTCGCGGGCGACGCCGATGGACACGACGGCGTCGTCGGTGTCGACGGTGACGCCATCGCGCTCGACGTCGATGGTGATCGGTTCGCCGTCTTCCGGCGTCGTCGACCGGACGGTCCCCGGTTCCCCTCGCAGGAACGGAACTGCGAGCGGGTCGAGCACGCAGACGAACGACGCCGTCTCACCGTCGATTTCGACGCTGTGGTCGCCGTCGTCGACGTAGCATAGGTCGTCTTCCGTCGGAACCTCGCCCTGCGTCCGCTCGCTCGCCGCCCGGATCGCCTTGACCCACTCCGCGCCGGTGTCGATGCGGCCGTTGGCGTCGTGGAGCGCGGCGAGGCGTTCGCCGACGTGGGCCGGGATAGTCAGGTTCGCCAGGTCCAGTCGCGGTCCGATGCTATCGCCGTCGAAGCTTTCAGTCGACATGCAGCCTTACTTTGAAATGCGAAGTTATTAAGCTGTGAAGTCCAAACTATCGGAGCAACTCCACGGAGACGAACTCATGAGCCAGATCTGCTGTGACGCCGACGAACCGCCCTGTCACTGCCTCGCGACGGACCTCCTAGACGTCCTCGGCCGGAAGTACGCCATGGACGTCGTCTGCGTCGTCGCGCACCACGAACCGGTCCGGTTCGGACTGCTGGAGGACCACCTCCCCGACGCCAGCGCCTCGACGCTGTCGACCCGACTCGACGAACTCGAAGCGGAGGAACTGCTCACGCGGGAGCGGTACGACGAGATTCCGCCCCGCGTCGAGTACGAACTCACCGACGACGGACGCGAACTGGGCGAGCGACTCCGTCCGGTCCTCGACTGGATAGCCGAGCGGGAGAACAGCGACTGAAAGCGACTGAGAATGACTGGGAGCGCCGGTCAGTCCAGCCAGGCGTCCTCAATCCGAATAGACCCACGAGTTCCCTCCCACTCCGTCTCGTACTCCAGCCGGATGGGGCGGTCCATGTGCGGCCCGTCGGTCACCAGCGTCTCGAACTCCCCGCCTTCGCCGAGGATGTGAACCCCGTACTCGTCGTTGAGGGCTTCCAGTTCGTCAAGCGCGTCGGCGTCGAGGGTGCGGCCGAGCCAGGATTCGTCCAGTCCGTGGGCGGCGACCTGGATGATCTTGATCTCGAAGCCCGCGTCGAGCATCTCGTCGGCGAGTTCGCGGGGCTCGCGCTGCCAGAGCGGGGCGAACAGCTCGGCGTCGAGACGCTCGGCCATCCCCTCGATGCGGGAGGTCTGGTACTCGCTCTCGACGGCGCCGGCGGTGAGGCCGGCGACGCCGCCGTCCAGTTCGTCGTCCAGATCTTCGAGCGCCGCCTCCAGGGGTTCGAGTTCGCTGTCGCCCTGCGCGCTGGAGTCGGGGACGTCGTCCGCCCCGAAGTCGGCCGGCTTCACGTCGAGAAGCGGGATTCCGATGCTCTCGGCCGCCAGCGACGCGAGATCCGTCGCCGGGACGTGGTACATGTACGAATCGCCCTCTGGATGGACGGTGACGAGTCGCTCGACGGGGAGGTCACGTTCGAGGGCGCGGTACAGCGCCCACGAGGAGTCCTTGCCGCCGGAGAACAGGCTCACCCACGCGCCGGTCATGAGCAGTGCTTCCGCTTCGATGGATAAATCGATGTGGATTCGGGTCCACTCGGACTTGGTGAGCGCAGGGCTCGGGAGACGACCAGCGGGAGTCTCCCGGCGTTCAGTCGACCAGCTCTTCCTCGATGCTCGTCTGGTTGAAGTACGTCGAGAAGCGGACACCGACGAGGCTGATGAGGATGCTCGCCAGGATGAACAGCGCGAGGCGGGTCCCCGGTTCGAGCGCGAAGGGTTCGATGTTCACCATCGCGTAGTCGATGCGGCCGACGCGGAACGAATCGAAGACGCGGCCCCGTTCGAGGAAGTAGGCCGAGAATCCGCGGGCGAGCAGGCCGACAGCGACGGCAGCGAACGGCAGGTTGACGAAGGCCGAGCGGACCCCCTCGCGCTGGATGAGTTCGTCGAGCAGACGGCCCGTCGAAGCGGCAAGGGCTGCCGCGGTGAGCCACGGGACGGCGCTGAACACGAAGTGGTTGACGAGGAGGAACGTGTTCGCGTGGTCGACGTCCGAGATTGCGAGGAAGCCGACGAATGCGCCGACGAGGGTGAGGCCCACCGCGACGACGTAGGTGACCAGCGACACCTGGCCGGAGTACAGGGCCTCCTGTATCTCCCCGGGAAGTCGCGAGAGGTACTCGTCGATACCGAGCCCCTTGTAGATGAGGAACCCACCGACGGCGGCCGTGATGGCGCCGATGGCGAAGGCGGGGTTGTCACCGATGAGCAGCAGGAGGGGGAACGCGATGAGGGCGACGCCGAGGGGGACCAGCACCGTCTTCCGGAGCTCCTCGTCGGCGAGGAACTGCTTGAGCAGGTAGTACGTCGATTCGAGGTCCCGGGCCTGGCGGACGACGACGCGGTCGACCGCGTCGACGCGGAGGCGGCTCTCGATGATGGGGACGAGTCGCTCGTCCTCGGCGCTGTCGACGACGACGACGGCCGAATCCGGCTCGTACTGCTCGATGAGTTCGTCGGCCTGGCGAGCGACGCTCCGGTCGGCGCTGACGCCGTCGCCGCGGTCGCCGAGCACCGCGACCACCGGGTCGTCGCCGTCGGCTTCGAGGTCGCGGGCCACGCGAAGTCCCTCGAGCATCGTGTTGACGCGACTGTCTTCCGGGTCGTCGACGCCGACCTCGGTGACGAGGGATTCGACGGCACCCTGACCGTCGATCGGCAGGGAGGCGTCGGCGGGAAACTCCCCGCCCCGGTCGATACAGACCACCAGCGTTGTCACGGTGAGTGAGAGTGTATCAGAGAATAAAAATCCCCACTACCGTGGTCCGGATTCGCACCCACTGGACGGGCGCTGCGGGGTGACCGACGGCGACTACCGGCGAACGACAGCGACTACTGGCGGAACGACAGCCCGTCGACGTCGCCGCTGAAGACGCTCGCGACGCCAGCGCCCAGCGCGAACGCGACCGACTGGGCGCCGCCGCGGAGCCGCCGCATGACGCCCCGGCTGGGTTCGAACTCTTCGACGGCCACTGGCTCGTCGATCAGTTCCTCGACGTGGGCCTCGACGTCCTCGCGCGTCCCGAGCTCGTCGACGAGTCCCAGTTCGGCAGCCTGGTCGCCGAGGTAGACGCGCGCCTCGGTGTCGCGAATCGTCTCCTCGTCGAGTTCACGACCCTCGGCGACGGTCTCGACGAACTGGTCGTAGTAGTCGTCGATGAGCCCCTGGAGGTAGGCCCGTTCGTCGGGTTCGAACTCCTTCAGCGGCGTCCCGGCGTCCTTGTACTCCCCGGCGGCCAGGCGCTCGTAGGAGAGGCCGAGGCGGTCGGCCAGGTCGGCTGCGTTGACCCGCGAGCCGATGACGCCGATGGAACCGACGATGCTCCCCTCGCGGGCCCAGAGTTCGTCACAGCCCGCGGCGATGTCGTAGCCGCCGCTGGCGCAGACGTCCGTGGCGTAGGCGATAGTCGGACCGTCGAAGCGCTCGGCGGCGATCCGGATGTCCTCGCTCGGAACGATCTCGCCGCCGGGCGTGTTGAGCTTCAGGAGGAGCGCCTGGACGCCGTCGTCATCGTCGGCGCGTTCTATCTGGTCGACGATTTCGTCGGCGACGGCTCCGACTGGCGGGCTGGTCAGACTCCCACCGCCGTCGCGGGTGATCGGTCCCTCGACGGCGACCTCGGCCGCGTTGTGCGAGGGGAAGATGGAGTTCGCGATATTGCCGCCCACGCGGACCGCGACCACGACGAGCCCGATCAGGAGGAGGACGCCGAGCAGTTGCGCCAGGTTCTGGGGGACGACGACGAACACGATCCAGCCGACGATGGCGGCGAGCAGGGCGGCCAGCGCGACGATCACGAGCTGTGCCACTCGCCGTTGCGTGTCGCTCATTGGGTCGCCCTCGGCGCGATGGCACTCTCGCAGACGGTCCGATGAGACCAGCGACGTGGTGACGCGGGCGCGCTCGCACGTCCACGCACGGGCGTTCCGTCGGCCCCGTCGGTGAGGTCACACGCTACGTACGCGAACCGGAGCGACGGCGATTCCGTTTCCGTTCGTCTCTGTCCGGGGATTCGTACACGGGTCACGTGCCCAGTACGCGGCGCGGAGGGCTTAACTGGTGTGGCGACGGACTCGCACCGACTCGCGTCGGTCTCCGTCACCGGCGCTGTATGGGAAGCGCCGCTCACCGTGTCATCGGCGCTGCGAACCAGCGAGAGTCGCTGGATAAGCGATGGCTACTCTCAAACCAGGCGGTTCGCGACGAGCAACACGATGCCCAGAACGAGTATCAGGACGCCGTCCGCCGGAGACAGGTACGGTGCGTCGACGAACCCCATAATCGCCGTGAACAGGAAGACCGAGATCAGTACGAATTCGAATTTGGTGACGACCATCGTGTCCGATTGCTCGACATGACGATAGACAAACGTTTTGGTCGTGAGTCTGTGGCTCAAAAGGACGAGGAGAAGGGGTAGATCGACGAACGGTGCGCCTAGAAGCCGATCAGGTCGGTCCCCTCGTCGATGACGTCACCGCCGGCGTCGGCGAGGTCGTCGGCGATGTCGTCCGCAGTATCGACCGCGCTCCCGCCAGCGTCCTGAAGCGCGTCGACCGCGTCGTCGAAGTCGACGTCGAGGTACCCCTCGCACGTGGGGACGATCAGGACGTTCAGGTCGGAGTTCGTGGTGTACTCCTCTCGTCCGTACACTTCGAGTTCGACGGCGTTGCAGGTAGTCATCTCCGAGAATATCCCCTCGATCGTACAGGTCGCGGTCCCGGCGAGACAGATCGTACCGGCTATGCTCGCACCGCCGACGACGGTGACCGGTCCGCCAATCCAACTGGCCGCACCTCCGACAATGGCGACGCCGGCGCACAACACGCCAGGCCCTCCCGTCGGAGCACCGTGATCCTCGAGCCACTCGGTGACCTGGTTGTCGTCACCGTAAACGTCGTTACAGAGGTCGTTGACGTCGATGGTCATCAGGTACTCGTACCCGGGTGCGTCGAGTTCCGGCATCGTCAGTCACCTCCCCCCGTCGTGGGAATTCTGTAGACGAACACGCCATCGTCCGCCCTGGCGGCGGAGTTGTCACCGACTGCAGTGGTGCATTCGTCGACGAATATCGGGTCGCCTTCACACTGTGAGATACACCGTGCCAGAATTTCGTCGTCGGTCCGGTGACCGAACAGGACCGCGCCGCGGGTCCGGTCGTCGTCCGCTTCCCCCTCGTAGTCGCAGGGCACCTTGAGTGCGAGCCACTCAGATCCCGTTCCCTCGTTCGTCACTCGCATCCCAGTGACATCACCCAGGTCCGGCCTGAAACCCCGCTCACGAGTCGATCGACGGATGGTTTTGAACGCACTGGAGGACAGCACTTCACCCCTCAGTTGGCCCTTCTCGCGCGGTGACAACGGTTCAGCGGTGAATTCAACCTGCGACTCGTCGGCCGACTCGCTCGCAGTGGCGACGCTGGACCCGCCGACCAGCCCCAACCCGACCAGGCCGCTCGTACCGACGCCCTGGAGCACCCGACGGCGGGTCGGGGTGGATCCGTCGTTCGTCGGTCGGTTCGACGTGTCTTCGCCTCGTGGCCGTGGATCGGTTTCCTGATCCATACTGCGTAATTATCCAATAGCACCTTAATATTCACCAATTCAAAGACATTATATAGTGATAATTGTCTGAAACCAGTCGACGGTGCTCCGAGTACGAATGTAGAACACATCTCACGTCTGCTACCGGTGTAAAATCTCGGAGCGCAGTCCAATCAGTGTGAGAATCCGGTACAGGGAGTCATGCCGGTGGGAAGCGCGACAACTCGCGGATCCGAGCGCGCCCCAGACACCGTTCGTTCGGGACCAGCCAGGATTCCCGCCACCGGCGATCCGAGACCGTTCTCTGCGATACCTGGAGCGGAGACGCCAGTTACTGATACATCCCGAGTGGCTCGGCGCTCGTGCTCTCCTCGCTGGCCTGTTGCATCTGCTGGGCGAGCTGTGACTTGGCCTCGCTGATCTCCTCGGCCTGTTCGACCAGGGTGTCGGTCTCGACCTCGACGCCGGTGAGCGGTTCGATTCCGTTCAGGAGGACGATCCGCGCCGCCTCGGGGTCGGGGAACTGCCTGTTCGACTCGACGACCAGGCCCACCGAGTCGAGGTCGCGTCGCTCCGCCTCGTAGATGAGCGCGCCGGTCGGTCCCGTCACCGCGCCGTCCTGGCTGGGCGCCTCGATGCCCGCCTCGGCCAGCAGGTCCGCCGCACCGCCCGTCGCGATTCCGTCGAGTTCGGGGACGTCGCCCTTCTCGGCGGGCAGGCCGGTCAGGTAGATGGGCGTCACGTCGTGGTCCTGGAACCAGTCCGTGACGCAGTCGACGAAGTGTTCGGCGCTCTTCGGGGAGACGGGGACGTCGCTGCTGAGGACGAGCAGGTCCCGCTCTTCGTCGGCGTAGATCCGGACCGGTGACCGAACGCCGGTCTCACCTTTCTGATAGACTGCGACGCGCGGGAGTCCATCGCAGTGGATCGACGCGTAGTGCGTCATCTCGAAGGCCGATACCAGGTGGTCCGCGGCGATCTTGCCGACGAGGCCGATCCCCGGTAGCCCCTCGACCAGCATCGGCTCGTCGAGCGCGACGTCGTCTCGGTGGACCGTTACGTGTGCCATGGCGGTGGTTTTGGCGTCTGGCGGGGTTAATCTTCGGGGACCATTCGGTCGCACGCGCACGCACGTCGCGGGAACCAGCCAGCGGGAAGTTCGAAACCCACAAGCGAGTCCCGGTGAGAGTGAACGCCAATGGAAGTCCTGGACCGCTACGAGTCCATCGTCGACGACTTCGAGGCGTTCACCGCGGCGTGTGAGCGCCCGCTCCCCTCCGCCGTCCGCGTCAACACGATCAAGACGACGGTCGAACGGGCCCGCGCCGCGCTCGACGCCGAGGACGTCGCGTACGACCCCGTCGACTGGTACCCCGGACTGCTGAAACTCCCCGACGACCAGCCGGGGACCAACTGGCCGTACTTCCACGGCTGGATCTACGGCCAGGAGGAGGTCTCCGCCGTCCCGGCGGAGGTCCTGGCACCCGAACCGGGCGAGCGCGTCTGGGACGCCTGCGCCGCGCCGGGGAGCAAGACCTCGCAACTCGCCGCACTGATGGACGACGAGGGCGTCGTCGTCGCGACGGACTCGAACCTCGGCCGGCTCTCGGCGCTCCGGTCGAACGCCGAGCGCCTCGGCGTCACGAACGTCGCCGTCACCCACGAGGACGCGCGCAACCACTCGCTCAAGCCGTTCGACGGAGCGGAGTACGACCGCGCGCTCGTCGACGTCCCCTGTTCTTGCGAGGGGACCATCCGCAAGAACCCCGACGCGCTGGACGACTGGGAATACGATCACGTCAAGGGGATCTCTGGTGTGCAGAAGGGCGTCCTCCGGCGGGCCGTGCAGGCCACCCGCGCGGGCGGCACCGTCGTCTACTCGACGTGTACCTTCGCACCGGAGGAGAACGAGGCCGTGCTGGACTACGTGCTCGACGCGGAGGACTGCCGCCTCGTCGACTTCGAGCTACCGCTCGATTCCGTGCCGGGAATCACCGAGTGGCCCGGCGGCGAGGACGGCGCCGGCGCTCCGGACGGTGATGGCGCTGGCGGTGACGGGCCCCAGGAGTTCGACCCCAGCGTGGAGAAGGCAAAGCGCATCTACCCCCACCTCAACGATACGGGCGGGTTCTTCTGTGCGAAACTGGAGGTGGAGGGATGAGCCGCGAAAGTACCCGATTCGATCGAGTGCCCGCGACGGACGCAGAACGGCCCGACGACGACCCCGAACAGGTCACCCGCGAAGAGATTCTGGTCTTCTGGGAGGACCGCTACGGCGTTCCCCGGTCCGTCTTCGCCGACCACACGTTCTGGGAGCGCGGGGCCGGCAAGATCTGGATCTTCCGCGGGGACGCGCCGTCGCCCGTCGATATCGAGGGGCTGGGGATGACGTTCCTCCGGACGCGCCAGGAACACTGGAAGCCGACGACGGACGCAGTCCAGCGGTTCGGCGGGCACGCCGACGAGCGCGTCATCCACCTCGACGACGAACAGGCGGCGACGTTCGTCGCCGGTGAGGACCAGGAGATAACGGACTGGGACGGCGACTGGGGGTACCTCGTCGTCACCCACGACCTGGTCGGCGAGTCCGAACCGATGGGCGTCGGTCTCTACCTCTACGGCGAACTCAGATCACAGGTTCCGAAGGGGCGCCAGCGGGAGCTATAGGCACCCGCTGAGACGGCGGCGAGGAGCGACTCAGTCCGTCACCGCCTCGGCCGACTCGTTCGTTGCCGAGTTCTCCCCGTCCGACGCGGCGGGTATGTCGACCTGGACAGTATCGCCGTCGTAGATGGCCGTCTCGGGGACAGCCACGTCCCGGACCGTCGCTCCGGACTCGGTGCCGACGCGGACGGTGTACTGCCCGGCGGCCTCGACACTGGAATTCGTGCCACCCTCGGTCGGCGGGACGCCGTCGGTAGTGGCGTAGGGCACCGTCATCTCGAACGACCCGTCAGGCCCCGTGGTGGTCCGCTGGACGTAGGTGAAGTTCCGGCCGGCCTCGGTCCGCAACTGGACCGCGGCGGCCACTGCCGTCCCGTTCTCGGCGTCCGGAACCGTTCCGGTGAGCCTCGCGCCCTCGACGCGTTCGTACACCTTCACGCGGGACTCCACGGCGGCGTCGTACACGTACCAGCCGCGGGAGACCGAGACCGCCTGCGAACGCGAGTCGGCCTGTCGGAGCGCAGCCTCCAGCGAGGCGACCCGGTCCCAGTCACCGGTGAGGGGCACGTGCGTCAGGGCGCTGCTGACGCTGTTGCCCCGGATGGAGCCACCCACGACGGCGTACCGGTCGACCTCGTGGACGAGGCGGTAGTGGGAGAGGCCGCGGGCGTCGTCGTAGTACAGCTCCGCGAGCATGGTGTCGTCGTAGCGAGCGTTCGTCGTCGGCAGGGCCGCGTTCTGGCCCTGGATCCGGAACTGTTGGCGCTGGAAGTAGGCGCTCGCGCCTGGTCCCGTCCACCGCGTGATAGGCGGGAACTTCTCGCCGGCCATCTCGTCGTCGATAACGACGTATTTGGCGTCTTCGCCCGTCGCCGCGGACTGGTTACCGACGACGTCGCGGAGTTCGGCCGTCGATAGCTCGGCGACGCGGTTCGGGTCCTCGGAGAGCGCCGGGAGCGCGTCGAGGATGAGGTTCGCCCGCGTCTCGTCGGTCGCCTGGAAGAACGCCGACGCGGGGACGGGCCCCTCCTGGAACGGGTTCGCGTACGGGATGCGTTGGCCCATGACGGTGATCCAGTGACCGTAGTCCCACCAGGACATCACGCCGTAGGCGCCCTGCGGGTAGTCGAAGTCGCCGTCGGCCGGCCGCTCGTACTGCTCATAGTAGCCCAGCGGCGGTTCCGGGCTGTTGTCTTTGAGCCAGGTGGAGGCCTCGTACCAGGACTGGTCGGTGCCGCCGAGGTGTTCGGCCTGGTCCCACACCGGCTGTCTGTCCCCCGTCGCGACGACGTTCCCCGGGAAGACGAGCAGGAGGATCATCGCCACGCCGACGACCTGGTAGGCGTCGACGTCCCCCGGCGCACTGAGGTCGGCGTCGAGCGAGAGCACTCGGGTCGTGAGCCACCAGACGCCGTAGGCTGCCAGGATGGCCACGTTCACCGCGAAGTAGTAGCCGTAGCGGGACATCGTGAAGTAGGCCGCGACCATCGAGAGGCTCCAGAGGACCACGAGGAGTTCGACCGGCCGGTTCTCGCGGTACACGCGCAGTGCCAGGACGAGGAACCCGGCGACGGCGAGTGCGAGCATCGGGCCGAAGGCGGAGATGGCGTCGCCGACGGTCGCCGGCTGTATCTCGGCGACCGTGCCCGCGGACGTCGACGTGAGGAGGCCGAACGAGTACACCCGCTCGACAAGGCGACCGAACATCTCGATTCCGCGCGGATAGACGAGCCACATGAGGACGAAGGAGAGGGCGATCAGGGCGGCGACCGCGGGCGGATACCGTGAGCGGTCGTAGCCCTCCCGCTCGGCGTATCGGGAGAGCCCGAACAGTATCAGCGTGCCCCCCGCGACGCCGAAGGCCACGAGCGGTTGCAGCAGCGAGAACGCCGTCGCTTCGAGGGCGAACGACCGGGCGTACAGCAGCGTCAGGAGGCCGGCGACGGTCATCGGCACGACCGCGGCGAACGCGACGTGGTCGGTGGCGCGTCCGGCGTAGTGGTCACGCGATATCTGGAGGACGACGAAGACGCCGAAGGTGAACAGCAGCATCACCCCGGGCGGCCACGTCGCGAGGTACGCGGCGACGCCGAGACCGCCGACCGCCCCGGCCAGGACCGGCGTCCGCAGGAACGTCCAGTTTCGGTCCGTCACGTCTTCGAACATCGGGCTCTCGCCGAAGGCCGCCGCGAGCGCGACGACGAGCCCGACCACGGCGAGCGTGCCGAACAGCGGTTCCGCCGACTGGTGGTCCGAGGCGCCAGCGTACGTCCGAAAGAGGATGCCGCCGCTCGAGAGCGCCAGTATCACCGTCGCGACGACGCCGCCCCAGCGGTCGGTCAGGCGCCTCGCGACGAGGTACGTCGGCACGGCGGTGAGCGCGCCGAACACCGGCGGGGCGACGGCGAGGACGACGTCGATCTGGTGGTCGCTCGGGTCGCCGAGTCCGACGACCAGCGCGGCCAATGCGACGATCTGGTCGTACAGTCCCCCGAACCCGGAGTGGCGTCCGGTCCCGTAGGGGAAGTTCGACCACGGGTCGAAGGGCGTGGTGTTCGGGAAGTACTGGACGGCGTAGTGGGTCATCCGCGCGTGATACCAGGCGTCGTTGCCCGAGAAGAACACCGCGGAGTCGGTGATGACCCGGTCTGCGGGAATCATCCGCACCCAGAACATGAACGCCACGACGACGAGGAGGGCGATCTGCGGACCGTACCGGTGGAGGAGGGCGTCTACGTCGCGGTCGACCATCGTCTTGCCGTCTGACTGTCAGGTGGATAAAGATACCGAACTCCCTGTCGGCCGGCCGGTACCGGTCCGGAACCGTCCGATCGAGCGTCGGGACCCTGCGCGGTCGCCGTCGGTTCTGCGACGGTCAGGCCAGCCGGAACGTCTCGAGGTTCTTGGGGGCGACGGTGCGCATGTTGAACTTCTGGTAGAGCGCGGAGGAGAGCTGGTCGGTCGAGGACTCGTCGCCGTGGACACAGAGGATCCGCTCGGGACGGGGGTTCATCGTCTCCACGAAGTTCTCCAGGCCCGCGCGGTCGGCGTGGCCGGAGAAGCCGTCGACCGTCTCGACGCCCATGTTCAGGGCGACGCGCTCGGCACCGTTGCCGGCAGTGTCGTTCATCGAAATCTCGTCGCGCCCCTGCTGAATCTGGCGACCGAGCGTCCCCTCGGCCTGGTAGCCGACGAACGTCAGCGTGCTGTTCGGGTCGCCGCCGAGGAGGCGGAGCCAGGACATGATGGGGCCGCCGGTGATCATCCCCGACGTCGTCAGGATGATAGCGGGCTCGCCGTCGACGACGTCGCGGCGCATCTCGTCGCCGCCGTCGACCTGCTGGAACTGGTCGGCGAGGAACGGGTTGTCGTCCTCGTAGAGGATCCGGTCGCGCAGGCGCTCACGGAGGTGTTCCGGGTAGGCCGCGTGGATGGCCGTCGCCTCGCGGATCATCCCGTCGAGGTAGACGGGCATGGTCGGGATGCGACCCTCGCGCATCGCCTCTTCGAGTACGAGCATGAGTTCCTGTGACCGCCCGACTGCGAAGGCGGGGATGAGGACCTTGCCGTCCTGCTCGTGGACCTCGTTGATGACCGCTTCGAGGTTCCGCTCGGAGTCCTCCTGGTCGGTCTGGTAGTCGTTGCGCCCGCCGTAGGTGGACTCGAGGACGAGCGTCTCGACGCGCGGGAAGTCGTTGACCGCGCCGTCGAGGAGGCGGGTGTCCTCGTAGTGGATGTCGCCGGAGAAGGCGACGTTGTAGTGGCCCTCGCCGACGTGGAAGTGACAGACCGCAGAACCGAGAATGTGGCCGGCGTTGTGCATCGTCAGCTTCACGTCCGGCGCGATGTCGGTGACGTTGCCGTACTCGACCGGGATGGTGTGTTTGAGCGTCTCGCGGACCATCTGGCTCTCGTATGGCGGCGTGCGCCCCTCCTTCGAGGCGACGTCGAGGTAGTCGAGCTGGAGCAGACCCATCAGGTCCCGTGTCGGTTCGGTCGTGTAGATGGGACCGTCGTAGCCGTACTTGAATAGGATGGGCAGCAGCGCGGAGTGGTCGAGGTGGGCGTGAGTGAGCACGACCGCGTCGATGGACTGCGGGCCGGCGGCGAGCGCCTCGGGCGCCTGGAGGTAGGGCACCTCGCCCTCGGCGCCGGGCTTGTCGCCGCAGTCGATGAGGATGCGCGTCTCGGGCGTCGAGAGGATGAACGCGGCGCGACCGACCTCACGGCAACAGCCCAGCGTCGTGATCCGGACCCAGCCCTCGTCGCTCGTGGTGGGGCGGTGGATCTGACGGCCGACCCGCTCCAGGATCTCCCGTCGATCCTGGCGCTCCTGCTTGAGGAAGTTACGGACGTTCGAGACGGTGGAGGACTCGATGGGCGGCGTCCGGACGACCTCGGGGGTCCAGCCGACCGCCGTCCGGATCTCGTCGAGGGTGTTGCCCCGGCGGCCGATGACCAGGCCCGGCTTCTCGGCCTCGATGAGCACTTCCCCGGTGTCGGAGTCGAAGTCGATGGACTGGACGCCGGCGTCGTCGGGGATTATCTCCCGGATCTCCGGTTTCGCCTTCTCCTGGGGGACCAGCGCGTCCGGCGTCGGGCGGACGGTGATCCGCTTCTGGAACGTCTGGGCGAGGTTGGGGACCAATCGGTCCCGTGCCGCGAAGGCCTTGACGTCGGGCGTGTAGATCACCAGCTCCGCCCCCTCGAACTGGACGCGCGAGATGGCGATGTCGTCCGGCGTCTCCGCCTCTACCTGTTCGTGGATGTCGTCGAGTGCTTCGTCTGCTGTCGTCATCGGTCGTGTATTGGCATGGTCGGTCGATCTCGCGAGAACCGTCGAAAAACCCGATAGCTCTCGGGCACGTTACATAGACTCAACGTGAGGGCGGTTATGAACCTTTCCTCTCGAACGCGGCGGACGCCGATTCCGGTCGCGGGCGGACACTGGACGGCGCCGGTGTCGGACGCCGGACGGGCTCACTGGGTGGGCTGGAACCACTCAAACAGAACTCGGATTGAAGCCGCCGTCGACGGTGACGACTTCGCCGGTCGTGAACGAAGCGGCGTCGCTGGCGAGGTAGACCGCCAGCCCGCTGACCTCGTCGGGCGTCGCGACGCGCTCCATCGGCGTCCGCTCGTCGACGTGCGCGCGGAACTCCGAGCCGTCGTCGAGCTTCGGGCCGGCCATCTCCGTCTTGATGAACCCCGGCGCGATGGCGTTGACGCGGATGTCGGGGGCCAGGTCGGCGGCCGTCGCGCGGGTGATGCCGTTGACGCCGCTCTTGGCGGCGCAGTAGGCGACGCGCTCCTCTCGGGCCTGGTCGGCCGACATCGAGGAGATGTTGATGATACTCCCGTCGGACATCTCCCGGGCGAAGATCTGGGTCGCCCGAAACACGCCGGAGAGGCAGACGTCGATGTCCGTCTCCCACTGCTCGTCGGTCATCTCGGTGATCGAGGCCTGAGCGACGACGCCGGCGGAGTTCACGAGGATATCGATCTCGCCGAGCGCGTCCTCGGCCTCCCGCTGGAGGGTCTCGATGGACTCGCGGTCCCTGACGTCGCAGGTGACTTCCGTCGTCTCCGCGCCGAGGTCACGCAGTTCCGCGGCGGCTTCGGCGACGGCGTCTTCCGAACGGCTCGTCGAGACGACGTCGGCACCGTCCCGCGCGAACGCGAGCGCGATGGCGCGACCGATGCCGCGCGTCCCGCCGATGACTACCGCGTTCTTCCCCTCGACCGTCACTTCGCAGGAGTTCGTGTCTGTCATGGAAATCGTTCGCTCGGATTCTCGGAACACGTCGTAATGCCTCTGGCGATGTGTCGAGGCCGGGACGGACGTCCCAAACCTCGCGTGACCGAACGGCACGTTCCACTGGGTATTTACGTCAGCGCGCCCGACTCTTCGCTAACCGAAACACGTGCTGTCCCCGGGCAGGGGTGAATCGGCGACGTCGTCGTCGCGAACGCCGACGCCGCTCGATTCACTTCGTCCCTGCTCTCCGGCTTCCGGCGGATTCCTCATCGAGTTCTGGGATCGCCCTGATCGGACCTAGCTATGGAAATAGAAATCGCAACTATCGGCGGCTACGAGGAAGTTGGCCGCCAGATGACGGCAGTCCGTGCCGGAGACGACATCGTCGTCTTCGACATGGGGCTCAATCTCTCGAAGGTACTGATTCACGACAACCTCCGCGTCGAGGGGATGCACTCCCTCGACCTGATCGACATGGGCGCCATCCCGGACGACCGTGTCATGTCCGAACTCGACGGGACGGTGAAGGCCATCGTACCGACCCACGGCCACCTCGACCACATCGGCGCCATCTCCAAACTCGCCCACCGCTACGACGCGCCCATCGTCGCGACGCCGTTCACGCTCGCACTCGTCGAAGAGGAGATCGACGACGAGAACAAGTTCCAGGTCCAGAACGACCTCGTCGAGATGGAAGCGGGCGAGACGATGTCGATCGGCGAACGCTGCGAGCTGGAGTTCGTCAACGTCACGCACTCGATCATCGACGCGATCAACCCGGTCCTCCACACGCCCGAAGGCGCTATCGTCTACGGCCTGGACAAGCGGATGGACCACACGCCGGTCATCGGCGACCCCATCGACATGAAGCGCTTCCGCGAGATCGGTCGCGAGGACGAGGGCGTGCTGTGTTACATCGAGGACTGTACGAACGCGAACAGGAAGGGTCGTACGCCCTCCGAGGCCGTCGCCCGGGAGCAACTCCACGACGTGATGCGGAGCCTGGAGGACTACGACGGCGGCATCGTCGCCACTACCTTCTCCTCGCACATCGCGCGGGTCTCCTCGCTCGTCGAGTTCGCCGACGAGATCGGGCGCGAACCGGTGCTGCTGGGCCGCTCGATGGAGCAGTACTCCGGCACCGCAGACCGCATCGGCGCCGTCGACCTGCCCGACGACATCGGGATGTACGGCCACCGGAAGTCCGTCGACCGGGCTTTCGAGCGCATCATGAACGAGGGGAAGGAGAACTTCCTCCCCGTCGTCACGGGCCACCAGGGCGAACCGCGCGCGATGCTCACCCGGATGGGCCGGGGCGAGACGACGTACGAACTCGACGAGGGCGACAAGGTCGTCTTCTCGGCTGGCGTCATCCCGGAGCCCACCAACGAGGGCCAGCGCTACCAGTCCGAAACCCTGCTCCGCATGCAGGGCGCCCGCATCTACGACGACGTCCACGTCTCGGGCCATCTGCGCCAGGAGGGCCACTACGAGATGCTCGACGCGCTCCAGCCCCAGCACGTCATCCCGGCCCACCAGGACATGAAAGGGTTCTCGGGCTACGTCGACCTGGCCAGCAGCCAGGGCTACGAACTCGGTCGCGACCTCCACGTGACCCAGAACGGCAACACCATCCAGATCGTCTGATTTCGGCGGTGAAAACTGTCAGCCGGCAGCCCGCTGCGGGTCAGACCACGCGGAACACGCGAATCGTGTCCCGTGAAGTCGGCTCGCGAATGAGCTGGGCGAATCCGCGCTCGGAGAAGACGTCCTTCCAGTTCCGGTGATACAGCGGGAACTCGTCGTTCACGTAACTCACGTCGGCGTCGTCGCGGCCACGATTCGGGCTGTTCCCCTCGTTCTCTGCGGTGATCAGCAGGTCCGTCGTGAGGCGGGCGAACTCGTCGAACACCCAGGCGTCGTCGGGATGGACGTGCTGAAGCGTCTCGACCGTGTAGACGACGTCGAAGGCGTCGTCGTCGAACTCGGGCAAGAGGTCTTCGAGCGCGCCGGTGTGGAACGTACCGGTCTCGGCCAGGCCCGGGTAGTGGTCGGCCATCACGTCGAAGGAGTCCTCGTTGATGTCGACCCCGGAGAGGTTCTCGAACCCGTGGTCGCGCAGGTGTGCGAGGTGGCGACCGGAGCCACAGCCGACCTCGAGGATGGCGGCGGCGTCGTCGACGTAGTGGCCGAGGACGTCGGCGAGCGTCTCGCTCACCTCGTTCGGTCCGATTTCGGCGTAGTACGCCGGCGAGAACTGTCCCGACCGTTCGGCCCAGTCCTCGCGGACGTCGTCCGGCTGCATACACGCCGACAGGGACCTGGGGAGTTTATACTCCGCGGAATTCGACGCGGGTGGGCCGGGATCGGTCGTCGGGGAGACTCGCTGGATACCCCGAAAGCGTACGTACCGACCTGTAAACTCCCTGTAACGGCCAGAGCCCCAGTTCTTATTTACCTGTATAGCATGGGGTCTGTAACAATCGTAATGAACTCTCTTCTCGCGAAGCCGACCGCCGTGCTCGCAGTCGGCGGGACGGACACTGATCGGGAGCAGATCCGTTCAGCGGTCCGTGGCGGGGCCGCCACGGCCGTCCTCGACGCAGCGGACGTCGACGAGGCGAGGACGACCCTCACGGCCCGGGAGGACGTCGGCTGCGTCGTCGCGCTCGACGGAGACGAAGCGGCGTTCCTCGACCTCGACGACGCGGTCAGCGGCGTCAGCGAGCACCTGCCGGTACTCGCGTACGTCGACGACGACCCGGCAGTGGCGACCGCTGTGGCTCGTACCGGGCGGCGATTCCTTCCGCGCTCCGTTGACGACGCCGCCCTCCGGGACGCCGTCGACGGCGCGATGGAGACCTACGAGGAGCGACGGCAGGCCGCCGCAGACAGCGCCATGTTCAGGACGCTCCTGGACGAGGGAGGCCTCTCGATGTTCGCCAAGGACGACCAGGGGCGATACGTCCGGATGGCGGACGTCCCGTACACGCCGGACCCGGACGACGTCCGCGGGAAGACGGACGTCGAGGTGTTCGACCACAACCCGGCGGTCGCCGCAGCGGCTACCGAGGACGACCTGGCAGTCGTGGAGACGGGCGAGCCCATCAGGGGCAAACGCGAGAACTTCAGCCAGCAGGGCGGCGAGTACTGGTCGGAGTCGACCAAGATCCCCTGGCGAAACAGCGATGGGAACGTACAGGGCCTGGTCGGGTTCGCGATAGAGACCACGGGCCGGATACAGGCCGAGCGGAAACTGGAGAAACAGCGCCGTCGATTCGACGAGTTCGCCAGCTACGTCTCCCACGACCTCCGGACGCCGTTGCAGGTGTCCCTCGGTGCACTCGAACTGGCCAGGGATGGAGACGAAAAGGCCCTCGACAGGATCGAACGCGCCAACGAACGGATCAAGGAGATAATCGACGACCTCAGCGCGCTGTCGAAGGGGGACCGCTCGGACGGGACGCTCTCCGAGGAAGTCCTCGACGTCCTCGAGGTCGGCGTCGAGTCGGTGGACCTGGTCGACGTCGTCGAGAGCGTCTGGCGCGTCAACGAAACCGGCGACGCGACCCTCGACGTCGACGTCCCCGAGGGGACCGAAGTCGTAACCGGCACGGAGACGCTCCGGCCACTGGTCGAGAACCTGCTCAAGAACGCCATCGACCACGGCGGCCCCGGCGTTACCGTCCGTGTCGGAACGCTCGACCGGGGGTTCTACGTCGAGGACGACGGCCCCGGAATATCCGCAGCGAAACGCCAGAAGGTACTCGAGAAAGGATACACGACTTCCGAGGAGGGGACCGGAACGGGACTGGCCATCGTCACCGAGACGGTGAACCAGCAGAACTGGGAACTGACTGTCACCGACAGCGAGCGCGGTTCCGGCGCCCGGTTCGAGGTGACCGACTGTCCCGTCGTCACGCCAGTGACCGCCGTCCCCGCTGGAGCCATCGAACTCTCGGAGCGCGCCGACGTCGGCGACGTCTCGGTCCCCGGCCGGGCCTCGTACGACGAGGCGACGGACCGCTGGACGGTCGTCGGGAACGGCAGGGACATCTGGCAGGAAATCGACGAGTTCCACTTCGTCTACGGCGACGCGTCGAATCCCGTCAGAGTCGAAGGCCGCCTCGACGCCTTCGAGGGAGTACAGGAGTACAGCAAAGCCGGCCTGATGGTACGGGACGGGCTGGACGACGACGCGGCGTTCGGCTTCGTCGGTGCGACCGAGAGTCACGGAACCGAGACGCTGTGGCGCGCCCACCGCGGCGAAGACGCCGCGAGCAACCAGTTCGAGGAACCGTACGACGTCTACCAGTGGTACCGCATCGACCTCATCGGTGACGAGGTGACCCTCTCGTTTTCCAGAGACGGCGACGAGTGGCAGGCGCTCGACCAGCACCGGATAGACCTCGACGACTCGCTCGCCGTCGGCCTCGCCGTCTGTAGCCACTCCGAGGCGGAGACGAGCGAGGCCGTCTACGATAGCGTCACCGTCGACGAACTCGTCGTCGAGTGAGGACCGCGGTCGACGCGTCTCGTCCGTGAAAAACGGACCGCGAGGGCCCTGCCAGGGGACTAGTGAACCACCGTGCGGTCCGTGGTGAGGGGGGTGCCGGGACAGTACGCACGTCGGCCGGCACTCGTCCTCGGGGAGTGGGACACAAGTGGAGAGGGGCTGACTAGTGGGGTACGGTGCGGGTCGGGGACGATTCTGTGGGTTTCCGGGGGCAGAGCCGTCCGCACCGACCGTGACACCGCTACTGCTTCGACCGGATCGTTCCGCCACTGAGGCCGTCCCACTCGACCCGGTAGCCCAGCGCCGAGAGGAGTGCGCTGTCCTCCCCGATTCCGTGCGCGTCGAACAGGTTTTCCACGTCGGACAGTGAGAGCCCGGACTCCAGCTCCGCCGCGAGTTCCTCGAGGACGCGTTCCCGGACGAGCGTCTGTCCGATCCGCTCGTGGTCGGGGAAGCCCACGTCGTCGAGCGCCTGCTCACTCGTCCCGTGCTCACCAGCGACCTCGCCGAGCGAAACGACGTCCGCCTCGGGTCGGAGTTCGTCGGGAATCGAGGCGACGCTTTCGGCGACGAGGTCGTCCTCGTATCGCCGCAGTGCGTTCCGGACGTCCTTGATCCGGACGCTCCCGGTGTACGGAATCGCCCGGTGGTCCCGGGCTTCGACGTCTTCGCCGACGCCGAGGCTGTCGTCGACGGCGACGAGCATCTCCACGTCTTCGAGCGTGTCGAGCTGGTCTAGCTTCTTCTCGACGTACTCGGGCGTCCAGAACCCCATAATCTCGAAAAAGATCCGGAAGTCGGCGAACTGGTAGTCGAACGCGAAGTCGGGGATCATGACCCGGCTCCCCGCCTCCAGCGGCTCGGGTTCGCGGACCAGTTCCCAGTCGAGGTCGAGGGCCTCGAAGCGGGCAGCGAAGTCGGATTCGATGCCGCTGTCGAAGCTCACCTCCGCGATGGGGTCGGCGTCGGGGACCTGAACTGGGTCGTCGTCGGACAGTCGCATCGTGCGCTCGGTGCCCCTGTCGTCGATGGTCGCTTCCAGTTCCCACTCCTCGGCCTTCGCGACAGTCCGGAGGAGTCGGGCGAACCGTGTTCCGTAGCGTCGCGTCGTTCGAAAGAGCGAGTCGGGACCGGTGACGACGACCTCGCGTTGTCCGTCCTCTCGCTTTCGGATTTCGTACATCAGACGGAGTCGCTTCACGGCAGACACGAGCGCCTTCGGATCGGAACTCCTGACGCGGACCTCGGTCGCGTCGAAGAGGGCCGTCTGCGCCAGCGAGTGGTTGTATTGCCGAACCAGGTCGGCCGGCCCCCATCGCGGGTCGACGGCGGTGAGCACCTGCGCGCGCTCGCGGTCGGCGTAGAGCGCCTGCTCCAGCGCGTCCGGTTCACTGCCCAGCTGGTCCGCGGCGGCGGCCAGCGCCGCGTCCCGGTCGTCGCTCGTGACGACGCCACCCGCCGCTTCGGCGGCCGAGAACATCGTCCGCCGGACGCGCTCGGGTGGGATTGGCGCTTTCGTCTCGAAGGTCGCCTCGCGGTCGACCAGTTTGGCGAGCCCCCGAACGAGTTTGAAGTCGTCGGCCTCGGCTTCGAGGTCGGTCAGGGCCTGCTGGAGGTCAGCACGCGGTTCGCCGACGTGGCCCTGGTAGACGCCGAGGACGCTCGCGGCGAGGGCCTCGTCGGTCTCGCTCGCGAAGCGGGGCTGGTAGCCGCCGCCGGCCCGGGAGACGCGAAGCAGGTCCTTCGTCAGCACGTCCTCGGATCAGTAGCGTCGCTACTAATGTGCTCCGCACTCCGCTGTTCCGACGGCTGGCCGCTACGAATCCAGGCCGGTATCAGTATCGCTGGAGATCGGCGGACCCGACGTCGATGTGCACCAGTGTATTCTCCGACCAGTCGTCGGGTTCCGCGCCGTACTTCTCGTTGATCCGCCGGTTCGCCGCGCGGTTCGCCGCCTCGTCCTCGACGACCGTCGCCGTCCCGCGGAGCGTGACCGCCCACTCCGGATGGCCGTCTGTGTCGTGCTGGACGGAGAGCGCGACGCGGGAGTTCTCGCGGACGTTCGCCAGCTTTCGCCCGGTCGTCACGACCTCCACGGTCCCGTCCTCGTAGCGGTACCACACCGGGGCGACGTGCGGTCTGTCGTCGGTCGACGTCGCCAGGTGTGCGACGACGCGGTCACCCGTCAGTAACGCCTCGACCGCCGGCGGCACTCCGGATTCCATGTGTCCCGGTACCTCGACGAGCGGGAAAAGCGTCCACTCGATGTGGTTGCCAGGAGGAGGCCAGGGATATCCGGATGGCGCTCGACTGTCTCCGTCGGATGGAGATGCACCGGCTGTCACCTGGCGAACGAACGTAACCACCAGCGGGGGCGGCCATAGTTTGATAGCGTTCGGGGAGAGACGTCCACGGGATGACGACGTCGTATCTCACCGTCGACGACGCGCCGACCGAGACCTTGCCCGAGAAACTCGCCATCCTCGAGGACCACGACGTTCCCGCGCTGTTCTTCTGCGAGGGGCGTCGCCTGGCCGAGTACCCCGACCACGCGCGCCAGGCCGTCGAGGCCGGGTACCACATCGGCAATCACGCCTATTCGCACCAGCACGCCTCGGAACTCTCGGTCGACGACGTCCGGGAAGAGGTCGCGGAGACCGAAGCGCTCGTCGAGGACGTGTACGCCGACGCCGGGGTGACTCGCCCCGCCCGGCTGTTCCGGTTTCCCTACGGAGACAAGGGCGGTGAGCGTGCAGATCGCTTCCAGGAGGTGCTCGAAGCCGAGGAGTTCACGCCGCCAGACCCCTCACGGATCGAGTACGACTGGGACGGCGAGAACCGGGACGGCGACCGCGACTGGTACTGGACGGTCAGCGTCGAGGACTGGGAAGCCGATTCACGGGCCGAACTCCGCGACCACGTGGCTGCGGTCGACGACCGGTTCGACCAGCCGGGGGACGACGTCGTCCTCTTCCACGACGGCGGGAACACGCCCGCGCTGTTCGAAGCGTTCCTCGAACTGCTCGCCGAGCGGGACGTCGAGTTCGGGGACCCCCTCGACCTGGTGAACTGACAGCGTCCATCCTCCAGGCAGGCCCCTTCGTCCGCCCTGCAACGCTAGGTTGATACGAACCGTCCGCCTCAGATCGATCAATGGCCGCCTGGTACCGCGTTCTCTCCCTGGTCGGTGGCCGACGCGCCATCCTCGCCCTCGGTGGACTGTACGTCGCGCTGGCGGTCTGGTGGACGGTCGTTTCGGCGGGCGAAGCCGTCTCTATCGGCGAGTTCATCGTCTTCGCGTTGATAGCCGGCCCCGGCCTCGTCGTCCTGTACACCGGGTACCGGTTGCCGCACTTCGACATCCGCGACGAGTTCCAACCGACCGTCGCGGGCTGGAGTCTCGGCGGACTGGTTCTGATGCTCGGCCTCCTCGGATTCTACAGTCTCCAGCCCGGCGAGAGCGTAGACGGCCTGGAGAGCGTACTGATCCTCACCGCGCTCGCGAGCGTCGCGGGGCTCGCGGCCGGAATCCACAACGGCCAGTCCAGAACACGGGCCCACGAACTCGAGGTAACGGTCGACGAACTGGCGACGGCAAACGAACGACTCGAACGCCACCGGCGGTACACGGACGACGTGCTCGACGCCATCGACGACGTGTTCTACGTCCTCGACGAGTCGGGGAACCTCAGGCGCTGGAACGAGAGTCTGCGGGAAGTGACCGGCTACGCGCCCGACGAGATAGCGTCGATGCACGCGACGGACTTCTTCGGCGAGGACGACCAGGACGAGATCCAAGCCGCGGTCCGGACAGCCTTCGAGACGGGTTCCGTCGAGGTCCAGCTCGACTTCCGCACCAGCGACGGCGAACGGATCCCCTTCGAGTTCGCCGCTACCACGCTCGAGGACCCCTGGGGCGAGACGGTCATCGCGGGAATCGGGCGCGACGTCACCGAACGGGTCGACCGCGAGCGACGCCTCGAAGAACTGGTGGACAAACTCGAGGAGTCCAACGAGCGCCTCGAACAGTTCGCCTACGCCGCCTCGCACGACCTCCAGGAACCCCTGCGGATGGTGTCGAGCTACCTCCGGTTGATCGACCGGCGCTACGCTGACGAATTCGACGAGGACGGCGAGGAGTTCATCGAGTTCGCCGTCGACGGTGCCGACCGCATGCGGGCGATGATCGAGGGGCTACTGGAGTACTCCCGGGTCGAGACGCGGGGCGACCCCTTCGATCCGGTAGACCTCGACGAGGTCCTCGCGGACGTCCGTGCGGACCTGCAGGTGCGAATCGCAGAGAGCGGCGCGGAGATCACGGCAGCGAAGTTACCACGAGTCCGGGGCGACCGTGGGCAGTTACGCCAGCTGTTCCAGAACCTGCTGGACAACGCCATCGAGTACAGCGGCGAGGAACCGCCCCGGATCGACGTCTCCGTCGAGCGAGACGGCGCGGAGTACGTCTTCTCGGTCCGTGACGAGGGGATCGGGATCCCGGGAACGGACAGCGAGCGCGTCTTCGAGGTGTTCCAGCGACTCCACGCGCCCGACGACCACTCGGGAACCGGAATCGGGCTGGCGCTGTGTGAACGGATCGTCGAGCGCCACGGCGTCCAGCCGAACGCAGCGAGGCCGGGCTCGAGAGACGACCGGAGTGAGTCAATCGGCGTCGACGCGAAGGAAGCGAGCGTTGGCTCGACGGACGAGCAGAGCGAGTCCGTCGGCGGCGACATCTGGGTTGACTCCGAGCCGGGAGCGGGATCGACGTTCAGGTTCACCCTGCCGAGAAACGGCGGCTGAGCGGTCTGCTAACCCGTATCTCTCCGCGGTCGGTCTCGACGGTGAGCTTCGTGACACCCGTCGCCAGGCTACCGACGTCGCGCCGCGACGTTCTCTTCGGCCGTCTCCTCGCTCACGAGTTCGTAGAGGACCGCCCTCCCATCGTCCGCTTTCGGTCGAAGGACGCGGCCGAGGCGCTGGGTGAACTCGCGTTCGGATCCGCTGCCCGACAGCACGACGGCGACGTTCGCGTCCGGCACGTCGACGCCCTCGTCGAGCACGTTCGCCGTGACGACTCGGGAGTACGACCCGTCGCGGAACTTCTCGAGTATCTCACGCCGTTCGCTGGTCCCCGTTTCGTTCGTTATGGCGGGGATCAGGAATCGCTCGGAGAGGCGATACACGAGGTCGGTGTGGGCGGTAAAGACGATGATACGGTCGTCCGAGTGCCGGTCCAGGATGTCAGCGAGCGTCTCGACCTTTCGGTCGGCGTTCATCATCACCTCGCGCGCGCGTTGTTTGGCGAGCAGCGCCGCTCTCGCCTCGGGGTCGCTCCCGGAGCGCTTGACCAGTTCCTGGTAGTCGCTCCCCGAGCGCATCCGGATGCCGGACCTGGCGAGGTAGTCGGTGAACGTCGACTGGTGGTCCTCGTACACTTCGCGCTCCTCGTCAGTGAGTGAGACTTCGATCCGCTTGACGTCGTAGTCGGCGAGGTGCTCGCCGGCCAGGTCGTCGACGGAGAGGCGGTGGACGACCGGTCCGATCAGGTCGGCGACCACCTCGTGGGCGTCGTCCGGTCGCTCGAACGTGGCCGTCAGTCCGAGACGTGCCGGCGCGGCGAGCAACCGGGCGACGTCGCGGTACCCCTCGCCGCCGAGGTGGTGGACCTCGTCGAAGACGACGAGCCCGAACCGGTTGCCCAGTTCGTCGGCCCGGAGGTACGCCGAGTCGTACGTGGACACGGTGACGTCCTCGACGCGCTGCTCGCCACCGCCGAGTCGGCCGATGGGGCGGTCGAACTCCGTCGCCAGTTCCCGCTGCCACTGCTCCAGCAGGTCGATCGTCGGAACGACGACGAGCGTCGGCGTGCCCAGGGCCGCCATCGCCGCGATGCCGATGACCGTCTTGCCGCTGCCGGTTGGGAGTTCCAGCACCCCACGTTCGTTGGCCTCCCGCCAGGCATCGAGCGCAGTCTGCTGGTACGCCCGGAGCTCGTAGCTGGATTCGAGGGAGAGAGTGGGGAAGTCGAGGACTCCGTCGTCGACAGAAACGTCGCGATCGGCGAGGGCGTCACGGAGGGCCGCGTACCGGTAGGCGGGCGCCCGCGCGCTCTTCGAGCGGTCGTCCCGCTCGACACCGGGCAGCCCCTCGGGGACGTCGCCGGCGAGCCGGATCGTTCCCTCCTCGTAGGTGAGCGCGAGCGACACGGTCGTGTGTCGGAGGCGACGACGCTTAGTCGCTGTGCTCGGGTGCCAGTTCGACGTCGTAGTCCAGGGTGACGATGCGGTAGCCGAGTAGAGTAATCTCGTGGACGGCCGTGACCGCACATCCATCCTCGCTTCCGGCGTCCACTGGTTCGACGACGAGCGTCTCGTCCAGCGGGAGCCTGATTCCGAACCCCCGAACGACGAGGGAGAGGCCAGCGTCGTCTGCGTTGCCGGGTACGGCGTACGAGGTGAGTCGGAGACCGCCGTCGTCCGAATCCGTGTTCTCGACCCGGAGCAGGCCGGTGAGGTTGGCGCCCGGGAGCGGGAACGTCGCCCGGAGGTAGGCCGTCCCGTCGGCGGCGTACCGACAGTACGTGGCGACGTAGGTCATTCGGTCGTCGCCGTCCGTCGCGTGCGCGTTCGACCGTATCCAGGCCCGCGAGCCGGCGTGGTCGTCCGGGCCGTCGACGCCGGCGACCGTTCCCCTGAGCGTCGCCTCCGATGCCACGGTCGAGAGTGGCAAGGTGAGCTGTTCCATCCGCGTGGCGAAGCGCCGGTAGACCGGGACGAGCGACCGCCACGGACGATTCCAGTCCGGTTCGACAGAGAGCAGGTACTCCCCCGAGTGTTCGTAGAAGCGCCGGACCGACGGCGCCACGTCGTCAGGGTCGAACCCGTCCCAGGCGTAGTCGTCGACACTCGCCATCATTCCCGACGCGGCGTCTTCGGTCGCGTACCCCCGCCGGTCGAGGAAGTCGCGCCCTATCCGCCGACCGCCCGCGAGTCGACTGAACGGGATGCCGGGCGCGCGAGCGGTCGATTCCGGTGGCGAGAGTCGCCAGCCGACGAGCGTGAGCAACGCGAACCCGAACGCGTTGAGCTGACCGTGGTAGCGAACCATCGGCGTGAACGCCTGCGCGTGGATGCCGAAGTACGTCCCGCCGGTCCACCGCGCCAGGCCGTAGCAGACGGCGAACCCCATCGACGCCGTCACCGCCAGCGACGCCGTTCCGACGAACAGTTGCTGGAGTCGGGATTCGCGACCGGGGAGGACGTCGACGACAACCGCCAGCGAGAACAGCGCGACGGCGGTCGTGAAGAAGGCGACCGACGTGAACTCGACGGGGCCCGCGAACGGGATCTGGAGCGCCGCGGCCGTGATCCCGGTCGCGATGATTCCCGGCCCGACGGCGATAATCCCGGTCGTCACTCGCCGGGTACGTCCGAGGTGGTCCCCGGCCGCCGCCCGGCCCGCGAGCCCCGCCACGACGGGGAGAGCGAATCCCGCGTAGTGGAAGTGGACCGCGGTGAGCGTGATCAGGATCGGTTCGAAGAACAGCGAGATGGCCGCGCGGTCGAACAGCAGGGCACCGCCCCCGACGGCGACGTAGACCAGGCCAGCGTCGAGCGTCAGTTCCGAGAGCGGCCACGGGCCGCGCTGGAGCAGTCGCCACAGGCCGAATCCGGCCACCAGCGCGGTCAGGACGAGCCAGGGGACTGCGAGGAGCGTCGCGGTGGTTCCCCGAGTGACCGCGAGGGACGCAACGCCAGAAATCGCCGCGGCTGGCTGGAACGCGACGGCCACGTGGTACCATCGCGTGCGCGACCCGCCCCGCCGCGGCGCATCGGCGAGTCCGAGGCCGAGGGGGACGAGGACGAGCATCGCGAGCGCGAGTATCGCGTCGATCTGGCCCAGGGCGTCGGTGACAGCGAGGCCCGCCCACGCGACGCCCCCGGCGACCGCGCTCGCGTCGGAAACACGTCTCAACCAGTCGCGAGTCACGATTGCGCGTCGATTTCGAGCGTGGCCACTTATAGTGCCGGTTGTGAGCCCATACCGGCGTCCGGTCGAACTGCGTGAGGCCGGGCTCGATAGACGAACGAAGTGAGTCTATCGGCGTTCGAGTCGAACACACCCGATCACCGAGTTCCGTCTCGCATCCTGGGCAGTCCCCCGACCGCCGACGTGCCGATCGAGGCGGATTTCTGAATTCTTTTATCCGCTCGTGCCCCTGTCCCGTGTATGAGCGAACAGGACGAGTCAGGCGGCGGCGACGCGACTGTCGAGGGGGAGTCGGCGGGCGCCGGAGACGGGACCGAGGCGAGTCGGGCAGACGGCGAAGCCGGGCCGGCCGACGAGGTGGCGAACGGGGACGCCGCGTCCGGCGCCGTCGAGGATTCCGACGCGGTCCACGGCGACGTCGACGAGTCGCTCGTCGAGCGCGTCCGGGAGTCCGATCCGGCGGACGTCGCCCACGAACTCGCCTCGCTGCGGACCCGGATCGACGGACTCGAAGGGGAGCTCGAGGCCAAGGAGTCCGAGAACGAGGACCTCACGGAGAAACTCAAGCGCAAACAGGCCGACTTCCAGAACTACAAAAAGCGCATGGAGAAGCGCCGCGAAGACGAACAGCAGCGCGCCACCGAGGACCTGGTGACCCGGCTGCTCGACGTGCGCGACAACCTCAAGCGCGCGCTCGACCAGGACGAGGGGACCGACATCCGGGGCGGCGTCGAGTCGACCCTGCGGCAGTTCGACGACGAACTGGATCAGGAGAACGTCGAGGTCGTCGAACCGGAACCCGGCGAGGACGTCGACCCCCACCGACACGAGGTGCTGGTCCGCGTCGACTCAGACCAGCCCGAGGGGACCATCGCCGAAGTTCACCGGCCCGGCTACGTCATGGCCGACTCGGTGCTGCGTGAGGCACAGGTCACCGTCAGCGACGGCAGCGGGGAGTAACAGCGGCGGTTCGACGTCGGTTGTCGTCTCGGGCTCTATCGAAATCCGCTTCTTCAGGTATCTGGTCGTCCGAAACAGCCAGTCGACAGGTGTGCGAACTGACCAGCAGCCTGAAGTATCGATACATTGTTACTGGTCGGTCCAAATCCACGTTCCATGCCCTCCGAGACAACGGCGCTGCTACGTTCACTCCGACGCTGGATGTTGCTAGGTACGTTCCTGCTTGGAGTCGGAGTGGTTGCTATTTCGAATATGGGCTACGTCCTCACGAATCATCAGGACGCGGGACTTTGGGTCTATGCGGGCGCTGCTGGTGGGTTCGTTTCGCTTGCTGCTTGCATCCAATTTGTCCGGACGTTTCTTCCTGGCTCGGCGGACAACCGTCCCGCGGCAGAGTGACCGGATCCGACGCAATACGTGGTGAGGACTCCGACAAAGCGTCGTCTCACAACGTCCCGTACCGGTCCCAGACCTCGTAGACGCTGTCCCCGTCGCGGATGTCCGACCGGACCTTGTTCTCCGTTTTCAACTCTTCTTCGCCCTGTTCGATGACGTCGTCGACGATATCGGGGTCGAGGACGACGATGGACTCGTAGTCGGCGAAGATGACGTCGCCGGGTTCGACAGTCACGCCGTGGATTTCGACGGGGACGTCCCACTCCCGGAAGCTGACGCGGCCGAAGGACTCGATGGAGCTGTGGCCGTCGGACCACACCGGGAACGCGTGTTCCTCGATGAGCCGGGAATCCCGCGTCGGCCCGTCGATGAGCGCGCCGGTCGCGCCGTTCTCCTGGACGATGCTGCTCAGGAGTTCGCCCCAGAGGCCGACCTCGGTGTCCTTCGGCGCGGCCATCACGACGAAGTCGCCCTCCTCGACGGCCTCCAGGTACTGGAAGAAGTCGATGTCCTCGGCGGCCACGTCCTCCTCGTCGTCCTCGCCCTCGTCGTATCCAATCTCCACGCGCTGGGCGGGGTGGGCCGTTCCGACGGTCGGCTCGCGCGACCAGACCGGGCGGATGCGTGTGCCAGGGATGACGTTGTCGCGGATCCCCATCTCGTCGGTGACGTCGTTCACCAGTGCGCTGTGGAGGCGTTCGAGGCGCTCGCGCTGGTCGGCTGTGATCGTCATTGCTCCCGTAAGTCAAGCCAGAGGTGCCACATAAAGGTGGGTCCGGCCAGCGACCACTGGGGCAGTCGTCGCCGGCAGGCACGGCGAAAGGTGCCTCGTCGGCGGCAGTCGGCGCAAGAGGAATACGCGACGCGACCGTACTGTGAGCCGTGACCATCTCGGCCCTCACCTTCAACGTCCTCTACGAGGGGCTGGAAGACGTCGCCGTCGAGTGGCCGGACCGGGTCGCCGACGTCGCCGGATTGATCAGGTACCACGAACCGACCCTCGTCGGCCTCCAGGAGTGCTGGCTCGGCCAGACCGACGACATGCGCGAGTCGTTGCCGGAGTACGAGTGGTTCGGCGAGGACCGCGACATCGGCGAACACACCCCTATCGGGGTCCATCGCGACCGGGCGACCATCGTCGATACCGAGACGTTCTGGCTGGCGCCCGACCGGACCGACCGCCGTCCAGCCTGGGACGCGACGCTCCCGCGCCTGGCGACGCACGTCACCGTCGACGTGGAATCGACCGGCGAAACGATCGACCACTACAACGTCCACCTCGACGTCGACGGCGAGCGTGCCCGCTCCGAGGGCGCGAAGATACTCCGGGAACGATTCGCCGACCACGACGGGCCGGTTATCCTCACCGGCGACTGCAACTGCCGACCGGGCTCCCGGGCCTACGAGATACTCGCGGACGCTCTCGACGACGTACGCGAGCACGTTGAGCGACCGTACGGCCCTTACGAGACGTACCACGGCTACGACCGCGAGAAGGGCAAGCGGATCGACTACGTCTTCGCGAACGGGTCGCTGTCGGCGACGACGCACGCCGTCCTCACCGACCGCGCGGCCAACTGGCGGTCCCCCTCCGATCACTGGCCGGTCATCGCCCGGTTCGAGCCCCCTGCGTGAACCCGAGAACGGTTGGTTTGCGGGGCTGTATATACCCACCGGTCACACAGGTCAGAGAATCGCCAAACCGCACGGAGGCGACCCCCTCCGGCTCGTTCGCGTTCGTCGCGTCTAGCAACTTTTAACCGGCACAACTGGATATAGGCAGACAAGATGGCGAGCAACAAGATTCTCGGAATCGACCTCGGGACCACGAACAGCGCGTTCGCGGTCATGGAGGGGGGCGACCCCGAGATTATCGTCAACAGCGAGGGTGACCGCACGACCGCGTCCGTCGTCGCGTTCGACGACGGGGAGCGCCTCGTCGGCAAGCCCGCGAAGAACCAGGCCGTCAAGAACCCCGACCAGACGATCCAGTCCATCAAGCGGCACATGGGCGAGGACGACTACTCGGTCGAACTGGAGGGCGAGGAGTACACGCCCGAGCAGGTCTCGGCGATGATCCTCCAGAAGATCAAACACGACGCCGAGGAGTACCTCGGCGACGACGTCGAGAAGGCCGTCATCACGGTACCGGCGTACTTCAACGACCGGCAGCGTCAGGCCACGAAGGACGCCGGCGAGATCGCCGGCTTCGAGGTCGAGCGCATCGTCAACGAGCCGACCGCGGCCGCGATGGCCTACGGCCTCGACGACGACTCCGACCAGACCGTCCTCGTGTACGACCTCGGTGGCGGCACGTTCGACGTCTCCATCCTCGACCTGGGCGGCGGCGTCTACGAGGTCGTCGCGACCAACGGGGACAACGACCTCGGTGGCGACGACTGGGACGAGGCCCTCATCGACTACCTCGCCGACGAGTTCGCGGAGGAACACGGCATCGACCTCCGCGACGACCGCCAGGCCCTCCAGCGTCTGAAGGACGCCGCCGAAGAGGCGAAGATCGAACTCTCCTCGCGCAAGGAGACCCGCGTCAACCTCCCGTTCATCGCGACGACTGACGACGGTCCGCTCGACCTGGAGACGAAGGTCACGCGCGCAACCTTCGAGTCCATCACCGAGGACCTCACGGAGCGCACCGTCGGTCCGACGGAGCAGGCCCTCGACGACGCTGGCTACGACAAGGGCGACATCGACGAAGTGATTCTGGTCGGCGGCTCCACGCGCATGCCCCAGGTCCAGGACCAGGTCGAGGACCTCACTGGCCAGGAGCCCAAGAAGAACGTCAACCCCGACGAGGCCGTCGCGCTCGGCGCGGCCATCCAGGGCGGCGTCCTCTCCGGCGACGTCGACGACATCGTCCTGCTCGACGTCACCCCGCTCTCGCTCGGCGTCGAGGTCAAGGGTGGCCTCTTCGAGCGCCTCATCGAGAAGAACACCACGATTCCCACGGAAGAGTCCAAGATATTCACCACCGCCGCCGCGAACCAGACGCAGGTCCAGATCCGCGTCTTCCAGGGCGAACGTGAGATCGCCGCGGAGAACGAACTGCTCGGCGAGTTCGCGCTGAGCGGTATCCCGCCGGCACCCGCCGGCACCCCGCAGATCGAGGTGTCGTTCAACATCGACGAGAACGGCATCGTCAACGTCTCCGCCGAGGACAAGGGCTCGGGGAACTCCGAGGAGATTACCATCGAGGGCGGCGCCGGCCTCTCCGACGAACAGATCGAGGAGATGCAGGAAGAGGCCGAACAGCACGCCGAAGAGGACGAGGAACGCCGCGAGCGCATCGAGGCCCGCAACGAGGCCGAGGCCTCCATCCGCCGCGCGGAGACTCTCATCGAGGAGAACGAGGAGAACGTCGACGACGACCTCATCGCCGACATCGAGGACGCCATCGACGAGGTCCAGGAGACCCTCGAAGACGAGGACGCCGACACAGAGGACTACGAGGAGGTCACCGAGGCCCTCACCGAACAGCTCCAGGAGATCGGCAAGCAGATGTACCAGGAGCAGGCCGCCGAAGGCGCCGCAGGCGCTGCGGGCGGAGCGGCCGGTGCCGGCGGCATGGGCGGCATGGGCGGCGCAGGTCCCGGCGGTGCCGCGGCCGGTGGGGCTGCCGGCCAGGGCGAGGAGTACGTCGACGCAGACTTCGAAGACGTCCAAGAAGACGACGAAGACGAGTGAAACGAGTCTGAGGAGTCTTCTTGGGCTCGGAAGACGAGCGGAGCGAAGTCTTCCGGTGTCTGCGCGAACGCCGTGAGCGCAGGCTCGTCGGGCGGCGAAGCCGTCCGACGATGTCTGAAAAA